>Ga0181528_10001242_pt1 | contig 15934 bp, 16 predicted proteins | sample PEATcosm2014_Bin_47_FD_119742 | JGI IMG/M metagenome (GOLD analysis project Ga0181528, IMG submission 119742) | Peatland microbial communities from MTU Mesocosm Facility, Houghton, MI, USA - PEATcosm2014_Bin10_10_metaG | ecosystem: Environmental > Terrestrial > Soil > Wetlands > Peat | place...
GAGCTCGTTATGATCGAGCATGGCGTCATTCCTTCGACGTTGGAGGAGGTATTGTCGCAGTCAGATTTCGTTTCGATGCACGCTCCCGCGACACCCGAAGCTGAGGGAATGTTGATGGAGAAGCATTTCCGGCTGATGAAAAAGACCGCCATTTTCATCAACACGGGCCGTGGTCCGACAGTGCAGGAGGCGGGCCTGATCAAGGCGCTCCAGGAGGGTTGGATCGCGCATGCCGGGCTTGACGTGCTTGAGATCGAGCCTCCGGGCAATAACAATCCTATCCTGGGTATGTCGAATGTGACACTCAGCGCGCATACCGCGTCCGCGTCCGCGCGCTTCGATCCGGCGCGCAAGCGGCATGTCGGCCGCGAGCTGGCGGTGGTTCTCAGCGGCAGATGGCCGATGAGCTGTGTCAATCCGGCGGTTCTTATGAATTCAAAGCTGCGGCGCTGGCAGCCGGTATCAATGGAACGTGGACCGAACAGCTAATCGGTTCCGGGCGTGGCGGGCGATGAAAAGTCGCCCGCCGGCGCTTCTTTCACGAGGGTTTCAGTTCCACGTTCAAAAGCATCAACTCACCCTGGGTTGAGGCGTTCAACTGAAGCAATCGTGAAATCGGCCGCGTGGCACACCTCATTCCGTTCATCACTGTTATGGAGTTGGGGACCGTGCTTCAATATGCAACACTATGGCTGAAACTGAAGACTGATCAGCGTGCTGTCACAGCGCTTGAGTATGGTCTGATCGCTGGCGTCATTGTCGCGACGATCGCGGTTGGCTTCGCGCTGCTGGCGAACGACCTTTCGCAGCAATTCTCGAACATCGGCAACAGTATCGCCGCCGAGTAATCAGCCGGACGACTCGGATTGATTTGGTGACGCTACACGCGGGAGAGGCGGTTCGTCAGCGGATTCTAAGCCGCGCGTGAAGTGCCTGGAGACCCAGTCGCTCGACGCGCGGCACTCCGCGTGAGAAGGCTACCAGCGGCGCCAGCCGCGTCCCCATCCCCAACCCGTGCCGACAATGACGGCTGGGGCCGCGACATACCCTGGGCCGTATCCGTAATATCCGTATGGTGCCGGAGCACCGCGATAGCCACCTGGCGGACTCTGCACCGAATCGCCGTGCGCGTACATACACTGTGTGTAACTGGCATCGTAACGTTGCTGAATATCGCCGGCGGAAGCCTGAGCCCCGTTTGCCGCCGCCGAGCCGCCCACCAGGGCCCCCGCCACACCACCAACGGCCGCGCCCGCGCCCATGTTACCACTTAATGAGCCAAGGGCGGCACCCAGGCCAGCGCCAACGGCGGTCCCCACCACAGCGGTACCGACCGCGTTGTTGGTAGCGGCTTGCGCGCTCGCCGCGCCACCGGTCTGGTCGGATGCGAATTGCCGGCACATCGCGTCTTCCTGCTGAAACACAGCAAAGTCTTTGCCGGGGGCCGGGAGGGCCATGACCCGAGGACCTGAGGGAGGGGGCACCGCACAGGCGCTCAGCGCCAATACCGCGGTGATCCCGATCGACAATTGTACGCGCGACATGTTCATGATCCCTCATCAGGGCTTTCTCGGTGCCCACCGCCCCTTATGGAGTTGCTCAGGGGAGCCTTTTGACAATCCTACTCTATCAGAGTCGGAGTCTCAATCGCGTTCACGAATCGAAATTCACGGATTAATTCGATTTCATTGACGAGTGCTGGAGGCAAACATTCATCATCGGCGGCATGGAGTCATTTCGCCCCGACTTCCGTGTCCCGTTTCGATCCGGCCACCAGTCTTCGAGCGGTTCGCAGCAAGAGTTGGCGGTCCTCCGATGAGCACTCCCGATAGAGCCTCAGCAGCGCGATCTCGTCGCCAAGCCGAGCCTCCGCGGGAACGCGTTTATCATCGCCGTACATCAGGTATTCGACGCCAACTTCCAAAACGTCAGCGATTCGGGTCAGGTTCGTCGTGACCTGGCCGGCGCGGCCAGTCTCCCACTGCGCCACGGCGCTGCGCGAGACTCCAACAGCGTTCGCGAGTTGATCCTGGGTCCAGCCGCGTTCGCGGCGGACATCACGGATGCGGACGCCCATCAAGGTTGGGTTGCTCATGAATGTTAGTATAATTCAACCGATCTAACCGATCCATCGTTTTCTGAAGGCACCCTCGAGATTTTCCCCAAATACGGCGGAGAAGGCAGTGCGTCTAACGAACAGTTATTATAATTGACATATGAGGTGAATCGAACTAACTCTTCCGCGTTCTTGTTTCGTTCAATTCTGAGGAGGCGGGTGTGCCGAGGAAGATCGCGTGGACCGAAGGCCAGGATATGATGATCAGGCGAATGCGCGCTGAGAGCGCATCATGGGACGTTATCGCGACCGCGGTCGGAGTGACCCGGTGGACGGTCATCGAAAGGGGGCGGCGGCTTGGGGCCCGGCTGCCGCCTCCTGACTTCGATGCGCCGGCTGTCGACCCGGATCGTCCGTCCTTGCCGTCAGGGCATCCCGATACGTGGGGCAGCATTATCAAGGGAACCACGCTCGAGGGTATGCCATATCCGATACCGGCGCCCGTGCGATGAGATACGCGCGGATGCTCGTGGGCAGTCCAGTATGAGCAAGGTTCCCGTGATCACATCGCGGGCCGACGGCGGACCTCAGGATCCAGCCCGTCCGCTGACTGATGGGCAGATGGCGCCAGGCGAGAGCCCGGTGGACGCTGACTATGTGATTTACCGGTTGGAGGAAGCGGGCGCCTCACTTCTGGCGCTGTCCGGAACCGGGTGGTCAACGAGAATGCGCAGTTCTTCGCTTGAGATCGTCCGTACCGCGCTGGAGGCTTATGGTTGGGAGCCCACGAGAATCCGGCCCGCGGTGCCGTCGGCGGACAAGATCGATCGAATGGATGAGGCTCTTGGCTGGATCCTGCTCATTCCGCTGGATCGTTATGTCCTTCGCAGGATCGTGGGCGCGCGAAGTTTGGTGCATCCAATCACGGACCGGCATCTGTATCCCTGGCGGAGGATCGGCTGCGCTCTGGGCGCCGATCACAAGGCGGTGCAGCGATGGCATGCTCAGGGTATCGCGATGATGGTCAGGGCATTGCGTTCGGCGGATTGACGGCGCGAAAATCGAGCACTTCATGGAATCGTCTTGTTGTCGTAAGAACAACCGCAACGCTGGCCAGCTATCCGGATCAACGAACTCAGTCGAGGAACCGTCATGAAACGTCGCACACTTCTCGCCGTCTCGGCTGTCGCCCCGCTTACGGTGATCAGGGAGCCCCGGGCCCAGACCGGAAAGATTTCCTTGACGTGGTGGCACGCTATGACGGGGGTCAACGCGGATGAGATCAATCGTCTGGCTCGCGCTTTCGGCGAGAGTCAGTCCGAGGCCGAGGTGTCGCCGATTTATAAGGGTGGCTACCCCGAAACACTGACCGCGGCGATCGCGGCCTGGCGCGCGGATCAGGCACCGCATCTGGTGCAGATTTTCGAGGTCGGCACCGGGTCGATGCTCGCTTCGGGGCCCGCGACAAAGCAGGTGTGGCAACTGGCGCGGGAGACGGGGATCGATCTAAACCCCGAGGTCTATATCCCTGGCGTGCGTGGGTACTACAGCCTACCCGATGGGCGGCTGGCTTCGATGCCATTCAATTCATCGACCTCGGTCATGTGGTACAATAAGGACGCATTCGCGGCGGCCGGACTGGATCCGGAAAAAGCACCCACGACCTGGCCTGAGGTGATTGCCGCCACGCGCGCCATCAAAGCCAGGATCGGAACCCCGGCGATGGGAGCGGTGAAGTTTCCGATGACCAGTTCCTGGATGATCTGGTGCCAGTTGGAACAGTTCAGCGCCATTCATGATTTGCCGTTCGCCTCCAAGGGAAACGGATTTGATGGACTGGACGCCGAACTGAAATTCAACGGCCCTCCCCAGGTGAAGCAATGGGACCGGCTGCTGAGCATGGCGAAAGAGGGACTCTACGAATATGGCGGGCGGGATACTGCCCCGGATGCGCTGTTCTATTCCGGGCAGGCCGCGATTGGCTTTGGCTCGTCGGCCGGCCGAGGGCAGATCGCGGCCAACGCGAAATTCAAATGGGGTGCGGCGCTTCTGCCGATCGATCCGGAGGTGAACGCCAATCCGATCAATTCGATCATCGGTGGCGCCAGTCTCTGGACGATGACCACGAAGCAGCGGACGGCCGCCGAATATAAGGCGGTGGCCCAGTTCCTGAAGTTTTTGGCGAGCCCGGTACAGGATGCCCACTTCCACCAGACCACCGGATACGTCCCGGTGACGTTTGGCGGCTATGAGAAATCAAAGGCTGACGGTTATTATGAGAAGCAACCGGGAGCCGACATTCCGATCAAGCAGCTCGCCAGGGGCAAGGTGACGCCGAATTCGCGCGGTTTGCGGTTGGGTCGGCTCGCGGAAATCCGCAACATTTTGTACGAGGAAACCGAGAAGGCCTTGCAGGGTCAGCAAACCGGCAAGGAAGCGCTGGACAACGGTGCTCGCCGCGGCGACCGCGTATTGCGCGAATTTCAGAAATCCGTCGGTGGCTGATGGAGCGGCGAACAATCTTTGGGCATCAACTGCTGCCTTTAGCATTGGTCGCACCGCAATTTCTGCTGACGCTGATTTTCTTTCTTTGGCCGGCGTGTCAGGCGGTCTGGTCCAGTCTGACCAGACAGGATCCATTTGGCCTGCACAGCCAGTTCGCGGGTTTCGACAATTTTATCGAGCTTTTCACCGACCCGCTTTATCTGGACTCCGTCGGCCGCACCGCGTTCTTCATGACCGCGGTTAGTTTGGTGTCGATGAGCCTGGCTTTATTCCTGGCTGTGTTCGCCGACCGGGAAATCCGGGGGCGAGCGATCTACCGAACTTTGCTGATCTGGCCTTATGCGATCGCCCCCGCGATGGCGGCGGTTCTTTGGATCCTTTTGCTACAGCCGCGCATTGGACTCATCGGAGTGTGGTTGAACCGGAATGGCGTTGCCTGGGATTATCATCTCAATGGCACCCAGGCCATGGCGATGATCGTGCTGGCCTGTGCCTGGAAGCAAGTGAGCTATAATTTCATTTTCTTTCTCGCTGGTCTGCAGTCCGTTCCGCGAACCGTTCTTGAGGCGGCGCGAATGGATGGTGCCCGAGGTTGGCATCGCTTCCGTACGATCACGTTTCCGCTTTTGGCGCCGACCACATTTTTCCTTCTGGTGGTAAACCTTGTCTATGCCGCGTTCGATACGTTCGGAACGATTCAGGCTCTGACGCAAGGGGGGCCCGGGAAAGCGACGGAGACCTTGGTGGTGAAGGTTTACCGGGATGGCGTCGTCAATCTCGATATTGGATCGTCCTCCGCGCAGTCGGTGATTTTGATGCTTGGGGTGATTGGATTGACGGCGTTGCAGTTCCGGTTTCTCGGGCGGCGGCCGCCGGGGTGAACGCACGCCGAGACCCTGTCGCGCACGCGGTTCTGCTCCTGGGCGTGATTTTGTTCGTCGCGCCGTTGTGGCTCGTGCTCGTTGCGAGCACACAAGATCCGGCGACGATCGCAAGGGGAGATTTGTCGCTTCTCCCAGGCAATGAAGGGTTCAGCGCCTATGCGCGTGTCCTGAATGGTCCCGTGCCGCACATGCTGCTGATATCCCTCGGAATGGCACTGGCGATCGCGTTCGGCAAGATCATCATTTCGGTTTTGTCAGCATTCGCCATCGCGTTTTTCAGATTCCCGGGCCGTCGCGTTGCGTTCTGGTTGATCTTCATCACGCTGATGCTGCCGGTGGAAGTGCGGATCATCCCCACGTATTCGGTCATGTCGGACCTTGGACTGATCAACACATTCACCGGGCTATGGCTGCCTCTTATCGCGTCCGCGACGGCAACATTGTTGTTTCGCCAGGTGTTCGTCGCGATACCGGACGAACTCGTGGAGGCGGCCCGCATGGATGGTGCCGGTCCACTGCGTTTCCTGTGGGACATTGTATTGCCAGTATCCGGGGCCAACATCGCCGCGTTGTTCGTGATTTTGTTCATTTATGGCTGGAACCAATACCTCTGGCCTTTGCTCGTCGCGACAAACCCGCGGCTCGATACGATAGTGATCGGCATTGTAAAAATGATCGCGGTTGAGACGGATACCGATTGGAGCGCTGTCATGGCCACGGCGGTGCTGGCACTGTTGCCGCCCGTGGTCGTCGTCGTTTTGATGCAGCGTTGGTTTGTCGCGGGATTGACGGAAGGCGAGAAGTAAATGGCCATGCTCGAGCTGAATGGCCTGCGAAAGAATTTCGGGGCGACAGAGGTGTTGCGGCAGATCGATCTGTCGCTTGCGAGCGGCGAAATGTTGGTCATCGTCGGCGCCTCGGGTTGCGGCAAATCAACGCTGCTTCGCATCGTCGCGGGACTGGAAGCGCCCTCGACGGGGACGGTTGTGTTGGACGGTCGCGATGTAACGTCCCTGGATCCGGCCGCGCGCGATATCGCGATGGTGTTCCAGAATTACGCGCTGTATCCGCACATGACCGTGTTCGACAACATGGCCTACGGGCTGCGAATCCGAGGCCTTTCCCGTGACGAAATAACTCACCGGGTTCGCGAAGCAGCCGAGCTTCTGGGTCTGTTCGAGTTTCTGGAGAGAAAACCGCGGCAGTTGTCGGGAGGGCAGCGCCAGCGCGTCGCGATGGGCCGAGCCATCGTGCGAGAGCCTAAGCTTTTCCTGTTCGATGAACCGTTGTCCAATCTGGATGCGACGCTGAGGGTGCGGACGCGGGCGGAAATCCGGAGGCTGCAACGAAGGCTTGGAGTCACGAGCCTTTACGTGACTCATGATCAGGTGGAGGCGATGACCCTCGGTGACAGACTGCTGGTTCTGCACAAAGGCCGGCCAGCGCAATTGGCGACGCCAATGGAGGTCTTTGAGCGTCCCGCGGATACTTATGTCGCTGGGTTCATCGGCGCGCCCGCGATGAATTTTCTGCCGGCGCGGCTGGCCGATCTGGGCGACTCGGCGAGGCTGGACGCCGGCCCATTGCTGCATTGCATCGATGGACGGCGGGCTGGCGATGAGGGGACTGCGCTGACGATTGGTATTCGGCCGGAACACGTCCTGATCGATCCCGAAGGTGTGCCGCTTCGGGTCGATCTGATTGAGCCTTTGGGTTCGGAAACCTTGGTCCACGGCCGGCTGGCGGCGCCGGGCGAGACATCGCTGGTGATTCGCCTCGCGGGCAAAGCACCTGACGGCGAAATTCTGACCATCGCATTTCCGCCAGAGCATATCCACGTTTTCGACGCGGAGACCGGGCTCCGGCTCGACTGAGGTCTTGCCTACTTCACCATGGCAACGCGAAGCGCGTTGGTGGTTCCCGCCTGGCCAAAGGGGACGCCGGCGACCACGACGATCTCGTCACCGTGTGACGCGAAGCCTTCGGTCAGCGCGACCCTCGCCGCCCGGGTGACAGCTTCACCCATCGAATGAACCTCAGCGACCACGACAGCGTGGACGCCCCAGATCACCGCCATGCGTCGCGCCGTGTCCAGCAACGGCGTCAGGCCGATGACCGGCGAATCAGGGCGTTCGCGGGCGACCCGCAAGGCGGTGCTGCCGGACGCCGTGAACGCGACGATGGCCCGGCCGCCTATCGTGTGAACCACATGGCCGGCGGCCGAGGCGATCGCGCCCGCGGCGGAATGCTCGGACGCTGGGCGCGAGGAATCGATCATGGATCGCCAGCCGGCGTCTTGCTCCACCCGGGCGACAATGCGGTCCATCATGTTCACCGCTTCATAGGGGTATTGCCCGGCGGCGGTTTCGCCGGACAGCATGACCGCGTCCGCTCCGTCGAACACAGCGGTCGCGACGTCAGAAGCCTCCGCGCGTGTGGGCGCCGGAGCGGTCATCATGCTTTCCAGCATCTGTGTCGCCACGACCACCGGTTTGCCGAGTTGGCGCGCCAGCCGGACGATCCTCTTTTGCGCCAATGGCACTTCCTCAGGCGGCAGTTCAACGCCCAGATCGCCGCGCGCGACCATGACCGCGTCGGTCAAGGCGAGGATTTCGTCGAGGTTATCCAGCGCCTGCGGCTTCTCGAGCTTGACCATGGCCCAGGCCCGGCCATCGATCAGTTCTTTTGCCTCCGCGACATCCTGGGCGCGCTGCACGAACGACAGTCCAATATAGTTCGCGCCGTGACTGACGGCGAACTCCAGATCGATACGGTCTTTCGCTGTCAGCGCCGGGATTGGCAGCACGACATCCGGAACGTTCACGCCTTTGTGGTCGGAGATGGCGCCGCCGACCACGACCTCGGTTTCCAGGGCGTCGGCACGTTTGTGTACGACCCGCAGCCGAAGTTTGCCATCGTCGATCAACAACGTGGCGCCAATGGTCGCGGCCTCGATGATCTCGGGGTGGGGTAGGTTGACGCGGTTGGAATCACCGGGCGTGGCATTAAGGTCAAGGCGGAACGGCCGACCGGTTTGCAGATGGGCCCGCCCGCCCGAGAAGCGGCCGACACGCAATTTCGGCCCTTGAACGTCGGCCAAAATGCCGATGGGCCGGTCGAATTTCTCCTCCATCTCGCGGATCATGGCGAAACGCCGCGCGTGATCTTCATGCGTGCCGTGGGAGAAATTCAGCCGGAACACGTCCGCGCCGGCCTGGAACAGTCGCGTCAGGATTTCTGGCGTGGCGCTCGCCGGTCCGAGCGTGGCGATGATCTTCGTACGCCGGCGACGGCGTAGCTTGGGGCGGGCGGCCATGGAATGTCCTTCAGGCGATCAGAATGGCGCGGAAATCGTTGACGTTCGTGAGGGTGGGCCCGACGCGGATCGCGTCACCGACGGCTTCGAAAAACCCATGGCTATCATGCGCGGCGAGCAAACCGCGGGGGTCGAAGCCCTTTGCCTTGACCCGGGCCAGCGTGTCGGGAGCCAGGATGGCGCCCGCGATGTCGTCCATACCGTCGATACCGTCGGTATCTCCGGCCAGGCCCCAAATTCCCGGAGCGCCATTCAGTGCCAACGCGGCGCCGAGCAGAAATGTGGTGTTGCGCCCGCCGCGTCCGGTCGCGTTCCCGCCAAGTGTAACGGTCGTTTCGCCGCCAGACAGGAGAACGGCGGGGGTGGCGATAGGCTCGCCATGACCGCGGATCGAGCGAGCGATGCCCGCATGGACAATGCCGACCTGTAGCGCTTCGCCTTCGAGCGCGTCACCGAGGATCAACGGCGTGAGGCCGATCTCACGCGCGACACCGGCGGCGGCGCGCAACGCCATCATCGGCGTGGCGATCAGGCGGAAGGAGTTGTTCGGCAGGCTGCCCGGTTTGGGTGTTTCGTCTTCATCCTGGTTCAATCGCGCCATGATGGCGGCAGATGGCGAAATCCCGTAACGCCTGATCAGGTCGCGGGCCTCGGCGAAGGTCGTTGGATCCGGAACTGTCGGACCCGATCCGATGACGGCCGGATCGTCGCCCGGAACATCACTGATCGCCAGTGTGATGACCCGAGCCGGCGCGGCGGCGGCGGCAAGGCGCCCCCCTTTGATGGCGGACAGATGCTTTCGCACCGTATTCATTTCGACGATATTCGCGCCGCTCGCCAACAGCGACCGGTTGATGCTCTGCTTGTCGTCCAACGAGAGGCCCGCCGTGGGGGCCGCGAGGAGCGACGACGCCCCGCCAGACATAAGCGCGATTACCAGGTCATTCGCGGTCAATCCTTTGACCCGTTCCAGCAATCGGCGGGCGCCGCGTTCGCTGTTGGCATCCGGCACTGGATGCGACGCCTCGATCACCTCGATCCGGCGCGTCGGGACCGCATGGCCATAGCGGGTCACCACGGTGCCTTCGAGCGGGACGTCCGGCCAGGCATCCTCCAGCGCGGCGGCCATGACGGCAGCCGATTTGCCTCCTCCGACGACCACGCATCGTCCGCTTGTCGGCTTCGCGGGCAAATGCCCGGCCAATACGTGACGTGGATCCGCCGCCGCCACCGCCGTGTCGAACAGACGGCGTAGTGCCGCGCGCGCGCGCGCGTCGTCCCAGTTCATCGCTTGCTAACTCCCACTGGACGCGGCGACACTATGGCGGATCATCACCGTCGGCACCAACTTAGCCGTGAGGACAGGAGGAACACCATGCCCGACCCCAAACCCGACACCGCCACGCAAACCGAACTGGAAGCAGCGGCCTTTCGCCGGCTGGTGGAACATCTGCGCGAACGGACCGACGTGCAGAATATCGACCTGATGAACCTCGCCGGTTTCTGCCGGAATTGTCTCAGCCGCTGGTACCGGGAAGCCGCCGAGGCGAAAGGACTGGGACTTAGCGATCCGGACGCGCGCGAGATCGTCTACGGAATGCCCTACAAGGAATGGCAGGCGAAATATCAGAAGGAGGCGACTTCGGAACAGAAGGCGGGCTTGGCGAAATCGCATCCCGGTCATTGACCGGCATCCCCCGGCCCGCTATCCCCGCGCGCTTTCCAGGACGGGAAGGGGGGACAAATGGCGGCGAAGCCTGTGGACCGCGAGGAGTTGAATACGGGAGGCGTCGCCGCTGAACGTCTGCGGAGTATCGTCGATCGGATCGAGCGTCTCGAAGAAGAGAGGAAGGCGCTCGGCGCGGATATCAAGGACATCTACTCTGAGGCGAAGTCCGCTGGCTTCGACGTGAAGGCGTTGCGGCAGTTGATTCGCATCCGCAAGCAGGAAGCCGCTGAGGTTGAGGAGTTGGAGACGCTGCTTGACGTCTACCGACGAGCACTGGGCATGTAAGGCCGCACGGCGCCTGACGCTTCTATCCGTGTAGCCGGGACAGAACGTCATGGTTCGCGCGGATGACCAATAGCCGGCGGATTTTTTGGGTTGGTGTCAGCAACCCGTTCTCGACCGTAAAAGCTGGCACCACGGCGTGCCGGCGAATTCGTTCGGTGACCGATAGCCGATGATTGGCGCGGGTAATTGCCAAAGCGACCGTCACCTCATCATGCGCCTCCGCCGGAACCAGCAACGCGGTCAGGCCCGAGCGGCCGTCTCCTGCCACGACGGCCTGAGCGATCTCCGGCTCAGCCATCAACATGCCTTCGATTTTCGCCGGAGAGACATTTTCCCCTCCGGATAGCACGATCATGTCCTTCTTTCGGTCTGTAATCCGCAGGTTGCCGTTCTGATCGATGACGCCGATGTCACCGGTATGCAGCCAGCCGTCCTGGATCGCCAACTCGGTGTCGGCGGGCCGGCCCCAATAACCGTCCATGACCAAATCGCCGCGGACGAGGATTTCGCCATCGTGCGCGAGACGCAAATCGACGCCCAGGAGCGGCGGTCCGACTGTATCGATGCGGATCGCGTCCGGCCGGGTCGCGCTGATGACCGGTCCAGCTTCTGTCTGGCCATACCCCTGCAGCAGGGTCAGCCCAAGCGCCAGAAAGAAACGACCGACGTCAGGTTCAAGGCGCGCGCCACCGGAGACCGCTGCTTTGAGACGGCCGCCGAACCGCGCGAGGATCTTCGCGCGCACGAGGCGTTGAAGCACCGGGTCGATCAACTGTTCAGCCAGCGATAACGCGGTTCCGTCACCTCGCTTCAGGCCAATCTCAATCGCGCGGTTGAAAAGCCGCTGTTTCCAACGCGGTTGCCGGGCGACCTGCGACAGGACGCGGGCCCGAATGACCTCAAGGACTCGTGGCACAGCGGTCAGAATTGTCGGGCGGATGGTGAGCAGGTCGGCCGCGAGGTGCTCAACCCCGCGTGAATAGACGATTTCGGAGCCAAGGCTGGCGAAAAAGAAATTGCCGACAGTGTGTTCGTAGCTGTGTGAGAGCGGAAGATAGGATAAATAAATTTCGTTTTTCAGGTGCAAAGGCCGCACAAGGTCGAAGGCACCCCGGCAGTTCGACAGAATGCAGCGGTGTGGCAGCATCACTCCCCTGGGCATTCCGCCTGTGCCGGAGGTGTAAATCAGGCAGGCCATCGCGGTGGGTGGGATGACCGCCGCATCGCGGATCACGTCGTCGGGCGGCGTCGCGTCAGCGAGCATGCTGATCCAGCGGTCGCTGCCCATCTCCAGCAAGTGATCCAGCCCGTCCGCCTTGTCGGCGGCGCGTTGCATCCGCCCCGCGAGACCTCCAGAGGAGACGATTGCCGCCCGTGCGCCCGAGTCGCGTAGGATATGCGCGTGATCGTCGATCGTATTGGTTGTGTAAGTGGGCACCGGCACCGCGCGGATGGCCATCAACGCGACTTCCGCGATTGGATAATCCGGGCGGTTTTCAGCGCAAATCACCACCCGATCGCCAGGCGCGATGCCGAGAGCGCGCAGGTGACGAGCGCACGAGGCGGTCATCCGGGCAAAATCTTCCCAGGGTGTGCTGTGCCACGAATTATCGCGATAAGCGCGAAACAACGCCTTACGAGGCCATTTTTTGGCCAGATCGAACATCATCGTGGCCAGGTTCGGCCATGTCGGATAGTTCTCCACTGCTCCTCCCCAGGGCGGATGGTCAGGCGGCACACCTTTGACCTGGGGGGTTCCTACCCTACATCTGTCAGGAACGCAGCAGCCGAGGGAACCGCGTCGCAATGTCCGAAGCCACGAAATCGCAGGCGACCCTTCCGGTCTGGGACCTGTCCGACCTGTATCCGGCTCCGGATAGTCCGGCGCTCCAGTCGGATCTGAGCGGGGCCGAGGCTTCGGCGCGGGCATTCAAGGACCGCTATGCGGGAAAGCTCGCGGCTTCGTCGGGGGACGTGCTGGCGGCCGCGATCGAAGAGTACGAACGAATCGAGGAGATTCTGGGCCGCATCATGTCGTACGCCCAGTTGCTGTTTTCTGGTGATAGTTCCAACTCGGTTTACGGGCAGTTTTACCAAACCATGAGCGAGCGGGTGACTGACATCAGCAGTCACCTCGTCTTCTTCACGCTGGAGATCAATCGCATCGACGATGCGACGTTGGAACGTGAGATGGCGGGCAATGAGAGTGCGCGGCGGTATTCACCCTGGGTTCGCGACCTGAGAGTGTTTCGGCCGCATCAGCTTTCCGATGAACTTGAGGCCCTGCTGCACGATCAGGATGTCACCGGTCAGGCCGCTTGGAGCCGATTGTTCGATGAGACCGTCGCGGGGTTGAGAATCCCGGTCGCGGAGCAATCATTGACCGTGAACGCCGCGCTTGAAAAGTTATCCTCGCCCGACCGGTCCATTCGACAGCAGGCCGGCGAGGCCATTGGCGTCGCCTTCAACGAGAAAATCCGGCTGTTTTCGCTGATCACCAATACCAAGGCGAAAGACAAGGAAACCAACGACCGGTGGCGGAAGTATCCGCGTCCTGGAAGTTATCGCAATCGATCGAACATGGTCGAAGATGAGGTGGTGGACGCGCTCGTCACAGCGGTCGTGGATGCGTACCCTCGGCTCTCGCACCGCTATTACACGATGAAAGCGAAGTGGCTCGGGTTGCCAAAACTGGCGCACTACGATCGCAACGCGCCATTGCCGGGTGACGACGATCGGAAAATCAGTTGGGATGACGCGCGCGAGCAGGTGTTGACCGCGTATGGTACTTTCAGCCCGGACCTCGCACGCATAGGCCGCCAATTTTTCGAAAAGCCCTGGATCGACGTGCCGCCGCGGGAAGGCAAGGCGGGCGGCGCGTTCTCCCATCCGACGGTGCCGTCCGCGCATCCATATTTGTTGTTGAACTATCATGGTCGAACCCGCGATGTGATGACGTTGGCGCATGAACTTGGGCACGGGGTGCACCAGGTCCTGGCGGGGCGGCAAGGTTATCTCATGGCCAGCACACCGCTCACGCTCGCGGAGACGGCGAGCGTGTTCGGGGAAATGTTGACATTTCGCGCGTTGCTGGGTTCCGCCACTCCGGAACAACGACGGTTCATGTTGACGTCCAAGGTGGAGGACATGCTCAACACCGTTGTGCGACAGATCGCGTTCTATCGCTTTGAAACACGAGTCCATGAGGAGCGTCGAGGAGGGGAGTTGCTGCCTGATCGGATCGGTGAGATCTGGCGGGAAATTCAGACCGAAAGCCTCGGACCCGCGTTCGAATTTTCCCCGGAATATAATGTGTTCTGGGCTTATGTGCCGCATTTCGTGCATTCGCCGTTCTATGTCTACGCCTATGCCTTCGGCGATTGTTTGGTGAACGCGCTGTATTCCGTGTTCCAGTCCGGGCACCCGGGATTTCAGGCCAAGTATCTGGACATGCTGCGCGCGGGTGGCACTCGGCGTCACAAGGAATTGCTCGCGCCATTTGGTCTGGATGCGACTGATCCGGCGTTCTGGACGAAAGGATTGGACGTGATTTCGGGCTTTATTGACGAACTGGAAGCAAACGCATGACCCTGCTGGTATGGTTTTGAGCGCCTATGTCCGGCAGTAATTTTCTCGGCGAGCTTCGCCGGATGGCTCGTACGTCGGGTGCCGTGGGTGGCATCGCCGCGCGTATGGCGGGCGAGCGCATGTTCGGTATCCGAACCGATCGCGCTGCTCATGCCGAAGATCTTCGAACGATTCTGGGTGGGTTGAAGGGGCCCCTGATGAAGGTGGCTCAATTTTTATCCACGGTGCCTGATGCGTTGCCGGTCGAGTACGCTGAGGAATTGGCGCAACTTCAATCGAACGCTCCCGCGATGGGATGGAATTTCGTTCGTCGTCGGATGGCGAGTGAACTTGGCCCGGATTGGCGTTCCCGCTTCACGGAGTTCTCTCAGACCGCGTCCGCCGCGGCATCGTTGGGGCAGGTGCACCGAGCGACGTTGCCGGATGGGCGCGAGGTCGCGTGCAAGCTGCAATACCCGGACATGCCCAGTACCGTTGAGGCGGATTTGCGACAGTTGCGGCTGGCGATGGCCATTTATCACCGGATGGACAATGCGATCCACCAGGACGAGATTTACAAGGAGCTTACCGAACGCCTTCGGGAGGAACTCGATTACGAGCGGGAGGCGGCACAGATGCGCCTGTACGGGCTGATGCTGGCGGAACATCCGGCTGTGCACGTTCCGACCCCAATTAGCGGGTTTTGCACGCATCGTCTGCTGACCATGACATGGCTTGATGGCCGGCCCCTGATGGACCGTCTGGCGGAGGATCCGCCACAGGAGGAGCGGAATCAAATCGCGGAGGCTTTGTTTCGTGCCTGGTACGTGCCGTTTTATCGGTATGGGGTGATTCACGGCGACCCGCATATGGGGAATTATCAGGTAAGGCCGGATGGATCAGTGAATCTGCTGGATTTTGGGGCGATCCGCGTGTTCGACGCGAGCTTTGTCAGGGGAGTCATCGACCTTTACGAGGCCGTTCGCGACAACGATGACGCCAGGTCGTATCAGGCCTACAAGACATGGGGCTTCGCCGACTTGTCCCAGGACAAAATGGATGTTTTGAACATGTGGGCTCGGTTTTTGTACGAGCCTCTGACACAAGATCGCGTGCGCCGGATTCAGGAAACCGATGACCCGCAGTTTGGACGGGCGATCGCTGAAAAGGTTCATGCGGGTTTGAAGCGGACCGGAGGGGTGAAACCTCCGCGAGAGTTCGTTCTGATGGATCGATCGGCGATCGGGCTTGGAGGCGTGTTTTTGCGGCTTCGGGCGGAACTCAACTGGAGCCGCCTTTTCCAGGGGTTGATCGAAGACTTCGATGAAGCCGCGTTGGCCGCTCGGCAACAGGCGGCACTGTCGGCGGCCGGGGTTCCGCCCGCCGCCTGACAATGGACCTTACGCCGGTTCCGGAGTAACGTGGCGGAGCGCAACGAACTTCGGGAAATGAGGATCCAGGAATGAACGATATGGCGGCGACACCGCGTTTTGACCGGACTGTCGAGGACCTCGGAAACATCGTCGAGCTTGGCCATGTGAATGTGACGGTCCCCGACCAGGCCACCGCGATTGCCTATTACATCATGGGGC
>Ga0181528_10001243_pt1 | contig 15929 bp, 18 predicted proteins | sample PEATcosm2014_Bin_47_FD_119742 | JGI IMG/M metagenome (GOLD analysis project Ga0181528, IMG submission 119742) | Peatland microbial communities from MTU Mesocosm Facility, Houghton, MI, USA - PEATcosm2014_Bin10_10_metaG | ecosystem: Environmental > Terrestrial > Soil > Wetlands > Peat | place...
ACCGCGCAACAGGCGTAGAACGCGATTCGAAGAGGCCAGCTCGCGGTCGCGTTGACGGCGCCGACGTGGTGGGCGACCAGCACGACCGCGAACGTCGCGGTGAGCGCCGCGAGCACGGCGATTATCGCGGTCTGGAGAGGACGGCGAAACGACCGCCAGGCGCCTCGTCGACGCGCGCGCACGAGCGCCGGCGTGATCAGCATCGCGGCGCCGACCGTTATCGCTAGACCCACGAACGACGCAACGAATACCGTGTCGTAGGCCGCCGTGGGAAGCGTCTGCGCCGCTTTGGGTACCGCCCGCTGCCAGTGCTCGACGTAATGGGCGTAGACCGAACCGGCGATCCCAAAGAGGGACCACGCCAGCGACACCGTGACCGCCGAGCCGAGCAGCGCTCGCTCGTCATTCACCGATTCCCCGAGAGCCCCGAACGCCCGGGCGCGCTGCACGCTTCCCGCGCGCACGATGGACAACCTCGCCCTAAAGGGCACTCGCCGGCCTTGGTAGGTCTCTTCGAGCAGTGCGACGAACTCGGTGCCGTAGCGCTCTCGCCACACGGCCGGGTACCAGCGCACGTAGGTCGCGTAGTCGACCGTGCTCACGCGAGAACCCCCGCGAGCCCGAGTCGGCTCGTCGCTACGTCGGTCACGCGACGAAGTTCGCGAAGGACTTGGGCGAGAGCACCAGAGCCTTCGCGCGTGATTTGATACGGACGACGTCGAGCATCACCCTCGAGCGCCTCGATGAGACCACGCTCTTCGAGTCGGGTGATCGCCCCGTAGAGCGCCCCCGGGCTCAGCACGATGCCCGCGAACGCTTCGATGTCCTTCGAGAGCGCGTACCCGTGTTTGGGCCCTCCGGCGAGGCTGGTCAAGATCAGCAGCGGTGGATCGTTGGGCCGACGAAGACCTGAAGGGTCGGATTTCCTCATGGCCCGAGAGTACTACGTTGAGAGTAGTAACGCAAGGCGTAGTACAAGATTCTCTCCTCGGTCGGTCGCTCGCTCGTGCCGGTGCCACGCGACCACGACCATTCACGAAGGTCATTCCCATTAGCCTGAATCAGTGAAGGTACGCCCACGAGCGACGAGGTAACAAGGTGATCCCCACTTTTGTGATCTTCTTGCGCGAGGGTATCGAGGCCTCGATGATCGTGGCGATTCTCCTGTCCTACCTGAGTCGGGTGAACCAACGAAAGCACTTCCGTGACGTCTGGCTCGGGGTGGCGGCCGCGATGGTGCTCGTCCTGGCTGGAGGTTTCGGCGCCTTCTTCTTGATCAAAGAGTACGAGGGTTCCAACGTCCAGACGTACTTCGAAACTGCGACGTACCTGATCGCGGCGGGCGTGCTGACGGGCATGACCTACTGGATGCACAAGCACGCTCGAACAATGGCCAAAGAGCTCCAAGTACGGAGCGACCTCGCGCTCTCCAGGGGAACCCGGTGGGGTCTCGGGGTGCTCTCGTTCCAGGCGGTAGGTCGCGAGGGACTCGAGACCATGGTCTTTACCTTGGCGATCGTCTTTGCGAGTTCGCGCCAAGCCGCGACGCCGGTGCACGGCGACCTGCTGCTCGTCGGCGCACTGCTCGGACTTTTGGTCGCGCTCGCCCTCGCCTACGCCATGTACAAGATGGGCGCCAAACTCAACCTCGGTCGGTTCTTTCGCGTCCTGGGCTTGATCTTGATGTTCTTCGCCGCGGGGCTGCTCGCCGACGCCGTCGAGAACTTCGAGCAACTCGGATGGCTGAACCTCGGCAAGCACGTCATGTGGAATTCGAGCGGACTGGTCAGTGAAACCTCGAACCTCGGTGACCTCCTGCACTCGTTGCTCGGCTACGCCGATCACCCGACCGTCATGCAAGCGGTGGTGTGGTTGGGCTACGTCGTCTTCAGCGTCGCGATCTTCATCACGCTGAGTCGCGACCACGTCGCGCGCCACGCGCGCCACGAACAGCGCGCCCTAGACGGCGGCCGAGGTCGTCGACGTCATGCGCGACAACAAGGTGTTCACTAGGTTCGCGACGAACGACTCTTGCGCGGGCCACGAACCGAGCAACGCCCCGAGCGTCACCTCGTAGTGACCAGCGGTGAGTTGGACCATCACCAGGTAAAGCGAACCCGTGACCCCGGGCACACTGATCGCCTCCTCGCCCCCGCGCGAGAAACCCTTGACGAAAGTGACCGGCTGCCAGTTGGAGCCCAGGGGCACGCCCGTGACGTCGCTCGAATAGACCGACTTCAACAACGCGGCGTTCGTCTGGACAAAGCACGCACCAAAATTCGTGTTGCGCATCTCGGCGGTGTCCCTTTTGACCATGGTGGTGGTGCGGTAGTACTGGGTCGCCGAGGCGACTTCCCCACCGCCACTCTGGCTGGAATCGAAGACCGGCGAAGAGACCTGGTAGTCAGGCTGCTGTCCCGCCGCGCCGTACATTCGGTCCTTCTCGGCCGAGACCCCGACGCAGTGCTCGAACAGCGCCGAGACCTTGGCCCACGTCGAGTCCGTCGCGGGTTGCGTGGTGACCGTGGTCGACGTGATGACCTTGCCCGCTGAACCAAAGAGGTCACTCAGCAACGATCCCGACGACGCCGACCAACCACTGGGCAGGTCGCGCACGCTGAGATTCACCGCCTTGGTGTTGGCGATGATCGCCGCACTCGCCGAGCCCTTCGAGAAGTACGCCCCGATGCCGCCCGCGACCGAGGCGAGCAAGACCACCACGACGACCGCGTAGATGCCGCTGCGACGCCGACGCCGCACGACCCGTCCCCCGTGCTGACTGATCACGCTGGCGAGTGCGTCGTACTCGTTCTTGTTCGACGTTCGCCAGCAGTAGCGCACGCCGTCGGCGGTGGCGAACAACGCGAGCCCGCGAGAGAAGCGTACGAGTTGGACGTTGGCGAGTTCGCTCCAGGGGGTCTGCCAGGCAACGGCGGGCTCACCGCTCAGTTGCGTGAGGCCCTGCTCATCGCCGAGCAGGGTCACCGGAGCGAGTGGACCGTGGGGCACGAAACTGGGTCGCACGATCCAACCCTCGGAGCGAAAAACGTTCGTCACGTCGCGGCGACGACCCGGGCCGCCTCGCCGGCGCAGGCAATGGTCCGCTCGAGGTCCTCGTCGCTGTGGGCGAGCGACGTGAAGAGGATCTCGTAGGCGCCCGGCGCCAGGGCGACACCCCGATCGAGCATGGCGTGAAAGAACGGGGCGTAGAGCCCGTTGTCACAGAGTGACCGGGCCTCGCTGAAGTTCGTCGGCGCGGCTACCTCCTCACGCGACAGGTACAGACCCATCAGCGGTCCCACGCTCGGGGTGAGCGCGAAGAGGCCCGACGAGCAAATGGCACTGGCGAGGCCCGCGGCGAAGCGTTCGACCCGGCTCGCCAGGTCCGTGAGGTCTTCGCCGCTCACGAGTTCGAGCACCGCCGCGCCCGCCGCGGTCGCCAATGGATTTCCCGAGAGCGTGCCCGCCTGGTAGACCGGACCGTTGGGAGCGAGCGCGGACAACAACCCTCGACTCGCGCCAAAGGCACCGACCGGCAATCCGCCGCCGATCACCTTGCCGAAGCACCAGACGTCGGGGGTGACCGCAAAGAACTCCTCGGCGCCGCCCAGGCTCAAGCGAAAGCCGGTGATCACCTCGTCAAAGATCAGCAACGCCCCGACGCGATCACATTCGTCGCGTAGTCCCGCGAGGAAACCGGGCGCCGGAGCGACGAGGTTCATATTCGCCGCCACCGGTTCGACCAGCACCGCCGCGACACGATCATCGAGGATGGGTACCTCGTTATAGGGCGCGACCACGGTGTCAGCGACCGCGCCGGCGGTGACCCCCGCCGAACCCGGCAGGCCGAGCTGGGCGACGCCACTGCCACCCGCGACGAGCAACGCGTCCGAGTGACCGTGGTAACAACCGTCGAACTTCACGATCTTGTCGCGTCCGGTGGCCCCGCGAGCCAGGCGAACCGCGCTCATCACCGCCTCGGTACCCGAACTGACGAGCCGAACCTGTTCGAGCCCCGCCACGCGAGAGGTCATGAGTTCAGCCAGCACCACCTCGCCGGGCGTGGGTGCGCCAAAGGTCGTGCCCAGTGACACCGCGTTTCGCAGCGTCTCGACGACGGCGGGATGAGCGTGGCCCAACAATGACGCACCGTAGGACTGTACGTAGTCGAGGTACGCGCTCCCTTCGACGTCGGTGACGTAGGCGCCCTTGCCACTTCGCACGGTGTAGGGCGTGCCGCCCACCGAACGAAACGATCGCACCGGCGAATCAACGCCTCCCGGGATGACTGCCTTCGCTCGCTCGAACCACGACGCGTTGGTTTCGCTCAACGTCCGAGCTCCTCGGCGACCTCGCGCGCGAAGTACGTGAGTACGAAGTCCGCCCCCGCGCGACGCACCGCGGTCAACTGTTCGATGGCGACCGCGCCCGCGTCGATCCAGCCGTTTTGCCCGGCGGCCTTGACCATGGCGTACTCGCCGCTGACGTGGTACGCGCACAGCGGCACGTCGAGTTCTCGCGACAGATCAGCGACCACGTCGAGATAAGTCATGGCGGGCTTGACCATAATGATGTCCGCACCCTCGGCCACGTCCGCGCGCGCCTCGCGCAGCGCCTCGCGTCGATTCGCGTAGTCCTGTTGGTAACCGCGCCGATCGCCGCCGCCGGCGATCTCGACGCCGACCGCCTCACGAAAGGGACCGTAGAGACCACTCGCGTACTTGGCGGCGTAGGCCATGATCACCGTGTCGTGGTGGCCCGCGGCGTCCAGCGCACTTCTGATGGCGCCGACCTGTCCGTCCATCATCCCGCTCGGGGCCACGACGGCGGCCCCCGCCTCGGCCTGGGCGACGGCGGTCTTGGCGTAGAGCTCGAGCGTCGCGTCGTTGTCGACGGTGCCGTCAGCGCCCAGCACTCCGCAGTGACCGTGACTCGTGTACTCGTCCAGACAGAGGTCGGCCATCAGCACGACGTCGTCACCGAACTCGTCGCGCACGGCGCGAAGCGCCACCTGGGAAATGCCGTGAGGATCCCAGGCACCCGAACCGACGTCGTCCTTGTGCTCGGGCACCCCAAAGAGGATCACCGCGTTGACCCCGGCGTGTCGCAGGGCCTTTACCTCGTCGAGGAGCGAGGAAACCGTGTGTTGGAAGTGACCCGGGAGCGAGAGTATCGGCGTCGGTTCGCTACGACCCTCGGCGACGAACAAGGGCGCGACCAAGTCACTTGGACGCAAACTCGTCTCGGCGACGAGTGCCCGCAGCGCGGGCGTGCGACGAAGGCGGCGAGGACGTTCGGTGGGAAACACCCCCACAGCCTATTCCCGGCTCGTCACGGCCCTTCTCACCCGTCGAGCGTGGCGAGCACGTCGCGAATCGCTGGCTCCCAACCCTCGAGCACCTGGTCGTGGCTCGCGCGAACCGCGTCGCTCGTTGTGGGCCCGGGCACGACCACCCACGCCGCTCGCGACACGTAGTCCCGGGCGACGTCCCAGGCTGACGGCGCGCCGATGAAGACGACGTCGGCGTTGGCGAGTATCTCGCGCTGGATGCTCGAGAGCTCCATCGCCACCGTCTCGTAACAGGCGACGTGTTGGACGACGAGTCCTCGATCGCGCAATGCCAGGCTGAGTTCATCACGCGCGACCAACGCACCGAGTTCCAGCACCGGCCCTCGTCTCACGAGCGGCGCGAGCTCGAGCGCGGTGGACTCGGATTCAGCGCTCACCACGATGTCGTGACTAACGAGAAGTCGCGTCGTGGCGCGTCCCACACTGAACACCGCGGCACCCTTTCGCAGTGCGCGCATCGCGGACTCGACGTAGTCACCACTTCGCGCACTGGTCACGACCAGTGACCAAAAAGCACGAAAGTGCTCCGACGCCTCGAGTTCGGCTTCCACGTCGCTCAGCGCTCGGTACATCGTTCTCGTGAGGGGCACTTCGTTCACGATCGCCGAAGGTGGCGTGAACGTGCGAAGTACCCCGTTGTAACCACTCTCTCGCGTGAGCACGATCTTCACGGGTCCTGGCCCCAGCCCGGGAGCGATCCCCCACCCATCTCGTCGCGCAACGTACGTGCGAGCTGCGCGCCGAGTTCCTCGGGGTTCGTTCCCTCGATCCCGAGGCGCACGCTCCTCGAGCCGTCGATGCCGATCATCACCCCGCGCAGCGAGAGCACCCCGTCGTGCGTGGTCGCGTTCGCGCCGGCCGGGATCGAGCAACCCAGACCCAACTCACGCAGGAACGCGCGCTCGGCGCTTACGCACACGAACGCCTCACGGTCGTTGATCTCCTCGAGCACCATCAGGGTGTCCAGGTCGTCCATGCGCGCCTCGAGCGCGAGCGCGCCCTGACCCACCTGGGGCACGAACCAACTCGGGTCGAGTCGCTCGGCGACGCGGTTCTCGGCGCCCAGGCGCACCAGCGCGGCCGCCGCGGCGACGATGGCGTCGACGCCGTTCGAACCCGGCGCGGCCAAACGCGTGGCCATGTTGCCGCGCAACTCTACGACGCGAAGGTCCGGACGCCGTTCGAGTAAGAGCGCGCGACGGCGCGGGGAGCCGGTCGCGACCGTCGCACCCGGTCCGAGGCCGGCGAGTGAACGACCAACCAGCACGTCACTCGCGTCGAGTCGTTCGGGCACGCTGGCGAGCATGAGCCCGTCGGGTGACTGACTCGGTAGATCCTTGGCGCTGTGCACCGCGACGTCGGCCTCGCCGGCGAGCACGGCCCGCTGGATCTCGACGGCGAAGACCCCCTCACCACCGAGCACCGACAACGGCACGTCGCGTTGCTGGTCCCCACTCGTCTCGATTTCGACCAGTTGGGACTCGACGCCCCATCGGCGCAGGTGCGACTGGACGAGGGTGGCCTGGATCAGAGCGAGTGGAGAGCGTCGCGTGGCCAGACGCAGTTCACTCATAGGTCAAACAGTGAGCGCGTGGCCTCGTTCAGACGGATCCCCTGGTCGGTACCGGCCGCTTCCTTCAGGGCCACCGTGGGACGGTGCGCGATCTTGGCGACGACCGAACGAAGAAGCGAACGCACCTTCTCACGTTGTTCCTCGTTGAGTTCGCCCAGTTCACCCTCGCGCTTGGCGAGCTCGGTATCAACGATCTCGTCGAAGTATTCGCGTAGTTCACTCACGATCGCGGCGGCGCCGCGAGCACGCTGATCGGTCAGGTACTTCTCCACGTCCGCCAGCACGATCTGCGCAGCGGCGTCGGCCGCCTCGTGGCGCACGTCGAGGACCCGTTCGACGCGTTCGCGAAGGTCACTAATGTCAACACGCCGAATGGACGCCAACTGGTCGACGTCGCTCGCGACGGCTCGAGGAACTCCGAGATCGACGATGAGAAGCGGCGAGGTCACTCGATCGAGGTCCGCTTTGGCGAGCAGGGGTGAGGGCGTTTCGACCGCCACGATCGCCAGGCGAGCCGACGACAAGAGCGCCGCCAGTTCACTCAACGAGGCGACGCGCACCCGCTCATCGGCCACGTCATCGCGTAACGCCTGGGCTCGTTCGATCGTGCGATTGCTGATCGTCACGCCACCAACGCGCGCCGGCGACGCGAGCAGGCTCTTGACGACGCCCGTGGCGAGTTGGCCAGCCCCCACGACGACGACCTGGGCGCCAGTGACGTCGGCGCCCAGCTCCTCGAGGGCCATCGAGACCGACGCGTGGGCGAAACTGGTGGTGCCTCGCGCGATCGAGGTCTCGGCGCGCACGCGACGGCCCGACGCGAGGGCGCGCACGAACAATTCGGTCAACTCCGCGCCCGCGGTGTGTTCCTCCTGGGCGAGTTCAAGGGCGCGTCGCAATTGGCCGAGGATCTCGAACTCGCCGGGTACGACGGACTTGAGACCCGCGGCGACGCTGAACAAGTGCGTGGCGACCCCGCGGTCGAAGTGGACCGTCAGCTTCTCCTTGAACTCGTCGGCGTCGATCTTGGCCGCAGTGGCGAGCGTCTCGGTGATCTCGTCGATCGCCCCGTGAAAGCGGTCGATGACCGCCACGACCTCGGTCCTAAGACACGTCGAGACGAAGACCGCCTCGTGGATGTTGCGTTGACTGAGCAGGGTGCGTAGGACCTTGCTCCACTCGTGCTCGGGCACGGTGACGCGCTCGAGCAGGTCCAGCGAGGCGTTCTCGTGGTCGATGCCCAGCGATATCAGTGCCACGAGTTCTCCACAGTGTTGGTCATGCTACGACCCCCGAAGGGGGTTGGCGAGACCGAGCGAATGCAAGAGCCCTCCCCCGAGCGGTCCGGTGCCGTTGTTCAGGTGATACATCAGGATCTGCAGTTCAATGGAGAAATCCACGTAGTGCACCGCGGTGCCGAGCGGGGTGGTGATCACTTGGGGCGCGAAGTTCAGCAGTCCGCGGATTTGCGCCTTGACGAGCTTGTCCGCCACCTCCTGGGCGGCCGAGGGCGGCACGCAGATCACCCCGACGGTCGCCGGAACGATTGGATCGCTCCAGGGACGCACGACGTGACCAGCGATCTGGGTACCGACGACGTGGGGGTCGACGTCATAGAGGGCCACCAGTTGGGCGCCGCGAATCAGGAAGTTCGTCGAGTTCACGAGGGCTCGTCCCAGGTTGCCCAGACCCACGACGATCACGTCGTACTTGCGGTCGTGACCGAGCGCTTCACCGATGCGGTCGTTGAGCACCCCGACGTCGTAGCCGGCGCCGCGGGTGCCGAGCGTACCGAGGCCCGCGAGGTCGCGGCGCACGGTCGTGGCGGTCACCCCGGCGAGTTCGGCGATTTGTCGCGAGTCGATGCGGTTCTGTCCGCGCGCGAGCCACCCTTCGGCGATGCGCTGGTAGACGGGTAGGCGCGCGATTGTTGGCTCGGAGAGCTTGCGTGCGCGCAGACGGGGGGTCGCCATAGCCCAAGGTTACTGAAAGTGACTAACGGCCCAGTTGGCGACTGCGCTCGGCCGCGGCCGACACCGCTTCTAAGAACGCGGCACGAACGGCGCGGCCTTCGAGCATGCGCAGTCCCGCCGCCGTCGTGCCGCCGGGCGAGGTGACCTGCGCACGCAGTTCTTCGGGCGACTCACCCGAACTCGCGAGCAGCGAGGCTGATCCCTCGAAGGTGCCGACCACCAATTCGCGCGACACGTCGCGCGTGAGGCCCTGATGCACGCCCGCGTCGATCAGCGCCTCGACGACCAGGTAGAAGTACGCGGGTCCCGAACCCGACAGACCCGTCACCGCGTCGATGTTGCGCTCGGTCACCCGTACGACGATGCCCACCGCTCCCAGGATCGATTCGGCCCAATCGAGGTCGTCCTTGGTCACCTGCGAGCCGCCCGAGATCGCACTGACCCCCTTGCCGACGAGCACCGGGGTGTTGGGCATCGAACGGATGACCGCGACCGGCGCGTGGAAGTGCGACTCGATGCGCGACGTGGAAAGTCCCGCCACGACCGACAGCACCCTCGACGCCCCGGCCGCCGCGATGACGCGCAGGGCGGCCTCGGCGTGGTCGGGCTTGACGCTCAGCACGACGCCCGTCGTCGCCGCCACGTGCTCGAGTTCCAACGAGGCGAGGATCGTCGTACCCACGAAGTGAGCGCGCAGACTCTCGCGCTGTTCAGTCGCCGCTTCGACGATGGCGAGGTCTTCGGGCTCGCACCACTTCGCGCGCAGTAATCCTTCGATCAGCGCCGAGCCCATGCGTCCGCCGCCGACGACGATGAGTTCAAAGGCCATGAAGCAAGGCTACAAGGTCCCCTTTGCTCGACGTCGCCGATAGAGCGACGCGAGTCCCATGGACATCGCCGTCGGGAAGATCTCGTCCACGTAGTGCAACGTCGCGCCGACCAACTCGTCGAGTCGCGCGAGGGTCACCTCGCCCACGGGAATGTGACCCACGAGGTAGATGCCCTGCTCGGGTCCGATCGCGAGGTGCAACTCACGCAGGTCCGCGTTCTTGACCAACAGGTACTTATAGAGCGCCTCGAGATTCTCCTCCGCGGCGGGCATGACCTGGGTCTCTACGAAGACGGTTCGCTGGCGAAGCGTCAACCAGAGGGCGATGACGTCCTTCTCCTCGCCACGCAGCCGGATCATCCAGTGGTACTGACCCTTGTCATCAGCGTGGCTCGCGTGCTCGACGTCACCGACGAACCCGTTCTCGCGCCAGAGGCGTTGCCATTCGTTGATCACCGCGTCAAGTTCGAGCGGGGCGCGCTCGCTCGAGATCGGTGCCGACATCTAACAGGAGACGAGGCCAGACGCGGCGAGCTGCTCGACCAGGTGCGCGAGCGACTCACCCGCCGAACGCCAGGTGTAGCGACGCGCGAGCAGGACCGAGTTGTTGGACATCGAGGTCGTCGTCTCGGGGTCGAGCACCGCCTCAACGGCGTTCGCCCAGTCGACGGGGTCGCGCTCAGCGATCAATAGACCGTTGACGCCCGGTTCGATCAGGGTGACGAGCCCACCCACTTCACTGGCGACGACCGGGGTGCCGCACGCTGAGGACTCGAGTGCGACGAGACCGAAGCTCTCGGATCGACTGGGCACGAGCGTGACGTCGGCCGCGCGCATCCAGGTCGACAGCAACTGGTGGGGCTGGGGTGCGACGAAGCTGACGTGTTCAATGACGCCGGCGTCGCTCACGCGACGATGTAGTTGATTCAACGTGTCTCGACCATGGGTGCCCGAGGGACCGCCGACGATCGCGAGCATCGCGTCACGTCCGCGAGCGCGAAGTTCGATGAGGGTCTCCAAGGCCAGGTCGACTCCCTTCAGGGCCTGCAGTCTTCCCACGAAGAGCAACAGCGTCGCCACGTTGTCCATTCCCAACGCGTGACGCGCCTGGGGACGATAACCCGGAGCGAAGAACGCGTGCTCGACGCCGAGCGGCACGACGTAGACCCGTTCGGGGTCGGCGTCGTAGAACTTGACGAACTGGTCGGCCTCGACCTCGCAACTGGCGAGTACCGCGTCGGCGCAGGCGATGATCGCCGCCTCCTGGAAGGCGCGCTCCTCTGATTCGGCCTCGAAGTGGTCGGCCTTTACCCGCTCGAGGGTGTGAAAAGTCATAATGAGCGGAATATTCAGTTCGTGCTTCAGTCGATGCCCTACGAGTCCGCTCAGCCAGTAGTTCGCGTGGATCGCGTCGGGCAGTCCCGTACAGCGAAACGACGCGGCGACGGCCTCGGTGAAGTCACAGACGTGATCGGCGAGTTGCTCGCGCTCGATCGGCCTGGCGGGTCCGGCCGTCACGTGATGGACGCGAAAGCCAGGTTCAACGACCTCGACGTCACGTACCAGTGAACTGTCGCGTCGGGTGTAGACGTCGACCTCGTGGCCGAGTCGCGCGAGGGCGCTCGAGAGCTCGCGCACGTAGACGTTCATGCCCCCGCCGTCGCCCGTGCCGGGTTGGGCGAGGGGCGAGGTGTGATAGGAGAGGACACACAGACGAGCCACGCGCCCACCCTACCGGGAGGTGCACACCATATATATGGCGTGCACCATAGAAGAACCCATGGAAAAGCGGTGTTTCAACGAGAACGGGCGCCCAGGACCAACCATTTCACCTGACGCTCGCCAATCGCGCCGAAATCGCGCGAATCCGTGGACGCGGTCGGATTGTCACCGCGCAGGTCGAGCGAGCCATTCGATTTCGCGGCGCAACGCTTGAGCAACCAGCGCGTCGGGTCGCGCGGATCGGGCACGACCACCACGTCGCCCACGCGCACCGGGCGCCAGCGTCGCACGGCCGTCACGGTCTCACCGGGCAGGAAGGTCGGCAGCATTGAGGGACCCTCGACCAGGAGACGTCGAAAGAACAGGCGCGCGAACAGGGCCATCGGAGTGAACGTTAGTGGAGCACTCTGGCTAACCTTCAAAGAGACAACTGGTCTTGACAGACCCAGACAATCGAAAGGCGAAGCCATGACGCTTCTTTCACGAATCAACGCTGTACTGGACTCTTCGAGCGGTCCGCTCGTCGTCTCGGCCCACTGTGACCTGCCGTGTGGTGTGTACGACCCCGCGCAGGCCAAGATCGAGGCCCAGTCGGTGAAGGCCTGCATGGAGAAGTACAACGCCTCGAGCGACCCGGACTTCAAAGTCCGCGCCACGTTCATCAAAGAAGAGCGGGCGGACCTCGTCAAGCACCACCTCTGGGTCCTGTGGACCGACTACTTCAAGGTCGACCACTTAAAGCAGTACCCGAACCTGCACGACCTGTTCTGGATGGCGACCAAGTCGGCCGGCGAAGCGAAGAAGACCAACGACGTCGTGGTCGCCGATCGCCTGCTCGCCGAGATCGACGACATCGCCGAGATCTTCTGGGCGACCAAGAAGTAGCCAGCGACTCGCGGTAGTCCTGGGGACGCGGGCGCGTCAGCGCAGTTCAGGGTGCGCGGGGCAGTTCGCCAACAGCGGATTCTTCAGCAGTTCGGCCTGGTCGATCTCGTTGCCGCACGCCTGACAGCTCCGGTAGGTGCCGACGCGCAGGCGCTCGAGGGCGCGGTCCACGTTATTGAGCGTGTTCTCGATCGCCACCACGCTCTCGTTACTGATCTCACTCACGCCAGCCAAGTTAGTCGCTCACTGGCACAAAACGTCGCTCGGGTCCCGATTGGTACCATGTCGCATGATCATTGCGTCCTGGAACGTCAACGGTATCCGAGCCGTGCAGCGCAAGGGACTCTTCGATCCCTTCGTGACGACCGTCCAGCCCGACATCCTCTGTCTCCAAGAGACCAAGGCCCAGCAACACGAGGTGGACGCCAATCTCGACGGTTACCAACAGTTCTGGCATTCGGCGACCAAGAAGGGCTACTCGGGAACCGCCATACTCTCCAAGACCTCGCCACTGTCGGTCACGACGGGGCTGCCCAAGAAACTCGCCACGAAGCACAAGTTCGCGAGCGATCCCTTCGGCAACCCTAACGACGAAGGTCGAGTCGTCACGGCCGAGTTCGAGGACTTCTTCCTTGTCACCGCCTACACGCCCAACGCCAAGGGCGACCTGGGGAGGTTGGCGCTACGCCACAAGCAGTGGGACCCCGCGTTCCTGGCCTACGTCAAAGAGCTCAACGCCACCAAGCCCGTCGCCATCTGTGGGGACCTCAACGTCGCGCACACCACCGATGACCTCGCCAACCCTAAAGGCAACGTCGGTAAGGCGGGCTTCACCACCGAGGAGCGAGCGGGCTTCGAAGCGCTGTTGAACGCCGGCTTCGTTGACTCGTTTCGCGTCTTCACCCAAGGTCCGGGCTTCTACACGTGGTGGTCGAACTTCAACAACTCGCGCGCCAACAACGCCGGGTGGCGTATTGACTACTTCCTCGTCTCCTCCGACCTCGCGCCGCGCCTGCAGGCCGCGCAGATCCACGCCGAGTACATGGGAAGCGACCACTGTCCGGTCAGCATCACGCTCGAGTTCTGAAGGCTTTTAGGCCGCGCTCGGACCGGCGCGTACGAATGCAAGACCAATACGCCTCGTCGCCCACTGAGAACTTTGCAGTCGAGATCGATTTGCTAATTACCGTTGAAGACGCCGAGCAGGCCTGGTGGCCCTCGGAGTGACGTAACCAGCCCTCACCTTCCAGGTCTAGGGAGCCACCACCGAGCCGATCGCGAAATCTGAGCGGACTGCGCTGGCTATTGCCGAGGTGGCGAGGGGCGAACCGGTCACGACGCCGAGTTCACGATTGTAGGAGAGCGACGAGGTGGAGAAGTTCTCACTTCCCACAAATACCATCCCCCCGTGACTGGTGCAGTCGGCGCAGATGACCTTCGCGTGGATGTAGAGCTGGGACGAGTCGAGCGTCCTTACGTGCACGCCCGCACTCGCGAGGATTCGCAGCGCCGAGGACCACTGCGCGTCCCGGGTCATGACGACCTCGACGTCCACTCCCCTGGTGGCCGCCGCCACTAAGGCGTGTTCGATCGAACTGACGTCCATCTCCTCGTTCTCAACGAGCAGCGTCGAACGAGCGGCCTTGATCACGCTGAGCAATGCGGGACCAGAACCCGGACTCCAGACCAGACCGTCCGGCCCCTCGCCGCTCAGCACCTGCTGGTCGAAATCCGACGTGAACGTGGCGGCAATGGCCGCCACGTCGAGCGGGTCGACGTCGGCGACCCAAAAATCACGCGTCGAGGCGTAATCGTAGGGCACGAGATTGCCGGTGCCGATGTACGCGGTGGCTTTGTCGACGACGAGGTACTTCGCGTGAAAGATCTGATCCGAGGGTGCCCAGCGCACGTGGACGCCCCCCGCGCGAAGCGTGGCGAACGCCGAGGCGTTCTTGCTGCGCCCTTCGTAGTCCGCGTTCAAGAGCACGCTCACGTCCACCCCGGCCTTCGCGCGCGCGACCAGGTCGCGAACGACGACGGGGTCGGACAATTCGTACATCGAGAGGTCAACGTCGTACTTGGCGCCGTTGATCGCGCCGTAGAGGAATCCGTAACCGGCCGCGGGTTCGGTCCACACTCGCACGACCGGTGACGTGGGGACCGAGGCCCCGGCGGTCGCGACGACCGTACCCGTCGCGGCGAGGGCCAGCGCATACAGTACGACCAGCACGACGGCGAGCCGTCCGGGGCTTTTACGCATGGCCCGTTTCTACACCACGTCGGCTCGGCGAGCCACGACACGACCAGGAAATCTAGGATGGTGCTTTCACCGAGGACGTCGCGCGAGACGCGCCGCGACGACCGCACACACGAGATCTGGCGCCCACCATGACCATCACCTGGCACCCTGGCTCCCAAAGAGAGCAGCCGCGCGCGACGCGCGCCAGGGTCCTGAAGGTCTGCGTGCTGGCTACCGTGCTCTCGGCGCTCGTCGCCGCGCCACTGGGCGCGCAGGTCGTCTCAAACCGACAGGCGTCACCCACGCCCTCGTTCTCGGTCGGCATCACTCGCTGCACGTTCGTTGACCCCACGCGCGGCGTCCTCAATTACCGAAAGACCCCCTACCGGATCATTTCGACGAGTCGCACCTTGGTGACTGAGATCCGCTACCCCACCGCCCTGGTGTCGAATGGATCCACCGAGATCGCGGGCGCCGCACCCGTCGCCCAAAGTGGTGGGTATCCGATGGTCGTCTTCGCCCACGGCTACGACGTCACGCCCGACACCTACGCCCCACTCTTGGACGCGTGGGCGAGCGCGGGCTTCGTCGTCGTCGCGCCGATATTTCCCGACGAGAACCAAGCCGAGGTCGCCGCCCAAGGTGGCGCCAACACCGAGGACGACGTGATCAACGAACCCGGCGACCTGGCTTTCGTCACGCGCGAGGTCCTCCAAGATTCCCTCAGCCCGTCATCGAGCTGTCCGGTCCTGGATGGTCTCCTTAATCCCTCCGAGATCGCCCTCGCGGGCCACTCCGACGGCGCCGAAGCGGTCAGCATGCTCGCCTACGACCACGGACTCGATCCCCAGGCGGTGAACTACGCGGCCTTGCGCACGGGGATTGCCTACCGAGCCGTGCTCATTCTGTCGGGCGCTCTGGACACCTACCAGTCCAACGCCGACGAGGCGAGTCGGCCCGATCTGCTAGTGGTCCACAGCCTCGTCGACACGTGCGACCCGATCCGCAACGACGTACAGCTCTATAACACGATCCATCAGTCCAACAAATGGTTTCTGGCTCTTCTAACGGCGCACCACTTGCCGCCGTTCGACGGCGTGGACGTCGCGGCCTTCAAACTGGTGGTCGCGGTAACGACGGCGTTCCTCCAGACAACCCTCGAAGACGAGAGCCTCGCCACACCCTTCACGACCTTGGGCAACGAGGACCCCTCAGTGGGCCGGATGTTCACGGGCGCCCTCGGTCCTTCGCTCGTGGACGCACCGCGACTCGAAGAACACTGCGCACTCAACTAGGGGCTCAAAGGACCAGCCTCTAAGAGAAGCAACCCCATTCGAGACGGGTCAGGACTTCACGCC
>Ga0181528_10001246_pt1 | contig 15910 bp, 15 predicted proteins | sample PEATcosm2014_Bin_47_FD_119742 | JGI IMG/M metagenome (GOLD analysis project Ga0181528, IMG submission 119742) | Peatland microbial communities from MTU Mesocosm Facility, Houghton, MI, USA - PEATcosm2014_Bin10_10_metaG | ecosystem: Environmental > Terrestrial > Soil > Wetlands > Peat | place...
AAGCGGTTGTGGATGTCGGTCAGCAGATCGAACTCCGAGCGGTGAAGCAGATCGGAGTAGAGGCGCCGGGTTTCAATGGCCAGAGTGGCCAGCTTTGCGCTCATCAAGAGGGCATCGGTTTCCTCGGCATTGGGCGGTGTCAGTGAGCTGAGCGCGACCGAGATCGTGCCCAGCGGAGGCCCGGAGCGGGCGGGAATCTCCTCGCTGACAATACGCATCTGGTGCTGGTTCTGAGGGTAGTTGCCCAGCCGCGCCCCATTGGTAACATCGCACCAGCAGGGAGCGTCATTGAGTTGAAAGGAGGCCAGTTTGGTGATCCCCTCCAGAATCTCCGCCAGAGGCCGCGAACCATTGATCTCCTCAAGGATGCGGCTGCGGCGACGCTCCAGGGCCGCCAGCAGGGTAGTTTGCCGGCGCACTTTGCGCTCGATGGCCCATCCCCGGATGCCTACCGCAATAATGACGCCGAAGAGCATGCCAACCACAAGGATCAGATTGCGGATATTCAGCAGGGAAGGCTTTGCCAGAACCTCAATATCATCAAATGAGCGCAGCAGAATATCGAATGGCTCCTCTTTGCCCGGTATCGCCGACTTGGTATCCGTTCGGGTGCAAATTCCCGTCAAGCGAATTCTGGAGCCCAATGCAATCTTCACCATCGGCGGGAGATCGTCGGCGCTGGGCGGGTGACGGTAGATCGCCGTGAACAGCCCTCCATCGGAGTCCACGACAAACTCATCCTGCGTCGCCTCGCGCACCTCGGTAATCACCCTCCCCTCGATCGAAACCAGATCATTCTGATGGCCATCGGGTGAATTGCTGCTCCATTCGGCCAACTGCTTCCATGTCGAGGGCCTCGGCGTGATGGGCGATGCGATATGGCTATCCAGAATCTCCGCATCGATCAACGACATGAAGCGGTCGTGCGCGTCGGTAAATCCGATGGCATCGGCCTGATCGCCGATCCGCAGCGATTCGTTGCTCAAGGTCTGAACCCACAGGCTCTTCAGCCCGTCCTGCAGCACGATGGCATGACCGGGCTGGTAATACGTGATGGTTCCATGAACACGAATTCGCGGCGTGCGGTCGCTCATATCGTAGGAGGCAAGAATCTTGTCCAGCGGCGTGACCGGCACCGACCAGGGATTGGCTTTGGGATGGGTGAGTGCCTTGATGTGCGCAAGACTGGGCACATAAAGCACCGTCCCGGTCATCTGCATCTTGTCGTCGAACATACCCGCGGAGACGCCGGTGATCTCGACCGAGGAGTCCAAATCCCCCCGGAGCGTCTTCAAGTCGTCGGTGTCCACGAATGCCCTGACGGGACCGGAGTTTGTGCTGAATTGGATTTCGGTGATCGCATGATGCTGCCAGCTTTGTCTGGCTTCCAGATCAGCGGCGCGGATCACTCCCCGCACCGTGACCAGACGGCAGTCGAATTCACCCTTGACCAGCTCCTTGAAGGTAGCCGGCACGGATTTTGGCAAGGTGCCGTGCTGGAGTACGGTAATGTCCTTGCTGATGATAATGGGGTTAAAGCTGCCTGCCGTAATTCCCCGGATCAGAACTCGATCGCCAGCGAGCAGTTCAAGGTCGGTGGTGGCCGAAATACAAATGGCCACGTCGCCATCTTGAACAAAAAGCATATGTTCATCGCTGCGGTAGAAGGTGACCGTCGCCTCGAAGGCCACTGCATAGCCTTTGTCGCCCTCGCCGTTGGAAAGCGCGTGAATCTGGCGCAGTGAGGTCATCGGGGCAGGAGCCGATGACCAAGCGCCCGCCGTCCCTGCGATAACCACCAAGATTGCAGCCATCCATCTTTTCATAGAAAAGAATCGCCGTCACAAATTGTTGTCTTAGCTGGCCCAAGTGTACTTATCGGCAATGCAGGGGGAGAAATTACCGTTTCTGGAACTTCTGGAAGTTCTGGCGCTCCTGATCGACATCGATTATTGGCAAGTTCTTATCTTACTCCAGAAGGAATCTGGTTAAATGACTGTGTAGAGTGGAACTCGACAAATTTTCGCGCGGCACTTGCGCGAAGGTTCATAACAGGCTCTGGTGGCGGCAATCCGGATCGTGCAGCTAGGAGATGAATTCATGGCGAAGATCACCGAGATTTCCCAAACGGCTCCGATTCGTCCCGGCGCGCAGACTCAGTCTCCCCGGCCTCTCCGAGTGATCGGTGTGCCTCTCGACCTGGGCGCCAGCCGGCGCGGCGTGGACATGGGGCCGTCGGCGGTGCGTGTGGCTGGTCTGGAGCGGAGGCTGGAGGCTCTGGGCCTCCAGGTGACCGACGGCGGCAATATCCCGGTGGAGATCGCCGAGACGCAGACGGCGGGCAATGAAAGCGCGCATTATCTGCGGGAGATCACTGAGACGTGCACCCGCACGGCGGAGGCCGTGGTGAAGGCCCTGGAAGAGGGCATGACGCCTCTATTGCTGGGAGGCGATCACTCGCTGGCGGCCGGTTCGATCTCCGGAATGGCGGAGTTTTATCGCCGCCGGGGGCAGAAGATCGGCGTGATCTGGCTGGATGCCCACTCCGACATCAACACGCCGGATAGCTCGCCTTCAGGCAATGTGCATGGAATGCCGCTGGCCGCGCTTTTAGGGCTAGGCCCCGAAGCGCTGGGCAATATCTTCGGCTTCGCGCCTAAAATTGCCGCGGAGAACACGGTGCTGATTGGATTGCGCGACATCGACGCCGGCGAGCGGGAGAATATCCGGCGCGCCGGCATCACCGAGGTGTATACGATGCGCGACATCGACGAGCGCGGCATGAGAACGGTAATGGAAGAGGCGCTGCGCTCGGCCGGACGCGGAACCGCCGGGTATCATCTCTCGCTGGATATGGACTGGATCGACCCGGAGGACGCGCCCGGAGTGGGCACGCCGGTGCGCGGCGGAGCCACCTATCGCGAGGCCCACTTAGCGATGGAGATCATCGCCGATCACGGCCGGCTGCTGAGCTTCGAGATCGTGGAGGTGAACCCAGTGATCGACGAACATAACCGCACTGCGGAACTTGCCGTGGAACTGGCCTGCTCGGCATTTGGGAAGAAGATCCTGTAGGCGGGGAGCCAACCGCTCTTCGGAGTATCAGGGGAGCGGGTTACAATTGAAGAAGGAAGACTGGGGGCAGCAGAAATGGCCAGAAGAGTTCCGGTATCGACCAAGAACGCAGCCGCGAAGCTCGATCTTCGGAGCGATAGCTTCACACGCGAGTTCAAGCGTGCAGCGAAAGCCTTCACTCGGAAGGCCACTCAGTCGCCTGAGACCGCGCTGGCGGTTTTGGTCAAAATGGGAATTTACACTCCCAACGGCAAACTCACAAAAAACTACCGCTAGATCGTGCATCATCTCTCCACCAGTTTCGTGCTCGCCTATCATGGCTGCGACCGTGATCTGGGTAAGAGATTGCTCTCTGGAAGCGCGTCGTTCAAACCGAGTGAAAATGACTTTGATTGGCTTGGTCCCGGTGTATATTTTTGGGAATCCAATCCGCACAGGGCGTTGGAGTTTGCGCAGGAGAAGCACAAACGCGGCGAGAGAGTTCGCAATCCCTTTGTTGTGGGTGCAGTGATTGATTTAGGGCTATGCCTTGACCTCACGACCAAAGATTCTCTTGAAAATTTGAGAGATGCCCATCGGAGTTTGCTGGGAACCATCCCAGAGGGTGGTTTACTGCCAGTGAATGGACCCGAAGACTGGAGACGGCGCTTGGACTGTGCAGTCATTCGATGCCTTCATCAGATTCTCCGGGATTCTGAAGCACAGCCAGTTGACACGGTGCGAGGCATCTTTACGGAAGGTAATCCTATCTATACAGGCTCCAAATTTCTTGAAAAGACTCACGTGCAAATTGCGGTAGTCAATCTGGATTGCATAAAAGCAATCTTTCGCGCACCAACAACGGTAATCAAATAGAGAGAAATGTCAAAAAAACTCAGGGTAGGAATCATCTTTGGCGGGCGGAGCGGGGAGCATGAGGTATCGCTGCTCTCGGCGGCTTCGATTTTGAAGGCGATTGATCGCCGCAAGTTCGATGTGGTGCCGATTGGCATCACCCGGGAGGGCCGCTGGCTGGCCGCAGCGGATGCGCATGGCCTGCTGGAAGGCAATGATCGCGCGGCGGAGCGGCGTTTGCGTGCTGGCGATCCCGATTCCACGCCCGGAGCCAGGCTGCTGCACGAGGGCATTCCCACACTGATGCCCCCGGAGCCGGCGCAGAGCACGGTGGCGTGCGGTTCCGATGCTCCGGCAGACCTGCATCTGAATGGCAAATCCCTCGACGTCGTCTTTCCGGTACTGCATGGAACCTTTGGCGAGGATGGGACGATCCAGGGACTCTTCGAACTGGCGGGGATTGCCTATGTCGGATCGGGGGTGCTGGGTTCATCGGCAGGGATGGACAAGGACGTGATGAAGCGTCTCTTCGCCAACGCCCGGCTGCCGATCGTCAAGCACGTGACGCTGCTGCGCTCCGAGTGGGAGCAGTCGCCGCGCAAGGCTGTTGCGAAGGTCGAGGCGGCGCTGAAGTATCCAGTTTTTGTGAAGCCGGCCAATCTTGGCTCCTCGGTGGGCATCAGCAAGGCCCACGATCGCAAGGAGTTGGGGCTGGCTTTGACCGAGGCCGCGAAATGGGATCGCAAGCTGGTGGTGGAGGAGGGCGTGGGCGGGAAAAAGGCCAAGGCGCGCGAACTGGAGGTTGCGGTGCTGGGCAACGACGACCCGCGAGCGAGCGTGGTGGGCGAGATCATTCCCGGCAAGGAGTTCTACGACTACGAAGCCAAGTATCTCTCGGAAGGCTCGGTTCCGGTGATTCCCGCCAAGCTGAGCAAGGCCGAGACGAAGCAGATCCGGGAGATGGCTGTGGCCGCATTCCGGGCCTGCGATCTGTCGGGGCTTGCGCGTGTGGACTTCCTGATGGAGCCGGAGGGTAAGCGCCGCATCTTCTTGAATGAGGTGAATACGCTGCCGGGATTTACCAGCATCAGTATGTATCCGAAGCTGTGGGAGGCAAGCGGAATCGCCTACAAGGAGCTGATTACCCGGCTGATCGAACTGGCTCTGGAACGGCACGCGGAGAAGAGCAGGACGATCTACAGCAAAGACTAGAGATCGGGAGTCAGAGATCAGTTTGCGATTGCAGGGAAGTGGCGTGGCAGGCTCGTCATGGGAACTGTTAGCGATCTCCCGGTGTCTATAGAAGCGGGGTAGACAGTTTATTCTGGAATGACCGGGGTATTGCTCCCGATCTCCGACCCCAGTTTGAGGATTCCACATCATGACCCTGCTTGACGCACCAGAGTTCGATTACACACAGGATCGCCGCCGGCGTGTAATTATCATCAGCGCGGCGGGAGTGCTGTTTGTTTTGATTGTGGGTTTCTGGCTGGTGGCCGGCCATCCGGTGGATTTGCCCTGGAACTGGAACAACCACCTGCGGGGCCGGATGGTGGTGAAGGCTTTCTTTACCGATATTGAAAAAAACGATCTGCCCGCGGCCTACGGCGTCTGGACCCATGACAAGGACTGGCAACGGCATCCGGCGCAGCACGCCGGGTATCCCTTCGACCGCTTTGAAAAGGATTGGGGGCCGATGAGTCCCGATAACGATTACGGCCCGATTCACAGCTACAAGATTGCCGCGGCGACGATGCACGGCAATGTGCTGCTGATGGCCCTTTACATCAATGGCCGCAAGAGCAAGGCGCTGGATCTGGACTACGATCCCAAGACGCATTCGCTGAACTTCTCTCCAGATGATGTGCAGCTTTATCTGGGACCGTAGGAGGGACGCGTCTGCGGGAACCGGTTGCGGAAATGGGCTTCATTCTCTCTGTGAGCATGAGGCCCATTCGCTTTTATTCGGCGGTTTTGGCGGCGGTCAGCTCAGAGAGCGTCTTCTCCAGGCTGGCGGCGTCTTCGACATTGTTTCCGGGCTTCTGCGCAGCGTCGATCTGCTTGAGCAGGCCGCAGAGGACCTTGCCGGGAGCCATCTCGATGAAGGTATCCGCACCGGCGGCGATCAGCGACTTCATGCACTCGATCCAGTTGACCGTGCCGGTGACCTGGCGGGTGAGAACGTCGCGCACCTCGGCGGCGGTTGAAACCAGGCCGCCGGTGATGTTGGCGGCAACGGGAATGCGGGGATCGGCGAGCGGGAGGGCGGCCAACACGCGAGCTACCTCTTCCTGAGCCGGCTGCATCAGGGCGCAATGGAAGGGCGCGCTGACGGGGAGCATGACGGCGCGGCGGGCGCCTTTGGATTTGGCCAACTCGGCGGCCTTCTCGACGGCGGCCAGCGCGCCGGAGATGACGGTCTGGGCGGGCGAATTGAAGTTGGCAGCCGAGACGATCAGGCCAGTCTCTTGCGCCGCCTCCGCGCAGGCCTCGGCAATCTGTTCGGGGCTGAGGGAGAGAATGGCGGCCATGCCTCCCTGGCCGGCGGGAACGGCAAGCTGCATCGCCTTTCCGCGCGCCTTGACCGAACGCACCGCATCGGCAAAAGCGAGCGTTCCGGCGGCCACGTGGGCGGACCATTCGCCCAGCGAGTGACCAGCGGCCAGCGCCGGCTCGATGCCATGCAGAGCCAGCACGCGCAGCGTGGCGATGCTCACGGTAAGGATAGCGGGCTGTGTGTTTTCCGTCAGCTTGAGGTCTTCTTCAGGCCCCTCGAAGCAGAGCTTGGAAAGGGAAAAGCCTACAGCTTCATCGGCCTCGGCAAAGGTCTCGCGGGCAATGGGAAAACGCTCGGCAAGTTCGCGGCACATACCAACGGTCTGCGAACCCTGCCCCGGAAAGAGAAAGGCAATTTTGTTTGACATTCCAAACCATTTTACCGGAAATCCGCGGCAAAAACCGGTTCTCAGCGCCCGCGGCGGAAAAATCAAAGGCGCAGCCGAACCGGACTCTTGAGGCTTGAGTCATCTCGACGTTTAGCGCAGCCGTCTGCGGATCAGGTCGAGGGCCTGCTGGGTGGTCCATTGGCGGATGCGGTCGCGGTCGCCGCGAAAGGTGCGCTCGATGGAGTCGGTTTTCTGGGCGTCGCTGAGGGCGATGTAGACGCGGCCCAGGGGCTTGTCTTCGGTTGCGCCGGCGGGTCCGGCGATGCCAGTAACGCCGAGTCCGAGGGTTGCGCCGGTGTGGCGGCGGATGCCGTAGGCGAGAGCCTCGGCCACATCTTTGGAAACGGCGCCCTGATCGGCGATCAGATCGGGAGGGACGCCGGCGAAGAGCGTCTTCAACTCGTCGGAATAGGTGATGGCGCCGCCGAAGAAGGAGCGCGAGCTGCCGGGGATGGAGGTGATGCGTTGGGCGATCATGCCTCCGGTGCAGCTTTCGGCGACGGCAAGGGTAGCCTGGCGGAGGCCGAGATAGTAAAGAACGATCTGTTCGAGAGGTTCGCCGTCGGAGGAGTAGAGCCAGTCTTCGAGCGCCTCTTCGATCCGGTTCGCCAGCTCATCGACACGTTTTTTTGCGGCCACCTCGCTCGATTTGACGCAGAGCAGGGAGAGCTGGATGTCTCCGGCGTGGGCGAGGATGGTGGTCTCCACATCCGTGTACTGGGTGTAGATGGGGGCGAGCAGCTCATCGGCCTTCGATTCGGGGATCATCGCGGCGCGCAGGGTCCGCTTGGCGATGTGGCGCTTGGGAAGCAGGGCGAGGAGACGGGGCAGACACTCGGCATCGAAGAGCGGGCGGCATTCGTTGGGCGGGCCGGGAACGAGCATGAGCAGTTTGCGATAGCCGTCATAGCTGGTGTCAAGCCACTGGCCGGGCGCGCTGCCGTTGAGATTGGGCAAGACGGTGGCGCCTTCAAGCACATCGGCCTGTTTGAGGTTGTTGGCGGGCATGGGGATACGCCAACCGGCGGCGCGGGCGGCCAGAGCGACAACCTGATCGGGATCGCGGCGCAGGGGGATGGAGAGGGCCTCGGCGACGGCTTCGCGGGTGAGATCGTCTTCGGTGGGGCCGAGGCCGCCCATGATGGCGACAATATCTGTCCGGGCGAGGGCGGCGCGGATGGCGTTGACCAGATCACGCTGGCGGTCACCGACGATGGTTTTGAAGGCCACGGTGACGCCCAGCTCATTGAGCTTCTCCGTCAGATAAAGGGAGTTGGTGTCCTGACGGACGGGGGTGAGCATCTCGGAGCCGACGGCGATGATTTCGGATTTCATAAAGCAGTTGTCAGTTCTCAGTTCTCAGTCAAAAGCCCGTAGCTCATCATCGTTAGTGTATCGTAATCGCGATAAGACCGTGATACACAGGGCACAGCATTTCAAGACTCATAGCGATTCTTCGGAGTTGATGAACGGGCCAAATGCCACCCGGCCACCTGCAAATCGAAGACGATTCTTCTTGACAGGATTATAACTTATAGGTTATAAATGTATTCTATGATGCGCGAGTTTGTACCTTTCCATGAGGACACCATCCGAAAAGAACTGGATGAGCTGCCGCCGAAGGACGCGGCGAAACTCTTAGCGCTCATGGAGCATTATGAGCAGTGCGGATTGGGAAATCCATCTCCTGCTCAGATTGATGATTACGGCGATGGACTTTATCGTCTGAGACACATCAAACCCGCTTATCAGGGGCGATTGTTGTTTTTTGCCGAGGATCGTACTGCTGGTTTTGAGCGTTTGGTGATGTTGGTGGTTTACAAAAAGCAAGGGCAAAAGGCGCCACAGCATATTTTGGAAACAGCGAAAAGACGGAAGAAGCAATGGGAAGACAAAAGGAGGAAGAGATGACATGGATCAAGCAGTACGCTGAGAAACGTTCAGCCAAAGACCCAAAATTCAAGGCCGCTTACGAAGAAGAAGCTGCCCTGCTTGCGCTTGTTCGCGCGCGTCAAAGGTCAAATCTGACGCAGCAGAATCTCGCAAAGACGCTACGTGTCTCCCAACCCTATATCGCTCAGATTGAACGTGGCAGCAAACCGATGAGTCTGTCTTTCATGGTGCGTTACGCCAACGCGGTGGGCGCAACTATCCAAATCACACCCGTGCAAGAGAACGCGGTTGCCACCTAGCCGCACCAAGGCAGAAGCACAGCGCGAGGCCGGGGCCATCCGCCAAATATCCTGAAGGACCTCGTAGCACCAAAAAGATAGCTCAAAGAAATTAGGCAGTCAAATTCTCAAACGGAAAGTGATCAGAATTGACTACAAGGTGGGTATCCGGGTGTCTTAAGTCCGGATACTCATACCGGCGAGACGATGAACCTCAACTATGCAGCGATGGGATATTTCTTGATCTTGGGCATTGCTTTGCGGCTTGCTTGCCATAAGTCATATTGCGTCTGCAAATCCATCCAGATTGCGGGGCGATCCCCGAATGCCGCTGAAAATCGCAATGCCATATCCGCGGTAATGGATGCTTTGCCATTGGCAATACGAGAGAGCGTGACGCGCGATACTCCGATGTGCTTGGCGAAGTCGGTTATAGTCAGGTTCAAACCTTCAAGCCATTCCTGTAATAACTCACCAGGGTGACGGATTATACATCTCAGTCATCGTCCTACTCCTAGCGATAATCCTGATAGTCAACCAAATGCGCGTCTTCGCCTTCAACTGTCAACTGAGAACTGACAACTGAGAACTGTCAAAACAGATTCAGTCCCTCGACTCCCAAGTCCACATCGTAAACGGCCTCGCTGGAGAGACTTGCTAGATAGCCCTCTTTTCCAGCGTCTTCAGCACTGCGGACGGGAGCGCTAATTTCCCAACAGCTTCTCCAGCACCGGTTCAATTTTCTGTCCGCCGTATAGAATCCGAAGAATTTCGACTCGCTTTTCTCCGACTTTGAACAGGATGCTCACCCTGCGCTCAAATCCCATTCTGCGCAAACCGGCAACCTCTCCAGCGACTGCCGTTCCCCGCAGCGGAAATGTCTCCAAAGAAAAGCAAATCCGCTCAATCCTTGCAAGATATCGAGCCGCAACTTCAAAGCTTTTTTCTTCCGCTATATAACAGAAGAGCGCATCGATATCGTGGATCGCGCCGGTGAGGAAATGAACCTCATACCGCTTCAAGATGCAGGCTCACCTGCTGGAATACCATATTTGGCCCGCAACTCACGAAAGACCTGCGCTGCCGGAACGCTGGTCCGGGGATCTGCCAGAGCGTCTTTGGCCAGTTTTGTCAGCCATTCATCCTGGTTGGCCTCTTCGCGCTCCAAGGCGAGCAGGCCCGCGCGGATTACTTCATCGGCACTCGTGTAGGAGCCGGATTGGACTCGGTCTTCGACGCTCTGCCGTAACGGACCAAGATCGATGACCAGAGTGTTTTGCGCCGTTGCCATGCGGACCTCCGCTGGTCATATTGTACCTCTGATTCGAGATTTTGATCCGATACGCCTGCAAAGCCATCAGCAGCAGAGCCGAACTGACAACTGTCCAAAGTATCAAAACAGATTTAGGCCTTCTACTCCCAAGTCCACATCATAAACGGCATCGCCGGTGGAGAGGATCGCGGTTCCCAGCGGGGAAAAGGCGATGCCGACGAGATTTGCGCCGGAGAGGACCAGGGTGGCGGAGCCTTGCGGGGTGACGCGCACGATGCCGCATTGTCCCTGTAGGCAGGCGGCAAGATAGATGTCGCCGTCTTTGGAGAGCGCCAGGCCCTGGGGCCGGCCGAGGCCGCGATACCAGGGGCGCGCCTCGCCATCCGGCTCGATGGCCCAGATGGCGTCGTTGGAGCTGAGGGTCGGTCCGGTAACGAAGAGGGTTCCGGCGGCATTCACGGCAAGATGGTAGGCGGCGGGGCTGGGTTCGAGTGTGGCGTGGACAAAGATCTGGCGGTCGGCGTTGATTTTGAAGATCGTGCCGCTGCGGTCGCCGACGAAGAGATTGCCGGCGGTATCAAAGACGGCGCCGGTGGCGATGCCCATGCCTTCGGCGTAGAGGGTGGTCTCGCCGGCGTCGTCGATGCGGTAGACGTTGCCCTCGGCGCGGGAGGTGACGAAGAGATCGCCGTCGGGGTTGAAGGCGAGGCCGGTGGCGTTGAGGATGCCGGTGACAAATGGGGTTCCGCGTCCGTCGGGGCTGATGCGGACGATGGAGACCGGAGTCTGTTTGCCGCGCTGGCCGCTGATGGTGGCATAGATCATGCCGGAGCGGCTTACGGCGGGGCTGGTGACCGGATGGAGACCGTCGGAGAGCAGACGGGCGACACGCAAGGGCGCGGCGTTGCTGGCGTCGGCGCCGATTCGCAGCTCAACAAGGCCGGTGGTGGCCTGGTCGGGAACGCGGAAGGCAAAGCGGTCGGGACGGCTCATGAGTGTGTGGGCAGGGAGATCGTCAACCAGAGCCGCCGGCACAACATTGCCGAGCGGGCCGAGGTTTGCACCGACCAGCTCGACCTCTCCGCCGGGGAGCGCGGCGGCGGGCAGAACGTCGTCAATACGCGGAAGCGAAAGGGACTTCGGGGCGAATTGGGGATTGGCTTGGGGCATGGCTCAAATCCAACGATGCAACAACGATGCTACACCCAAAGCATACAACCCCGCGCCGACATCATCGAGGACAATGCCCCAACCGGCGGGGAGCTTTTCCAGTTGGCGGACGGGAAAGGGCTTGGTGATGTCGAAGAGCCGGAAGAGAATGAGAGCGATCAGCGCATGACGCCAATTTGCGTGGCTGCCGAGGAGGGCGATCCACTGTCCGGCGGCCTCATCGATGACGACAAACTGCGGGTCGTGGCGGCCTGATTCGCGGGCGACGATAGTGGCGGCGGGAATGCCGAGGAGCAGCGTGAAGGCGATGCCGATGAGGAGTGCGAGAAGCAGCTCTTGAGGCGAGGGATGCGAGAACCAGGCATAGGCGGCCCAGAGCAGCATGGCGGCGACCGAACCCCAGGTACCGGGACCGGGCTTGCCGAAGCCCGCACCGAAGAATGTGGCCACCGTCCATGCCCACCACTTCTTGGAATTCTCGTTTTTTGGAGTTGAAGTGATCGGAGAATCAGTTTTCATATGACTCCCCGTTGCCGCCGCTGAGGCCGCCGAGGTCTTCCAGGACTTCGGGATCGAGGACGGGTGAGCTGATTTTGTAGACGCCTGAAGCCCACTTGCCGAGGTCGATCTTGCGGCAGCGGTCGGAGCAGAAGGGGAAGTCCTCATCGTGGATGCGGACGAGCATTCCGCAGGTGGGGCAGCGGAGGAGTTTGGCGGATTTTTTCTTGGTGGCCATGGGGTTCTTGCTGTCTGTTGACAGCGGTCATAGATATGGTACAAGGCGAGCGCTGCAACGCGAAGTGGAGACGCAGAGGCGGCGAGTGATACGCAGAGCGGGGGCGACCAACGGCTAGGTCGATACGTCCTGGGGGGGTGATTCGGGCGGAAGGCCGTGCGCATCTTGCTCAAAGAAGCTGGCAAAGGTGGATTGAATCTGCTGTTTGAAGGCACGCTTCTTCTTTGTTCTGATTTTGTGGCCGGGCTTGATGAATGCGAGTGGTTTCGCTTGAATCGGCAGAGAAGCATGATAGAAGCCGGTATCGCTTTTGGGGATTCCGAGATCAACAAAGAAATCGTCGTAGGCCTCCTTGAAGGAAGCCGCGCAGTGTTTTACGTAAGAAGTTTGCCGGATGGCTGGGATGGCGGCGATTTCGCTGATCCCAAATGCTTCCGCAATGCCTTGCAGAGCGGCGAGCAGCAGTGCTCTTGGGGCAACATCCTGCATGGCTTTGGTGGCATAACCGATCTGTGACGAGGCGCCCTTTCTTCCTTGAAGCCTTGTAATCAACAGAACTTCGGCAGCCTGCGATTGAACGACACAACCGGGAACAATGGTAAAGGCAAGGACAAAAACGCCATCATCGTTCACATTCAGAAGAAGAGAGAGTTCGCCCTCTTCATCGTATGGCATGGATAAACCCATCGTCAGGGTCAGGCGATTGTCGCCTACACGGATCTCATGGATTACGACGTCTTCCTTCAGTATCCGCTTCAAGAGATCAACGGGCAGAATGGCGCGCAAGCGCCTGTAATGATGAAGAAAGCAGGAGGCGCGTTCTGTTGCCGTGAGTCCCCGAGCCAGATAGTGCGGGGTAAGATATTTGACGGAAAAACTTGGCTTGGCGAGAACAATCTCAGCGTAGGGGGGAAAGCTGAGGAGGAGGCTAAGCACCTCGCGGTGTGTGCCGAAGTGGTTGAGGCCCTGCCAAAAGATACTCCAAAGCCGCAGAATCGACCATGTATTCGTGAGTGGCGCGGAGTCAGTCAACCGGGGGGGACAGGTGTCGGTTGGTGGATCGGAATCAATCTCGTCAATTGGCGCGCCATGCAATGCCATGCTCATCTTGCGATCAACCTTGGAAGAGCCTGTCAGCTTTCAAGCATTAACAAAAAATTGTCTGATCTCAGCCGTACTGACTGGGATCGGCAATCAGAAAAACGGGGGGTAATTCATTATCTCTAAATTTGGAGTTCAGGGGGGTATTTTCGTGATAGGGATGGATCGTTCGTAATAAATTACTGATTACTTGGGGTTTGAAGCCGGCGGGGAGCTTCCCCGGAGGGCAAGCGGAGCGAGATTACAGTGCGTCGCCGATGATCTGGGCGATAACGTCATAGTCGTGGGCTTCTGTAATCTTTGCCCGATAGAAGCGGCCAGCTTCGAGCGCGGAGAGCGGGCCGAAGTCGTTGATGTAGAGCTTGCCATCGATCTCGGGGGCGTGGAACTCGGTGCGTACCTCCCAGAGCAGCGGGCTTTCGTCGCTTTCTCCCTCAGCGAGCACGACCAGCTCGCGGCCCACCCACTGCTGCTTGGCGCGCTTGGAGATCGATTGCTGGAGCTTCATCAGCTTGCGCTTGCGGGCTTCGATGCTGCGCCTGGGGAGCTTGGCGTCGAGCGAATATGCGCCGGAACCTTCTTCATCCGAGTAATTGAAGACGCCCAGCCAGTCGAATTTTGCTTCCGTGATGAACTCCTGCAAAACTTCAAAATCGCGGAGCGATTCTCCGGGGAAGCCAACGATAAAAGAGGTTCGCAGAGCGATTCCGGGAATGCTGGCGCGAACTTTTTCGAGGGTCTTGAGAAAGATCTCCGGGCTGCCGCCGCGCTTCATGCGCTTCAAAACATCGGGGGCCGCGTGCTGGAGGGGCAGATCGAGGTAGTTGCAGATGTTGTCGTGCCGGGCGATGGTTTCCAGAAGCCGGTTGGTGATGCGATTGGGGTAGGCGTAGAGGAAACGGAGCCAGCGCAGGCCATCGGTTCGGGCAAGGGCGTCGAGCAGCGTGGCGAGGCCATCCTTGAGGCCGAGGTCTTCGCCGTAGCAGGTGGTGTCTTGCCCGATGAGCGTGATCTCGCGGACGCCGCGGGCGACGAGTTGCTGGGCTTCGGCGACGACCGACTCAAAGCGGCGCGACCGGAATTTCCCGCGCAGCTTCGGAATGACGCAGAAGGAGCAGGGGTGGTCGCAGCCCTCGGCAATTTTGATGTAAGCCGATGATTTGGGCGTTGTCAGGAAGCGTGGCGTGGTTTCGTCGTAGAGATAGGTGGGCAGCAGATGGGCTGCGCCCTGCCACTCGTCGCGGCGGAAGCGGCCTTGCTGCTCGCGGCGATTGCCTTCGGGCCTGAATTTTCTCTCAGGGGCTAAAGCACCACCTTCAATTTGCAGAGTCTTCGGCACGACTGAAGTCGTGCCCTGATACAAAACATGAACTGAATCCAGCACGGACTGCTTGTGGGTTGCGGCGCGGGATTCCTGGCCGGGGCGGACTTCGGCTGAGTTTTTTCCGCCGAGAATGTTGAAGGGCGAGGGCGCGGCAGAGACGGGCGCAAGGCCGGCGGCTTCGAGGATTGCGTCGAGTTCGCCGGTGCCGACGACGGCATCCACTTCGGGGATGCTCTTCTGGATTTCGTCGCGGTAGCGCTCGACCAGGCAGCCGGCGACGATGAGTTTGCGGGCGCGTCCGGTGATCTTGTGCTGGGCCATCTCCAGGATGGTGTCGATGGACTCCTGCTTGGCTGTGTCGATGAAGGAGCAGGTGTTGACGACGAGGATTTCAGCCTCTTCGGGATGGGCGGTCAGGCGGGCGCCGGCGTGATCGAGCAGGCCCATCATTACCTCGGAGTCGACGAGGTTTTTGGGGCAGCCCAGCGAAACGAAGCCGACGACGGGGGCTGCGGGTGGGGAAATTTTGCTCACAGCTTCATTGTATGTGGAATCGAGTCGCGCTGCTTGTTGGACGCGATGCACTATCATCCATTGTTGACGATGAGAATTCCGGATCGAAGTGATTGGATGGGGCAGACGGAGGCGAAGCTGCTGCTGGGTATCGATACCTGTGGGCCGATAGGCTCGGTGGCGCTGGGGCGGCTCCGGGCGGGCGAGGTCGAGATCCTGGGCCAGACGGAGCTGGAAGGGCGGAGCTACTCTTCAACGCTGGTGACGGCGGTTGCGGAGCTGCTGGCGCATAGCGGCATCACGTTGCGGGAGTTGGCGGCGATTGTCGTTGTAAACGGGCCGGGGAGCTTTACCGGGGTGCGAGTGGGGCTGGCGGCGGTGAAGGGGCTGGCCGAGGCGACGGGGATTCCGGTGATCGCGCTCTCGCGGCTGGAAGTGCTGGCGGCAAAGGCAGAGGTTCCGGCTGCGGCTCTGGATGCGCATCGGCAGGAGGTCTATCTGCGGCTGGGCGGGCAGGCAAGGGAAGTGCTGGCCGGAGCTGTGGAGTTGGGTGAGATTGATCCCGCGCCGGGGCGCATCGCGGTCTGCGACGAAGCTGCTGAGCAGATTCTGGGAGCGGCGTGGCCGGGAGTGGAACTGGTGCGGATGGCTGTGCCCAGCGCTGCCGATGCGCTGCGGCTTTGTGCGCACGGGAGCAGGGAGTTTGGCGATCTGGCGACGCTGGATGGGCATTATCTGCGCCGGTCGGATGCGGAGATCTTTGGCGAG
>Ga0181528_10001247_pt1 | contig 15903 bp, 14 predicted proteins | sample PEATcosm2014_Bin_47_FD_119742 | JGI IMG/M metagenome (GOLD analysis project Ga0181528, IMG submission 119742) | Peatland microbial communities from MTU Mesocosm Facility, Houghton, MI, USA - PEATcosm2014_Bin10_10_metaG | ecosystem: Environmental > Terrestrial > Soil > Wetlands > Peat | place...
GCCGTGAAATGGCAGGGATGCGCGAACGCCGTCGCGTTGCAGCGCGGCTGCAAGAGATTGGCCTTTGGCATCGTCGTTCAACTGCCCGAGCGCTTTTTGCGCCTGGCGCAAATGCTTCAGCGCGGCGCGTTGCCGGACCAATTCCCGGCTTCGGAACAGATCTTGGGAAAATTCAACCGAGTAATAGCATTTCTTGTTGAACAGCCGCAGCCGATGCCGCTTTTTCGCACCCATGTCCCGGAGCTTTCGACGCTTCTTCAGCAGCTTTTCCTGCCATCGCATCGATTTTTCGGCGCAGTATGCCGCGATCGGGGAAGCCCGCTTGCTGGCGGCATGCTTGCCGTCCCCCGTGGCCCAAGGTCCGCTCTCGATCCAGGCTGACGCGTCCCTGATCAGGCGCCGATAGCTGGCGGAGCGAAGCGCCCGTGCCAAACCCCGGTGGCTCTCGGCTCGCTTCGCCTTCCAGAATCGATAATCTTCCGGCCGCTGCTTGCCCGCAAGCCGTCTGATCGCAACGTCGAGATCACGCACGGTGCCAAGTTGTCCGTGCAGCCACTTCAGTTCGGCCTCGATTTGCTTGCGCTGGGAATCGGCGACCATCGGCGAAAAAAACGAGATGGCGGCACGCAACCGAGCAAGCGCAACCCGCATTTGGTGCAGCGCTTCTTCATCGCCGGTGCATGTGGCGGCATGATTTGCGGCCAAATCCGCAAGACAGCGGCGCGCCACCACGCGAAAGGCCGTATCGCATGCCATCATCGGGTTAAGCCGAGGCTGCGACCGCGATACGTGCTTGCTGCGAGACGCGGCCTTGCTTCCTGATTTGGGCGATGGCGACATGGCCTAGACCGCCTCAGGGGCGATTCGAGCCTGGCACCGTTCCCGCGTTTGCTCGGGCGTTCCGGAGGCATCGATGATGTGCCAGTCGATTGCCCCGATATCATATTGTTCCTGCTGCCCGGCGATCTCGGGCGTCGCGTCGGACGCGTCGCGCTGCCGGCGACCGACGCGGCTCACGCGGATCGCGAGGTCGGTCTGGAGAAAAAGGCCGACGAACCTGATGTTCAACTTGCGCGCAATGCCTTGTATCGCGGCCCGCTCATCCTCTCGGGCAAACACCGCGTCGACCACGACCGAATGGCCTTGAGATAGAACCAACAAGGCGCGCTGCACGAGAAGCTGGTAAATTGTCGCGGTCATCTCCGGCTGATATGCGCTCTCGGGCAACCGTTCCGTTTCATTGATACCGAATTGTTGCTTTCGCAGCACGTCGCTGCGCAACACAACGGCCCCCGGCTGCGGCATGACGAGGGGAGCAATGGCGCGCGCCAGAACCGACTTGCCGGTTCCGGACAACCCGCCCACGGCCACCAGACTAGGCGCCACAGGACGGATCAATTGCAGCGCGAGCTTGAAATAGTCTTGAGCCGAATCAATGATCTCGGCTTTGTCGCGAGATGACGAGCCGAGACGGGCCAGCAATACCTTGGCGCGGATGGCTGCGCGGAGCGACATGAACAGCGGCAACGCGGCGAGGGCATCGGCATGCTCAAAGGATGCTGGCGCTAAATACCTGTTGAGGAGGGCGTTTGCGGCGGCATGCCGGCCGTAGCGAAGCAGGTCCATGATCGGGAACGCAAGATCGTAGACCACGTCGACCGACGCAATCGCCGGATCGAATTCTATGGCGTCGAACAGCACCGGCTCATGCTCGATCAGCACGATGTTCGCCAAATGCAGGTCACCATGGCATCGCCGCACATGTCCCCGTTTGGCGCGCTGCTCCAGCAAGGTTCGAATTCGCGAAAACGCCGATTGGGATGCCTCCTCGAGGCCGTCCACGTCGCTGGCGGAAAAACAGGCGGCGGTCCGGAATGCCGCGGTATTGTCGTCGATAATCGCCGGGATCGATTTGATCCAGGGTTCGGCCGGCGCCAACGGCGCCACGGCGTGAGAGGCCGCGATCGCGTCGGCAATGGCGTCAACGAGGCCGGAATCGAGTTCGCCGGCTTCCGCCAGATGATCGATGGTTTGTTGTTCGTCGAAGCGGGTCATTTCGATCGCGAATTCGACCGGCGCTCCGCTTCCATTGATACTCAATGATCCATCGGTATTTTGCGTGATCGGAACCACCCGATGATAGATTTGCGGCGCGAACGGACGATTTACCTGTATCTCCTCGTCGCAGGCAGCCTTGCGTTTCGCCAGCGTCGAATAGTCGAGATACGGGAATCGGACGGCGCGCTTGATCTTCAAGGCGCGGGCCCCATCCAGGAAAACGGCCGCCGCGTGGGTATCGATGCGGTGGACGCCAGGATGCGCCGTCGGGTCGGTCAGAAATGCGAAGACCCGGTCCTGCAATTCGGCATCGGCTGACGTCGAAGCTGTCATGCTGTGAACCTAGGGTTTGAGCACCGCGGCACCCAGGAATTGCCCCGTCCTGAGCTTTTGAAGGACTTCGTTGGCCTCGACAAGCGGGAATGCTGTCGTTTGGGTCCGGATCCCGACTTGTGGAACGACTTTCAGGAAATCCAGTCCATCCTGGCGCGTCAGATTGGCAACCGACAGCAGCTGTCTTTCCTCCCACAGAATATCGTAAGGAAAGCTCGGAATGTCGCTCATGTGGATTCCCGCGCACACCACCCGGCCACCCTTGCGCACCGCGCGCAGCGCCGCCGGCACCAGTTCTCCGGCGGGCGCGTAGATGATCGCGGCATCGAGCGGGGTGTCGGGCGGCTGATCGGACGCTCCGGCCCACACGGCTCCGATCCGGCGGGCGAAATCCTGCGCTGCGGTGTCGCCGGATCGTGTGAAGGCATGGACGGACCGGCCCTGCCAGCGCGCGATCTGGGCGACGATGTGCCCGGCTGCGCCGAAGCCGTAGATGCCGAGCCGTTCGGCGTTGCCCGCCATCACCAGCGACCGCCAGCCGATCAGGCCGGCGCATAACAGGGGCGCGATCGAGACATCGTCGCCGTCTTCGCCGAGCGGGAAGGCATAGCGCGCGTCGGCGATGGTGTGGGTCGCGAAGCCCCCGTCGCGCGTATATCCGGTGAAGAGCGGATGATCGCAGAGATTTTCCATGCCCTCCTTGCAGAACCGGCAGGTGCCGCAGGTGTATCCGAGCCAGGGGATTCCGACCCGGTCGCCGACCCGGTGCGTGGTGACGTTGCTGCCGACGAGGTCGACGCGGCCGACAATCTCGTGGCCAGGAACGATCGGATATTTGATGTCGGGAAGCTCGGCATCGAGCACATGAAGATCGGTCCGGCAGACGCCACACGCGCTCACCCTGACGCGAATTTCCCCGCCGGCGGGCACGGGGTCCGGGCGCTCCTGCATTTGAAGCCGCTCACCGGGGGCCGAAAGCACCATCGCACGCATTTTGTTGCTTCTCCGGAACGAGCCCCCTGGCGAACACGATAACGCATACGGTCATTAGCTGGCGCTCCCTTGACCTCGATCAAGGGCATCAAAACCGGATCAATGCGGCTTGACGAAGATCAACATTGGCGGACCGAAAATGACTAGCTTCGTGGTTGAAGGAGATTGCACATGGCGATCAAGGATATCTTCTTGCCGCTGGTCGGCGAGCCCGATGCGTCGGCGATTGCCGCGATCGACAAATGCTTGGCGATAGCCGGCCATCTCGGTGCCCGGGTCAGCGCGATCGCGGTCGAGGAGGATATTCCGGTCCGGCCGACGGTGACAGTCTCCAACGACCTGGACAACACGGCGGCGGGCGAGGCCGCTCGCAGCGTAACGGACGCGCGCGGCTTGCTGAACGCGGTCGATTTCGCCACGATCCGCTTTGGCGTTCGCAACGAGCAAACGCGGATCCGGCTTACCAAGGCGGACATTCCAGCACACCTTGCGACATGTGCGCGGCTCAAGGACTTGTCGATTGTGCTGGTGAAAACCGACGACAGCCGATCGGATCGGATTGTCGAGCGGCTGATATTTGAATCCGGCAGGCCGATCCTGATGTGCCCGCAGGAATTCGCCGGCGACTTGCCGGTGTCGTTCAATGATGTCGTGATCGCCTGGGACCATACCGCGCCCGCGGCACGCGCCGTCGCCGATGCATTGCCGATACTTCGGTCCGCGGCCAGCGTGCGCGTCGTCACCGCGACTGACGACAAGACAACAGCCGAGTTGGCATCCGGGGCGGCGCTGGTTGATCATCTGGCGGAACACGGAATTAAGGCGACGTTCGAAACGGTCAAGATCGACGGCAGTTCAGTCGGGAAGGTGCTTGAGACCTATGTGAAGGCCAAGGTGATCGACCTTCTGGTGATGGGCGCCTATCGGCACTCGCGGTTGAACGAGACAATGTGGGGCGGCGCGACGAAGACCGTCATCGCACGGCCACCATGCTGGGTGCTAATGTCGCACTAGCCGCTCGAACATGGGCGCCGCTACGGGCGCCATGCGCAGGCCCGCGCCACCCGGACGATTGACCCGATGTCCACCTATCGACTCGAAAGCCTGCTCGCGCCCCGTTCGGTCGCGCTGGTCGGAGCCAGCCCGCGGCCTGGGTCGGTCGGGCGGGCGATTCTCGGCAACATTCGCAAAGCGCGATTCAAGGGCGAATTCGGGTTGGTGAATTCGCATTATGCCGAGATTGACGGCGTCGCCACGGTCCGCAGCTTGCGTCAATTGCCTTTTGTCCCCGAACTCGTCGTGATCACCGCACCGGCCGCTTCAGTTGCGGGCCTCGTCGACGAGGCAGGAAGGCTCGGCGTCCCAGGTGTTCTTATCGTCTCCTCCGGTCTTGGCCATGGTGCGGGATCGCTGGCGGAAGCCACCGAACGCGCCGCCCGCCAATATGGCACGCGGCTGATCGGGCCGAATTGCCTCGGCATCATGATGACCGGCGTGGCCCTCAATGCGAGCTTCGCCGCGCACATGCCTTCCGCGGGCCATCTCGCGCTGATTTCCCAATCCGGCGCCATCGCCGCCGGCATGGTGGATTGGGCGGCGCAGCGCGGCGTGGGGTTTTCCGGGATCGCGTCGATTGGCGACCAACTCGACGTCGATATCGCCGACCTGCTCGATTATTTCGCGCTGGACCGCAAAACGCATGCGATCCTGCTCTACATCGAAGCAATCAAGGACGCCCGGAAATTCATGTCGGCGGCGCGCGCCGCTGCGAGGATCAAGCCCGTCGTGGTCGTCAAATCCGGCCGCATGGCGCAGGGGGCAAAAGCCGCGGCTACTCACACCGGCGCGCTGGCCGGCTCGGACGAGGTCTACGACGCGGCGTTCCGTCGCGCCGGGATCTTGCGGGTATCGGATCTTCGCGAGTTGTTTGACTGCGCCGAGACGCTGGGTCGCGTCAAATCGCCGTCGGGCAAGCGGCTGGCGATCCTGACCAATGGCGGCGGTATCGGTGTTCTGGCGATCGACCGGCTGGTCGAACTCGGCGGAATTCCCGCCGCGATCGAACCGGCTGTCCGCGACAGGCTTGACGCGGTTCTGCCGCCGGCGTGGTCGCGATCGAATCCCGTCGATATCGTCGGCGATGCCGACGCCGCACGCTATGCGGCAGCCCTCAAGGTGTTGTTGGCCGACCCGGGCAATGACGCGATCCTGGTGATGAATGTCCCAACCGCGATTGCGCCGGCCGATGACATTGCCGCTATCGTGACCGGCATCGTCGGCAGGGATCGCCGGCAGCGCCTCGGTCCGCCCAAGCCGGTGCTCGCGGTTTGGGTCGGCGCCGACCAGAAAATCACCGACCTGCTGAGCGGCGCCGGGATTCCGAACTACCCCACCGAAGACGACGCGGTGCGCGGCTTCATGCATTTGGTCGGGCATCGCGAGGTTACGGCGGTGCTGGCACAGGTCCCGCCGGCGATGCCCGGCGAATTCGCGGCCGATGCCGATACAGCCCGGCAAATCGTTGCCGCGGCGCTGTCCGACGGCCGCCAATGGCTTGATCCCGTCGAGATCGCGCGGCTGTTCGAGGCCTATCAAATCCCGATGCTGCCGACATTCGCGGCGGCCGATGCCGGGCAGGCCGTCGCCCACGCTTCGGCGCTGTTCGCCCAGGGCGCGACCGTCGCGCTCAAGATTTTGTCGCGCGACATCACCCACAAATCCGATGTCGGTGGCGTCGTACTCAATCTCGCCAGCGTCGATGCGGTGCGCGCCGCGACAGCCGATATCCTCGCACGGGTGAAATCGCTGCGTCCGGAAGCACGGATTTCCGGTGTGCTGGTTCAGGCGATGGTGGTGCGGCCGAGGGCGCGTGAGTTGATCCTCGGCCTCGCTGACGACCCGACCTTTGGTGCCGTCGTCGTATTCGGGCAGGGCGGCACAGCCGTCGAGATCATCAACGACAAGGCGCTGGCGCTTCCGCCGCTCGATCTGCGACTGGCCAATGACCTGATCGGGCGCACCCGCGTTGCGCGTCTGTTGCGCGCCTACCGGGATGTACCGGCCGTCAAACCTGACGCCGTCGCGATGGTTCTGGTCAAACTGGCGCAGATGGCCGCGGATATTCCCGAGATCCGCGAACTCGACATCAATCCCCTGCTGGCGGACGAGACCGGGGTACTCGCGGTGGATGCCCGCGTCGCGGTCGGGCAAGCCCAGCGAAAGTTCGCGGGCTCAGGTCCCGCTAATTTCGCGGTACGGCCCTATCCATCGCAATGGCAGCGGCATCTTGAGGTCAAGGACGGCTGGCGGGTGTTCGTCCGCCCGATCCGCCCCGAGGACGAACCGCTGATCCACGACCTATTGCGTCATGTCACGGGCGACGATCTGCGGCTGCGGTTCTTCGAGCGAATGAAGGAATTTTCACATGAGTTCATCGCGCGCCTGACCCAGCTCGACTATGCGCGCGCGATGGCCTTGGTCGCCTTCGACGAGGTCACCAAGGACATGCTGGGCGTGGTCAGGATTCACTCCGATTCAGTCTATCAAACCGGCGAATATGCCATCCTGCTGCGATCCGATGTGAAGGGCAGGGGGCTGGGTTGGACACTGATGCAACTGATCATCGCATACGCCAAATCCGAGGGGTTGCAACGAATATCGGGCCAGGTGCTGCAGGAAAATTCGACGATGCTGAACATGTGCCGGGAGCTCGGTTTCGCGGTCAAGTCCGATCCGACAGATTATGCGTTCTGCGACGTGACGCTGGAGTTAACGACCACCTGAAAGCAGATGGAAGCCGCCGCCAAATCGCCTCGATATTCAGTGGGGGTTAGTCGAGCGAAGAAATTCCTTGACCTGGCCCGGCAGCGCGATCAGCACGACGACGACTATTCCGAATAGCCCGACATTCTGCACCGACTTCAAGAGGAAGGCGATCTGGATTTGCCAGTTGGGGTCCTCGCCTTCCCCGATCGGCGCAACATCAGGCGCGAGCAGGATGCGAGCCAGATAGGCGGCAGCAAAGATCGAGCCGAACAGCAGCAGCGATTTGATAAAAGTGCGCATTTGCCCCTCCGTGGCTAAAGGCGATCTACCGACGCGATGCGGTAGGTATGCAGTTTGCCGCCCTCGTTGATCGAAACATATTCGCCGGATACGAACCGCTCGTCCGCGAAGTGAAATCCGATCTCGTCGGGCGTCTTTTCGTAATGCAAGGCCCAGCCACCACCCTGGCGGTGAACGAGATGACCGTGATCGTCTTCCCGGTCGGGCCGCAACCGGGCGACCCGGCATGCGTCGCGATGCTTTCGCCACAGCTCGGGATCGATCCGGTCATCGGCATCCAGCGGCGCCACGATGACATAGGCGACGGCGCGGTCGCCTTCGGGATGGCCGGGCTCGCGCGCGAGTTCGATCCGGATTTGCCGGAACTGAACGGGAAGAGTTGTATTCAAGATCGGCTTGAATTGGGCATTCTGCATGTCGAATCATTCCTGGCTTGTCGTTTGAGGCCGATCGCGGCCCAAGGCTATTTTTACTCTTGCTCCGCGGCGGTGGCCGCCACGGCGGCGGCTGCCGCTGCCGGCTTCTTCAAACTCCTGATGATGACCGTCATCAGCGGCACGATCAGCAAAGGCAGCATGCCGTTAAGCGGATGATGGATCATTCCAGACAGTTGCGACTGCAGCGCCCGCGCCTCAAGCTGCAGGGCGTCGACCGCGGAACCGTGGATTTCGGTCGCGAGTTCGAGTTCGCGTCCCGCCGGCGGCCTCGCGGCGATCAGGAACAGAGCCGCGGCTATCGCGAAATTGACCGCGCCGAGAATGGCCGCGGCAGATATCGCGCTCCAGATCTGGACTAGCGCGAAGTACGCGGCCAACTCCAGCATCAGCAAGCCGAAGGCGGCGATCAACGCCGCGAATGCCCTCAGCCCGAGGCCGATCAGCAGATGCCGCATCCTGAGATCGGCGATCATCCGGTCGGTGCGCCAGAGCACGCGCAGATGTTTGATGACGTTTTCGCTGTTCACTTTAGTGTCTCCTCAGCATCGCCCCGATCACGACGCCGAGCGCGAAAGCGGACGCAAGCGAGGTGATCGGACGGTCCGATATGATATTTTCGAGATGGTCTTCCTGCTCGCTCAAGGTCTCGCTGAGTTCGGTCAGCGCCGCCTTGATCTGGTCGGCGAGAGCCGCGGCGCCGGCGTTCGAGGCGGCAAAAATGCCCTCACGCCCCGTGTTCAGCAGGGTTGCCACATCGTCCTTGAGCGCCTGCAGCTCATCTCCCAACTCGCTTGAGTCGAACATCGATCTCACCCCTGTGACGTGATCCGATCGGAACTCTATCGAGGGCCCCGGCGGCGTAATTGATTTGCGTCAACCAGCGATGGCCGTCATGGCCAGCCTTGAGGCAGGTCAATCGGAGCACGATGTCCCGGTCTAGAAGGGGCTTCTTCGAACAGGAACCCTCAATTTGACGACTGCCCCTCAACTAACCGCCACTGCGTCAGATGACATGCTTGAGTTGCGTCCGGCCGGGTCCTGGACCGCGGCCAATGTCACGCGACTTGAAATGCTGTCGGGCGCCGTGGCAGCCCAGCTTGACCGGTCGAAAGCCGTCAGGCTCGACATGACGGGCGTGCGCGAACTCGACACGCTCGGGGCCTGGCTGCTCGAAAAAATGTCGCGCCGCGCGATATCCGCCGGCCATCATGCCGATGTGGTCGGCGTGGCCGACAACTATGCCGGCCTGATCGAGGAGGTGGGCTGCGTCAATCGTCACAACCCGGTCCCGGCGCCGGTGCTAAATCCGATACTGGTCAAAGTGAGCGATGTCGGCCGCGCCGCGATCGGCGCGATGGAAGACCTGACCGTTTTCCTGCAGATGCTGGGCGCGCTGTGTTCGGCGATCTACGGCGTGCTGCGCCGGCCGCGATCGCTGCGGGTGACGTCGCTGTTCTATCAGCTCTACAAGGTCGGCTTTCTCGCGATTCCGATTGTCGTCCTGATCACCTTCCTGATCGGCGCGATCATCGCGCAGCAGGGCATCTTCCATTTCCGCAAATTCGGCGCCGATTCCTATGTCGTCGACATGGTCGGCATCCTGGTGCTGCGCGAGCTCGGCGTGCTGATCGTCGCCATCATGGTCGCGGGCCGCTCCGGCAGCGCCTATACCGCCGAGCTCGGCTCGATGAAAATGCGCGAGGAAATCGACGCGCTGTCGACCATGGGCCTCGATCCGGTCGAGGTGCTGATCCTGCCGCGCATCGTCGCGCTGGTTTGCGCGCTGCCGATCCTGACCTTCATCGGATCGATGGCGGCGCTCTATGGCGGCTGTCTGGTGGCGTGGTTTTATGGCGGCATGGGACCGGCGATCTTTATCGCGCGGCTGCACGATGCCGTCTCCGTCACCAGCTTCGAGGTCGGCATGATCAAGGCGCCGTTCATGGCGCTGGTGATCGGTATCGTCGCCTGCAGCGAGGGCTTGCGGGTGAAGGGCAGCGCGGAATCGCTCGGCAAGCGGACCACGACCTCGGTGGTGAAGTCGATTTTTCTGGTGATCGTGCTCGACGGGCTGTTCGCGGTCTTCTTCGCATCGGTCGGAATGTGACGATGCCGGAATTGACCCCCCAGCTTGCGATCCGCGTCAGCGATCTCGTGGTCGGCTTCGGCCGCCATGTGGTGATCGACCATCTGTCGCTGGATGTGCGCCGGGGCGAGATCCTCGGCCTGGTCGGCGCTTCCGGCGGCGGCAAGTCGGTCCTGATGCGCACCATCATCGGTCTCATTCCGCGTCAAAGCGGAACGATCGAGGTGATGGGGGCCGCAATCGGCGATACCCATGACCGCAGCAACCGGAACGCGGCGGGGAGATGGGGTATCCTGTTTCAGCAGGGCGCGCTGTTTTCCTCGCTCACCGTGCGGCAGAACGTGCAGTTTCCGCTGCGCGAAAATCTCGTGCTGTCGGATACGCTGATGGACGAGATCGCCACCGCCAAGCTCGAAATGGTCGGGCTGAAGCCGGAGGATGGCGACAAGTTTCCTGCGGAATTGTCGGGCGGCATGACCAAGCGCGTGGCGCTGGCGCGCGCGCTCGCGCTCGATCCCGCGATCGTGTTTCTCGACGAGCCGACCTCGGGGCTGGACCCGATCGCGGCGGGCGATTTCGACGTCCTGATCAAGACCTTGCAGAAAACCCTGGGGCTGACCGTATTCATGGTCACCCATGACCTCGCCAGCCTGAACACCGTCTGCGATCGCGTCGCGGCGCTCGCGGACGGCAAGATCGTCGCCATCGGACCGATGCGCGAGCTGCTTCAATCCGAGCATCCCTGGGTGCGGGCCTATTTCCACGGCAAGCGCTCCCTGATGCTGCAACCCAAAGCGAGTTGAGAGATGGAAACCCGCGCTCCTTTCGTCGTGGTCGGCGCCTTCGTTCTGGCGGCGATCGCCGCCGTGTTCGGTTTTGTCTACTGGCTTCACAACACCGGAGGGCTCGGTCCGCGCGCCAGCTATCACATCCAGTTCGAGGGCTCGGTGCCCGGGCTGCTGGTCGGCGCCGCCGTGCTGTTCAACGGGATCCGCGTCGGCGAGGTCACGGATCTCGGCCTGGCGCCGGACAGTCCGCGCCGCGTCGATGCGACGATCTCGGTGGCTTCGACGACGCCGGTGCGTTCGGACACCAAGGTGGGGCTCGAGTTCCAGGGCTTGACCGGCGTTCCCGTGATCGCGCTCGAAGGCGGCACATTGCTGGCGAATTCCGGCGCAGTGACCACGCTGGTGGCCGAGCCCGGGGCCGGCGAGGGCATGACCCAGGCTGCCCGCAGCGCATTGCGTCGCGTCGATACGGTGCTTGCCGATAATGCGGAGCCGTTGAAGAGCACGATTGCCAATCTGCAGGTCTTCTCGGAAGCCCTGGCGCGCAACAGTGGAAAACTCGACGGCATCGTCGCCGGGCTCGAAAAGATGACCGGCGGCGGGACACCGGCACAAAAAATCACCTACGATTTACGCGCGGTGTCGGGCTTCGCAGCGCCGAGCAAGACCATCAAGGGACCACTGGCCCTCCCGGAGCCGACGGCGGTTGCGATGCTCGAGACCCAGCGCATGCTGTTCTCGCCGGCCGCGGAAGTTCCAGGGTTTGCGGATTTCCTCTGGGCCGATGCGGTGCCAAAACTGCTGCAGGCCCGATTGATCGAGAGCTTCGAGAACTACGACCTCGCCCACGCGCCGCTGCGCACGGCGGATGTCGGGCAGGCGGACTTCCAGCTTCTGATCGACGTCAGGCGGTTCCGGGTAGCGACGGATGCGGGGGCGACGGCCGAAATCGGATTGTCGGCGCGGATCGTCGACAAGGACGGAAAAGTAATCGCGTCGCGCCTGTTCGATGAGAGCGAGAAATTCGACAAGCTCGAGCCGGCGGCGGCCGTCGCCGCCTTCGATGCCGCGTTCGGCCGACTGGCCAAGAGCATGATCGGCTGGACCGTGCAGGCGCTGCCATAGCGGCGAACGCCAATCTATTCGAGGGGTTTCAGGTACGCATCCGATCCAGCCGGTCGTTCGGCCGGAGCGTCGAGAAGCCGTGTCGAGCGCCAGCATCCTGTCATTTCGCCTTCAGTGCCGCGACATGGGACCATGCCTCGTCCACGCCCGACTGTTGAAGACGTTGGCACCGCTTGAGCAGCAGGGAAGCCGGCAAGTCGTGGGGGCGCTCACTCAGCACCGCTTCGAAACGGATGATCGCGGCTGAGAAGTCGCGCTGACGATAGCTCGAAAGACCTTCCTCGTAGCTCGCGATCCAGTCCGTGTTTTCGCCGCTGACGGCTGCAGGCCCGATCAATTCGTAAACCGCCAGTCCCTCCGTCCGGCCGTAGACCGCGATGCTGTCTATTTCGCGGGTGAGCAAGGCATCCCCGATCAGGCGCTTCGTCTCCGTGCCGATCAGAATTTGCGTGCCATATTGCTTATTGGCGCCCTCCAGCCGGCTCGCCACATTCACGGTGTCGCCGATCACCGTGTAATTCAGCCGCAATTCGGAGCCGATATTGCCGACCAGCATGCGGCCGGAATTGATCCCGGTGCGGATTTGCAGCGGCTGGCCCTGGTCGTCGATCAATCCGGCGCGATCGAGCGCATCGCGGATGGCGAGCGCCGCGCGGCAGCAGCGCAACGCGTGATCGGCCTGTGGCGTCGGCGCGCCCCAGAACGCCATCACGGCGTCGCCGATGAACTTGTCGATGGTGCCGGCGTTGGCGTCGATGATTTCGGAGGCGAGGTCGAGATAGTCCGACAACAGCGGCACGACGCGATCTCCCATGCGTTCGGAAAGTCCGGTGAAGCCGGCGACGTCGATGAACATCACGGTCAGCTGCTGTATCGAGCCACCGGGTTTGGCCTCGACGCCCTGGCGCAGCAGCGAGCGGACCAGATCGGCCGGGATGAACTTGCGGAATGCCGACAGGCCCGCCGCCATCTCGGCGATGGCGCCGGACAGGCTCGCGAGCTCCGCGAGCCGCGACGGGTGACGCCGCACCTGTTCCAGCGCAAAGTTCTCGACATGGCGGATTTCGCCGACGACGCGCGCCAGCGGTGTTGCGATCACCGAACGCGCCAGCCTCGCCGACAATAGCGCAGCCAGCAACGCGCCGGCGGCGAGGCCGATGATCAGCCGGCGCAGCGTGGTCTCGACGGGTCCGAGAAACTCCGCTTCGGGAATCACGGTCGCAAGCCGCCAGCCGGGAAACGGCAGCGGCGTCAGCGCGACCTCATAGGCCGCCCCGTTGTACGTGAGCGTTTGACGCCACGCTTGCTTTCTCCCGGCGTCGCCGGCCTGCGTCAGCACCATCCGTGCTTGCGGCAGCAACGCTTCCTCGCTCATCACCGGATGCAATTCGTCGGCGTTCTTGTCGGGCGCGGCAATCAGCTCGCCACTGTCGTCGAAGATGAAGGCGGTCCCGGTGCGTCCCACTTCCAGCTGTGCCAGGAAGTGGGCGAGCCTGGTGTATTCGATGATGACGGCAAGGACGCCCTGACGTTCCTGGTAGACGTCGATCGGGCCGGCGAATGCGATCGACCGGCGCTGCCCGATCGGATGGTCCATCACCTTGAACCATTGCGGCCCGTCGGCCTTCATCGCGGTTTTGAACCACGCCTGGTCGACGACTTTGAAATCGGTCGGCACGAATTGGCGGGTCTCGAACTCGATGTCGCCCGGAATGACCGCGTATTCGTCGATCCGGCGCTGGCCGGGATGATCGGTCAAGGAAATTTCCATCATTTCCAGATGGCCGTCGCCAAGTTTGTGGGCGGCGAAGAACGAACCATCCGGCCAGCCGAAGGCGACCCAGGATATGTTGGCGTGCGATTGCAACTGCGACAGGAAGACGAACTCGCGTTTGTCGGCCTCGCGGGTGTCGAGCACGTTCTGCAGGAAGAGGGTGCGAATGGCGGTTTGGGCCGCAACCGCTTCGCCGACGATCGCCGACACCTCCTTGCGGACGGCGGCCACGATCTGCTCGTTGATGGTGCTGGCGAGTTGCCGACTGGTGGCTTCCGCTGTGCGCCACCACAACAGGCTCGATGCCGCGGCGGTCAAGAGGATCGCCGTCAACACCAGCGCCGACACCGCAAGACCGATGCTGACCGTCAGGGGGCTACCGGTGGCAACAGGCCTTGGTCGATCCGCCGGTTGGCGGCTTGGAACGGTGGTCATTCTTGTTCCGCCTTCCAGCTCGGGCACCCTGACGGCCGCCTCGATTGAATATACGCCGTAATTCCGGTTCACGTTACTTTTCCAAACGCCGGCCTCAAACTTCCAGGCCGATGTCGGCGGTTTGCAATGCCATTTGGCTAACGTCCCGATCGGGACAAAGCATTGGAGATGTCCCTCGGTTGCCCTATCTGGCGGAGCGGCCATTATGCTCGGCACCGCCGTGGTCTCACGGACTCGTGAGAGGCGCCCGGTAACGGCGGCTGTGTGCGGGACGAACGGGACCATGTGCCTTCGCCAGGTAGGCGATGCCAACTCTCAACAGGAGAAGATCCGAATGTCTGCGAAAAATCTCGTCAGTTCCCTGATCCTTGCCGGCGCCGTCACGACGGCGCTTGCGACCATCGCTTCCGCCGCCCCGCTGACCAAGGCCGAGGGGGATGCGGCCGTCGCCGCCCACAAGGAGAAATGCTTTGGCGTGGCGCTGAAGGGCCAGAACGATTGCGCCGCGGGCCCGGGCACGACCTGCCAGGGAACCTCGACCACCGACTTCCAGGGCAATTCGTGGAAGTTCGTGCAGGGCGGCACCTGCGCCAACATCGAGGTGCCGGGCGGCAAACACGGCTCGCTCAAGCCGATCTGACAGACCCCCCAAGAGAACGGCAACGACCGGAAAACGGAGAGACGACATGAATGCGGTGATCAAGCCAGCCCCCGCCGCGGCCATTGCTCCTCGCTTTCCGGCGTTGCCGCTTGGCGGCCTCGCCGGGACGAGCTTCAAGCACGAACATCTCGCTGCGGTCCTGGCCGAGGGCGCGCAGCGCGGCTTCTTCGAAGTCCACGCCGAGAACTATATGGCAGCCGGCGGTCCGCCGCACCGGGCGCTGCAAGCGATCCGGCGCGACCATCCGCTCTCGCTGCATGGCGTCTGCATGTCGATCGGCGGCGAGCGGCCGCTCGACCTCGCGCATCTGAAGCGTTTCAAACATCTGGTCGAACGCTACGAGCCGGCGCTGGTCTCCGAGCATCTCGCCTGGTCGACGCATGACGACACCTATTTCAACGACCTGCTGCCGCTGCCTTATACCGCGGCGACGCTCGCGCGGGTCTGCGATCACATCGACGAGGTGCAAGAGGCGATCCGCCGGCCGCTGCTGTTGGAAAATCCGTCGACCTATCTCGCCTTCCGCGAGTCGACGATGAGCGAGACCGATTTCATCCGCGCGATCGCGCGGCGTACCGGATGCGGCCTGCTGCTCGACATCAACAACGTCTTCGTCTCCGCCACCAATCACGGCTTCTCGGCCCGCGAATATCTCGCCGACTTTCCGCTGTCGCATGTCGGTGAGATTCATCTCGCCGGTCATGCCGAACAAGCCGATGACGAGGGGTATCCGCTCCTGATCGACAGCCATGACGGCCCGGTCGCCGATGCAGTATGGAAGCTGTACGAGATCGTGATCGCCCAATGCGGGCCGATTCCGACGCTGGTCGAATGGGACAGCAACATTCCGGATTGGCCGATCCTCAAGGCCGAGGCCGCCGCGGCGCAGGCGATCCTCGACCGTTGCCACGCCATCGCGGAGAACCGTCATGCCGCCGCTTGAACGACAGGCTTCGTATGCGGCGCCGTTCGCTGCGCCGCTGTTCGATCCGGAGCTCGAGACGCCCGCGATCGTCGCCGGCCCTGCAGGCAAGGGGGCCGTCAAGCGCTACAACGTGTACCGCAACAATGTCACGGTCAGCCTGATCGATGCCCTGGCTGCGGTCTATCCCGCCGTGCAGCGCATCACCGGCGTAGACTTCTTCCGC
>Ga0181528_10001249_pt1 | contig 15886 bp, 14 predicted proteins | sample PEATcosm2014_Bin_47_FD_119742 | JGI IMG/M metagenome (GOLD analysis project Ga0181528, IMG submission 119742) | Peatland microbial communities from MTU Mesocosm Facility, Houghton, MI, USA - PEATcosm2014_Bin10_10_metaG | ecosystem: Environmental > Terrestrial > Soil > Wetlands > Peat | place...
ACCCGCGATTTCTACCGCAACCTCGATCTGCACGTGCACGTGCCCGAGGGAGCCATCCCAAAGGATGGTCCGTCCGCGGGCATCACCATTGCCACAGCGATTTCGAGCGCGTTGAGCAAGATTCCCGTGCGCCGCGATCTGGCGATGACCGGCGAAATCACACTACGGGGAAAGGTTCTCCCGATAGGCGGCTTGAAAGAAAAGCTGCTGGCGGCACATCGCGCGGGACTATTTGAAGTGATTCTGCCGAAGGACAACGAGAAGGACTTGGCGGAGGTTCCGGAGAATCTGCGTAGTGCGATGAAACTCCACTTCGTGGATACGATGGATCAGGTACTTCAGATCGCGCTGGAATCGCCTCTACCGATTACTGCAGACGAAACGAGGCAACCGATTGCACCGTTGACCAGCGGCAGCACTGATGCTCCAACGGCTCATCAATAAACGGAATTGAAATGAGATAAAGGAAGGCCCGCGTAAGCGGGCCTTTAGCTTTGCTTTCCCCTCGACCCGTGAAGGAGTCAACCCCCGCACAATGTTTACCGCCGAGGTCGCAGAGAGCGCCGAGAAATGACTCCTTAGCTTTTATCTCGGCGCGCGCTTGGCGGTGAAATTTACTGCTGGAGAATTTAAGCGCAAGCCGCGCGAATCCGTTCGCACAGCCTGCTCAATGAGCGTTCCACACACTCCGTCAGCCATTGCTGTAACGCTGTGAGCTGGGTCTCGGGGATGTATCCGAAGCGGATTCCGCAGCCGCCGTCGGTCTTCCACACTACCGTCCCAGCTACATCGAGCATCTCCGCGGTCTCAGGCAACGCGAAACGCAGGCCGATTTCTTCCCCAACGCTCAGAGAGGCCATGACTCTGGCATCCTGCAGGTTCGTCCTCAGCCCAACTCCACCTTCGCTCAGATTCACCACCACCGCCTCCCCAAACGGTTGCGTGCGGGTGCTGATCGAGGCCACTATGCTGACTGGTTCCCGATGCAGCTTGCGCCTCTGAGCGACGCGGGCACAGTAGGCAGCGCGAAGACAACGTTCGATTTGGAGAGCTGAGGCAGGCTTGTGAATCAGAAAATGAACGCCTGCCGAGAACGACTGCCGAAGGTCTAGCAGATCGCGGACGATCGCGACCAGGACACAATCCCGATTGATTTTCGACCGCCGCACAGCGCACAGAAAATCGGCGAGGTTGTCGAGTTCCCGCCAGTCCACAACGATGACGTCGAATTCCTGTTCCTGAATCGCGCTCAGGGCAGCTTCGCAATTCCCCACAATCTCCGGCGTGACCTGCACCTGGTTGAGGACGTTCCGGGTGATCCCCAAGAACTGTACGTCGGCGCATAGCAGCAGCGCATGCATCTCAAGAGTCGTTCTGCGGGTCGCTTCCATTTGAGCTCTCCACCAAGCCTTGCTACTGATGTCAATCGGCGTGGAGAAATCGAAGTTGAATCCGAAACGGACCCCGGAGAAAATGGCATGGTTACCTCCGTTCGCGGCGGAAGTAAAGGTTTCGTGAAAGCAACAGGATCAACAACGGCGCGCTAGGATTGCTGAGATTGAGCTAGTGACGATTTAGGAATTTGCTCGCTTCCCGGTCACATTCTGCGCAACAGCCCAGGCCGCCGCGCCGAATATCCAGGAGATGAAGAACGCGGTCCAGTTCAGCCGCGTCGGCGCGGCCACTAAGGCTGGCAGCCAAACCAAAAGAGTGTAGAGAGTGATCTGCCCAGCTTCCGCCCAGGCGGCAATCCGCCGAAGTACGTTGAATAAAACTCCGAGGCCGCTGGCAATTTGTCCCGCGCCGGTCAGGTAAGCCCATCCCCTTCGGAACGGTAGCCAATGAGGCACATAGCCGGCCGTCGCCTGCGCATAAACGATATGAGAGAGGCCGATCGGCACAATCGAAAGCGCGAAGAGGATTCGTGCCATGCGGACGCCGCGCTCATCGGAAAAAAATACGAGCGCCGATCCTTGCGGAAGATGGCTCAATCGAGCAAAGAACGTCCAGCCACCGGAGAGCAGCAGGGTGAGTTCGCCAAGCCCGAGCCATGAACCTTCGATTCCGGGATGGGTGACGATGTCCGGCACTTTTAGGAGGGCCCACAAAATTAAGTAGGGAAATAGAATGCGCGACGCCCAAGCCCGGCTTGGCGGGGCCAGCAATCCGGCTCCAAGAAGAAGCATGAGAACGCCTGAGCTGTAAGCGACAGCGGTTCGAGCAGGAATCCATGCCGGAACCGGTTGCCATACCAGCGCAAAATCGCCGTATACAAGGGCCAGCACACCAAGAGCTAGCAAGCCAATGACGAAGAGAGTCAGCGCAGGTTGTTGGCGGTCTTTCATGAAGTCGAAACTAATTGTGAGTGAAGCGAGAGTGAATTGCGGGCTCCAAACGGAGTGCCCCCACCCTACGCCGCAACTGCGGCGACGCAAGGGTGGGGACTTTGATTTCATTTCACGAAAAGAAGCAGTTCGAGGTTGATCTCGAAAACGTCCGGCTTATTTCGCCGGGACCGATAGATCCTCGAGCTTTGCACCCTTCTTCGCGATATAGAAGGCCAATGCTTTGGCGGGCGCTGTGCTGCTGGCGTTCTTTACGTTGTGTACTTCGCCAGCAACAGTGGTGAAGGCCTGTCCCGGTTTCAGGGTCACGGCGGGCTTGCCCTGCGCTTCAAAGATCACTGCTCCTTCTTGGATATAAACGATCTCGTTTCCGCCTTGCGTATGCTTTCCACTTTCTACGCCCGGCGGCAGGGTGCGCTCCACCAGGATCGCTTCCCATCCCGGCGCACCTTTCAGATCTGTCCGCTGCACGATCACTCCGCCCTTCAGATTGTCTTGCGCATTTGCAGCGTCGGTGCCCAGCACGCACAGCATTACGACCACTGACAATGCCAGCCCAAGCAATACGTTGTTGCGCTTCATGGAGGCTCCTTTCAAAAGCCGTCGAATACTATCTCACGTAGTACACGAATAGCGCAGATGATAATGCGAGTCCTCCGTAGTTCGTGCCCCCGGCCGTCTGTGTCAGCACCAATAAAGACTCACGAATCAACCTGACCCTCCCTTGCCAATCTCCCTCGCGCCGTAGCAAACTTGAGCATGAGGGTCTTATCGCGGTTCATGGCGGCGGCGACCGATGCCGCGCACTTCCCTGTTCCGTCTGTGCCCGAGATCGCCTTTCTCGGCCGTTCCAACGTCGGCAAGTCCAGCGTCATTAACTCCCTGGTGGGCGCCAAGCTGGCGCGTACCAGCTCAACTCCTGGACGCACGCGCAGCATCAACTTCTTCGAGATTCGATTTCCCGGCAAGCCGCGCCCGGAGGTGATCTTTGCCGATCTGCCCGGCTACGGATACGCCAAGATTTCCCGCGAGATTTCCCAAGAATGGCCGAAGTTTATCGAGCCCTACCTGAACGAGCGATCCACGTTGGCGCTGTGCGTCGCGTTGATCGATGTGAACGTTCCGCCCCAACAGGCCGATCGACAACTGCTGGACTTTCTTGCCGCGTCGGACCGCGAATTTCTGCTCGTGGGCACCAAGAGCGACCGCCTGTCAAACAATCAGCTTCATAACGCACTTCGAACGCTGGGTGAGCAGTATCCGGCAGCGCACATCCTTCCCTATTCGTCGAAAACGGGGGCTGGCCGCGAAGAACTCTGGAAACAGATTCGGCAAGTGGCGCAACAAGCCTCCGAAGCTGCGCCATCGGCTCGTTTGGGTTAGAGATTTCTCACCTACGCTTCCGTTCGCGCCGTCGTCATCAATGGCCCCCTCTCTCGCCTAAATGTAGCGATGCGTTCTGCCGATAAAGACGACAGAGTTCGGGGTCTTTATGGCGCACGAAACCAACGAAGGCATCGCCTATTTGATGGCGCTCAAGCGGTCCGGGGTCGGCGACGATGGCGCTCCTCCTAAGGCCGTGGCAGCCGCACAGCCCGCAACAGAACCCGTCGCAGCGAATGCGGGCGATCGCTTCAAGGGAGCGGAAAAGCGGCGTAGCGTGCGCTACAAGTGCGAGGGCAGTGCGGAGATCCGCGAGGAAGGCTGTGATGTCCGCACCTGGGCCACCTTCACCGATATCAGCGTTCACGGATGTTACGTGGAAGCGCAAGCGACCTACCCGGCCAACACGCTCCTACATATGAAACTCGAGGCGAATGGAATCCGCGTCGAGACCAAGGGAGAGGTTCGCGTCAATTATCCCTATCTCGGGATGGGCATCGCCTTCGCGGAGATGTCGGAGGAAAACCTGACTCGCCTGAAACAGTTGCTGGCAACCGTTTCGCATCCATGCATGATTATGGGACCGGGTATTGCGTCGTCGCTTCCGGCGACGGATCCGCTGAAGGCGGTGCCGCTGATCAGCAACCCCGAGGCCGCTGTGCGGGCAGTGATCGAATTCTTCGAAAGCCGCCAGATGCTGATGCGCGACGACTTCCTGCGAATTCTGCGAAAGAGTCAAGTCACGAAATGAGATCGCAAGACTTACTGCGCAGAAACATTCTGCGATTCTGACGAAGTCGGTCCATACGCCCCCGCGCGGCTGCCCAATTCGTTATGATGTTGGGGCCATGGCGCTCTACCTCATCACCGGTATCGGCGGATTTATCGGCTCGTCTCTTGCCCGCGCTCTGCTTGCCGCCGGCGAGCAAGTGCGCGGCGTCGACAATTTTTCAACCGGCAAGCGCGAGAACATCACTGAGATCCGCGATCGCATCGACTTCCGCGAAGCCGACATCCTCGACCTCGACGCCATGCACAAGGCCTGTGCCGGCGTCGATTTCATTTTTCACGAGGCGGCGATTCCTTCGGTACCGAAATCCGTGCTCGATCCGCTGGGCAGCAATCGCGCCAATATCGATGGCACGGTGAATGTTCTGGTGGCTGCGCGCGATGAGAAGGTCAAGCGCGTGGTCTACGCGGCATCATCTTCTGCCTACGGCGACACTCCGACGCTGCCCAAGCACGAGGGCATGAAGCCCGACCCGATTTCTCCGTATGCGGTTGCCAAGCTGGCGAGCGAGCAGTACATGATTTCGTTTTACCGCTGCTACGGTCTCGAAACGGTCTGCTTGCGCTACTTCAATGTTTTCGGCCCACGGCAGGATCCCTCGTCTCCGTATTCCGGAGTGCTGGCGAAGTTCATCACGCAGATGCTCCGCGGCGAACAGCCCACGGCCTTCGGCGACGGTGAACAGAGCCGCGATTTCACCTATATCGACAACGTGGTGGTCGCCAACCTGCTCGCGTGCAAAGCTCCCGCTGAAAAAGCTGCCGGACAGGTCTTCAACGTCGCAACGGGCCGCCGCGTCACGCTGAACGAAACGTTCCAATTGCTTCAGGGATTGACGGCCTACGCGGGTTCATTGAACTACGGGCCGGAGCGCGGCGGCGACATCAAGCACTCTCTCGCGGATATCGCGAAAGCTGAAGCGGCTCTCAACTACGAGCCGGTAATCGATTTTGAAGAGGGACTGCGCCGCACTGTTAAGTGGTATCGCAGTAAGTGACGGCAATCTACTCGTGCCTCAAGGACTCGATCGGATCCAGCTTTGAGGCCCGTAGCGCAGGAATCATCCCGCTAATCAGCCCAACCGCACCCAGAATCGTTGTCGATGCAATCAGTGTCGCTGGAGCGATAATCAGCCGGATGTCTCCCGCTTCGCCGTTCTTGGCAAAGGCGCTGTATAACGTCAGACGTCCCACGGAGAGGGCGACACCGTAGGCCAGAATCACTCCCAGCACGCCGCCGATGAACGTAATCGTCAAAGCCTCTGCCAGAAACTGAATCAGAATGTAGCGACGCTTCGCTCCCAGCGCCTTCTGCACACCGATCTCACGCGTGCGTTGCGTCACCGACACCAACATGATGTTCATCAAGCCGACGCCGCCAATTCCGAGCGTCAGAGTTCCGATGAACCCCATCAGAATCTTCAATCCCAGCGTGATGATCTCGAACTGATGCAACTGCGTCATCAGGTTGAAGACCTGCACGGCCTGCCGGTCGGTTTCATTGAACTTATGCTGTCCCGCCAGAATCGACCGCACCGCCGGCTCGATTCGCTCAAATTCCGGCGTCTGGTAGTTGAACCAGATCGTGTCCAGATAATGCGTGCTCTTGAAATCACTCATGGTCGTAAACGGCACATAGACCACGCGATTGATGTCGTCGTTCCCTTCCTGCATCTTCGCGCTTAGCACGCCGACCACTTCGAAGCTCAAGCCGTTCAGCCGAATGTGTTCGCCCAGAGCGTTCCGGCCAGAAAATAGCTTCTCCTTGGCTTCCGAACCGATCACGGCAACGCGTCCGCGCTGCACCTGATCCTCCATGTTGTAAAAACGCCCTTGGGCCAGCTTGAGCGAGCGAATGTCATACACATTCGGATCATTCCCCGTGACCGACCACGTAAAATCACGGTTCTCATACTGAACGCTGACCTGTTTATCCACCGAAGGCGTGATGTGGGTAATCTGGGGAAGATTTGTGGTCAGCGCATCGACGTCTTCCTGCGTAAAGCGGATATTTACTCCCGACTTCTGTCCGCCCGCCTGCATGGAAGTCGTGCCAGGCACGACGATGACCAACTTCGTGCCGAAGTTCGCAAAGATATTCGCACAAGCCTGCCCGAAGCCGTCGCCGTAAGCCAGCAACATCACGACCGTCGCGATGCCCCACGCCATCCCGAGCATGGTGAGCGCGGTGCGCCGGCGGTCGTGCCGCATCGCCGTGTAGGCTTCCTGCAGTAGGTCTCGGATTTCCATTATTCCTGCCGTAGCGCTTCGACTGGTTGGAGCATCGCCGCCTTGCGCGCGGGATACAAGCCAGCCACAACTCCCGCCAGCGTTAAGCTGCAAATGGCCAGGGTGGCCGTCATCGGCACGAGTTTCGGAGGATCAAATCCCTGCGGCCCTTGGATTCCTCCCATCATCGCCATCAATCCGCCCGCAAAGATCAGGCCAATGAGTCCGCTGCCCAGCGTGAGCAACATCCCTTCGAGAAAGAAGTGCAACAGGATGCTTCGATTCGTCGCACCCAGCGCCTTTCGCAATCCGATCTCGCGCGTTCGCTCGCTTACCGCGACCAGCATGATGTTCACCACTCCGATCGCGCCCAGCGCCAACGTCACCATCCCCACCGTGCCGAGGAAGAGGTTCATGACGTCAAAAATCGTCCCCACCATCTTCGATTCCTGGATCGAATCCCACTCGTCAAATGCGTTCAGGTCATTGGCATCGAAGCCGTGATTGCGACCTACGATCTCGTGAACCTCCTTCTGCGCTGCGAGATGGTCTGCTGTGAATTGCGGCTGGTATTCGATGAACGAAATCGAGTTCAGATGATTCTCACCCTTGATGGGAAAATTTTCCGCCATCACCTGAAATGGGATGTAGCCTCTCATGTTCAGCCACAAGTTATCGCCGCGCCCCAAGTGCGGCATCGCTCCTACTACTTCGAAGCGCAGGCCGTTAATCAGCACAAACGCGCCCACAGCGGGACGCCCGGGAAACAGCGCCTTCAACAGCTCGTTGCCGAGGACAATCACGTTCCTTCGCTGACTGCCGTCGAGTTCGTTCAGCCAGCGTCCTTCTTTGAGCGGCAAGTAGCTGATCTCGTTCAAATTCGGCAGCGTTCCGAGAATCTCGCCGCTGGCAGTCGCGAACTCGCTGACTTCGTGGAGATCGCTGCGCGAAATAATCGGGCAGGCATTGCGAACGTGTCCCGCCTGCCGGATGTCGAGGTAATCCTGATAGGTCAGAAGATAAGATCGCGCCGAGCTCATGTTGCCCTGGACAGCTGGCGCACGTCCCGGGAACAAGAACATGATGTCCTTGCCAAACTCTGCCAGTTCCCGCTTGTTGCCGGACCGGAATCCTTCGCCCACCCCTACCAGCAACAACAGCGATCCCACTCCCCATGCGATTCCGAACATGGTAAGGAACGAGCGCAGCTTATGCGCCCATAGATTCCGCAGAATCTGCCCGAAAATGTCTCCAATTGTCCGCATGGCAAGAACGAGGCCCGACGACACGAATCTAAAGATATATACGCCGCGCAGGGCTCTAAAGTTCCAAGTGCTCCACTGAGAACGAGCTTCACATCGCACTCATGCGCCGTTCCGCGGCTCTTTCCCCCCAACTCGAACCCCTGCTGTTAAGTATTAGACGCGCAGGCCGTTACGTTGGTTATCTAGGGAACGGTTACGGAGATGCTTACAGTGACCATATGACGCTTTCCTCGATGGTGGTCTCGCGCGATTGGCAGGAAGTCAGTGTTCTCGAATGCATCCTCGGCGGCCTTCAGATTGATGTGGCCGTGGAAAAAGAACCACAAAAAGCTTTGGAGCGGCTCGGAAAGTCCAAGATTGATGCGCTTATCGTCGATTGTGATCTGAACGGCAGTTCGCAGTTCCTGCGTGAACTGCAGCGGTCCGAGAATGGCCAGAGCCCGGTTCCTCTCGTCATCATGGGATGCCACGAACGTACTCCGAGCCTCGACGCCACCGGCGCATTGTTCGCCTTTCAGAAGCCAATTTCGGTCGACCAGGCCGTCCGCACATTCACAGCGGCGCGCAGCATGATTCTCGATGGCCGTCTGCGCTACCATCGCGCCGGGTTACAGGTCCCAGTTTCACTGAAAAACAAAGGGCGTAAAGCGGTCGAGGGACACCTCCTCAACATCAGCCAGGGTGGAATGCTGGTTCATGCCCCCCAACCGGTGGATGCCTCGGCGGCCCTGCAGGTCTCATTCAAGCTGCCCGGCACCGGTTCGGAATTGAAGGCTCAGGCGAAAGTGGCGTGGCACGACGATGGGGGCAACTTTGGCATTCGCTTCGTGAAAATGGCGATCAAGCAGGAGCGAACTCTGGAACTTTGGCTCGCGCAGCAGTTCTTGGCGAACTAGGCAGGCATCTCAATCTCAGTAGCCAGTGGTCAGTTGTCGGTTGCTCCGATTAGCGGAATCGCGCGCCGCTTTCTTCCTCTTCTTCCTGGCCATATCCCGCAAGGCGGGCTAGCCGCGTGCCCAGACTGGTCCCTCCGAAGATCTGGAAGAATATCCAATAGAGTCCGGCAATGACAACGGTTGCGCCTCCCACCATTGGGATCGGCCAGCGCGGGGCCTCGCCCGTAATCGCCAAAAAGACCAATCCAAAGAGCAAAATGCCCGCGAATACGACGAGAGCGTGAACCGTCCATGCCAGTCCACGCCCGGAGAGCGGCCGCGACAACCAGTCTAACTCGGTCTGCGTCACTTCGGACATCTCCACCCTCGCCGGGCTCGCCTCGCGGCGTGCTGGCAGCGCAATGACCTTCACCGGGGTCGCCGAAACCATCAGTCCATCATCGACAACGGTTCCAACCGCTCCATTTCCATGCGAGCGGGCGGGCTTCTGTGAACCAAGCGGCGGAGCGAACATGGACTCTTCGGGATCGGCATGCAGAGAGATTGCCTCCAACATATCCCCGAAAATCCATTCGTTGATCTGCCGTCGCTGTTGGGGAGAAAGGTCGAGAAAGCGGATGCCGCACTGCCCGGAGAAGGTCGCCCAGACCACTTCGCCGCGAGTTTCGACGCGCAAACGGGGATAGCGTAACTCAAAACGCACGTTCAGGTGTTGCTGTGGACGAACCCCGGCTACCACCTGCACTCCGATTCCGTCGTGCGTTAAATTTCGAACGACGCCGCCGTTGGTGTCATCCAACGTGAGGTAAATCAGGGTATGCAGTTCGTGACGATGCTGAGCTCGCGTTTGTCGCGCGGGAGATAGTCCTGCATCCATAGAAACACCGGAGGTCGCTACTCGGCCAGAGCTTACGTTGTGGAAATTTTATCCTCGGAGCCTCCGGCCTTTTAGTAACCGGACTGGTTCGGAGCGGAAGCCCGCTTCATGGCATTTTTAGGTGCCCGAGGAAACATGTTTTGGCCGATTTAAGGCGACCCTCCTATGGAAAGGGCGAAAGGAAAGAGAACTAGCGCACCAAGGTTCATGGCCAAAGGGGCACGCCCGTGCAATTGCAAGTACATCCAAAGACCGATAACTTACTCATGAGCTGTGTCTGAATGGCGGCGCCTACCACCAAACCGGACTTGGAGTTGACGGATTCCCTGAGCGGGGGTAGTGTACCTGCCTGGCCGATGTCGCATAGCGCAGCTTCGTCAATCTCAGAGCAGATTGGTCCCGAGGCCTATCCGGCGCCCTCTCCGCAGGACGCACTGCAGGCTTTGTTGGCCTTCTCGTCTCTGCACGACCAGGTGCGCCGCCGCCGAGCGCTGGCGGTCCGGCACCCTGTCTTCGACTCCGAGACCTCTCTCCCCGAATTCGAACCCAGCGAGCAATTCGTCCTTGATGATGTATTGAAATTGGTCGCCGAGCGAGCATTGGCCATCACCGGAGCCGACGGTCTGGCTATCGCCCTAGCCGAGAATAACGAGATTGTTCTCAGAGCCGCGGCGGGCATCGTTCGACCGGATGTGGGGGCGCGAATCGACCGTGATTCCGCGTTTTCGGGAGCGTGTTTTCGCACAGCGCAGGTCGTCAACTGCGACGACACCGAAACCGATCCCCGCGTTAACCTTCAGGCCTGCCGTAAGTTGGGAGCACGCTCGATGGTGGCCGTCCCGCTCTGCGGACGGCGGCGCGTCATTGGCGTTCTCGAAGCATTTTCCTCGTGGCCCTTCGGCTTTAATGACAGCGACATCCGTAATTTAAGCCTGCTGGCGGAACTGGTTCTGGCTGCGCTCAAGCCGGAAGATGAAGACCGCTTTGCCGAGTCGGCGCAAGCAGCGGCGAGCAAGCTGGAAGCGCCGAAAGAAGCAGTACCCGTGCCAGCCGTCCAGATCGCTGCTCCGGTTCCGGCAAAAGTTCCTGTTCCTCCGGTGCCCAAGGTGGCGACAGCAACGGCTCCTCCGCCAACTTTTGCATCGACGATTCTCTCTTCGGTCGATCTTCCGTCGCTGACGAAGGCACCAGAAATTGCGGCGACTGCTCCGGTCGAGGCAGCAGCAAAGACCCAAGTACCGTTAGTGGAAACCGCCGCCGCAGAGCCGACGACGGGAGTCGCACCTGCTCCGGCTGTCGTCGCAGAAGAACCCGCGCCGATGTTCGGACAGCTCGAGGCTGAGAAATCCCCGCGCAGCTTTGGCAAGTTAGGACTGCTGATCGGCATCGTGATCGTCGCGGCGTTCGCCGCCGGATTCTGGTGGAAATACAGCAATGCTCAGTTAGGCAATGCGGTCGTTCACTCCGAACCGTCCACTATCAAACCGACGGTTCCAGCAGCGCAGAACAAACCGGCGGAGCTTGCTCCTTCCCCGGCCAGCGCCACGACTACAGCTCCGGCGGAAACTAACTCGGAAGGAACGGAGTCGGACACTCCGGCCGCTCCGCAGGAGTTGTCGAAGTTCCCTCACGTCACCGGAGTGCGGCACTGGTCGTCGCCGGATTCGAGTACCGTCGTTCTCGATCTCGAAGATCAAGTGCAGTACGAAGCGCACCGCCTGACAGGTCCGGACCGCATCTACTTTGACTTGCACGATACGCAGCTTGCCCCCGACCTCCTCGGAAAATCGATTGACGTCGGCGACACTCTGATCAACCGCATTCGCGTCGCGCAGCCGGTTTCCGGAATGACGCGCATCGTGCTTGAAACCAAGGCCGACACCAATTTCTCGGTCAGCCTCGAGTCCAATCCTTACCGGCTCGTCGTCGAAGTTCGAAAGATCGGGACCAATCCCAAGGGCGCGGTCAACCTGTTCCCGAATGCTCCGGAGACAGAAAAGGCAAAACTGTCGATCGTGATTCCGCCGCCCACGAAAGAGGATTTGCAACTGAAGGCGCGCGTTCCTAAGATGCGCATCGTGGTTGACGCCGGTCACGGCGGATGGGACTTGGGTACAGTCGGACGACGCGGCTTACTCGAAAAAGACCTTGTTCTTGAGATCGCTCAACGTCTCGGCAAGCTACTCGAAAGCCGGCTCGGTTCCGACGTGATCTACACGCGTCAGGACGATAACTACATTCCTCTCGACGAACGCGCCGAGATCGCGAACCAGGCGCAAGCCGACCTGTTCGTCTCCGTGCACGCGAACTATAGCGATCTGCCTTCCGCGCGTGGCGTCGAAACGTATTACACCAACACCTTTTCCGCACCGGGATCGAAAGAAGCTGGCTCCAAGGATGCAGATTCGCACAGCGTTGCAGGTTCCCTGAAAAACTCGGTCACTCCCGCGCTCTCACCGGCCGACTTGCATGATCGCATCGAGCAGTCACGGCGCCTTGCGGCGAGCGTTCAGCGCTCCATGTACGGGACGTTGTCGGTGCAGAATCCGGGGCTTCGCGATCGCGGCATCAAGGAAGCTGGATTCGTCGTCTTGACCGAAAGCTCAATGCCGGGAATTCTGGCAGAAGTTTCCTTCGTCAGCAGCCCTACCGACGAGCAGAAACTGCGCAGCGACGGATACCGCGAGCAGATTGCCGAAGCCCTCTACAAAGGCATCGCCCGTTATGCAGCCAGCTCCCGCGGCGTGAAGGTGGCAAGCGCCGCGAAATAGCAGCGAGTCACTCAAATCCTATTTCTGCACAGCGCTTGCGCTTTCCTTCATGTACCCGGCGCTCAGTGTGCCTTTGCTCTTCGCTATCGGAAGTAGTGTGGGATAGAACTGCACGAACGTTGTATCGACAGCCGCATGGTCGGAGTGGCACGTATAGCACTCCATGTTCGTCGGAACCATCTTCGCGGTCTTGGCCTCGCCGAAGATGAAGAATGCCCACTTTCCCGGAAAGCGCGCCTCATCTTTTACGTGCGCTTCGATGCCCATGATTTCCGTGCTCTGATAGTTCCCCTTCTGATTGATCGATCCCTTGCCTTCCGCCATGCGGCCTTCGAGGACTAGGACGGTTTTGTCCGGCCACGTTCCAGTCTCTTGAAATACTTTGTAAGCTTCGGGATTCGCGAAGACGTTGTCGAACATGTGATGATCCATTCCTGTCGCGTTTGGGCTGTAGCTCATGTCGAAGCCCGACGTCAGATACGTCCACTGGCGATAGTTCTCCGGCAGCTTGAGTTGGGCGTCGCTGGTGTATTCCGGACCGGAAACAGTCGGCAACGTTGCGGACTTCAGGAGCGCAGCAGCGGAGAGCACGACCATTACGGCAAGCAGCGAGGCGATCTTCTTGTTGATCATGTTTGGCAGTATCGCTGACAATCTTGCGCGCGGCCAGACCATCCGCTGCAAAGATCCGGCGGTTGGCTGCATTGTTGCCCGTTCTCGCCAATCGTAGAATACGATTCTGTCCATGGACGCTGTGCCCACACGTAGCGACTCGCCGCGCTGGTTCTGGATCGCAACCCTCTGGGGAGGGATCGGGTTATTCGACGCGACACAAACTGTGTTTGTGATGCGCGCGGAGGGCATGCATCACAACTGGGGGCGGCTGTTCTTCACGCTGCTGATTTCGTGGCTGCCGTGGATGCTGGCGACTCCGTTTGTTTTGCGCCTCAGCCAGCGATATCCACCCTCGCAATGGAGGCACGCGTCAACTTGGGTGACGCATCTTGCCGCATGCGCTGCGATCGGCGTCGTCGATGCGGCGTGGCGTGCGTTGTGGGAGGAACTGCTGAATCCGTGGGCTCTAACACCGCGGCCAAATCCTTTCCTTGAGCTGACGTGGCAGAAGTGCACGAATGGACTTCTGTCGTATGTGATCCTTTACAGCCTGATTCTGCTGGTCGATCACATTCGCCGATCGCGTGAACAACTGGCTTTACAGCAAGCCGAAACGGCACGACTCAACGAACAGCTATCGAAGGCGCAACTCAGCGCGCTTCGGCGGCAGATCGAACCGCACTTCCTCTTCAATACGCTCAACGCGATTGCCGGACTGGTGAGGGAAGAAAGGAACGACGCAGCGGTAACTATGATCGCGGAACTCAGCGACTTTCTTCGGCGCGTGCTCCAGGATTCCGACCGGCAGCAGGTTCCGCTCGCGGAGGAACTGGAGTTCACGCAGAAGTATCTGGATATTCAGAAAGCTCGGTTTGCGGACAGGCTGCAGTTCAGCGTGGACATTCCAACAGAGCTGCTTTCGGCTCAGGTTCCGAGCCTGATCCTGCAACCGATGGTCGAGAATGCAGTGAAGCACGGCATCGCCAAACGCGTGGACGGAGGCGCGATTCGGATTGCAGCGTCCCGTTTGAACGGAACGCTCACGCTGCGCGTGTACAACGATGGTCCGAGTTTGCCGGCTGGGTGGGAGAAGAGCCAATCAGGGATCGGGATCTCCAACGCTCGTACGCGGCTGCGAGGCCTCTACGGAGAAGCGTTCGAGTTGAACTTGCGCAACCAGCGGCCGAGCGGTGTCGAAGCATCGGTGTCGGTTCCATTCCGCGTTTCATCCGCCAGCGAGTCCAAGGAATAAATTCGTGCGCGCGGACGAGCACTCCTCCAAAATACGCACGTTGATTGTGGATGACGAACCTCTCGCTCGCAGCAATCTCGCGGTGCTCCTGCGTCGTGACGAAGACATCGGCATCGTTGCGGAGTGCGGATCCGGATTGGAAGCGATCGGAGAGATTCGCGTCGCGAAACCGGATCTGCTTTTTCTGGATGTGCAAATGCCCGAGTGCGATGGATTCGATGTCCTCGAGTTGCTGGGAAACGATTTGCCTCTCGCAGTCGTTTTTGTCACCGCGTACGACCAATATGCGCTGCGCGCATTCGAAGCCGGAGCGTTGGACTACCTTCTGAAGCCGTTCGACGATGCACGTTTTGCGCTGGCGCTGGAGCGCGCGAAACAAAGAATCCGGTTGGGACGCGATCGCAGGCAGCGTCCAGAGCGGGTTGCGGTCAAGAGCGCAGGTCAGGTGCACTTCGTGAAGATCGTGGAGATTGATTGGATCGAAGCAGCCGATTATTACGCTTGCCTGCATGTCGGAACGAAGAGTCATTTGCTACGACGCAGCATGTCGGAACTCGAAGAAGATCTGGATCCGAAAATATTTTGCCGCGTGCATCGGTCGAGCATCGTGAACCTGGAGCGAGTGCGCGGATTGCAACTTCGTGACGACGGCGAATACGAGGTGCTGCTCGACGATGGCGCGAAAGTGCGACTGAGCCGCAAGTATCGCAAGCAACTCCAGGAGCGGATGGGCGTGAGTAGTGAGTAGTGAGTAGTGAGTAGTGAGTAGTGAGTAGTGAGTAGTGAAGAGCGAGTCGCGAGCGAAAACCGCGCTGGTCGTCCTCCTTCGTTCGGCAAACAAATTCCGGCGACGTTTTTTCCCGAAATGGGACTGGAGAGGCTTTACGGGGCACCCCCCTCCCCCTGGGTCTACTTGAATCATCGAGTTAGCGGGAAATCGATAAAAAATCTATGGGGCACAATCAGTTGCGGGCAAAATCTTGATACCAAAGAACTTGGCGGCCTAATGCTTCTGGTGAATTCCCGGAACGGGACGAATGCGCTCTCGGCGCGCCGTCACGGCCTCGGTGATGATCGCTGATTCGAGCGCACAGAGGCAAGGTCAGATGTCACAGGCTGGTTGTGGAAATTGTGCGCAAGTTCTGAGACGGTGCACACGGGGCCTAAAGGCCTGTAATTTTTGGGCTCCCGGTAACGCGGCCCTTTAAGGGCCGCGACCACGGTGCTTCCCAGTTTCTGGATTCTTCATTTCGGATCTATGCAATTCCGACAGCATTGGCACTGACGGCGGGTGCATAGGGCCTTCGGCCCGCGAAAAGCGCGGGCCTCAGGATGACAATGCTCGTCAGTTGGGATCAGTTGGACGCAGGGATGCCGCCGTACTTTTCCAGCCACTTCAATTCTTCGCGAACTTTGATTTTTCCGTGCCAGGGATTTTTGCCGAGGCTGTGGCCTTCGCCGGGG
>Ga0181528_10001250_pt1 | contig 15878 bp, 13 predicted proteins | sample PEATcosm2014_Bin_47_FD_119742 | JGI IMG/M metagenome (GOLD analysis project Ga0181528, IMG submission 119742) | Peatland microbial communities from MTU Mesocosm Facility, Houghton, MI, USA - PEATcosm2014_Bin10_10_metaG | ecosystem: Environmental > Terrestrial > Soil > Wetlands > Peat | place...
AAAAGCCATGGCAAAAATTCGTGGACAACTGTTTCTAACCAAAAGCGATATTATTCTTAACTATGATTTGCTGGATACTCCGGAGTTTTTCTGGGAACATCCGGAATATCAGGGAATTTATTCGCTAGCAGCGAATTATCTGGAAATCAGACAACGCACCGATGTGCTTTCCAAAAAACTGGAAACTATACATGAACTGTTGGAGATGTTAGCCGACGAACAAAAACATTTACATTCTTCGGTACTGGAATGGATCATTATATGGCTGATTGCTGTTGAAATTGGCATGTCGATTTTTAGTAAACTGGTGAAATAACCCGCATTAAAAGCACTTTTGGTTTATGGCTTTCATAAAGTTGGTGTTAAAATCCCGAATTAGTCCTTACAAAAGCACACGACTCATCGGCGCAACCTCAAATTTTCCGGTTGTTTACTCATTTGTCGTCAGCACCTTAACTCAGGCTTGAATGCAGTACGCAAAACATCATGACCATAGATTACAAACCGACATTAAATCTCCCAAATTCCGAATTTGCCATGAAAGCCAATCTGGCGCAACGGGAACCCGAGATATTAAAAAAATGGAATGAAACCCGGCTTTATCAAAAAATCAGGGAAATTTGTAACGGCAGACCAAAGTTTATACTACATGACGGACCGCCTTACGCCAACGGCGCCATCCATATTGGCCACGCCGTCAATAAAGTTTTAAAGGATATCATCATCAAATCCAAAACCCTTAGCGGCTTCGATGCGCCTTATGTGCCGGGATGGGATTGTCATGGTCTGCCGATAGAGTTGATGGTGGAAAAAAACGTCGGCAAAGCCGGTGTTAAAGTCAGTCCTGCGGAATTTAGAAAAGAATGTAGAACCTACGCCGGAAAACAGGTTAATATTCAAAAAGAGGAATTCATTCGTCTAGGCGTATTAGGCGATTGGGAAAATCCCTATTTGACTATGGACTTTGAGTTTGAGGCGGACATAGTCCGCACTTTGGGCAAAATCGCTGCCAAAGGCCATCTTAGCAAAGGCGCCAAACCTGTGCATTGGTGTACGGATTGTGGTTCAGCACTGGCTGAAGCTGAAGTTGAATACGAAGATAAACATTCTCCGGCCATAGACGTACGCTTTCAAGTGGTGGATGAGAACGCTTTCATGGCCTGCACTCATTTTGTCGCTGAGCACGAAGGCTCCGGCCCCCTTTCCGTGGCAATCTGGACCACCACACCCTGGACATTACCAGCAAATCAGGCCGTGGCCTTAAATGCCGACCTGGAATACTCAGTCATACAATGTCAGATTAACGGTCAAAGCGAAAGACTGGTGGTTGCGGAGCAACTCTTAAAAGATGTCGTTGTGCGCTATGACATTGGTGAACACCATGTCATCGGTTATTGCAAAGGCAGCGCTCTGGAGCATCAGCTTTTGCAGCATCCTTTCTATGACCGGCAAGTGCCTATCATTCTAGGCGACCATGTCACGACCGACGCCGGCACAGGCGCTGTTCACACAGCTCCCGGACATGGTCAGGAAGACTATATAGCCGGTATGAAATATGGATTGCCGGTTGATAATCCGGTCGGAAATAACGGGGTTTTTTTACCAAATACCGAATTGTTTGCCGGTTTGCATGTTTTTACAGCCAATGACAAAGTCCTGGAAGTATTGCGTGAGCGCGGAAAGTTATTGCATCACCATGCGCTATTACATAGCTACCCGCATTGCTGGAGACATAAAACCCCAATCATTTTCCGGGCTACGCCGCAATGGTTTATTGCCATGGAAAAAAACCGGCTACGGGAAATAGCTTTGCATGAAGTTAAAAAAGTTGAATGGATTCCGGACTGGGGACAAGCCAGAATCGAAGGCATGATCGCCAACCGTCCTGACTGGTGTATTTCCCGGCAACGCACCTGGGGCGTGCCCATTGCCTTTTTTGTTCACAAGGACAGCGGCGAATTACACCCGGATACTGCTGATTTAATAGAACAAGTTGCTCTGCGTATTGAAAAGCAGGGTATAGACGCCTGGTTTGAATTGGAAGCCTCGGAACTGCTGGGCGCTGAGGCGGAACACTATGAAAAAATGACCGACACCCTGGATGTGTGGTTCGATTCAGGCGTCACTCATGCCGCTGTGCTGGACAGACGCCAGGAATTGCAATTTCCGGCCGATCTATACCTGGAAGGCTCCGACCAACACCGCGGCTGGTTCCAATCTTCCTTACTGGCTTCAGTAGCTAAAAATGATGTGGCGCCTTACCGGCAAGTTTTGACGCATGGATTTACTGTTGACGCCGAGGGCAAAAAAATGTCCAAGTCAAAAGGCAACGTAGTGTTACCACAAACCGTGATGAAATCATTAGGCGCCGACGTTCTGCGCTTGTGGGTGGCTGGAGCCGATTACCGAAGCGAAATGTCGGTTTCTGATGAAATTCTCAAACGCACTGCCGATGCTTACCGGCGCTTACGCAATACCGCCAGATTTCTGCTATGCAATCTAGATGGATTTGACCCAGCTCACCACCTGACTCCTGCTAGTGATTTGCTGGCGTTGGACCGTTGGGTAGTCGATAAAGCCTGGCATTTGCAACAGGAAATTATCACGGCTTATAGTCTTTATCAATTCCAAAGTATTTATCAAAAAGTCCTGACTTTTTGCAGCATTGATCTGGGCGGTTTTTATCTGGACATCATCAAAGACAGACAATACACCACTAAACGCGATTGCCTGGCAAGACGCTCCGCCCAAACTGCCATGTTCCATGTTATGGAAGCACTGGTGCGCTGGCTTGCCCCAATTATCAGCTTTACGGCGGATGAAATTTGGCAAGTCATCCCAGGCCAAAGAAGTGAGTCGGTATTTTTGGAAACCTGGTATGACAATTTATTCCCTCTGGAAGACTATGCAGTCATCAATCGCGATACCTGGGAAAGAATCATGGCTGTGCGCACCATAGTCAGCAAAGAACTGGAACAATTACGCAGTAAGGGCGCCATTGGTTCTTCTTTAAATGCCGAGGTACATTTGTATTGCGATGAAACCTATCTGCAGGAATTAAACAAACTGACTGGTGAACTGCATTTTGTATTTATTACTTCCAGCGCCACTGTCGACAGTTTGCAAAATTGCCCGGAAGATGCGGTGGCAACCGAACTGGATGGCGTAAAACTGAAAGTCACGGTTTCTGAATTTCCTAAATGCGTACGCTGCTGGCATCAACGTCCGGATATAGGTATTGATCCCGATCATCCTGAAATTTGTGGGCGTTGTGTTGAAAACGTTGAAGGAGAAGGGGAGAAACGTCTATATGCTTAAGTGGTTATGGATTTCTGCACTTACCCTGATTCTGGATCAAGCCAGTAAACTGGCCATAGACAGCAACATGCAATTGTTCCAGTCCATACCGCTGTTACCGTTATTTAACCTGACTTATGTGCATAACACCGGCGCCGCCTTTAGTCTGCTAAGCTCCGCCGGCGGCTGGCAACGCTGGCTGTTCAGCGGCTTGGCAATCATCATGAGCAGCATTATCGGCATTTGGCTCAGCCGGCTGCATAGCCATGAAAAACTGATGGCAATCGCCTTATCTCTAGTGCTGGGCGGAGCCATAGGCAATCTGGTAGACCGCATCAGCTACGGCTATGTCATCGACTTTCTGGATGTCTATTATCAAAACTGGCACTGGCCTGCCTTCAACATCGCTGATTCGGCAATCTGTATCGGTGTAGGCTTGATGTTTTTGGATGGATTGAAAGTCGGGCGCAGAAAAAATGAGATTTTGTGAGCCTCCTAAAATTGTAAACAAGTAAAAGTAGCGGAATGGCTAATAACGCTGGGTTAGCGTGATTTTGCAGTTAATCTACCAATCCAGAAAAATAGTTTCAACTTGGTCAGACACTGAACGGGAAAAAACCGGCCAATTGTGGTCATCATCATTTCGACCTTGGATGAGAGCAATAAAATGCATACCTGTCCTTCAGTTTAGTAAAATATGCTTGATTGACTCCTGATCCCAATTTCCTTTATTTATTGTTTTGATTGATAGAGGAATGTCAGTCGTCAACCATTCGATTTGATACTTCTATCAAATTCAGGTCTGGATCACGGAAATAAACAGAAATTATTGGACCGGTAGCTCCAGTGCGTTGAACTGGCCCATCTATTACTTCAACCCCGCATGTATCTAAGTGCATCAAAATATCTTGTAAGGGATTCGATGTAAGAAAGCATAAATCAGCTGAACCCGGTGTCGGTCGTTGTGCTTTAGGTTCGAACTCTTTCCCCTGTTGATGTAGGTTGATTTTCTGGGTGCCAAAAGACAGCGCTTTGCGTCCAATACCAAAATTTACAACTTCCATGCCCAAAACTTTTGAGTAAAATGAGACTGAGTTGTCGACATCTTTTACGGTTAAAACCAAATGATCTAGGCTATCAATTTTCATCTGTAATTTTGGATACAAGAACGGTAGGCTGATTTAACGATGACCGGTAAGGAGCTAGAGCAGCCAGTATAATTGACAATCCCAAGGTCTGAGAAGGATCGTTGTCTGCCTTTCAACACTATAAAAAATTATCTATAACGAGCCTTGAATTAAATTTTGGTTGAGACTCTACGTTTTACAGATGACTACACACCATCCGCTTTAAACACATCACTTAATTGATTCGCTTCTATAGCTCGATCAAACCAACGCTCTATTTCCTGCTGACTGGCTTTAGCTATTTGTTCAGTTATCTCCACAGAAATATTGCCAAAACGTTTGCTTAACAGTTTTTGCAATAATAAAGCTTCAGCCTCAGCTTTACCTTCTGCTTTATAGTTTTTCGCCCATTCTTCCAGTCTGTCTGACAACATGGTTTTTAGCTTCAATAAATCATCTACTTGGGGAAGTACAATACTGTATTCCGGCTTTCTCTTCAAGATAGCCCTGATCCACAGTGCAAACATTCTTCTTAAGTCAGGCCGGTCATTTAACCAATCGCTCATACGCACCAGTATTTCCTGCATGGCTTGCGGCGTACTAGTTTGTTCTATGCTGAATACCGCTGCAACCAGATTCTTTAACGAGCCTAATTGGTGTTCCGTATAAATCTTTTCATCGATTAGTAAATATTTGGCCTTGATTTTAAACTCATCCACCAGGCCAGGCACGGCAGGTATCAAGTCATAGACATCTTCTCGTTGCTTAAAGAGTCATCACTAACATAACTGGCATTAAGTTTTTCCAGGGCACTATAGTCCAGGCTATGCAACCACTCATCCGGAATAAAACCCAGGATCAAATCCCTGACCATTTCCGGATTTGAGAATAGAAATTTAAAACTTCCGTCGAAATCGTGGCTCATAGCGCCAAGTATAATTCATATTTCGGCCAATTTAGGAATTTTTACAGCAAGCAGCCTCGATAAAACGAATTCTTTCTTCAACAAAGCCGCTTGCTAGTGTTTACGGCATCAATAAAATCAAATATCTGCGTTTTTCGACTACAGTACTCTTCTTTTTTTGTTCTGTTTTAAGATTACTTGCTTGACAGGAGATAACTTTGTTCATTAAGATAACGCTGTTAACTAAATAAACGGTGTTTATGAGCATTTCCGAACGGCGTGAGCGGGATCGCCTGAAAGTCCGCAGTAAAATTCTCGATGCGGCGCGCGTGCTGTTTGCCTCCGAAGGTTACGACGCGGTGACGATGCGACGAATCGCCGATGCCATCGAATATTCTCCCACCACTATCTATCTCCACTTCAAGGACAAGGACGCTCTGATACGCGAACTGTGCCTGGTGGATATGGCTTCGTTGACGCAAGCGTTACGGAGCTTTGCCGCCGAGCCTGAGCCTCTGGAACGTTTGCGTAAGGCCGGTATGGCCTACGTGACATTCGGTATCGGACACCCCAACCAATACCGGCTGATGTTTTTGAGCAACCGGCTGCACGAAGAGGAGCAATTGGCTGAGTTGGGCCACGGCAATCCGGAGACCGACTGTTACCTGCTGCTGTTGAACACGTTCACGGAAGCCATCTCCCAACAGCTTCTAGCGCCGGAACTGACTGATCCCGACTTGTTGGCTCAATCCTATTGGGCCAGTGTTCATGGTGTCGTCGCCATGCATATCAACCTCTATGGCGATCCTTGGATCGAGTGGCGTAAGATCGAAGAAACCGCTAGGATGACCATAAACGCGATGATCAGGGGATTGATACGATGAAAAGTTCGAGCGCTAATTTCAAGGCTTTAGGCCGCCCGCTAACTGTCCGTGTGTCGTGGCTAGGAGCACATCCTAAGCTCATAGCCATGATGATCGTGGTCATTCTATTTTTGTCGGCCTGTTCCGAATCCAAGACAACCGAGCCTCAGCCTCGCCCGGTCAGGGTGACCGAAGTGCAATACCGGCAAACGGCGACGACTGCCCGTTATTCCGGCGAAATCCGAGCCCGCCACGAGAGTCCGTTGGCCTTTCAGGTTGGCGGCAAGCTGGTCAGTCGCCTGGTGGACGTGGGGGCGACTGTTAAGCGCGGCCAGCTGTTGGCGACCCTGGACCCGACCGATGTCAAGCTCGACGAGGCTGGCGCGGCGGCGCAATTGGCGGCGGCGCAGGCGGAACTGGATCAAGCGCGTAAAGATCTTGGCCATCTCTCCAATCTACAGGAAAAGGATCTGGCCAGCCCAGCGGCGCTGGAACGCCGCAGAGACCAGGTACGTACCGCCGAAGCTCGCGTCGCCGCCGCACGAGCGACTCAAGGAACGTTTGCTCGCAAATCCGCTTACGCTGAACTGCGGTCCGATCGCACCGGCGTTATCACCGTCGTGGATGCCGAGCCGGGGCAGATCGTCCCGGCCGGGCAAGCCATAGTCCGGCTGGCGCAAACGGACGAGAAAGAGGTTGTCATCAGCGTGCCTGAAAACCGCTTGCAAGACCTGAGCGCCGCCAGCACGATCCGCGTTAATCTATGGGCTAATCCCGAACAGTTCTACGAAGGCCGTCTCCGGGAAGTATCACCCGGTGTGGACAAGGTATTGCGCACCTATACCGCCAAGGTATCGGTGCTAAGCGCCGACACTGGAGTAGGCATGGGCATGACCGCCACCGTGCATGTGCAAAAGGATGAGCTGCAGCCAGTGGCCAAGCTGCCATTGACGGCCCTGACCCAGGATAACGGACAGCCGGCGGTATGGGTATTCGCTCCGGCAACCGGGACCGTTAAACCCCGTACAGTCGCGGTAGCCAGATATGACGACGAGAACGCCATATTGCTCAATGGCGTATCCGAAGGCGAACGAGTCGTCACCGCCGGTGTGCACAAGCTGATTGCAGAACAGAAGGTGCGCCTGTTGGAGGCTAAACCATGAGCCAATTGAATCTGTCAGACTGGGCTCTGCGCCATCAGTCCTTCATCGCCTATCTGTTGGGCGCTATCACATTGGCGGGGTTCTTAGCTTATTTCACATTGGGCCGGGCCGAGGATCCGGATTTTACCATCAGAACCATGGTCGTTAGCGCCGAATGGCCTGGGGCGACGGCGAGGGAGATGGAGCAGCAAGTCACCGACCGCCTGGAAAAGAAATTGCAGGAGACGCCATGGCTGGATTTCGTGAAAAGCTACTCCGAGCCGGGACGCTGCTTCATCTTTGTCAATCTTAAAGAGTACGCTCCCAATGCAGCGGTGTCCGATGCCTGGTACCAAGTCAGAAAGAAACTGGCCGACATCGCCTATACCCTACCCCAAGGCGTGCGCGGACCTTTTTACAACGATGAGTTTGGCGACACCTACGGCACGATTTACGCCTTTACCGCAGACGGTTTCAGCCATGCCGAACTGAAGGACGCCGTAGACGACGTGCGCCAGGAGTTGCTGAGAATCCCCAGTGTCGCCAAGGTCGATTTGATCGGCGTGCAGCAGGAGAAGATTTATATCGAAGTGTCTCACCGTAAATTGGCCAATCTCGGCATAGATCCGATGATCATTGCTCAGACCCTGCGCGAACAAAACGGCATGAATCCGGCCGGCAGTATAGAGACGGCCAGCGACAAGATCTACCTGCGCGTCAGCGGCGACCTGAAGTCGGTCGATGCGATCCGCGAAATCGGCATCGTAGCCAACGGCCGCCAGTTCCGCCTGGGCGACATCGCCAGAGTTTATCGCGGTTATGCGGAACCGATTACGCCCAAGTTCCGTTATATGGGTGAGGATGCCATAGGTCTTGCGATATCAATGACCAAAGGCGGTGACATTCTGGCATTGGGCGAACAACTTACCGCCGAAATCAGCCGTCTATCAGCCAACCTGCCGGTCGGTATAGACGTGCATCAGGTATCCGACCAGCCTCGGGTGGTCAAACATGCAGTCAACGAATTTATGAAAAGCCTGGAGGAGGCCGTAGCCATCGTTTTAGCCATTAGTTTTCTATCGCTGGGCTGGCGTACCGGCTTGGTGGTGGCGTTGTCCATCCCGCTGGTGCTGGCCATCACCTTCCTGGTGATGAAGTTGCTCGGTATCGATTTACAGCGTGTTTCGCTGGGCGCGCTGATCATCGCCCTGGGGCTGTTGGTGGATGATGCGATCATTTCCGTCGAGATGATGGTGGTGAAAATGGAGCAGGGCTGGGACCGGATCAAGGCGGCGACTTTCGCCTACACCTCCACAGCCTTTCCGATGCTGACCGGCACCTTGGTGACGGTGGCGGCCTTCACGCCGGTTGGTTTCGCCAAGTCCTCCGCCGGCGAATACTGCTTCACCATCTTCGCCGTGGTGGGGATTGCGTTGATAGTGTCCTGGCTGGTCGCTGTGATATTCACGCCTTATATCGGCTATCTGATTTTGCCGGACCTCAAAGGGCAAGGCGTGCATGATGAGGCCGAGGTCTATCGCCGCGGCATCTATCCCCGGTTTCGGCGGCTGATTGCCAGTTGTCTGCGCCGCCGTCGCTGGGTGCTGACGGTGACCGCCATTGTGTTTGTGCTGGCTATGGGAGCGTTCCGCTTGATCGAACAGCAGTTTTTTCCGTTCGCCGACCGGCCCGAACTGGTGGTCGATCTTTGGTTACCCCAAGGATCGTCGATACTGACCACGGAGCGAGAAACCAAGCAAGCCGAAGCCTTGTTGAAGGGAGATCCTGACATCGTCAACTTCGTTAGCTACGTGGGCGCTGGTTCACCCCGGTTTTACCTGCCGTTGGACCAGCAATTGGATCATGACAACTTCGCCCAAATCGTGGTGCTGACCAAGGATCTGGCTGCGCGCGAACGGCTGCTGTCCCGTTTGCGTATTGCGTTCGACAATGATTTCACACTGCTGCGCGCCCGCGTAAACCGGCTGGAAAACGGGCCGCCGGTCGGCTTTCCGGTACAGTTCCGGGTTTCCGGGCGCGACATCAATCAAACCCGCACCATCGCAGAAGAAGTCGCCAATGTGATGCGCGGCAATCGGCATACGCTAGACGTACAGATGGATTGGAGCGAACCCAGCAAGGTTGTGCGTCTGGATGTGGATCAGGACAAAGCGCGGGTATTGGGCGTCAGCTCCAAGGACATTTCCTTGGCCCTTAACACCGTGCTGTCGGGACTCGGAATAACTGATTACCGGGAAAACAACAAACTGATAGAGGTGCTGGGCCGTGGCGAATCCGGCGAGCGCAACAACCCGTCTCTGATTGAGGAAATCAATATCCCGACCAAGAGCGGCAAGTTTGTACCGCTAAGCCAATTGGTGCATGCCGAATACGGTTTCGAGGAAGGCGTCATCTGGCGGCGCGACCGTTTCCCGACCTTCACTGTACGTAGCGACATCCGCGATGACACCCAAGCTCCGGAGGTGACCGCGCAAATCGAGCCGTTGTTGGCTACATTGCGCGCCAAACTACCCGACGGCTACCGCATCGAATTGGGCGGCGCAGTGGAGAGCAGCGGGAAGGCCCAAGCCTCGATTAACGCGGTAATGCCGGTGATGTTGTTCGGTTTAGTGACCTTGTTGATGGTGCAGTTGCAGAGCATCAAACGCACCGCAATGGTGTTGATGACGGCTCCGCTGGGCATGATAGGCGTCACGGCCTTCCTGCTGATTTTCCACGTGCCGTTCGGCTTTGTCGCCACGCTGGGCGTGATCGCGCTTGCCGGAATGATCATGCGTAACTCGGTGATTTTAGTAGATCAGATCGAGCAAGATATCTCCGCCGGCGTGCGGCCCTGGGATGCCGTCATAGAGGCCACCGTGCGCCGCTTGCGACCTATCCTGCTAACCGCCGCGGCGGCAATCCTGGCGATGATTCCCCTCGCCGGCAGCGTGTTTTGGGGGCCGATGGCCGTTGCCATCATGGGCGGATTGCTGGTGGCCACTGTGCTGACGCTGTTGTTTCTGCCGGCCTTATATACAGTATGGTTCGGAATAAGGGAGGAATGATATGCTATTGAATCATCGCTTCATGCGGCGCTTAGCCGGCCCTGGTCTGGCGATCCTGGTCACTTCATGCGCGGTTGGGCCCGACTACCATCCACCGCAAACGGCAGTTCCGGAAAGCTGGACAGAATCAACGCCGACGGCTTCCAGCGGCGCGGGTGACAATCTAGCTCAATGGTGGCGTGGCTTCAACGACGAGCGCCTTAACCGGCTGATCGAACGGGCGCTGCAAAGCAATTTTGACCTCAAGGCGGCCAAAACCCGCGTCCAGGCCGCCAGAGCGCAGCGCGATGCAACCGAAGCGGAACGCTGGCCCAGCGTCAACGCTTCCAGCGCCTATCAGCGGCAACGGATAAGTCCCAATTTCTTGTATGGGGTACTAGGTTCAGTACAGGGAGGAGGCCAAAATAAGAACGGTCTGCTTTCCACTTTGGGTCCGATCGGAGCGCCGTTTAACCTGTTTCAGGCCGGTTTCGATAGTTCCTGGGAACTAGACTTGTTCGGCGGCATCCGCCGCCAACAGGAAGCAGCCGAAGCCAATGCCGAGGCTATAGGTGAGAATCTCCGCGACATTCAGATCAGTCTGGCAGCCGAAGTGGCTAGGACTTATTTCGAATTGACAGAACTGCATTCTCGGCTGACGATTGCTGAAGCCCTTGTCAAAAACCAGCGTGAGGTACAGCGTCTGGTGGAAGCCGGTTTTCAGGAAGGCATGGCGACGGCTGTAGATGTGCAGCGGGCAAAAGCGGAACTTGAGACGGCCGAAAGCGCCGTTGCGCCCATTGCCGCGCAGATCAAAAACAACCGGCATGCCTTGGCGCTATTGTCAGGCTTGGCGCCGGGAGCGCTGGAAACTGAGTTGGCTGATGTTCGAGCGGAGATTCCCATTCCGCCGGCGATCCAGGCCGGTCTGCCTTCCGATTTGTTACGACGCCGACCCGACATCCGTCAGGCGGAGCGCACGGTCGCATCCGCTTCCGCTTCGATAGGCGCGGCGGTGGCCGAATTATTTCCCAAACTATCTCTGACCGGGGCCGTCGGCTTTCTAAGCACGGATTTGAGCAACTTCACCAGCCTGTCAAGTGGATTCTACGGTTTCGGCCCACGCCTCTCGTTGCCCATTTTTCAGGCAGGACGGTTATTGGCGAACATCGACGCTCAGGAAGCTCGTCACCAGGAAGCGCTGGCCGCCTACGACAAATCAGTAATGGCGGCGCTACGTGAAGTCGAAGACAGTCTCGCCTCGGTGCAAGGAGAACACAGCCGGCGTTTAGCCTTGGAAAACGCCGAACAGTCGGCCCGCAAGGCCTCGGAAACCGCCGAGGCCTATTACGCCGAAGGGGAGGCCAATCTGCAAAGCGTATTGGATAGCCGCCGCGTTTGGCACAACGCTCGCGACCAACTGGCGCAAAGCCGGCTGGCCTGGGCGACGACCCACGTGGCCTTATACAAGGCCTTAGGCGGGGGATGGTGATCGTCTCTATACATCCTGCATAACCACTACATCTTTTAGGAAAAGATATCAATGCAATCACGGATTCGTTCTTTACGGAAAATATTGATATTCCAATTGATAGCCTTATCGGCTGTGGCGCCAGTTCTAGTAGGCGTCGGCGTATTTATTCTGGAGCGCAATAAATTTGAGACAGTCTTCGTTGAGCGTACGAATCTATCCATCGTGTTATTGAGGTTATACTGTTAGCAACTTAAACGATTCGGCTGCGGCCGTTATGGTTTCCGCAATATCGGCAGCGCTATGCGCCTGAGACATGAAAGCGGCTTCATATACTGATGGCGCCAGATAGACTCCGCGAGTTAACATGGCATGAAAGAATCGCTTGAATCTATCCTGATCACATTGCATGACCTCAGCGTAACTACTGATATTTTTTATATCACTGAAAAATATTCCGAACATGCCGCCGACCTGGTTACTGGTAAAACCGATACCGGCCTGTGCAGCGGCATCTTCCAGGCCGATCAGCAACTGCCGGGTTTTCGCCGCCAGGTTTTGGTAAAAACCTTCTGCGCTAATCAGTTCCAAGGTTTTTAAACCGGCCGCCATAGCTACCGGGTTTCCGGATAGTGTGCCGGCCTGATAGACCGGCCCTAACGGCGCCAGAAATTCCATAATTTTACGGCTGCCGCCAAAAGCGCCTACCGGCATGCCGCCGCCTATGATTTTGCCCAAGGTAGTTAGATCCGGTTTGATATTATATAAGCCCTGCGCACCTTGTAGACCTACCCTAAACCCGGTCATCACTTCATCAAAAATTAAAACGCTGCCATATTGATCGCAAACTTGTCTCAAACCCTCCAAAAAACCGGATACTGGCGGAATGCAATTGACGTTGCCGGCCACCGGTTCAACAATGATACAAGCTATTTTTTCGCCTAAACTCGCGAATGTCTCCTTGACGCCATCAATATCATTATAAGTTAAGGTAATGGTATTGGCCGCAACAGCTGCAGGTACGCCGGGTGAACTTGGAATTCCTAAGGTTAAAGCCCCGGAACCGGCTTTTACCAATAAAGAATCTGAATGACCATGATAACAGCCTTCAAATTTAACGATCAGATCCCGGCCGGTATAGCCTCGGGCTAAACGCAGGGCGCTCATGGTGGCTTCAGTTCCGGAACTGACCATACGCACCAATTCAATTGACGGTAATAATTCACAAACTTTTCGGGCTAATTGAGTTTCTAATTCAGTCGGCGCGCCAAAACTTAAACCTTTTGCCGCAGCCTGATGAACCGCGGCAATGACCTCAGGGTGAGCATGGCCTAAAATCATAGGCCCCCAGGAACCGACATAGTCTATATAGCGATTATTGTCTTTATCAAATAAATAAGCCCCAGCAGCTCTGTCTATAAACAGCGGTGTTCCACCGACACCGCTAAAGGATCGAACCGGAGAATTAACACCGCCAGGGATATATTGTTTCGCTGCGTCGAAAAAATCGTTATTTTGAGTCATGTAGGTTTAATTTAAAAAATGACAGCCGCCAACCTTGATCTCGCAATGCTTAATCAAGCTTATGCAATAATTGCTTTATTCTTTGCCAAATAAATGCGGACCTTTTGGCAACGATTTAGCTTGTAAACAAAAATAAGCCGCCGTGTCGAATTTAATATCCAGCGCCTGGGTGTCTTCGTGCAACTGCAAATACTTTTCAGCATCCACGTCGGCCAAATTGTCCGAAATATGCTTGGCTATACAGCTGCAATTTTCTTCAAAACGCTTTTGGTCGTTATCTTTGTTGACAGAGTTTTTCAATTCTCTGTTGACACATTTATTGGAAAATTCTTTGATAAATTTTGCTTTAACCGAATCACTGGCTTCGCCATATTCAACATGATTTAATTTATGAGATTGAGTTTTTGCAACCGAGGCTTTATCTGCTTTTTCATCCGAACACCCTCCCAAAACAACAGCCAGCAAAGCCATCAGTAACGGCAGTATTAGTTTTATATGGAATTTATTCATTGTCATAGTTTTTATAGTAATTTTAGTTAAGTAAGTTCTGCAACAGGCTGTTTAATTCATGTTGCTGACGTTGTTGTAATAAACGATTAGCAATAATAATACTTTTAAGTTGCTTGAGCGCTATGGCAAAGTCATCATTTACTATCAGGTAATCAAACTCTGAAAAATGACTCATTTCTGCAACTGCATCCTGCATCCTTCTGGCAATAATTTCGGCGTCATCCTGGCCTCTGCTTTGCAAACGCTGACGTAAAACAGCAATTGATGGCGGCAAAATAAAAATAGAGACGCTATCAGGCAGCAATTTACGAACTTGCTGAGCTCCTTGCCAGTCTATTTCCAAAATAATATCCTCACCTTCAGCCAAATAATCCTCAACGGTTTTCCGGGCTGTTCCATAATAATTATCAAATACCTGGGCATGTTCAAGAAATGCCTGGGTTTGAATCATTTCCTGAAACTGATTGGCAGTAACAAAAAAATAATCAACGCCATCCTGCTCTGCCGCACGTCTGGCTCTAGTGGTGTGCGATACCGAAACCGCCAATCTTGGCGTATCAGCAATAAGCTGTTTGACCAAACTGGTTTTCCCGGCTCCGGAAGGCGCAGATACGATATAAAGTTTGCCTGAAATCATTTAGCTAGAAATCTGTTAATCCAATAGTCATTTTTTTATTTTAACAACCAAGAGTCAAGCCAAAAATCCAAATCCAATAAATTATGACTGAAAAATTCAAACTGGAAATATCTGCAATCTTTGCTTGCAGGCAAGTAGTTGGCGCTGTATTGTTCTGTCAATTCAACTGTCAATGCTAAATTTCATGTCTGATTTTACCCGGAATAAATTAATCCTTGTTGATGGTTCGTCATTTTTATTTCGCGCCTTCCATGCCGTGCCTCAGCTGACTAATGCCAAAGGTGAGCCTACCAATGCCATTTACGGCGTTTCCAATATGCTGCGGAAATTGATCAATGACCACAAAACCGCCTACTTTTCTGTCGTTTTCGACGCGCCGGGCAACAATTTTCGGCATGAACTTTATGATCAATACAAAGCTCACCGCCCGCCTATGCCTGATGAATTAAGAGTACAGATTAAACCCCTGCACGAATTAATTAAGAGCTTAGGTTTGCCCTTGATCATTGAAGAAGGCGTTGAAGCCGACGATGTGCTAGGCAGCTTGGCTGTCAATGCCGCCAACCAGGGGTTTCAGGTAATCATTTCCACGGGCGACAAGGATATGGCGCAATTAGTTTCAGAGCAGATTACCCTGGAAAACTCCATGACTAACACCACTTTGGACATAAAAGGGGTGGAAGAAAAATTTGGAGTTAAACCTGAACAGATTATCGATTATCTGGCTTTAATGGGAGATACAGTTGACAATATTCCCGGCGTGCCTAAAGTCGGGCCAAAAACTGCCGCAAAATGGCTGCAGGAATATGGCAATTTAGAAAACTTGATTGCCAACGCCGAAAAAATAACCGGCAAAATTGGTGAAAATCTGCGTGAAAGTCTGGATCAATTACCTTTATCCAAAGCTTTGACCACGATTAAATGTGATGCTGCCTTACATTATAGTGTGGAGGATTTGAAACGTCAGGAGCCCGATCTGGACAGCCTGAAACAGCAATTAGGCAACTTGGGGTTCAATAGCTGGTTAAAAACCTTAAACGAACTGGCCGCTCCCCTGTCTGAAAGCCGCCAAAAGATTGAAGCTCAACCTATCCGCAAAGACTATCAAGTCATCTTAACTCAGCAAGATTTTGATAAATGGTTAAATAAACTTGAGCAATCGGCGCTATTTGCTTTTGATACTGAAACCACAAGCCTAAATTACAGCGAAGCTAACATTGTGGGCGTTTCATTTGCAGTAGAACCCGGTCAAGCTGCCTATTTGCCTTTGGCGCATGATTATGCCGATGCTCCCAAACAGCTTGACCGGGAACGGGTGTTAAATAGTCTGAAACCATTGCTGGAAGACCCCGCTAA
>Ga0181528_10001251_pt1 | contig 15871 bp, 13 predicted proteins | sample PEATcosm2014_Bin_47_FD_119742 | JGI IMG/M metagenome (GOLD analysis project Ga0181528, IMG submission 119742) | Peatland microbial communities from MTU Mesocosm Facility, Houghton, MI, USA - PEATcosm2014_Bin10_10_metaG | ecosystem: Environmental > Terrestrial > Soil > Wetlands > Peat | place...
ACTAAAATGGCCACTTGACCAGGGTTCTCATGTAGTAATCCACATACCCACAGACCTACTACTACTAAGAGTTCTCCCTACACACAACACACCGTAACCTCAGTAGGAAAGAAAGGTTGTTCGATGAAGTTTAGGTCAGAGCGGGACATTCTAGTTGAAGCATTAAGCGCGGCAAGCCGTGTTGTGGCGACACGTCTGATCGGTGCGTCTTCAGGGATCCTCCTCTCACTGTCTGGAAATCAACTCACGGTCACCGGCACGGACCTGGACATCACCGTCCGTACCACCGTGGACGTGATTGGTCATGAGGATGGTTCAACGGTGGTGCCGGCGCGACTAATTGTCGACGCAGTTCGCTCGCTTGAGGCCGGGGCAGTGACCGTGTCGAGCAACGACGAAACCGTCGAGATTTCATTGGGTCGTGCGAAGTTCTCACTCCGGACTTTTTCAGTCATGGACTACCCCAATCTTCCACCAGTGACCGGGGCACCCCACGCGGTCGCTGCCCTTGATCTCATTCAAGGACTTAATCAGGTAGTCCGAGCTGCGGCGAATGACGACGCCCGACCACTCTTGACGGGGGTGTTGTTTACCACCGACGACGGTTCCTTACGTCTAATCGCTACCGACTCGTATCGATTGGCGGTCCGTGACGTACCTGGAGTTCAGGGGCTCGCTGGTTCACAGGATCTTCTCGTACCCGCTCGAGCACTTCAAGAATTACAACGAGCCGCCGCCACCCTGGCGAGCGACGCCGAGATTGGGGTAACGCTCACCGACGCCGAGATCTGTTTCGTGGTGGGAACAACAACAATTTCGTCGCGTCTCATCGATGGTAACTACCCGTCCGTCTTGCAGCTGATTCCGGCCAGTTACCCAAACCAGCTTCGAATCGCCAAAGACACACTTCTCACATCTCTCCGTCGGGCGAAGCTTCTCGCGAAGGACTCGACGTCTTCGGTACGTCTCACCATGAGGGACAAGAACGTTGAAATCCGCACCCAAAGTCACGACGCAGGAGATGTCGAGGACAACGTAGACGCGGACTACAACGGCGATGAGATCACCATCGCTTTCAATCCAAGTTTTCTCATCGATGGCATCGAAGCGGTTCCGGGCGACGAAGTGGTACTGGAGGTCTCTGATTCCGTGCGACCAGCCATGGTTCATGGAGTGGACGACACGAGGTTTCGTTATCTCTTGATGCCCGTTCGCGTCCAGTAAGCGATCGATTATCGTGGGCCTCCACGAGCTCACACTTCGAGACTTCCGCTCATTCCAGGCGTTGACGTTCAAACCTGACCCCGAAGCGATCACGGTCCTGCTAAGTCCGAACGGCACGGGCAAGACTTCGGTACTCGAGGCTGTCTACGCACTCACCACGGCGTCATCGTTTCGAACCAACGCCGCAAGCGACATGATCCGAGGCGGAGAACACTTGGCCGAAGTACACGGTGTTCTCTTCCAGCAAGAACGTCGAGTCCAGATCGACCTCACCTTGACGCGAGGTGTGCGCAACACCACCAAGAAGATGTTGGTCAACGGCCAGCGGCCCCTGTCGCGCGCTTCGGTGTCAGAAGTGCTTCCACTGACGGTGTTCACACCCGAAGGCGTGGACATCGTTCGCCAAGGACCAGATCAACGACGAACATATCTCACCAACCTTCTTACTGACGTCGATCTTTCGACGGGCGAGGTGATTGAGCGTTTCACTCGAGTGCTCAGTCAAAGAAACGCCGTCTTGCGTGCCTTTCAGGGAGAAGCACCGAACTCCGTGCAACGCGAGGAGCTCGCCGCGTGGGATGTTGAATTCTGTGAGGCGAGTGCGCGACTCATCGAAGTCCGACTTCGACTCCTTGACCAACTTGAGCCCCTAATCAGGAATTTCTATCGAACCATCGCTCAAAACGACCGTGCCGTGAGTGCGTACTACCAGCGTTCGTGGACCGGTGACCTCGGCGCGGCCCTTCGCAGTGCCCTCACGGACGACCAACATCGAGGACATTCGACGGTTGGTCCGCAACGAGATGACATCGTGCTGCTGCTCGACGGTCGTGACGCGCGTCGACAAGCATCGCAAGGTGAGCAACGTTCACTTGCCCTGGCCCTGCGTCTGGCGGGTCATGAGTTGGTCCGCCAACAACGTGGACTCGACCCACTTCTCCTACTCGACGACGTCTTCAGTGAGCTTGACCCGTCGCGAAGCGACCGACTCCTTCAACTACTACCAGCGGGTCAAACCCTCGTGACGACCGCGTCGCCATTACCGAGCGGAATGAATCCCGCGGCGATCGTTGATCTATCCGAGGTGGTCTCGTGAACGCCAAGAATGAGCAACCTCGACCCCTGGGGGAGATCCTTAACGTGGTGGCTGGTCGACTTCGGAAGGTGGACCTTCGTCTTATCGATGAAATCCGGCGACTGTGGCCCGACGCGGTGGACCCCGTTTTGGCCGAACACTGCCAACCCGAGTTCGTGAAGAATGGTGTCTTGCTCATTCGCGTTCCGTCCGGAGCGTTCGCGCAACGAATCAACGCCGAACACGAGTCAATTTTGCGAGGGTTTTCTTCCCTCGGTGAACGAGCGCCTACATCACTTCGAACAGTGTTGTTCGAGACGTGAAAATCTGCGAGACGTAGGCACCTTTCGCGACCGATGGGGTTTTGAACTGAGGCTAAAGCGGGTAGGATAATGCAGCCGAATTGTTGTAATCGATTGCGCGAATCGCGCTGAAACTTGATATCGAAAGGATTTCTTCGTGGCCCAGAAGACCAAGGGATCCGCTAGCTACGGAGCGAGCGACATCACCGTTCTCGAGGGTCTCGAACCGGTTCGGGTCAGACCGGGCATGTATATCGGCTCGACGGGGCCGGCGGGATTGCACCACCTGGTCTGGGAGGTTGTCGACAATTCGGTCGACGAGGCGATGGCCGGTTTTTGTACGCGAATTGATGTCACGATTTTGGCCAACGGCAGTTGTCGAGTCGTCGACGACGGACGAGGCATCCCCGTCGGGGACCACCCCCACTACCCCGGCAAGTCCGCGGCCGAAGTCGTACTCACGATGTTGCACGCGGGGGGAAAATTCGGCGGAAGCGCCTACAAAGTCTCCGGAGGACTGCACGGCGTTGGTGTGTCGGTCGTCAATGCTCTGTCAAGCCAGTTGATCCTTGAGATAGATCAAGGCGGCAATCATCACGTGTTGACGTTCAAGAACGGCGGCAAGCCGGTGGGGAAGCTCAAAGTGACCGGCGCCGCGCCGCGCGGTCGCACCGGAACGACCGTGACGTTCACGCCGGATCCAACGATCTTCGAAGACGTGGAATTCCGGGCACAGACAATCGTTGAACGCCTCCAGATCATGGCGTTCTTGAATCGCGGTCTTGAGATTCGATTCGAAGATCAGCGAAAGGGTCGGGAGACAAAAGAGACGTTCAAGTACAACGGTGGCATCGTTGACTACGTTCGCCATCTCAATAATTCCAAAGAATCGCTCTTTCGCAAGGTCGGATTCTACGATCAGTCAGAAGAAGGCCAAGAAGTCGAAGTCGCGTTCCAGTGGAATACTGGTTACTACGAGAGCATTCATTCGTTCGCCAACGGGATTGCCACCATCGAGGGTGGCATGCACGAAGAGGGTTTTCGAAAGGCGATCACGAATGTCGTCAATCGTTACGCGCGCAAACGTAATCTCCTAAAGGAGAAGGACGACAACCTTCTCGGCGAGGACATCCGCGAAGGACTCACTGCCATTGTCTCGGTGCGACTCGCGGAACCGCAGTTTGAAGGTCAGACCAAGGGAAAGCTCGGCAACGTGTCGATCCGTTCACTCGTAGAACGCGCGACGAATGAGAAACTCGCTGACTGGCTCGAAGAGAATCCACGTGAAGGAAGTCAGATTGTCGCCAAGGCCGTTCAAGCGTCGCGCGCGCGCATGGCGGCTCGTCAAGCTCGCGACCTCACGAGGCGCAAGAGCGCGCTCGACGGCGCGGGACTACCCGGGAAGCTGGTCGACTGTTCTTCGAACAATCCGCGTGAGTGCGAGCTCTTCATCGTGGAAGGTAACTCCGCGGGAGGCTCCGCGAAGGATGCGCGTAATCCGCGGAATCAGGCGATCTTGCCGATTCGCGGGAAGATCTTGAACGTCGAGAAGGCCCGCTCGGACAAAATCCTGCGCAACACCGAGATCCAGGCGCTGATCTCAGCGATTGGTGCGGGGGTGGAAGCGGACTTCGACGTGACTAAAGTGCGCTACGACAAGATCATCCTGCTCGCCGACGCCGACGTGGACGGTAGCCACATTCGAACACTGTTGTTGACGTTCTTCTTTCGTCAGATGACCGAGATGGTGAACAACGGCCACGTCTACGTTGCCCAACCACCCCTCTACTCGACCTTGGTGGGTAAGGACAAGGTGTACCTGCGCGACGACCTCGCCAAAGCGAAGTTCATGGAGGAGAATCCAAGTCACAAGAACGATTTCCAACGCCTGAAGGGACTTGGCGAAATGGACTTCGATGAACTGCGCGACACCACCATGGATCCGACGAAGCGTGCGTTGCTACAGATCACCGTCGAACAAGCCGCACTCGCCGACGAGGTCTGTTCCATCCTGATGGGTGACGACGTGCCCCAGCGCCGTCACTTCATACAGACCAACGCGAAAGACGTTCGATTCCTAGATATCTAGGAAGAGGGATCAATGGCAAAGAAGACTCCGAATTCTGGTGCAGAGACTCCGGGCGAGGAAGCAATACTCGGTTACATCGAGCCCATCGAGATCAACCTCGAGATGGAACGCTCCTTTCTCGAGTACTCAATGTCGGTCATTGTCTCTCGTGCCCTGCCCGACGTGCGAGACGGTCTGAAGCCCGTGCATCGTCGCATCCTCTATTCGATGTTCGATCAAGGTCTGCACCCTGATCGTCCCTTCGCCAAATGCGCGAAGGTCGTGGGCGAGGTCATGGGTACGTATCACCCGCACGGCGACAGCGCGATCTACGACGCGCTCGTACGCATGGTCCAGGACTTCTCGATGCGCCACCCGCTTATCAGTGGTCACGGTAACTTCGGTGGCACTGGACCCGACGAGGGCGCGGCCGCGATGCGTTACACCGAATGTCGCCTCGCCCCGATCGCTCTCGAGATGCTCGATTCGATCGATGAAGAGACCGTCGACTTCGAGCCGAACTACGACAACTCCACCCAGCAGCCCACGGTGTTGCCCTCTCGTTTTCCCAATCTCTTGGTGAATGGATCCCAGGGCATTGCCGTGGGTATGGCGACCAAGATTCCACCGCACAACCTGGGTGAGGTCATCGACGCGACGTTGCACCTTCTGGCGAATCCTGAGGCGACCCCTGACGACCTCATGGCGTTCGTCAAAGGACCCGATTTTCCTACCGGTGCCCAGATCCTGGGACGACAGGGAATCCTCGACGCGTATCGCACGGGTCGAGGTTCGATCAAGATGCGCGCGGTCGCTGAGGTGGAAGAGACTGGACGCGACACTCGCATCGTGGTGACCGAATTCCCTTACGAGGTGTCGGTCGAATCGATCGAGGAAAAGATCTACGAACTCGTGAAGAGTGGTGAGATTGACGGCATCGCCGCGATGCAGAACGATTCAGCGGGTCGCCGGTCTCGGCTCGTCATCAAGTTGAAGCGTGACGCCAACGCCAACGTGGTGCTCAATAAACTCTTCAAGAACACGTCACTTCAGACGACCTTCGCGGTGAACATGTTGGCACTGGTGGACGGTGTTCCGAGGACCCTTAACCTCGCCCAAGCTCTGATTCACTACATCCTTCACCAGGTCGAAGTGGTGACCCGTCGCACGCAGTTCCGTCTTCGCAAAGCCGAGGCGCGCGCCCACATTGTTGAAGGACTCCTGAAGGCCATCGACATGCTCGACCAGGTCATCGCTACGATTCGTGGTTCCGAGGACCGTGGTGACGCACGCACGAAGTTGATGGCCACCCCGTTTTCGTTCTCCGAGGACCAGGCGAATCACATCCTGGACATGACACTTGGTCGTCTCACCAAACTAGGACGGACCGAACTCGAAGACGAGATGGCCAAGCTGCGTGAGACCATTGCCGAACTGAAGTCGATCCTCGACAGCGACGACAAACTACGTAGCGTCATCGCCGACGAACTCCAAGCCATCCGCGACAAGTACGCCGAGGACCGAGTGACGCGCATTGTGAACGATCCAGGTGAAATGGGATTGGAGGATCTGATCGACGACGAGGAAATCGTGATCACGATGACCCAGGCTGGCTACGTTAAGTCCGTCGCCGCCGACGCCTTCAAGGTCCAAGCTCGCGGCGGGCGCGGTGTGCAGGGCGCGAAATTGCGGGACGAGGATTTCGTCGAACAGATCGTCCACACCAGTACTCACGCGTTCCTCCTGCTGTTTTCGAACAAGGGCCGCGTGTTTCGCCTGCGCGGTCATGAGATCCCGATCAAGGAGCGCACCGCCAGAGGAACCGCGATCGTGAATCTGCTGAATCTCCACCCGGGGGAGAAGATCCAGGCGATCGTTTCAACGCTTGATTTTCCCAAAGACAAGTTCCTGGTGTTTGCGACGGCCGACGGCACCGTGAAGAAGACGGCCTTCAGCGAGTATGACAAATCGCGTCGAGAGGGTTGGATCGCTATCAAGCTTCGTGAAGGTGATGAAGTGGTGCGGGTCGTTCCCACGAGTGGTGAAGATGATTTGATGGTAGTCACCTACCGGGGAATGTCGATTCGATTCAATGAAGGCGAAGTCAGAGAAGTCGGTCGAGACTCAACGGGCGTTCGAGGCATCAAACTGAAGGACGACGACAAGGCAATCTCGCTGGACGTGGTGCGAAGTGATGCGGACCTATTTCTCGTCACCGACACCGGATTCGGAAAACGGGTGAAGACCGATCGATTCAACCAGCAAGGTCGAGGCGGTCAGGGTGTACGGGCCATCAGATTGACGGCGGCTCGCGGATTCGTGGTCGCAGCGTTCATGGCCGGACTCGACGACGAAGTACTGCTCGCTTCGAGTGGTGGCGTTCTCATACGTACTCCGGTTCGTGAAGTGTCGTCACAGGGTCGCGACGCCACCGGCGTACGCGTTATGAACCTTGACGAAGGTCACTCCGTCGCCACGGCCGCAGTAGTGCCCGCCGAAGACGACTAAGCCGTCACCCGTCGCGACCACGCGCGCGTGAGCACATCGAGGATATGGTCACCACCCTGGGCGCCCACCACCATGAATTTCTCGTCAATAAGGAGCGCGGGAACACCAGTGATGCCCAGTTCCATGGCGGCGGCTTCGTCAGCGCGAACGTCGTTGGCGAAGAGTTCGTTCGTCCAGAGCGATGAAACGTCGTCAATTCCGACCTCGTTGGCGAGGGTGGTGAGCGTCGATTGGTCACTGACGAGCAAGCCGTCGCTGAAGTAGGCACGAAAGAGTCGCTCGCTCATGGCGGCACCCTTTGCCTGGCTCGACGCGAGGGCGATGAGGCGGTGCGCGTCGAAGGTGTTCGTGGGTCGAGCATCCTTCATCGACCAAGTAAGGCCGAGCGCGCTCGCTTCACCTTCGAGCCGGTCATTCAGTGCCCTCGCTCGCTCGACGGGCATCGAGTATTTCTTGGCGAGGAGTTCGGGCAAGGAGAGGTTGTAGTCACGCGGAGCGGAGGGGTCGAGCTCGAAGGCTCGGTGACGCACGATTACGGCCTCACGGTTCTCGAAGCGATCGAGCGCGCCCGAGAGCTGGCGATTGCCCAGATAACAAAAAGGACAGACGACGTCACTCCAGACATCCACAAATAAGTAGTCAGTCATGTGTCAATCCTCTCACAACAACCCGGTTGGGGCAGAATGAACCGATGACTGCGCGCGAATTGAGTCTCGAAGAAGCGATTGGGTTGGTTCGGCCGGTGGACGCGATCGGGCTCGGTCTGGTGACGTCGACGCCGGTGGGTTTGTTGAATGAACTCTCCAAGCGTCAGGACTGGGAAGATCTCACCCTTAGCGGTGGTCTTATCCTAGGCGTCTTTGACGTCTTCATGCATCCCAACGTGCATTATCGATCGAGCTTTTACGGTGGGGGCGAACGTTACTACCAGTCGCACGGGGCGGACATCCAGTTCGTGCCTTCCTTCTTTCGTCACTACGGCCTGCTCATCCAACATCTGTCCCCGCGCGTCATGATGATGCAGGGCGCGATGCCCGACGCGAACGGCAACGTGAGCCTCTCGCTCTATAACGGCGCGCACCTCGCGGAGTTCCTCGCCGCAGGTCGTGATCCGAATCGAATCCTGATCGTCGAATGTTCCCCGCACTTTCCCAGGACCCTCGCGCTCGAGGGTTTCACCAACGACATCTCGCTAGCGGACATCGACGTCGTGGTCTATACCGACGAGCGTCCGACCGTCCTCGCCAAGGAGGTTGGCACACCAGAAGACATGGCGATCGCAGACTACGCAGCCTCGTTCGTTCGCAACGGTTGCACCTTGCAAACGGGAATCGGTGCCGTGCCGAATCTCGTCGCCGAAACACTGGTGAAGCGCGAAGGAGGCGACTACGGCGTGCATTCAGAGATGTTCACCGACGGACTCTACAAACTCTGTGCCTCCGGCAAGGTCACCAACGAGTGCAAACGAATCCATCGCGGCGATTCGGTGATCACCTTCGCCCTCGGATCCCAGGAGATGTATGACTTCCTGCACGAGAACGAGAGGGTGAGGCTCGCTCCCGTCACCTACGTCAACGATCCGACGGTCATTGCGAGGAATCATCGGATGGTGTCGATTAACTCCGCGCTCGCGGTGGATCTGCAAGGTCAGATCATCGCCGACGCCATCGGAGCTCGTCAGTACTCGGGTGTCGGGGGACACATGGACTTCGTCGAAGGTACCAGTCTGTCGTTGGAGCACACGTCGCTCATCTGCCTGCAGTCGAGCGCCGTGGTCGACGGTGTTCTCACGAGCCGTATCATTGGAGACATGTCTTCCCACTCTGTCGTGACGACGCCCCGACACCTCACGGGCGTGATCGTGACCGAACACGGTTTTGCTGACCTTCGGGGTCGTAGCGTGAAGGAGAGGGCCCGAGCGATGGTCTCAATTGCCCATCCCCAGTTTCGAGACGAACTAGCTGACGCCGCTGCGCTACTGGGGCGATAAGTGCTCATAGTTCGAGATTTGGGAATTGAGATCGGCGCACGCCGTATTCTCGAGCCAGTGTCCTTCACCGTCGGCAACGGCGAGAAGGTTGGCCTGGTGGGACGAAACGGTGCCGGCAAATCGACACTGCTGGCCGTTCTGCTCGGTCAGACCCCCGAGCACCTTCGAATCACCGGCACGGTCCAACATCAGGGGACCGTGAGCCACCTTCCCCAAGAGCCGGTGGCGCGCGGACTCGGGGTGGAGCCCATTGGCCTGTCGCACGTCCTGTCGGCGCGTGGGCTGGACGTGCTGGACGCCGACATGCAGCACGCCCGACACGAGCTCGCCGCGGACCCTACCGAAGAGACGATCGAGCGCTTCACGCGACTCGAGGAGACCTTTCGCGAGCGCGGTGGATACGAGGCCGAGTCCGAAGTCGCCCGATTAGCTGCCGGCCTTGGTCTCGCCGAGGACTTGCTACTCGAAGACCTCGATTCCCTCTCGGGAGGCCAGCGCCGACGCGTGGATCTGATGCGGGTGCTCTACGAGCAACCCGAGACCATGGTGCTGGACGAGCCAACGAACCACCTGGACCGGGCGGCGAAGCGTTGGCTCTTCGACGAGCTGGAGAGGTTTCGAGGGACGGTGATCGTTATCAGTCACGACCTTCCACTGCTGGATAAGTCGATTGATCGAGTTCTCGCACTGCGCGAGGGTCAGCTCCGTGAGTACAAGGGCAACTACACCAAGTACCTCGAACAAGAAGAGACCCGTCGGTTGGGTGAAGAGAAACTGGCGGCTCACCAGGACGAGCAGATTGGTCGAATGAAGACTTTGGCCGACTCCATGCGCGGTCAGACCGAGTCACGTGCGCGCCTGGCCAAGGTCCTTGACCGCAAGGTGGAGAAGTTGGTCGACAATCGCGTCGTGGTCACCAAGAAGGAGAGGAAGGTCACGTTCAAGCTCCCCATCCCCCCAAGGAGCGGTGACGTGCCCATGACCGTGGAACACGTGGCGGTTCGTTACGGCACTCAGAGTGTCCTCGAAGACGTGAGTTTCATAACGCGCAGGGGTGACCGAATTGTCATCGTGGGAAAGAACGGCGCAGGCAAATCCTCGCTGCTTCGCTGCCTCGCGGGCACGCAATCGGCCCAAACCGGTGAAGTGCGATTCGGCGCCAACGTCAAGGTGGGCTACTTCGCCCAGGAACACGAGCAACTGGACTTTTCTCGCAGCGTCCTGGACCACTTGGAGAACGCGACCGTACAGACCGAGGTTCAGCGGCGATCGCTCTTGGGGGCGTTCGGACTCAAAGGTTCGGCCGCGCATCAGCTGCCGGGGACGTTGTCGGGTGGAGAACGGGCGAAGTTGGCGATTGCGATTCTCGCGGCGTCGGACGCCAATCTCCTGCTCCTGGACGAACCCACCAACAACTTGGATCCCGCGAGCGTCGAAGCGCTGGGCGTGATGATGCACCAGTGGAAGGGAACGATTGTGGCGGTGAGTCACGAACGTCAATTCGTTGAGATGTTAAAACCGACCCACGCCGTACTTTTGCCGGAGGAGTATTTCGACCTTTGGCGTGATGACTACATGGACTTGATCGAACGGCGTTAATCGGTTCAACGTGAACCGACGCGCCAAGGGTTGTTCGTCGAATCGTCGGTTGCTGAAAAGTCGCGACGAAGTTGTCGTAGGACTCGAGTGGCGTTCTCGAGTGCCCGCTCGCCGACGCTGTTGCGCAATTCTGCGTTCATTTCCGCGATCACGTTCGTGATTGCACGTGCATAATTGGCGCCTCGTCGCGTCAATATCACTCGCGACTTTCGCGCGTCCGATGGGTCCGGCTCGAGCCTGGCGTAGCCACGTTCGAGCAGCGTGTCGACGATCTTGCGGGCCCCTTGGCGAGTCATGGCCAGGTCGTGGCCCAGTGCTCCAAGCGTCGAGGGAGCGTGTTGCAGCCGGCGCATGATGAAGGCGTCGCTGCGACGGTAGTCCGCGAAACCTTCTCGACCGAGCCTTCTTCCGGCCTCGAGGATCCATGCTTGACGTGCGAGGGCGAGCGAGTCGCCAAATCCCAGGACCTCGGCCGCTGCTTCTCTCATCTCAGTAGCCTAGCATTTATGCAACGTGGTTGCCTAAATGCTAGGCTGACGGCGCGTCTACTGGAAGGAGAGCGCATGACAAGGGTGACGAGAACTCGAAGGTCGCGATCCTGGCCCACGGTGATGGCGATGGTCATCGTGGCGCCATTGTTCAGTATCGCCGCGTGGACGGCGGGGACCGTGTCATCAGTGGGTGCAGCAACACCCGTGACAAGTTCCGGGTGCGGCACGTCGTCACCGCGCAACGTGACCCTTTCGTTATCCGTCGACGGATTCATGAGAACGGTCATTGTCCATCGGCCGAAAAGTCTCGATTCGATTGCGCTACCCTTGGTCCTTAATCTGCACGGTAGTGGCAGCACCTCCCTTGAACAGGAAGGGTTCACCGCCATGAACACGTCGGCGAACATCGACGACTTCATCGTGGCCTATCCCCAGGCGCTCATTCCTGACGGCAGTGGCTTCGATTGGAACGTGCCCGACGTGCCGCTCATCGGCGGACGGGCAGTTCCGGCTCACGCGGCGAACGACATTGTGTTTCTGACTTCACTGGTCAGGATCCTCGAGAGCCGGTACTGCGTAGATCCACAACGCGTCTACGCAACGGGCTTCTCAGGCGGGGCACGCGAAGTGAGCCAGTTGGCGTGTGACGATTCAACGGTTTTTGCCGCAGTGGCTCCGGTGAGCGGTCTGCGTCGTCCCACTCCGTGCGCGACCAAGCGGGCCGAGCCGGTGCTCTCGTTCCACGGTTCCGCGGACCCAGTCGATCCCTTCGCCGGTCATGGACAGAAGTATTGGACGTACTCGGTATCCACGGCTGCCAAGGATTGGTCCTCCCAGGATTCCTGTACGAGCGTGAAGACTTCGACACCGTACAAGAACATCAAACTCACGGTCTACGGCGATTGTGCCAATAGTGCGTTGGTCGAACTCTATGAGGTCGTGGGCGAGGGCCACGAGTGGCCCGGCGGACCGACGCTTCCTGCAGCGTTCACGGCGGTGCTCGGCCCCCAGTCCACCGCCATCAATGCGAACAGTGTGATCTGGTCGTTCTTCAGCAACTACCGACTTTGAGAGAAGCCGACGGTCTCTTGTGCGTTGGACTTTAGGAACCTAAAGAACGTCAGTGCGCGGGAGGGCGAGGACGTTTGGAGTTCGGGTTGAGGCGTTTTGTGCTGCGGGCCGAACCTTGTCTGCCCTCTTGGTGGGCGAGCTCGGCCTGGGCGAGCCTCCAATTCTCGTAACGTTCTGTTGAAAGCTCATGTGAGGCGACCGCTGCTTGCACAGCGCATCCCAGGTCTCCGTCGTGACGGCAATCGCGAAATCGGCATTGTTCGGCGAGTGCTGTGATCTCCGCAAAGGTCTCGTTCAATCCCTCCTGGCCCACAAGGAGGTCGACAAGACGGATGCCGGGGATGTCAAGCAGTACCCCGCCGCTCGAGAGCCGGTAAAGACGGCGGGTTGTGGTCGCGTGGCGCCCTTCACCGCCGCGCGACACTGCGCGGGTCATTTCGTCACGACCTTCGAGCGCGTTCAGCAAGGACGTCTTTCCCGCTCCCGAGGCTCCCAACATCACTGCGGTCACTCCTTCATGGAGTTGTTCTCGAAGGCGTTCGATGCCTTTGCCGCTATGCGAACTTGTGGCAAGAATCTCTACTCCAGGGACCACCAACGTGGTCTCAAGGGCTACTTCATCAGGGTTGTCCGACTGATCTGATTTGGTGAGTATGACGAACGGCCGAGCGCCGCTGTCGTAGGCCATCATCGCGAAACGTTCGAGCATCCTCACATTGAGCCGTCGGTCAATGGCGACGACGAGGAGCACGAGGTCAAGGTTTGAGGCGAGCACTTGGATGTCTCGTCCGTTGGGATCGGGTCGGCGTAAAGCGCTTCGTCGAGGGAGTACCCGGACCACCTGCTGCGCTTCAAGTTCGACCCAATCACCGGCAACGAGGCGCTCATTCAGTGTGGGGCCGAACGTGCAGAGTGACGTCGTCTCAATACCGTTGCCCTCGCACGAGGTAACTTCTGCGTTGGCCCCGTGAACGATGCTCACACGTCCCAACGAGTGACCGCTATCCACGTGGAGCAAATCATCGTTAGTTCGCCCAAGTGAACGAAATACGTCGTTGCAACCCTTGGAATTGGCACTTAGTTCTCTGTCGCTTTGCGTCGTGCGCACCTTTTGACAGTACTGCCAATGAATCGTAACCCGTGAGCCTGCAGTGAGAAAAGGACGCGGATCGTTGCGAAAGGTTGAATTGGGGTAACCGAGTGAGCTGACTCGACTTCACCGACCAAGAGGAGTAGTTCATACTCATCAAACAAAATGACGTAGAGAGCAAAATTTCTATGGTGGCGGCGACCGCGATTTACGAACGTCCACACGACTAGTGAAGTTTGGTTGCAGGTTTCTGTGAGGTGCTGGAGATTCGGAGCAACGGGTATTGAAGCTCAGAACGTGCTGATGAAGACTGGGCGCCCCTTGAGTATCTCACGCTCAAGGGAGGACTTCAGTTCGTCGCGAAGACAGGTCTTTTCGAACGTGGTTCGACGCAAAGTTTCAATGCCCGGTCCACCACGGCGACATCGACGAGAGCATGCTCATAGGCGTCGCACCGGGATTCCCCTACGCCAGGGTCGCCCGTACCTACCAGGTGGTTCCGTCCCGCGTACTCGTTTGGCGCCGACCGCAAACCATGGAAACTCTGACGAAAGATTAGCGGGCGACGATCATCCGAGTGAAGACTGGACCGCGACCAATCCACGTCTTGTCACTCCCGAGATGCAACCTCGTCAGGACACGAACGTCTCTAGCCAGTAGGTGTCGCAGTTCCTGAACTCGAAAAATGTCAAGATCGTGGGCGAGGGGGGACTTGAACCCCCACATCCTTTCGAATACAGGCACCTGAAGCCTGCGCGTCTGCCAATTTCGCCACTCGCCCTGAGACCTCGCAACATTAGTTCAAGTCTTGGACCCCCATATTTGCAACTGATTTGTCATACTTGTCGCCGATACAGTTGATGGTGTCATGGTCCTAAAAAGTGTGGAAAATCGGTTGGAGCGGATGTTCGAGAGGACATTCTCGCGACCCTTCAAGAATGCATTGCAGCCGATCGAGATCGGCACGCGGATTGTGCGTGAAGTTGATCTCACCCGTCGACTTTCTTCGATGGGACCGATTTCTCCCAATCAGATTCAAGTGTGGCTCGGGCCATCGGACGCTGAACGTTTTGATGGTTTTCAAAAAGCACTCGTGGCCGAATTGGCAGAGACCGTTCGCCAGCACGCGGTCACTGAGGGATACAGCTTCGTGGGCCCCGTGGCCGTGGAGATTTTCGTCGATGATGACCTGAAAGCCGGCAATCTCGCGGTGAAGACTGACTTCGTCGCGGGCGACAGTCAACCGCGCTTGCTCGCCAGTGATGGTCGAAGCTTCGCCGTCGGGGATCAACCGCTCATCATCGGCCGCAGTCCCGATGTCGCCATCGTGATCAACGATTCCAACGTCTCACGTCGTCACGCTGAAGTCTGGCGAACCAGCGAGGGTGTGGCAGTCCGTGATCTGCAGTCGACGAACGGGACGTGGGTGAACGGCCATCGCATCACGGCCGTCTCACTCTCGCCTCGTGACGACGTCACGGTGGGACCGCTTCACTTTCGAATCGAGCTCGCTTGATTCACTTAGAGGCGTCGACGAACTACGGCGCGGTCGTGCGTCCCATCCAGATTCTGGTGATGGCAGTGGCTCTCCTCTTCTTCGCTCGGATCATTCGCGTCGCGTCGGTGGAAGCTCGACCCGTGGATTACGTTCGAGGAACGCGACGTCGTCGAAGTGGAGGCCTCGCGCTCGAATTTATCGAACCCGTCGAACGGGCCAAGGAGCGCGTCGAGATTGGAAATCCCATCACAGTAGGCCGCAGTCCCGCCTGTGACCTGAGTGTCCAAGACACGTACATTTCCTCACGCCACGCTCGCCTGGTCAATGACGCCGGTGAACTCTCCATAGAGGATCTTGGTTCTACCAACGGCACCTACGTGAACCAGGAGATTGTGAAAGGACGAGTGCAACTCGAGCGAGGCGACATCGTACAAGTGGGTGGCGTCATCTTCGAGGTGGTTCGTTGACGCGTTGGCGTTACGCCGCTGCGACCGACATCGGACTCGTACGAGAGACCAATCAAGATGCCATCTTTGTTGACGATTCCATAGCCATCGTCGCCGACGGCATGGGCGGTCACGCGGCGGGGGAAGTTGCTTCGGCTATGACCATCGACAGCGTCTACGAAGGGTTCCTTTTTGACCAGTCGGTCGAAGGCCTGCATCACGCCATCGAGTCAGCTAACACTGCGGTGCTTCGCGAAGCGCGTGACAACCCCAATCGATTCGGCATGGGTACCACCATCGTCGCGGTCGGACTAACTCGCGACAAGATGGGCGTCGTGTCGCCCACGATGTTCCACGTAGGTGATTCGAGGGTGTATCAACTGCGTGACGGTGCGCTTCGTCAACTCACCGAGGATCACAGTGTCGCCGAGGAATGGGTTCGAATGGGGCGTTTGACCCCCGAGGAGGCCCTCAATCACCCTCGCCGACACCAACTCACGAGGGGCGTG
>Ga0181528_10001252_pt1 | contig 15865 bp, 15 predicted proteins | sample PEATcosm2014_Bin_47_FD_119742 | JGI IMG/M metagenome (GOLD analysis project Ga0181528, IMG submission 119742) | Peatland microbial communities from MTU Mesocosm Facility, Houghton, MI, USA - PEATcosm2014_Bin10_10_metaG | ecosystem: Environmental > Terrestrial > Soil > Wetlands > Peat | place...
CCGAAATACAGGCCGGAATCGAGATCACGCGCCTGCGAGATGCCGCAAAGGCCGATGAACTCGAAAAATGGTTGGACGGTGTGATGAGTTACTACACAATCCTCCCCGCGGATGGAATGATCTACCGTGAATGGGCGCGCTTGATGCACGGCAGATCAGAGAATCTGGCCGCCGACGCGATGATTGCGGCCACGGCGCGTGTGCTGCGGCTCATCGTCGCTACGCAAAACGTCAAGGACTTTAAACCGTTCAATGTAGAAATCTACAACCCCTTCGATTATGCGCGAGAGGAAGGAAATTGACTCAGCATACAAAGCCCCACATCGGGGTCCTGGCCATCCAGGGCAACTACGCCAGCCACGCTCAGGCTCTCACCGAAGCCGGCGCGCGCCCTTCCTTGGTGAAGACTCCGCAAGAACTTAGCCTCACCGGCCTGGATGGCCAGTCCCTGGATGGACTTGTCCTGCCCGGCGGCGAATCCACCACCATGCTCAAATTCCTCGATAAGCACGGCTTTTTCGAGGCCTTGCAGGAGTTCTGCTCGACCAAGCCCGTCTTCGGCACCTGCGCCGGAGCGATCCTGCTGGCGCGCGAAGTTCTTAACCCCGCTCAACGCTCATTAGGACTGCTCGACGCAGTCGTCGAGCGCAACGCCTATGGCCGCCAGATCGACTCGACCATCGTCACTGCCGAAACCACGCTCCCCGGCGGCCCGCTCGAGATGGTCTTCATCCGCGCCCCGCGCATCACGCAGACCGGCGCGGCCGTCCATGTTCTCGCCCGCCGCGATGGCTTCCCGGTGCTGGTTCGCCAAGGCCGCATCCTCGCCGCCACCTTCCATCCCGAGCTCTCCCATGACCGCCGCGTCCACCAGCTCTTCGTCGATTCCGTCATCGCAGCCCGGTGACAGGGGTCAGTGGGCAGTGGACAGTTTGGCTGGTTGAGACCCGTGGTCTCGCATCCTTGAATCAAAGAACGATTCAAGGATGGGGCACCCGGCTTGACGCGGTGCGTCAATTTTGCCATAGTTGCTCATGGTGGAGTTGGTCAAGCCCGCTGCTCCAATAAGTACCGCGACAAGCGCACCGAACGTTTTGCCGCAGGTGAGCGCATCCGAGAGTTTCAGGCTATCAAGGAACAGGCGGAGCGGCGACTGGATATTCTGGAGACAGCGGCGAATCGAAGCGATCTGATGTTATTGCCCAGCAATCGGTTCGAAGCGCTGGGCGAAGACCGCAAAGGGCAGTTCAGCATTCGCATCAACCAGCAATGGCGTGTGTGTTTCGAGTGGCCGGAGGATCAAGCCCGGCCTTGCAACATCGAGATTTGTGATTACCATTCGTGAGGAAAAAGCTATGGCGCGCGATCCAATCCATCCGGGCAGATTTCTGGCCGACGAACTTGATGCCCTGGGCATGAGTGTTCCTGAAGTGGCTGAGGTGCTGCACGTTCCGGCCAACCGGATTTATCAGCTCTTGAAGGGGCAGCGCGCCTTGACCGCCGACACTGCATTGCGCCTGAGCCAATGGCTGGGCACATCCGCGGAGATGTGGCTCAATCTGCAAAAACTCTACGAATTGCGCCTCGCCGAACAGAAGGCCGGCAAGAAGATCAAAAGCACAATCGTTCGCCGTGAGTCGGCGCAGGCGGCATAGCGTTCCCACCCTTCCGCAAAGAACGCGGAAGGATGGGGCACCCGGCAAAGACAGTAGACAGTGGTCCGTTGTCAGTAAAACGCTGGTTGGGTTGATGGTTTCCCAGGTCCGAAGATCTGGACCTGGGGCACCCAAATTTATGGATGGAAGCTGCGCCACCCGGGCATCTCTCCCAATGCAGGTAAAACGTTTCGCAGGGGACACCATGCACAATGGACTTAGTGCTTTTACGACTTCCGACCTAGTTCGGCGTCATCTTCGCGTTTTCATGTTGACGTTCTTCGCGTTGCTGGCCTGCGCCATCGCAGTCGCGCAACAAGCCTCCTCGGCAGCGATGGGCGACAATGATGTCAACCAGCGTGTCGACTCGTTGCTCAAGCAGATGACTTTGCAGGAGAAGATCGGCCAACTCACGCAGATCGGCCCCTCGTTACCTGAGGCCGGCGGCGAGCAACCGGAGGATCTGATCCGCAAGGGCAAGGCAGGGTCTGTGCTTTGGACCGCCGACTCGGCGCAGATCCAGAAACTGCAGGAGATCGCCGTCAAGGAAAGCCGGTTGAAGATTCCGCTTCTCTTCGGCCTTGATGTGATTCACGGCTATAAGAATGTCTTTCCAGTGCCCATCGCCATGGCCTCCAGTTGGGATCCCGGCCTGGTGGAGAGATCGCAGGCGATAGCCGCGCATGAGGCATCGGTTAGCGGCATCAACTGGACCTTTGGTCCGATGGTGGATATTGCACGCGATGCGCGCTGGGGACGCATGGTGGAAGGTGCGGGAGAAGATCCCTTTCTGGGCGCCGCGATGGCCCGCGCGCAGGTTCTGGGTTTTCAGGGGCCAGGGCTGGGCACGCCCAATCACGTACTGGCCAGCATGAAGCACTTTGCCGGCTACGGCGCGGCGGAGGGTGGCCGGGACTACGACTCCAGTTATATTCCCGAAGTGCTTTTTCGCAATGTTTATCTGCCCCCGTTTGCGGCCGCGGTCGATGCGGGTGTTGGCACGACGATGTCCGCTTACATGGACCTCAACGACGTTCCGGCCAGCGGCAGCAGTTGGCTGTTGCGGGACGTTCTGCGCCGAGATCTTGGTTTTCGCGGTTTTGTGATCAGCGATGCGTGGACGGTGAGGTCCCTGTCGATCCACGGCTACGCCCGCGACTTCCAGGATTCCGCTTATCGCGGCCTCATGGCTGGGGTCAACATGGACATGGACAGCCGCGTGTATTTGCAGTACGGCGCAGAACTGGTTGAATCCGGAAAGTTGCCCGTGGCTGTGGTGGACCAGTTGGTGCGCGAGGTTCTCGCCGTCAAGATCCGGATGCGGCTTTTTGAGAATCCCTATGGCGACCCGGCAAACCGAGACAAGGTGTTGAACGATCCTGAACATCGCGCCGCAACACGCGTGGCCGCAGTGCGCACCATGGTTCTTCTGCGCAACGAAAACGGCGCGCTGCCTCTGAAGAAGAGCCTTGGCTCCATCGCGGTCATCGGTCCGATCGCAGACTCCACGGAAGAGATCACGGGCTCATGGACGGTGGAGGGTGGCTCGTCGGCGGTCTCCGTGCTGGAGGGGCTGCGCAACAAACTGCCTAACGCCAAAATCGAGTTCGTGCGCGGCGGCGATATGCAGAGAGCCTTCCCTATGCCCTGGGACGGGCGGGACGGCAAGAAAGCCCCTCCACTGATGCCGGAGGCGGAGATGAAGAAGGAAGTCGAGAAGGCGGTGGACGCTGCTCAGAGGGCCGATACGGTGGTGCTGGTGCTGGGTGAACGCGCTTCCATGAGCGGCGAGGCCGCCTCCGCCGCATCGCTTGCCCTGAGGGGAAATCAGGAGCAATTGCTGGAGGCCGTGGTGGCGGCTGGCAAACCGGTTGTGCTGGTGCTTGTGAACGGCCGGCCACTGGAGATTCCATGGGCGGCGGAGCATGTGCCCGCCATTCTGGAAGCCTGGTTTCCCGGCTCGGAAGGGGGCAACGCTATCGCCGATGTGCTCTTTGGCGACGTCAATCCAGGGGGAAAGCTACCGGTTTCGTGGCCACGGGTTACCGGACAGTCGCCAACATACTATAACCACAATCTTACCCAGGATCCCGAGGGCGATCCTGGATTTACCTCGCGCTATGCGGACCAGACTTCGGCCCCCCTTTATCCATTCGGATTCGGGCTCAGTTATACATCCTTCGGTTTCTCAAACCTCAAGCTTGACCAGAAGTCGATCCATGCGGCGGAGACCTTGCATGTGTCCGTCGATGTCGAAAACACAGGCGGTGTGGCCGGAGACGAGGTTGTACAGCTCTACATCCACCAGCGGGCGGGCAGCGCATCGCGGCCGGTACGCGAGCTGAAGGGATTTGAGCGTGTTGCCCTTGCCGCCGGAGAGAAGAAGACCGTGCGCTTTTCGCTCGGCAAGGACGAGCTGAAGTTCTGGAGCCCTGAAACCAAGGCATGGGTTGTCGAGCCGGAGGCATTCGATGTCTGGGCCGGCGGAGACTCAAAGGCGCCTCTGCACGCCGAATTCAACGTGATCCCCTAGCGCAATTGCAGGCGCCAGGGATTGGAAAGCAGACTGCCATCCTTACTCCATCGCGTGCGGGTCGGGAACGGTCTTCAGGCTTTTGTGGTGGCGCACATCGGCGCCTTGCACCCAGAAGATCACGTCTTCGGCAATGTTGGTGGCGTGGTCGGCTACGCGCTCCAACGACCTGGCAATCATCAGCGCATTCAAGGCCTGAGGCGCCAGGTGGCCTTGCTCTTCCATCAATTTGGTCAGCGATTTGTAGGCGGCGCGATTCATCACGTCCACGGCGTCGTCCATGGTGAGCACGGTACGCGCCAGTTCCGCATCGCCCTCGATAAAGGCGTGCAGGCTCTTGCGTACCATCTCCGCGGCCAGAGAGGCCATGCGCGGAATGTCCACCGGCAGCTCGGCCTGCGCCATCTGCTCCATGCTGCGCACCCGCTCGCTGATGGCCTTGGCGGAGTCGCCCACGCGCTCCAGATCGGAGTTGATCTTGATCACGCTCAAGATAAAACGCAGGTCGATGGCCATCGGCTGCTCCATCGCCAGCAGATCAAACGCCGCCTGATCAATCTCGCGCTCCATGCGGTTGATCGCCAACTCACTGCGGCTCACCAAGTCGCAGATCGACAGGTCGCGGACGCGATAAGCCTCGATGGCGCGCTGAATGGCCTGCTCGGCCAAACCGGCCATCATTAGCAGTTGCTCCTTCAACTCTTCCAGATTTTGTTGAAAGCGTATGCGCGTCATCCGAACCTGCCTGTGATGTAATCCTCGGTGCGTTTGTCGCTGGGATTAGTGAAAATCTTGTGTGTCGAGTCGAATTCCACCATGCGTCCATTGAGAAAGAAGCCGGTATTCTCGGCGACGCGGGCGGCCTGCTGCATATTGTGAGTCACAATCACAATAGTGTACTGCGATTTCAACTGGAAGATAAGGTCTTCAATCTTGGAGGTCGAGACCGGGTCAAGGGCGGAAGCCGGCTCGTCCATCAGCAGCACCTCGGGATCAACCGCCAAGGCGCGGGCAATGCACAAACGCTGCTGCTGGCCGCCCGAGAGGCTGGCGCCGGATTTCTTGCGCAAATCGTCCTTCACCTCGTCCCACAGAGCGGAGTTTTTCAACGATTTTTCGACGATCTCGTCCAGCACGCGGCGGTTGTTATAGCCATTCAGTTTGAGTCCCGCTGAGACATTGTCGTAGATCGACATAGTGGGAAATGGGTTGGGGCGCTGGAAGACCATGCCCACGCGGCGGCGAATCTCGACCGGCTTGGCGTCAGCATAAATGTCCAGTCCGCCGATCAGAATCGAGCCTGTGACCCGCGCGATGGGATTGGTCTCGTGCATACGATTGATGCAGCGGACGAAGGTGCTCTTGCCGCAGCCCGAGGGACCGATCAGCGCCGTGGCGTGATTGGCCGGGATGTTCAGATTGATATCCTGCAGCGTGTGATTCGCACCGTACCACGCGTTCAGGTCGCTTACCTCAATACCGACGCCCACTTAACTTGCCCCTTTCAACACGCCGCGGCTGGTCACATAGCGCACCAGAGAAACGGCCAGCACGATCAACACAATCAAGACCAGCGACCCGGCCCACGCCAGCCGGTGCCATTCATCAAAAGGTGAGAGAGCGTAGACGTAAATCTGCAACGGCAGAGCGGCAATCGGTTCGCTCAGCTTTTCGCTCCATCCAACATTGCCAAAGGCCGTGAAGATCAGCGGCGCCGTCTCACCGGCTACACGGGCAAAGGCCAGCATACAGCCGGTGATGATGCCGGGGGAAGCCGTTCTCACCGTAATGGAGAGGACCGAACGCCAGTTGGGGACGCCCAGCGCCAAGGCCGCTTCGCGCACCGCGTTGGGCACCATCAATAACATTTCCTCAGTAGTGCGGCAGACGGTCGGTATCATCATTATGCCCAGCGCCACGCCGCCCGAGAAGGCGGAAAAATGCCCCTGCGGAACCACCACCAGCGAGTAGACGGCGATGCCCATCACGATGGAAGGAACACCGTTGAGCACGTCGGCGGTGAAGCGGATGGCGTTGGCCAGTTTGGTGCCGCGCCCGAATTCGGCCAAAAAAACGCCACCGGCGATGCCAATGGGTATGCCGATCACGCTACCGACGCCAAGCAAAATCGCCGAACCGACGATAGCGTTGGCCATGCCGCCGCCCACCTCGCCCACCGGAACCGGATTGTGGGTGAAGAAGGCCCAGTTCAGTGAGACCGCCCCTTTATAGACCAGATAAACAAAGATCGCCACCAGCGGCGTTACCACCAGCAACGTAGCCAACACCGCCAACCCCGTGGCCGCGCCGTCGATCAGCGTCCGTATCTTTGCGCGTAACTGGTGTTCGTCTCTCAGTGCCTTGTCTCCTGCACTATTCACTGTTCTCTGATCTCAGACATTTATTAGTGCACCGATGACGGCGTGCCGCGTGTAACCATCCAAACCAGCATTCTGGCGAAGGCGTTGACAATAATGGTGACGATAAACAGCGCCAGGCCCAACTCCATCAGCGCACTCAAATGCAGGTCGCTGGAGGCCTCGGCAAATTCGTTGGCGATCACCGCCGACATGGTGCTACCGTTGGCCAGCAGCGAATGCTGAATCTGCGGGCTATTGCCGATCACCATCGCCACGGCCATCGTCTCGCCTAACGCCCGGCCCAGGCCAAGAATGATCGCACCAACGATGCCGATGCGCGCATTCCTCAATACTCCTGTCCGGATCATCTCCCAGCGTGTCGCGCCCAGCGCCAGCACCGCCTCTCGCTGGGAATGCGGAACCGCGGTCATCACTTCGCGGGTCAACGAGGAGATGACAGGCAGAATCATGATGGCCAGAATCACCCCGGCGGTGAGAAAGCCCAATCCGGTGGGATTATCGTCAGCAAAGAGGCCGGTCCAGCCGAGGGTCTTAATCAGCGCGGGATTGACGTACTCCTTGAGCATCGGCACCAGCGCGCTTACCGCCCAAAACCCGTAGATCACGCTGGGAATTGCAGCCAGCAGTTCGGTGATGAAGGCCAGCGGCGCACGCAGGAAGCCGGGACACATTTCGGTGAGGAAGACCGCCACACCAATGGCCAACGGAACCGCCAGCAGCAGCGCCAGAAACGACGAAAGCAGCGTCCCGAAAAGAAAAGGCAGCGCGCTGAAGTGGCTATTGACTGGATCCCAGTACAGCGGCTTACCACTGTAGGTGTCGATGAACGCCTTGTAAAAAAAGTCTAGGCCGAAGGTGGCCCAAGCCAGCTTCGAGCGCACCACCAGTTCCGTGGCGATCAGCACCACTATGGCGAAGATGCTCAATGCGCACAGCACCATCAACCAGTGGAAGCCCCGGTCGGCGATGGCTGAGTTGCCGCGCGTGAGCAGGTAGCTGCGAATCGCCGAGTGCGGACGTGCGGCAGGCTCTACCGGAGGTTGCTCGCCGGACGGGCCAGGCTCGGGCAGAGGTTCAGTTGGATGGATGCGAATCTCGGAGAGCTGGGCAATCATCGTACTCAGGTTACCGGGCCAAGATGAATAGCAGGTTACAATGCTGCAAAATCAAGTGCATCCGGGGGTGAAATTCAATGGCTGGCAAGCCTTATGCGGCGGCTATTTGCTGGGAATCCACAACATCGGCCACGTGATTGAATTGATCGATCTGAACTTCGCCTTCGGGGAAGACGGCCTTGATCTGGAGTTGCCCGCCCATCGCCTGAATGAAGCTGCGCAACGTGGAGACATACATATCCGTGCGCTTCTCCATCTTCGACACAGAACCTTGATTGATGCCAAGAACGCTGGCGAGGCTGGCCTGCGTCAGGCTGCGCGCCTCCCGGAGTTGATTGAGCGTTACCGCCTCCACGACCGATTTCACGTACTGCCGCGTCTCTTCCTCTTTTTCCGGCGAAAGCGTCCGGCGAATCTCTCTCCAGTTATGAGCCATCGTGTCAGTCTCCAATCTCTTCGTCACGCTCGATTATTCCCCGTAGTCGATATTCCGTCAAGGGCATTATCGAGTTGACTGCCGGGTGCGCGAAATTCATGAAACAATGGACGAACCATGAAACTCAGGACGAAATATCTTTTCGCAATTGCCTTTCTGGCGACAATTCCTCTGTATGCGGATGACGGTGCCGCTTCCATCGCTGCTGGCGGTCTGGTCGTTATGGGCAAGGAACCACGCATCGTCATGGCCAAGGAAGTTCTGAAAATCTCGATGGACAAAGTTGTCGTTGACTATGACTTTCGCAATGACAGCGACGGGGACATCACGACCGAAGTGGCATTTCCGATTCCTGACTATGGGAATGCGATCGAAGATTTTTCCGCTTCCGCGCAAGGCTTTGACGATTTCAAACTATGGATTGATGGCTCATCCTCGCACTATCGTGTGGAAACGCGAGCATTCTTGAACGATAAGGAATACACACGGTTGCTCAACGGAATGCATATCGACATTGGAACTTTTGGACACGAGACAGACAACGACATTTCCCCTGATGTGTCGAAGCTATCTCCGGCACAGCGCAAGCAGCTTGAAGAGAAGGGACTGCTTGATCGCGATGACGCCGAACCCAGATGGAAGGTCCAGAAGAAGTATTATTGGAAACAAACGTTTCCCGCGCACAAGATCGTTCACATCCGGCACGAGTATACGCCTGTGGTTGGCTCTGAGAACAGCATCAAATACGGCATGGGAGCCGAGCCTGACGCACAGAGCGCTTATGCGCTCAAGGGCTTCTGCATCGAAGGCAATTTACTAACAATCTTGCATAAGATAGCCTACGACAAGGACAAGGATGCGCCCTACTTCTACGTCAATTTCATCCTGACAACAGCCAATACTTGGAAGACGCCAATCGAGGACTTTACCCTCATCGTCGAGCGCCCGCACCTGAAAGATCCAAATCATCCATCATTAGCGGATTACATGAGCTTCTGTTGGGATGGGCCGGTTACCAAACTCGATGCCGACCATTTTTCCGCATATGCGGTTGATTTCGTTCCGAAAAAGGAGCTTTCAATTGGCTTCTTCGATGTAGAGAAAAGCGTGTTCTGATTCTCCACGCCTGCAACGGAAAGAACGTCTGATCTCTGATCCCTGACCCCTGACCCCTGTCCCGCTATTCCAGCATCTGCAAATCCAGCGGGGCTTCCAGCAGATAGTCCTTGCCGCGCAGGCACTCGAGGGCGCGCTTGAGGGCCGGCGTTGTGCATGGCTCGACGGTCATCACAAAGGGCAGCGCGTGGGACGGGAAGCCGGGCTTCTGCACGATGGCGCGGATGTTGATGCCCTCGCTAGCCAAGGCAACGGTGATGTCGGCGATGATGCCCGGCTTGTCGTTGACCATGAAGCGGATGTAATGCGGAACCTCGAACTCGGCGCTCAAGCTGGAAGGGGCTGCGGGAATCTTGACGCGGCGCGAGCCGTGGGCGAGGGCAAGCAGGTCGCTGACAACAGCGACCGCCGTAGGGTGGCCGCCAGCGCCGTGACCTGAGAAAACCACATCGCCGCCATAATGGCCGGTGAAGACGACCATGTTTTCGGTGCCGCGCGACCAAGCCAGCGGCGAGTGCAGATCCACCAGCATCGGTCCCACGGTGGCTGCGATCTTGCCATCGGCGCTGTCGGCGCGCGCCACCTGGCGGATGGTGCAGCCCAGGTCGCGCGCATAGCTGAAGTCCACGGCCGCAATCGAGGTGATGGGCTGAGGCAGAATCTCCTCCGGGTCAACCTCGACGCGCAACGCCAGACGCATCAGAATCGACAGTTTGGCGCGAGCATCAAAGCCGCCCACATCCTCGGTGGGGTCGGCCTCGGCGTAGCCCTTGGCCTGGGCCTCGGCAAGCACCGGAGCGTACTCGGCGCCCTCCTGCATTTTGCTCAGAATGAAGTTGCAGGTGCCGTTCAGAATGCCTTCAATGCGTTTGATGCGGTCGCCGGCCAGCCCTTGCTCCAGGCCGGGAATCACAGGAATTCCACCGGCAACGGCAGCGCCATACTTCAGGTGCCCGCCCTTGGAAGCGGCCAGTCGCTCCAACTCCGCGCCCTGATAGGCGATCAGCTTCTTGTTGGCGGTGACCACGCTTTTGCCCGCCTCCAGAGCCTTGCGCACCCAGCCTCCGGCCGGATCAAGGCCGCCAGCCAGCTCGACGATTACGTCCACATCCGAGGCCAGCACCGCATCGGCGTCCTCGCTCCAGGTCACACTCGCCAGTAGCCAGTCAACACGACGGCGCTTCACATTGCGGACGTAGACATGAGTCAACTCCAGACCCGCGGGCTTGGACTCGGCCAGAATCCGCGCCACCGAAGAGCCCACCGTTCCAAAGCCAAACAGAGCAATGCGTAGTGGTCGGCGAAAGCGAGAATTGGCGTTGGATTCGCGCGCGGCTGGTGCGGAGGCCGGATGGGGCAAGGCGGAAGGATTCACTTCGGACAAGGGTATCTCCTTTTGAGTGAGGTTGAAAACCGTCGATGACTCGATGATACCTGAGCGGGTGAGTAATCTTCATCGGGAATAAGCATCTTGCACATCCCGGAAAAACGAATTCTGGATTTGCAGATTATTTCCTCATTGGGAATACCATCAGAATCCATGGCCGAACTATACCCAAGGAACTGAATCAAGAACAGCAGCTCCCAAAGATAGCTCGAAACAAAAACCAGCCCATATGGGCCGCACAGAAAACAAGGAGAAATTTCAATGCAGACCATTTCCAAGCAATTGCGTCCAGCACAGTCCGAGGTTCATCGCACAGCACACGACCAGGATTTGATCGCGGTTCCCAAGCGCGCCCAACTCGACAGGGAAGCTGAAGCAAACAATGCCTACCAGACGTACACAGTTCCCGAGCCGAATCCCATTCCAGACGCGAAGTAGGCTTGCGCTGAGCGCCCCATCCTCTTCATGTTATTTGGCCGGTTTTCCACAAATGCTGTGGTTCCCACTCTCGCCGCGTATTCGCTTTTGCGGCTAGGGTGGGGTACCACGACGCTCAAGCGGTATCATTGGATGAGCTGAAAAGTAACATAATTTTATTGTATCGAGTATTGTGATAACTGCAAATGCAGTGAATGAGAACGGAATCTAATTTTGTATCTTATGAATTGGGATTGTGCCTTGGCTATTTTTTATTGTGAAAGAGGGAAGAAATGTTCTCTCGATCTGGAGTCTACAAAAGACTGTATCCGCTTTCCGTGACCGCCCCACACTTGAACGTAGAGATCAGCAATGCGTCTATAGCCACTGAGAGGGAAAACAGACAGGATAATCACCGCCTAATTATCATTCCCACGCTAATAGCGCCAGTTTGCGTAACTGACCGCCAGCGTCGCTACTCCGGCAAAAGCGACGCCTTAACTTGCTGTCTCGAAGGAGTTGGCCGTGATGCTCTCATGCGCCAGTTGTGACGGGAAGGCCAGAACCTGCGTCGAGGCGCGCATGACGGCGGGAGCGCGCGCGGGTGCCAGACAGGAGAGAAATGTTGCGCCGAGCAGGCGCATATCGCTCCCGAACGAGGCTCGGGCCATATAACGCGCATCCAGACGGGCCTTGAGCAGCCGGATGTGCTGGTTATAGAAATTATCCAGTTGGCTGGGATGAACGCGGCTTAGAATCTCCTCCTCGCGGCGGAAGGCGAGCGTAGCCGCGCCGGTGATGCCAGGACGATATGGCATATTGATAATCCCCGCGTATTGCGGCAGCTTGGGCCGGGGACCGACCAGGCTCATCTCTCCGCGCAGAACATTGAAGAACTGCGGAAGCTCATCGAGCTTGAGTCTGCGCAGCCAGCGCCCCAGGCTGGTGATGCGGCGATCTCCGACCCTGGTGAGGCCAGGCCCCTTCACGGCAGCATCCCAAGCCATGCTGCGGAATTTGTAGATGCGAAAGAGACGCCCGTTTCGGCCAACGCGATGCTGTGCAAATAAGGCCGGTCCGCGCGAACACAGACGCACACACACCGCGACTGCCAGCATTGGAGCTCCAAAGACCAATAAAGCCGAAACCGCGACCGACAGATCGAGCAGCCGCTTGAAAACCGAGAGGCTCCAGCTGCTGGCTGTGGGGTTTTCCAGGCTCACTTTACGAACAGACACTCCGTCAATTGCGAGCTGCATTGTGGCGGCAGGGCAGGCCGGTGCGAATTCGGCGCTCGACTCAATTGTTGGTCTGAAAAGCTGCATGGAAGTGAACCTCGAGAGCATGATGAACATCCAGTTGCCGGCAAGACCCACCCGCACATCAGACTAAGAGCAGGGCTAAAGAGCTGAGCCGGACTGCCAAACGGTTTGGCGCTCATTCGCGAACGCCACACCATATGAATCTTCGGCTACATTGGCTGTGGATAAGCAGGCAAAGGTGATTAAGGAAGAGTTCGAGAGACGCAATCGGGAAGCGTCCCGTTATCGAAATATAGTGAGGTATATCCAATGAGAGGTTTTTATCTGCAATGCAATAAAATGCCGAGCGGAATTCTAGCCGTTCTCCAATTGCTATACACCGAAACCACGTAGTTGAGTTGCTTTTTCCTCAAGAAAAGACCACCGCGACAAAGTAGGTCAGGACATAACTATCGGAGAACTGCTCTAGACGACAGACTCAAATCTGCGCACAGCTGTCCGCTACTTGAGCTCGTTGATCGCTGCCGCTCCCAAGCCAAGTTGCGAGATGATCTGCGACCAGGCCAGGAATCCGCGCATGGCTCCAGAGCTGAAGCTCTTTTCCGGCACAACGATGGTATCTCCGGGGTAGAGACGCACGTTGTCATAGCCGGATGAAAAGATCGACTGGCCTGCGGTTTGACCAGACACAGAGCCATCCGCCCGCAGAACATAGGTCTGCTTGCGATCCGCGTCGCGGTTCGGTCCTCCGGCCAGGCGGAGATAGTCGCTTGCGCGGGCGCCGTTGCGATACAGAAAAGCATTTTGGTTGAGTACCGCGCCCATCACCTGAACGGTGGCAGGCGTGGGCGGAACCACCAACTTGTCGCCGTCCTCCAGTTGCGTCTCCGGCAGCTCATTCTCTCCAGTGCTGGCCGGGCGCAAATTGAGCACGATCCTGCCATTTGGCTGCAACTGGCGCAGCCGCTCGATCAGCTCGCTGTTCAAGGTGGCGACTTGCCTCTGTTGTCCCTCGCCTTGCGAAGCGCCGCCCGTGCTGGCCATGGAGACCGAGCTGCGCGCCAACTGATGCTCAAGCCGGATGGCGTACTCGTTCAAGCGCTGCTGCTCGATTGCCTGGGTGCTCTTGCGGGTAAACTCCGAGCCGTAAAGATATGCCTTCTCTGTCAGGCCGCCGGCACGCTCGACCAGCGAACGCAGCGTTTCGTCGGGCAGAACACTATAAACGCCGGCATGAACAAACTCTCCTTCCAGCCGGACATACTTAGTCTGCCGGTCCACTGGCTGGGGAATATCGTCTTGCGAGAAAATAGTAACCATGTCGCCAGGCTGAAGTTCTTGGTCCTGGGAAACATCATGGCCTAGCACCAGCTTGCCAAGATCAAAGGGGATCAGCGACGTGGCCATGGTGACCGGATCCATACGCTCAATCACCGCGTAGTTCCAGTCGGTTTGGAATGCAGGGCTAAGAAGCGCTGTCTCTGCTCCCATCCGTTTGCCCGATTCGATGGCGCTCAGAGCGCTCGCCGCTCCCGAAGAAGGCGTGTTTGCGGCCTTTTGCGCGACAGCGGATGATTGATCCGGCACCGACAGCGGCGCGACAAACTCAGGCGCGGGAAGGCCCAGTTGGGTGCGCCGCCACCAGTAGTCTCGCGAGACCAGCGAATCCTTGTCGGGCATCAGATCGCTCAGACGCATCCCCGCATGCCAGAAGAAGCGCCCTGGGTTGGCCAGCGACCCGCGCAGCGTGACGGTCTCGCGATAGCTGGAGATGATCGGGTCAATGCGCACTATGTCGCCGTCATTCAATTGAGCCGCAAGGCCTGCTTCATCGGCATTCAGCTCGAAGGCGCGGCGTTCGGCGTGGTTCTCGATGCGCTCGATAGAGAGACGCGCGCCGGAGGCAACCGCGCTCCGGCCGCCGGCCGTATCGAGCAGTTCTTTGATCGATTCCTCGCCGCGCAATTCGAAGATGGCGGCCAGCCGCACGCTGCCCAGGAGCGCCACCTGCGGTCCGGCCGCGGGAATGAACAGCACATCGCCCGCCTGCAGTTGCGCGTCGCCGCTCTTGTCGCCCTTCACCAGCAGCGCATAAAGATCAAAGTCCGTGATTGTGTTGCCCGCGCGCTTCAACGCGACGTGGCGCATGGAACCGGCCGATGAAGGACCGCCGCTCAAAAAGACCGCATCCACCAGCGTCGCGAGCGCGCTCACCGTATACTCGCCCGGCTGACGCGCCTGTCCGGTCACATAAACCTGAATGGAGTGAATCTCGCCCATATCGACGCTTAGCTCGAAGTTGCGGTAAACCCGCTCCAGCGCTGTGCGCAGATGGCCTGCGACCGAGGAAAACGGCAATCCGGCAACGTGCACGGCACCTGCCTTGGGAAGATAGATCTCTCCCTCGCGGCTGACGCGCAGATTGGCGCTGAAATCGACCTGTCCCCAGATCCGGATGCGCAACTCATCCCCCGTACCGACCGCCATATCCGGCGGCGCGGGCGCTTGCTCAAAGGCTCCGAAAGAGGCCGGACGCTGGGTAAAGAGGCTGGCTCCATAGATGGGCAGCATCCGGCCCGTAGTGGCAGCAACAAAGTGTTGAAACTCGTTGGGAGGCTCAGTCAGATTTCCTTGCTGGCCGAAGGCGTTTGATCGATCGCGGGCCGCCTGCTGGGTGGAGTTCGAACCGAGTGGAAGGCCGTCGTGGGCAGAAGCCTCGGTCGAGAGCTCCGCCCGCGGCGTCTTCTGCGCGAACTGCTCCTGGATCGACAGCGAAGCCGGCGATGGGGTCGTAGAGGACAGTGGGGAAACCTGTCGTAACTGGCAGTTGAACGAGTCGGGATCGTCCTCCACTGAGCATTGCGCGCGCAATTCAGGCGCGCGGAAGGCGAGTACCGCGACGCAGGCAATCCAGAGAACGGTCTTGCGGCGAAGGCTTGAAGGGAGTAATGAATGGTTTCTCATAGACGCCCCATTGTTCACACATCCATGGGTCAAAACCTACGAAAAAGTGCATAAGTAGTTGGTCTGTGTCCCAAATCGGACAGCAGCAAAAAACCTCTTTCCATATCCGTCCTGGCACTGGCGGTTTTCCCGTCTTCTCCGTTCGAAAGCGCTCAATCCCGGGTAATCTGAGCGCAGTTTCCCGGTAGGGAGCACGAATAATCCATGCGTGGTTGAGCGCCGCTTGTCATTGATGGCAAGCGGCGGGAGGAATGGTTTGCCTCCTCGCCCGGCAAATCTCGAGGCGTGCGCAACTCCAGACAGGGGAGCGCGCCGCGCAAGCGAATAGCCGGCCCAACGCAAAAGGAAAAGGAAATTCCGCGTGTCAACAGAAGACCAGCAATCCGCCGCAACCGCATCCCCAAACGCCTCTGGCTCTCTGCCGCCCTTGATCCGCGTGGCTCTCAAACGGAAAAGGCAGATCGTCATCCATGCGCTTGTCATCGTTGCGCTGGCCTTGGGGGTTGCCTTGCTGCTGCCCGTGCGTTACATGGCTACTACGGTGATTCTGCCGCCTCAGCAGGGCAACTCCGCAGGCGCGGCCATGATGGCGCAGTTGA
>Ga0181528_10001253_pt1 | contig 15859 bp, 6 predicted proteins | sample PEATcosm2014_Bin_47_FD_119742 | JGI IMG/M metagenome (GOLD analysis project Ga0181528, IMG submission 119742) | Peatland microbial communities from MTU Mesocosm Facility, Houghton, MI, USA - PEATcosm2014_Bin10_10_metaG | ecosystem: Environmental > Terrestrial > Soil > Wetlands > Peat | place...
CAGCTATACCGAAATCGTTTTGAATACAGCAGCGGCCGAAATCGTCCATCCTGCTTTCAGCAACCTGTTCGTTCAAACGCAAATCCTTCCTCAGCAAAACGCGATTCTTTGTTCGCGCCGACCGCGCACCGCGCAGGAAAAATTACCCTGGATTGGACAATTACTTCTGGTTCATGGCACAGAAGTCGGAACTGCTTCGTTTGAAACTGATCGTGCACAATTCATCGGGCGCGGCGGAAGTTTAAGCTCGCCTGCCGCGTTGCAAAATTCTGCGCCGTTGTCAAACAGCGACGGTTCCGTGCTCGATCCGATTGCGTCCATCCGCCGCACACTACGGCTCGAACCGAAGGAAAGTTCCACGATCACCTTGGTTTCCGGCATCGCGCCGACGCGCGAGGAAATTCTCGGCCTTGTCGAAAAATATCAGGATCAAACAATAGCCGACCGATGTTTTGAACTTGCATGGACGCACGGCTCAATTGTATTGCGTCATTTGAATATCACCGAGGCCGAAGCGCAACTTTACGGCAGGCTCGCCGGTGCATTGCTTTACAACCAACCTGCCCGGCGTGCGCATCCAAATGTGCTGTCCCGCAACCGGCGCGGTCAGCGCAACCTTTGGAGTTTCGGCATTTCAGGCGATCTGCCGGTGGTTTTGCTCTTCAGCACTCATTCTGAACGGATAGAGTTGGTTCGCCAGCTTGTTCAAGCCCATGCCTACTGGCGGCTGAAGGGTTTATCCGCCGACCTCGTGATTTTGAACGAGGACGATTCTGTTTACCGGCAGTCGTTGCATGATCAGATCTTGAATCTGGTTGCCGCAAACAATGCCACGCAGTTGCTCGACAAGCCCGGCGGAATTTTCTTGCGCCGCGCGGATCAACTTTCAACTGAAGATAAGATTCTTTTCGAGACCGTGGCGCGAATTGTTTTGCTCGATGAAAATGGGACGTTAACGGAACAATTGCAAAGCCGCCTGCGACCGGAGCCGTTGCCGCCTCTGCTGCGCGTCCACTCACGAAATTCGACCGAACCGCCGATAGAATTGCCGAACCATGACCTGATTTTCTTCAACGGACTCGGCGGCTTTACCCGCGATGGCCGTGAATACGTGATCATCCTAAAACCCGGTGAAACAACCCCCGCGCCATGGGTCAATGTGCTCGCCAATCCGAATTTCGGCACGCTCATTTCTGAAAGTGGGGCTGCTTACACATGGAGCGAGAACTGCCATGAATTCCGGTTGACGCCGTGGAACAACGACGCGGTGAGCGACGCCAGCGGCGAAGCTTTCTATATTCGTGACGAACAAAACGGAAAATTCTGGTCGCCCACACCGCTGCCGGCACGTGGGCAGTCGCCGTATGTGTCGCGGCACGGTTTTGGTTACAGCGTTTTTGAACACACCGAAGACGGCGTTTCATCCGAGCTATGCATTTATGTGTCGGTCCATGAACCGGTGAAATTTGCCGTTTTCAAATTGAAAAACAATTCGGGTCGCCGTCGGCATTTATCCGTGACCGGTTATTGGGAATGGGTCTTGGGTGAATTGCGGCAGAAAAACGCAATGCACATCGCCACGGAAATTGACCAGCAAACCGGCGCGCTGCTGGCGCGAAATCCCTACAACACGGATTTTGAAGGACGCGTGGCGTTTGTGACAAGCACTGAATTTGTCCGCTCTCACACCAGCGACCGCACGGAATTTTTGGGACGCTGCGGCACATTGGCGCAGCCCGCTGCGCTGCGTCGTGTGCGGTTGTCAGGCAAGACTGGCACGGGTTTTGATACTTGTGCGGCTTTGCAGGCGTCGGTGGAACTTGACCCGGGACAAGAGCGGGAAATTGTTTTCCTTCTCGGAACTGGAATAAATGTGGAAGTCGCACGGGACTTGGCGCGACGATTTCAAAATCTCCAGAGTTGTCGGGAGGAACTGCAAAAAGTGTGGGACTTCTGGAAACAAACTTTGGGCGTTGTTCAAGTGGAAACACCCGAACCGGCACTGAATCTTTTGGCCAATGGTTGGTTGCTCTACCAGACAATTTCCTGCCGCTTGTGGGCACGCACTGGCTTTTATCAATCCGGTGGCGCATTTGGATTTCGCGACCAGCTCCAGGATGCCATGACGCTCATCCACACGCGTCGGGAACTGCTGCGTGAACAACTGCTCCGCGCGGCCGCGCACCAGTTCCGCGAAGGCGACGTTCAGCACTGGTGGCATCCGCCAAGCGGTCGGGGTGTGCGCACGCATTTTTCCGACGATTATTTGTGGTTGCCATTGGCAACATGCCGCTATGTGGAAGCCGTCGGAGACACCGCGGTGCTGGACAGCGAGATTCCCTTTCTGGAAAGCCGCATGCTACGGCCCGACGAAGAATCCAATTATGATTTGCCGCAGCGCTCCGCCGAGTCCGGCACCCTTTACGAACATTGCGTGCGGGCGATTAAAAACGGTTTGAAATTTGGCGAACATGGTTTGCCGCTGATGGGCTGCGGCGATTGGAACGACGGTATGAATCTGGTTGGCGAAAAGGGCAAAGGCGAAAGCGTCTGGCTAGCGTTCTTTCTCTACGCCGTTCTGAAACAATTTTCCACTCTGGCCGGAATTCGTGGCGACAAAAGTTTTGCGCAGGAATGCGAATCTCAGGCAAAAAATCTGGCCGAAAAGATCGAGAAAAATGCATGGGACGGACAATGGTATCGCCGCGCTTTTTTCGACAATGGCGAACCGCTTGGTTCCGCGCTCAATCCCGAATGTCAGATTGACACCTTGCCTCAAAGCTGGGCGGTCATTTCCGGTGCGGGAAGCCAAGATCGTGCTCGGACCGCATTGGATGCCGTAGCGCACCGGCTGGTGCGGCGCGAGTCCGGGTTGATCCAATTGTTCGATCCGCCATTCGACAAATCTGCGATGGAACCCGGCTACATCAAAGGCTACCTTCCCGGCGTCCGTGAAAACGGTGGCCAATACACGCACGCGGCGATCTGGACGGTGATGGCCTTTGCCCTGAGCGGGGAAAATGCGCGCGCGTGGGAATTGTTCAAGCTCATCAATCCCGTTTTACACTCCAGCACACCGGAAGAAATCGCGCGTTACAAAACGGAGCCGTATGTCATGGCGGCGGACGTTTACAGCATGCCACCGCACACGGGACATGGCGGTTGGACATGGTATACCGGTTCAGCCGGCTGGATGTATCGCCTGATTCTGGAAACATTCTTGGGCGTGGAACTGGCAGTGGACGAATTACTTTTTGCACCCAAAGCGCCGCTTGACTGGCAATTGTTCAAACTCGATTATCGCTATCGCGATACAATTTATCACATCACTTGTCGTAATGTTTCGGGCACATGGAAGATCCCGCCAAAGGTTTTTTTGGACGGAAAGGAACAACCGCAATCCGTATTAATGCTTGCGGATGATCGCCATGAACATTTTGTGGAGGTAAAATTCCAGTTTTGATTTGAATATTCAGATGAACAAATCCGTGATTCATTTGCGTCCCAGACCAACACGTCATCCGGCCCGAAAAAACGAAGTCACGTCACCGGTGCAGAACAGTGCATGTCGGTGAGGATTTTGTTGAACACGCTCAGAAACCCTGCAGCACTTGACTTTCACACATGTGAGATGCACGGTAAAAGCTGACTGAAAAATTACCAACAAAACTGGGCCAGCGGTTCCAAAGTCAGCCAGCGAAACGGTTGCATCACGCTTTCGCATTTGGTGATTGTATTCTGGTTATTGTTCACCGCGCTTGGTGCCTCAGCGCAGATGGTGGATATGAACGGCAATGGCATGAGTGACATCTGGGAATGGGTTTACAACGCCTACGGCATCAATCCAAATAGTGATCCGGATGGTGATGGCTTCTCAAATTTGCAAGAGGCGATTGCTGGCACGAATCCGTTTGATTCCAAATCTTATCCCAACATCCCAATTGCGTTTTCCTCCCCTACCAATTTTTCGGTGAGGATTCCCTGTGCGCCAGGAAAACTATATCAGCTACAAAGCATCACCAATCTAGGCGGCACGAATTGGATTGTGGAAACCAATGTGGAAGCGGTGTCGGGAACCAATGTGACGATTACTGTGCCGACTGCGTCAGAAGTGAAATTTTATCGCGTCACCATTTCGGATGTGGATTCGGACGGTAGCGGTTTGATGAACGATTGGGAAAAATATCAGCTTGGACTCAATCCGACCAACGCCTGGAGTAATGGTCAGCAGGATGCCAACGGCGATGCATTAAGCGATTACGCTTATGTCACCAACCTGCTGGCCTCGCAAAACGTCATCACCATCGCGGCGACTGATCCGACGGCCACACAACCTAATCCTGGACAAAACTCAACTGCCACCGGACAGTTCATCGTCACACGCGGAGGTTTTCCGTTGGATGCCATCACGGTAAATCTCGATGGCGGCGCCCCGGGAACAGGATTTGCGATAGCTGGCGTGGATTATATCGCGCTGCCGGGTTCCGTCAGTTTGGGGGTCGGCGTGAGTTCGCAAACCATCAAACTGACGCCGTTGGCGGACACAAATTTGCCCACACCTGTCATTGCCCAATTACAATTGTTACCGGGCACTAATTACACCATCGGCTCACAAAGCAATGCCAGCGTCGTCATCTATCCGTCGCTCACGTCCAGCGGCACCGGGTTGCTCGGACAATATTTCACGAATTCCAGCACGATCTACACGAACAGCAACAATTTCAATCCGACCAATCTGTTCCTGTCGCGAGTTGACCCGGTGATTGATTTCACCTGGACGAACGGCACGATGCCCGACTTGAGCAACGGACTTTACACCGTGCGCTGGACAGGCCAGGTGCAGCCGCAATTTTCGGAAACATATTTTTTTGCCGCAGCAAGCGACGACGGCTGCCGCTTGTGGGTCAATGACCAACTGCTGATTAACAAATGGCAGTCGCAGGGTTTGACGACGTGGACGAACGCCATTGCGTTGCAGGCTGGCACACGCTACGACCTTAAGCTGGAATATCTCCAAGCCGGCGGCGCGGCGCAGGCGCATCTTTATTGGTATAGCCCAAGCCAGTCGGAACAAGTCATCCCGAACACCTGTCTCTATCCGACAAACAGCATCGGCAGCACGAGTTCAAACGCGCCGTCCGTCGTGACAAGCGCTTTGAGTGCTGTGGCGTTTCTTGGACAACCTTTCAGTTTCACGGTGACCGGCGCAAATACGCCACTCGGTTTCACGGCGAACGGACTGCCGCCAGGACTGGCTCTCAACAACGTCAGCGGCGCAATTACCGGTGTGCCCACTCTTGCCGGCAATTTTCAGTCCACGCTTGCCGCAAGCAATTTAATCGGTGCGGGTGCGTCGGTTCTGAACATCATGGTTTTGAACACCGGTAGTTCCGTTGTGCAGGAAATCTGGACAAATGTGGACGGCACCAATGTCGCGGACATCCCGACTGGCACGCCGGCAAATTTCATGAACGTGATTGGCACCCTCGAAGGCACGCCGAATTACGGCGAGAATTACGGCGAGCGCGTTCGCGGCTACTTCACTGCACCCGTAACGGGAAATTATTATTTTTGGATCGCCGGTAGCGACTCGGCGCAACTTTGGATTTCCGACGACAACAACCAGGTCAACCAAGTTCTGCGTGCGTGGGTGACGCCCACCAACAATCCGACTTCGCCAGGCCAAAACGGAACTTCGTCGCGCCAGTGGAATTTGCAATCGTCGCAGCAGTCCGGCTGGCTTTCGCTGGTCGCCGGCCAGCAGTATTACATCCAAATTTTGCACAAGGCAGGCGTCGGCACGAATGACAACTGGTCGGTCGGCTGGTTGCAAGATCCGACTGGCACCAACTACACACCAGCCGGCGTGGTGCCGGGTTATTTGCTGTCGCGCTATTATCCGCCGTTGCCAGCGAATAATCCAGGCACGCTTTACTCGGCAAATTTGCTTGCGTTGCCAGGCGCCGTTAGCGATGGCGTCGGCTCGGCGACCTTGCGTGTCAACGCAGCAGGCACGCAGGCCACATTGAGTTTCACTGTCACAAATTTGGTTGGCACGCCGACCGGCCAGTCCATCAATTCCGATCCTTATTTGAATAATCCCGGCGAATTAATTTTTGATATTTCTGCCGCGAAGCCGCAGGCCAATGGCACTTATTTGTGGAACATCAAGGCTACTGGTCCGCTCGGAATCGGTGATATCCAGCAAATCATTGCCGAAGGCAAGGCCGCCATCGTCATCGAAAGCACCGCATTCGAGAATGGTGAAATTGGCGGGCATTTTACGCTCGCCAATGGTTCACAGACTTTCACACCGCCTCCCGCGCCGCCGGCATGGACAGATGATTCTGCCAACCCGAATGCCGCCGTGCGCTTCCTGACGCAGGCGACGTTCGGCGCGAACTCCAATGACATCGCCACCGTGCAATCGCTCGGTTATGCCGGCTGGCTCGCCAATCAGTTTTCAATTCCGCCGACGCATGGTTTGACCAACGTGCTGGCCCATCCGTATTCGGATCCGACGGATTTATATCAAAGCCCGCTCTGGTTCAACACCTGGTGGCAGAATTCCGTGACCTCACCCGACCAGTTGCGTCAGCGCGTGGCCTTTGCACTCAGTGAGATTTTTGTCGTTTCGGAAAACGGCACGCTTCAAAATCATGCGGACTGCCTTTCGTCCTACTATGACATGCTGCTGGATAATGCTTTCGGCAATTTCCGCACGCTGCTTGAAAATGTCACGCTCCATCCCGCAATGGGTTTGTATCTGGGAATGCAGGGCAATAATGCGGGCAGCATCATCACGGGACTCCACGCGGATGAAAACTACGCGCGCGAAATTCAGCAGTTGTTTTCCATCGGCCTGAACCGGCTGTGGCCGGATGGCTCGCTGATCTTAAATCTGCAGGACAACCTCGTGCCGACCTACGGACAAAACGAAGTCATGGGGTTTGCCAGCGTGTTCACCGGCTGGAATTATTATCAGACCAACCAGACCAACGGCCGGCTGCCTTCAACCTGGTATCCGGGCGCGAATTACACCAACCCGATGGTGCTGGTGCCGTCGCATCACGAACTTGGCACCAAGCTTGTGCTCGACAACGTCATGCTGCCGCCGGCGTGGGGCAATCAGGCGGTTCCATCCACCACCAATGACGCTTATTGTTCGCAAGATTTGGAGTCGGCGATGGATTCCATTTTCAACAACCAGAATGTCGGACCGTTCATATCCCGCGAACTCATCCAGCGGCTGGTCACGAGCAATCCCAGCCGTGACTATGTTTATCGGGTCGCGCAGGTTTTCAACGACGACGGCACTGGTGTGCGCGGCAATATGCAGGCGGTTATCAAGGCGATCCTGCTGGATTACGAGGCGCGAAGCCCAGACATGATTCCACAACCAGGTTATGGCAAACAGCGCGAACCTCTGGTGCGCGTCACCGAACTGGCCCGCGCGTTTCCGGCTCCGCCAAACGTCAGCGGAACCTATAGCCAGACTACGAACCAAATTATCTCCATCATGACGGCAAGCCCGCACTTACTCAACACCGGCGACACGGCGTTCATGATTTTTACCGACACTTCGGGAAATGCAGCGCCTGCATCGCAAGGTTACAGCGTGACCGCGACCAGCCCGACAACGCTTGCGATTTCGGCGCCGCAACTCATCGTCGGCACTTACGGCCAGACTAACGGCGTCATCACCGCCGCGCTTTCCGGCAACGGCCTCGCCGTCGGAAACCCGGTTTACCTGGTGTTTACGACTGGGGGCGCGTCGAATGGGTTGTTTCAGGTTGCCGGCGTGATCGACTCATCTCATTTCACGGTTACGACCACGGATTTAGTCCAGCGCACGGGCAGCTGCCTGCTGCCAAAATTATCCGTCGGTGGCTACACGCAAACCGGGACGAATATCGTCATCAGCACAGCGGGACCACATGGTCTCGTCGCGGGCAACAGCGTCTTTGTCAATTTCACCTCCGGCTCGGCGGTGGACGGAAATTATCAGGTGACGAGCGTGTCCGATCCGACGCATTTCACAATCACCACAACAAATTCCGCGAACCAAAATGAAAACAGCCTTTTGGTTTACGATTTGCAGCAGCCGGTTCTGACGCGCTCGGGCACAGTTGTAATTCAGGAAAGCACCTGGAACATGAGTTACACCGACACCGGCACGTCTTCGAGCTTGTCGCAATCGCCGCTGCGTTCTCCTACTGTTTTCAACTTTTTCTATCCGGGCTACGAATTTCCGGGTGTGCTCGCGTCCGCCGGCATGACCACGCCTGAATTTCAACTGACCACCGACAGCGGCGTGGCCGCACAGATGAATTTCATCGAGGGTGGTATCTTGAACGACACGGCCAATACCAATGGCTTAAGCAGCTTTACAGGCGGTGCCGGCAGCGGGGCGGTCGTCCTCGATATCCGCCCATGGATGACAGCCAATTACACCTCCGATTCCGGGATCCCCACGCTCGTCAGCAACCTGGACACACTGCTCGCGGCAGGCCAACTTTCCGCTGCGGCGCAGACGAATATCATCGGCTATGTTGCGAACACAAATAATTTTACCTTCAGCACCCCGCCGACCCAGACGCAGATGCGCGACCGCGTTCGGGCGGTCGTTCATTTGATAATCAGCTCGCCGGATTACATCATCCAGAAATGATTTTATGAACGACAAAAACTTTATTGAATACTCGCGCCGCGATTTTCTCCGCCGCGCCGCCTGCGCCGCCGTCGGAACCGTCGCGATGACTTCGGCCATCCGGGACCTGCGCTTTATGAACGCCGCCGTTGCGCAGTCGAACATCACTGATTACAAGGCCCTGGTCTGCATTTTTCTCCAAGGTGGCAATGACTCGAACAATCTCATCCTCCCGACCCTTCAGTCGCAATACAACAATTACGCCGCCATCCGCACGCCGGTGTTGGCGATTCCGCAAAGCGCCATCCTTCCGGTCAATTCGCTGGACGGAGACGGCAATACCTACGGTCTGCATCCGAGCTGCCCGGAACTGCAGACGCTTTTTGGCGAAGGCAAGCTGGCATTTTTATTCAATACCGGCACGCTGGTTTATCCGATATCCCGAGCACAGTATCTGGCCGGGACGATGGCCACGCCACCCCAGCTTTTTTCCCATGCCGACCAGCAGACACAATGGCAGACCTCCATTCCTGACCAACCGCCGACCACCGGCTGGGGTGGACGTTGCGCAGATTTGCTAAACGCCGTTCAGCCTAACGCGCCGATTTCGCTGATGGTGTCACTTGCGGGCGCAAATACGTTCGAAATCGGCAACATCGTCCAGCAGTATTCGGTTTCCACGAGCGGCGCGATTTCTCTTTCCATGCCGGGCACGCCGTCCGGCGGTGCCAGCACCAACCGGCTGCCAACCTTGATGCACATTCTCGGCCTGCCTAATACGAACCTGCAATCACAGGCTTACGCGGGCGTTGCCGAACAGGCCATCAATTCAGGTGCGCTCCTGAACAACGCTATTTCCAACACCGCAGCCTCGACATATTGGTCAAACGGTTTTCCGGTGAAAATCACCCCGCCTGAAGGTGGGACGGCGTTCACTTCCACCTTGAGTCCACAGCTGCAGATGGTCGCGCGCCTGATTGCGGCCGGCAGCACCTCCGCTGCGAACGGCGGCTTCGGGATGAAACGCCAGATTTTTTTCTGCCAGGTCGGCGGCTACGATCTGCACACCGGCCAGACTGATTACAGCAATAATAATCCAAGCAATGTCCTGATCGGTGCGCATACCAACCTGCTCGCGGAATTGAGCCAGTCCATGTATGCTTTCCAACGCGCCATGGAGCAGCTCGGCCTTTCCAACAAGGTGACCAGTTTCACCGCCAGCGATTTTGGCCGCACATTTCCAAGCAACGGCCAGGGTAGCGATCATGGCTGGGGCAGCCATCATCTCATCCTCGGTGGTGCAGTGAACGGCCAAAGAACTTATGGTCAGTTTCCCGCGCTCACCGTCAACGGCCCCAACGATACCAGCACCGGACGTTGGATTCCGACCACGGCGATTGACCAGTATTTCGCAACGCTCGCCACTTGGTTTGGCGTGGACAATAGCAACCTTTCCACCGTTTTCCCGAACATCGGACGCTTCGCGGCACCAAACCTCGGTTTTATCTGATGAAAAACAGGCTACTGGTCGCAGCGATTTTGATTGTTCCGCTTGGACTGTTTCTTTATTTCTGGCGGCATCCAGGCACGGTGAAAACCTACGGTGGCGAAAACAAAACTTCGCAGGACGCTGCGGTGACCATTGCCCTCGCAAATCAAAATTCAAACATCGTCACCATCATCGCATCCAACTTCGCGCGCTATCAACCGGCGCAGGTGGTGCCAGACACCGCGGCGAAAATTGCTGTTTCACCTGCGGGTCCGGGCCAGCCGTTACAGTTCAGGAATTTTGCGCCGGCCACCGTCCTTGAAAACGTGCGGCACGCTGTCCGGCAATACGGTGAAATGTTTGGCGGCAACCCCGTCGGCACAAACCCGGAAATCACCAGCCAGTTGAACGGGAACAATCCCAAGCACATTAATTTCCTCAATACTGAAGCCGGCATGCGCGTCAACGAATACGGCGAACTGGTGGATTCCTGGGGCACGCCGTTTTTCTTCCATCAGCTTTCAAGCATGGACATGGAAATCCACAGCGCCGGGCCAGACCGGATCATGTGGACGACGGACGATCTGGTCACAAAATGAAACTGGATTTGAATCGTCCATGAACTCGAACTAAAATCCTTTATGAAGGCCAAACTACACTGTCTCCTGATAGCGCTGACGACATTCGCCTGTATTCATAGTGCCGCGGCCCAAGGGGAAGCTTTTTTCAGGATTTCCGGTCCGGCTGCAACAGCCATCACTGCGTTTAACCCGGATGGCACGATCGTGTGGAGCAACGCGTCCGTTGGCACAAGTTATATTGTTCAGATTGCCGCTTCGCTGTCCGTGGGAACCAAATGGGTGGATTACGTCCAGCTTTCCGTCACGAATAGCGTCAACACCAATTTGGTCGTTGCGTTCAATCCACCCGCTGGCATGGCACTGGTTCCAGCTGGTGTGTTCACGATGGGGGACACGCTGGATGGCGAGAGCGATGCGTTTCCCACGAACGTTTATGTATCGGGTTTTTATATCGATGTGAATTTAGTCAGCTCCAATCAATGGGCGGGAATTTATACCTATGCGACGAGTGTTGGGTATGGCTTTGAACATGGAGGCGGGGGTAAGGCGGCGAATCACCCGGTGCAGACCGTGGACTGGTTTGACGCGGTGAAGTGGAGCAATGCACGTTCACAACGGCTAGGTTTGACTCCGGTATATTATTCGAATCCGGAATTCACACAGGTGTTCACCAATGGGGATGTTGGAAAAACGGTTTACGCGAACTGGTCGGCCAACGGATATCGGTTGCCTACGGAAGCAGAGTGGGAGAAAGCGGCTCGGGGCGGGTTGATTGGGCAACGATTCCCTTGGGGCAATGTCATTACTGAAGCTTTGGCCAACTATTACGGAGACACGAATGTCTATAGCTACGATTTGGGGCCGAACGGTTATAATACGGCCTTCACGAATGGGGTTGCCCCCTATACGAGTCCACAGGGATCTTTTGGGCCAAACGGCTATGGGCTTTACGACATGGCAGGAAATGTTTTGGAGTGGTGTTGGGATTGGTATGCAGAGTCGCCTTATCCGGCGGGCAGCCCTTATCTGGGCGGAGCCGATCCACACGGCCCGGCAACAGGGAGCGAAAACGTGCTACGCGGTGGGCTGTGGAGCTACTACGCTGATTACGCACGATGTGCTAATCGCATTAGCGTCAGCCCTAATTACGCCGGCGACGACGTTGGTTTTCGGTGCGTTAGGTGGTTCTAATATTTCGTTAAAGCTTAACCCTTTTTTAATTCTTTAGTATAAATAGTTGCAGGTGATCGCAATTGAACATTATTCAATGTGAATAGAGTTTATAAGATTTCAGCAACACACCCAGACCATTGGATGGACTATTAGATGCCAGTTTACTGATCGATACTATTGGAGTTGTTCTGCCCGGAAAAACCGGTAGGGAAATACCAAGGCGGTGTTCGTGAAGTGGAATGAAGTGCTTGGACCAGTCACGACTACATCATTGATGAAATCCCAACGCGTGAAATCAAACGACCCCTGAATTTCGTTGGTGGTGACGGCGGTGCCGGTGACAACAATGTGGAACTGGTTCTTGCCGAGATAGGTCGGCGTGCCGACCACGAAACCCGGAAGTGAAATGAGTGCATTGAGAAATGCCAAGCCAGCGCTGCGTATCCGTAGCCGGAGCACCCCTAGCCTGCGAAAAGGTATTCATTGGTTGGTGCGGAATAGATCGCCAAGGGTGCCGCCGAGGGCAATCTGACCGCCACCGTTGGTCAAGGCAGCCGCAACAAAACTGCTGTTGAGAGGAATACTCGAAAACATCCCGGATTCGGAACTGAAAACGCTGCGGCTGCGGAATTGTTTGCCGGAACCCAGATCGGCATAGATGTTGTTCGCGGTGGCCTGGGTATTGGTCGGGGCGGTGATCTCATTATTGACGTCAAAGAGCAGGAAGTTCTCGATGCCGGAGGGGTTCCCCACACTGTAGTCCTTGACCGACAATTGGGCGTCCTCGAGATGACTGGAGAGCGCCGGCAGGATGAGGCGAAAATAGTCGTTATACAAAACGCCCGAGGCGCTTCCAACAAAGTAGTTAGGGACACCGCCGGGTATGGCTGCCAGCGCTTGAATACCAGCCTTGATCGGCAGAATTGATCACCACGGATACATCACGAACTTCGACTTCAAATCGCGTCGCTAATTGCGACGTTGTTGCGACATGAAAGCGAATGTGACGCAAACCCGTCTGCATCTACGGGCGTTCGTCAGTTTCGAAACAGTTTGCTTCTGGAAATTTGGTGATAGTTGCGGAGTAGTAAAATCCGACTCGATTTGTGCGAGTCTCACCAACGGCTCCTATCCTATTCCAGTCTGCGGACGACATCAGCGAAGACCGTGCTTATGCAACCCGGATTTATTAGCAAACGGAATAAGTCCCCGTTTCATGTGACTATCCGATATCAACTTCAGGTGGCATTTTCGCCATGGCATGTTATTAATTAAGCAAGAAATACAGCCGATGTGTAATCAACAAAAACAAGCAAATCGGCTTTCCCTGCAGTATTTTTCCAGTCAAACCCAGTCAGCGAAGCGGAAACCCACCATCACATTGGTTTGGGAAGCAATTTACCGGGTCCGATTATTTGCACTGGCCTTTCTGTTCCTAATACCGGCACATGTGGCGCAGGCATTCAGCGGGGCGACCGTGCCTTGGACGACTTACGAAGCGGAAAACATGACCGTCAGCGGCGGCTCGCTTTTGGGGCCGCAGTATGGTCCCAATGTGGTCGCTTCGGAATCTTCGGGGCGGAAATGTGTTCAGCTTGTGGGCACCGGCCAGTATGTGCAATTCACCAACCAGTCAGCCGCCAATTCTATGGTTGTGCGCTACAGCGTGCCGGACACGGCGAACGGAATGGGAACCAATTACACCATCAGTCTCTATACCAACGGCGTGTTTGTCGAGAAGCTGTCGCTGACCTCCATTTATTCGTGGCTGTATGGCAGTTATCCGTTCGTGAACACTCCGTCGGCGGGATCGCCGAGAAATTTTTACGATGAGGTTCGCACCAACAACCTCAACCTCAACCCGGGCGATGTGGTGCGCCTGCAAGTGGACAGCACCGACACCGCCACTTATTACGTCATCGACCTCGTTGACCTGGAAAATGTCGCCGCGCCGATCACCCAGCCAACGAACTCACTTTCCGTTACGAGTTCGCCATATAACGCCGACCCCACGGGCGTCAATGACAGCAGCGCCGCGTTGGTGAATTGCATTTCAGCCGCCGGCAGCAGCAAAAGTGTTTGGATGCCCGCCGGAACCTACAAAATATCTCAGCCCATTAACCTTCCTTCCAACGTCACGATTCAAGGCGCGGGCATGTGGTTCACGACTTTGGTCGGAGATCCGACTGTTTATGGAAACCCGGCCACCACCTATACTTATAATAGCAGCAACCGGCGGATTAGTCTTGTTGGCGGTGGCAGCAATATCCATTTGTCTGATTTCGCAATTGTCGGCAAGTTAAACTACCGGAATGACAGCGACTACAATGACGGACTGGTCGGATCATACGGCACCGGCTCAACCATCTCACGCCTCTGGGTGGAGCATGTCAAGACCGGCGCGTGGATTTGGAATTCAAAAGGGCTGGTCATTGACAGTTGCCGGTTTCGCAACACGATCGCGGACGGTTGCAATATCGATTATGGGATGCAAAGCTGTGTCGTCACAAACTGCACCTGCCGGGGCACCGGAGACGACTGTTTTGCCTTCTGGCCGGCGAGTGCAGGCTCGTATATCCCCGGCCAAAACGTAGTTACGCACTGCACGGCACAAACACCTTTTCTAGCCAATGGCGGCGCCATTTACGGTGGTGCCAGCAACCGGATCGAAGACTGTCAGTTCCTGGATATAACCTACGGCTGCGGCATTCTTATCAGCACGACTTTTAATGTCGGCGCCAACGTATTCAGCGGAATCACCGTGGCCCAGCGATGCGACCTCATTCGCGACGGCGGCTATGATCCCGCATACCAATGGCGCGCCGCCCTGCAACTCTGCCTGGACACCTACGGCGTTGGTATTTCGAACGTGAATCTAAATAATCTCAATATCACAAACAGCATTTCCGACGGTATGAACATCATCGGCGGCACAGGCATGCTGACCAACGCGATGGCGGCCAACGTGAGCATTTCCAATTATGGCCTTGGCACCAGCGGACGGAACGGTCTTTGGGCGCGGAACGATGCCGTCGGCAGCATGATCGTGAGCAATTCGGCGATTGCCGAATACCGGAATGACTCGTCCAAATTCTTTTTCACTTTCGTGACGAATAACGCCATGAGCGTGACGGTGCTGGCGAATCCACCGGGGCTTGCCTTCACCGTGGATGGAACGAACTATGCCAGCGCGCAAAACTTCAACTGGACGCCGGGTTCAAACCACACCATCGCCACCACCTCGCCGCAGGGTGGAAGCGCGGGAGTTCAATATGTCTGGAATTCGTGGAGCGATGCCGGGGCGATTTCACATACCGTCAGTCCGACCATCACCACCAACTATACGGCAAATTTTTCGACGCAATATTTGCTGACGATGAGCACGGGCGCGGGCGGCAGCGTAAGCCCGGGCAACCTGTGGACGAACAGCGGCGCGGCGGTGAACATCAGCGCGACGGCATCCAACGGTTACAGTTTCACGAGCTGGACTGGCAGCGGCAGCGGGTCTTATTCGGGAAACAACAATGCCGTGCCGGTCCTGATGAACGGACCGATTACCCAAACCGCCAGTTTCACCATTCAAGTGCATTCCATGTCTATTGCACAACAACCCGTCAATGTTCTCCAAGGCGCAATCATCACTCCGGAAGTTCAGGTGCAGGCATTCGACATCAACGGCCTGACACTCGGGAACTCGACTATCAACCTGTCGCTCGGCAGCGGCACCGGAACGTTGGCCGGCACGTTGACGCGCACCACCGACGGCGGCGGCATCGCCCATTTCAATGATTTGAGCGTGAACCAAGCCGGCCCGAAAACGCTGACTGCCACGGCTGCCGGAGGTAATGCTCCGCCAACCAACAGCAGTTCATTCGCTGTGGTCGGTTCGGTGGCAGCGCTGTCCTTCACCACCCAGCCCGGATCGGCGGTGGCGGGTTTTCCATTTGGTCAGCAGCCGGTTCTCGA
>Ga0181528_10001254_pt1 | contig 15857 bp, 13 predicted proteins | sample PEATcosm2014_Bin_47_FD_119742 | JGI IMG/M metagenome (GOLD analysis project Ga0181528, IMG submission 119742) | Peatland microbial communities from MTU Mesocosm Facility, Houghton, MI, USA - PEATcosm2014_Bin10_10_metaG | ecosystem: Environmental > Terrestrial > Soil > Wetlands > Peat | place...
ATAAAATAGCCCAGCAGATAAAAGCTAGCCGCTTCTATCGCTAAGTTGGAGGACATGCCGGCTCCGGCAATTAATATTACCTGTAAATAACCCATGTGGGCGATGGATGAATAGGCCAGCAAGCGCTTTACATTATTTTGCAGCAAAGCCAGCAGATTACCGGTTATTATCGATATGCCGGCAATGACGCTGATCACAGACAGTAAGGGGGTATAACTGTAACTGCCGGTGCTAACCAAATATCTAAGCAGCAGGACAAAAACCGCTCCTTTTGAAACCGTGGCGATAAAAGCCGTAATTGGCGCAGGCGCGCCTTCATAGACGTCCGGGGTCCATAAGTGGAACGGTATCAGTGAAAGCTTGAAACCCAGCCCGGAGACAATCAGCAAAGCGCCGCCGAGAATGACGGCGTTTATTTCCGGCTGATTCGCCAAGTAATGTCCGATGGCGCTGAAATATAATTCACCGCATTGCGCATAAATCAAAGCCATGCCCATTAAGAGGAAGGCGGAAGACACCCCGGATAAAACCAGATATTTGATGGCGGCTTCCAGCGCGCGCAATTGATTGGGCGGATAACCGATCAAGGTAAATAACGAGATGCTGAGTATTTCAAGTCCCATCAAAAAACTGGCGAAATGGCTGCTGCAGACTAGTACCGAACCACCTAGCAGAGCGGTTAGCAGCAACAAGGGGAGTTCCTGGTATTGTCCTTCCCGGACTTTAAAGTAGTCGTAACTAAGCCCCATTACGGCAAGACCGGCTAGCAGTAATAAAGCCATATAAAACCGCGCATAGACATCTACCCGGATCAATGAAGTAGCCTGGATAGGCGTTTTCCAGTCAGCAACGCAGATAGCCAGCAATGCGATGATGATTCCACAGACGGCAAGCAGGCAGGTCAGTACGAAATTACGGCGAATAGCGATGCTGAGCATCGTCAATACGACGAAGCCGGTAATGGTAATGATCGGCGCTATGCCAAGTAATTGATCGACATTCATTGCTGCGCCATTACCGGAAGATATTGCATGCCCTGCTTCAAGGCCGGAAACGCTGTATTTAATACGTTTTGAGGAATTAATCCAAGCCAGGCGCTGGCCAGTACCAGAATAGCGAACGATGCCATTTCCCGGCTATTAAAATCGGTCACTATGAAGTTTTGAGACTGTTGACCGTAAAAGACTTTTTGCAGCAAGTTCAGCGCATATACTGGAGCCAGAATCAGGGCCAGGGCTGTCACCGACGTCAATAACGGATTGACGCTAAACGCCCCCTGCAACACCAGAAATTCACCGATAAAGTTTCCCAGACCCGGTAGGCCTAACGAGGCTAGCGCAAAGAACAATGAAAAAGCCGACAGCCGCGGCAATACCGCCCACAGCCCGCCCATTTGCCGCATTTCCCGGGTATGCAGCCGTTCTTGCAAAGCTCCGGCTATCATAAACAAGGCGGCGGCGCTGACGCCATGAGCCAGCATGGTCACTACAGCACCTTGTTGGGCAATGATATTCCAGGAAAAAACCCCAAGCAGGATAAAACCCATATGGCTGATACTGGTATAAGCGATCAACCGTTTCAGATCGGATTGGCCGAAAGCCAGGGTGGCGGCGTAAATAACGCTTATCGTGCCCAGCAGCATGGCTAGCGGGGCAAATTGATGTGCGGCATTCGGAAACAAAGGCATGACAAAGCGAAGCAGGCCGTAAGCTCCGGTTTTGAGCATGGCTCCCGCCAGGATGACGCTGCCTCCGGTGGGGGCCTGGGTATGGGCGTCAGCTAGCCAGGTATGCAGGGGAACTGCCGGCAGTTTGACGATAAAGGCGATGAAAAAACCCAGCATCAACCAAAATTCAAGATTCGGCTCAATATTGGTATTGAGCAATTCAAAATAATCGAAACTAAGCACGCTGCCGTTGTCATGGTGCGCCAACACCAGCGCGACGATGGACAGCAAGAGAAACAGGCTGCCGGTTTGGGTGAAAATCATGAATTTAATTGCCGCATGAGTGCGGTTTTCATGTCCCCAGATACTGATCAGGAAATACATCGGAATAATCATCAATTCCCAAAAGAAAAAAAATAGAAACAGGTCAACCGCCAAAAAGATGCCTACTATGCCCGCCAGACACGCCAATAAATTAAAGAAATAAAAACCCTGTCTATGTTTGATTTCAGTCCAGGAACAGCTTACCGCCATAAATCCCAGCAAAACCGTTAATACGATCAACAGCAGACTCAGGCCGTCCATTGCCAAATGCAAGCTTATGCCAAAACGTGGAATCCACGGTTGAAGCAACTGAGCAAACCAGTCTGACTTTATGCGGTTAGTCAGTTCACCAGCCGTTGCACATTGCGCTATCGTCAATAACGATTCAACAATAAGGGTTATCACCGCTATCCGGCGCGGCATATCCGGACTCCAACGCTCTGAAATCCAGGCCGCTGCAGCGCCTAGAAACAGCACCCATATCAGCGCAAGCAAGATCACGTTGACCATCCAATGGCGATAATCGTTACCACGCCTAGCATCATGGATGCGGCGTACCAGCGGATGCGTCCGGTTTGCAATGTGCTGCCTAATAAGTGGCCGCCAAAACACAGCAGGACTATCGCGGTGTTTAAGCCGTCCACCACATCGTTACGATTCAGTTTGCAGAAAGTTTTGAACGGCCGCACCACTAAGTAGTCATAAAATTTATCCATGCCCCAGCCGCTAAACCAGAAATTACGTATGGGTTTAATCCAGCCGTTATTGGCGAAATTCTGCACGGACAGGCTACCGGTAAGATAGAACTGACTGGCAATCAATAAGCCGATAAAAGGTGCTATGGCGGTAATCACAGCGACGGAGTTGAAACTTCGGGAAGCCTGCTGTGCAACTAAAGCCGGAAATACCGAATCCAGGGGGATTTGCAGCATGCCTCCAAATAAGGCCAGGGCGCTAAGCATGATCAGCGGCAGGCGCATTCGCCAGCCGGGCGGCTTTTCGGCAACTGGACCCAATTCACCGAAAAAGATCAGGAACACCATACGAAAACTGTATATTCCGGTGATCAATGCACCTACGCAGCCGGCGGCCCAAAGATAGGGGGAGGCCTGAAAAGCCGCCAGCAGAATCCGGTGTTTGCTTTCATATCCCGAACTAAACGGCAGTCCGCTCAATGCCGTGCAGCCGATCAAAAAACTCCAGAAGGCGATAGGCATGATCTTACGCAATCCGCCCATTTTAAAAATATTGTGCTCATGATGAAAGCACTCGATGACCACGCCTGCGGCAAGAAATAGCAACGCCTTGAAAAAGGCATGATTCAGCAGGTGAAAAATTGCTGCAGACCAGGCGCCTACACCTAAAGCCAGAAACATATAGCCTAACTGACTGATAGTGGAATAAGCCAGAATACGTTTGATATCGGTTTGAGTCAGCGCCGAACAACCTGCCATTAATAAAGTCATTGCGCCAATGATAGCCACTAGAGACTGGACCGATGGCGCCAATATGAATAAGCTATGGGTGCGGGCAATCAGGTATACGCCGGCAGTCACCATCGTGGCGGCATGGATTAATGCGCTGACCGGAGTAGGACCGGCCATCGCGTCTGGCAGCCAGGATTGTAAAGGCAGTTGTGCGGATTTTCCCAAGGCTCCGCACAGCAGCAGGGTGGCGGTTGCCACAGGCAACGGACCGCCTGCCTCCCATCGCGAGGTGATCTGAGCCATCAGTGTTTGAATGTCAAGGCTGTGCAAGTGTGAGAACAGCACAAACAGACCCACTAGCAAAGCAGTATCGCCGATTCTGGTCATCACAAAGGCTTTGCGGGCCGCATTGCCGTTGACGGGGTCCTGATACCAGAAACTGATTAGCAGATAGCTGCCAAGGCCAACCCCCTCCCAGCCAAAATAAAGCAGCAGCAGATTGTCTGCCAGCACCAGCACCAGCATACCCGCCACGAACAGATTCATATAGGCGAAGAAACGCGCATAGCCGGAATCCAAAGCCATGAATTCCGCAGAATACAGATGGATTAAAAAGCCGACGCCGGTAACAACTATCAACATGGTCATTGATAAGGCATCGAGATAGAAACCAAACGGCACCGACCAATGTTCTATGGTAAACCAGTTGCCTAATTGCATAGGGTAAGCTTGCATGGTTCCGTTAAGGAATTCTCCCGCGATCAGGGCGGTCAACATGGCAGAAACCCCCACACTGCCAACGCCCATCCAGGAAATCGCCGGTTTGGAAAGTTGCTCTCCACCTATCGCCAGGAATAAAAAGCTTAGAAACGGCGTCAGAGGGATTACCCATAGTAATTCGAGCATTTTTGCCTCCTATCCTTGCATTTTGTTGATTGAATCAGTATCTAGACTATGAAACCGGCGGTAAATTTGCAGGGTTAATCCCAGGCCGATTCCGACTTCGGCTGCGGCAAGCGTCAAAATTAGCAGAAACATGATTTGTCCGTCTGCTTGCCCCCATCGGGAACCGGCGGCAATAAACGCCAGGCCGGTAGCATTGAGCATAATTTCCAAAGACATTAATATCATGATCAGATTTCGCCGCACCAACACACCGGTAACTCCCAAAACAAACAAAGCAATAGAGAGCAGTAAGCTCTGTTCGATCAAGATGCCGTTCATGAGTTTTCTTCCGGCCTTGCGGTTTTGCGGATAATTTTGCCCAAATGATAGGCTCCGACTAGACCGGCGAGCAGCAATATTGAGGCAAGCTCCACAGCAAGCAGATAGGGGCCGAATAACGCCATGCCAACCTGCTTGGAATTGACGATATTACCGGTTCCGGAAATGTCGCCTTGCACCAGCATCACCAATACTTCCAAGAACAGAATCAAAGCCAGCAGCGCCGGACCAATCCAGCCTTTAGGCTGTAACCATAAACGTTCCTGCTCTATGGTTTTTTGTCCTTGATTGAGCATCATGATGACGAAAATAAACACAACCATAATGGCGCCGGCATAAATTATGACTTCAAGCACAGCTGCAAAATGCGCTCCCAGCAAAAACAAAATGACGCCTACCGACAGCAGGGATAGCATCAGGTATAACAAGCTATGAACCGCATGAAGCCGAGTGATGACCATTACGGTAGCGAAAAGCGCCACCGCAGACGCAATATAAAATAAAGTTAACTCCAACATGTTCTCTCTCCGCTAAGGTAATAAGGTTTTGACGTTGACAGGCGGCGCCTCATTTTCTGCTTGACCCTTGGCTTTATTGCCGGTAGCCATGCCGGCAACCCGATAAAAGTTATAGTCGTGATACTTGCCTGTGCCATTGATTAACAAATGTTGTTTCTCGTAAACCATGTTCTGCCTGTCGTACTCACACATTTCAAAATCCGGCGTTAGCTGAATGGCGTAAGTCGGGCAAGCTTCTTCGCAAAACCCGCACATGATGCAGCGGGAAAAATTGATACGGAAAAACTCCGGATACCAGCGGCCGTTTTCATCCTCGGTTTTTTGCAAAGCTATACAATCAACCGGACAAGCCACCGCGCAAAGATTACAGGCTACACAGCGCTCTTCACCATCCGGGTCGCGGGTCAAAATAATACGGCCCCTGTAACGCGGGGATAGAGCCGGTGTTTGCTCAGGGTATGCGACGGTATCGGCTTTAACGAAGGTATGCTTTAAAACTTCCCACAGTGATCGCAGTTGACTTAGCATGATTTCCCCCGTTACGCACAAATTCAGTTAAGGCCGGTTCTCCGGCAAGTTCAGCTCGATTCGGTCTGCCAAGCGCGTTAACTATTTTGAGAGTCAAGCGTGTCATGACAGCACGATCGCGCCGGTAATCAGTAAATTTAATAAGCCTGCCGGCAATAACGCCTTCCAGCCGAAGGCCATGAGCTGATCATAGCGAGGGCGCGGCAAAGCGCCTCGCAATAAAATAAAAAATCCAAGGCCGACAGCGGTTTTAAAACAAAACCACAGCAGAGGCGGTAACCAGGGGCCTAGCCAGCCGCCGAAAAACAAGGTAACCATCATCGCCGAACTGAGTGTCATGCCGATATATTCGCCGACAAAAAACATGCCGAATTTCATGCCGGAATACTCGGTATGAAAGCCGCCGACCAACTCTTGCTCGGTTTCCGGTAAATCCAGAGGGGCTCGGCGGTTTTCGGCAATGACGGCAATCAAAAAGATAATAAAGCCGAAAAATTGGGGAACAATGAACCAGCCGTAGCGCTGAGCTTCAACTATCTCTCTCAGGTTGAAAGTGCCGGATAGCATGACCACTCCCATAATGGCGATGCCCATGAATACTTCATAGCTGATGGTTTGTGCTGCCGCACGTAGGCCGCCGAGCAGCGAATATTTATTATTGGAGGCATATCCGGCCAGGACGACGCTATAGACGGAAAGGGAGGACAAAGCTAAAAAGTACAGCACGCCGAAATTGAAATCAATTATGCCTATGCCCGGTGCGATGGGAATAACCGCAAACCCGGTGAGCATGCAGACGAATACAATGGTCGGGGCTAAGACGAATATAAATTTGTCGGAAAACGGCGGTATCCAGTCTTCTTTGTAAAACATTTTGATCATATCCGCGGCAACCTGCATCAAACCAAACGGTCCGAGGCGATTGGGTCCAAGCCTGTCCTGCCAAATCGCCAAAAGCCGGCGTTCCACCCAGACTAATACGGCTGCGACCAGAATCAGCGATATTAAAATGCCGAATACATTGGTTAAATTGAGCGGATCTTTATTCATAAATTAGTCTCCGTATCAATCCGCTCAGTCGGGTCTACTTTTTTTAAAGTCACCATTTCATTGGTTTTGAGCAACTGCGATTCAGGCAAGCCGGCGGTAATGCCGAGTAAACCGCGCGGCAAAGTCTTTTCGATTTTTACCGGCGCCGTAATGATGGAAATGGCTAAAAGATCGCTGATATGAATATGGTCGCTGTTGCCGACTCCTAATAGCGAGGCATCCGCAGGATGCAATAAGGCGCAAAAATCCGGTTTGCGTTCGAATATGGCGGGAGAATGCAGGCAGAACTCATCACTGCTGAAAATATTGGGCAATAACATGACCCGCCAGATGCCGGGTTCCGGCCTGTACGGATAGGGAATATCGTGGAACCAGTCCCGATTACCGGATGCTTCGATTAAGCGGACGCCAAGCTCGCCTCCGCGCAGATGTCCGCCTATCTCAGCCTGAAATTTGTTTATGGCCTGATAAGAGTTCCATCCCGGCGCCCATATTATTGGTAACAAGGCAGGCGGAATATTTATCCGGCCGCCTTCCATGGAAAAAGCGAAAGGCGTTTGCATATCTTCCGGTATGCCTGATTCATTGACGTCGATGTCGGCATGAATGGCTGTGCGTCCGCTGCTACGCTGGGCTTGCCTTGGGATTTTATTTGCCCGGTCTGCGTAATCGGTTTTTGCTGTGATCCCGGCTATGCCGGCAAGACCGGGAAACGCTGCCGCGCAAGCTGCGGTTAATTCATCGAAATTACGCCATTGCCTATCCTCCATGGTGTTTGTCAACCACTGCCAACCGGCTAGCAATGGCTCTGCAGGCGGATATACCGGAAAATAACGTTGCGCCCGGCCTTCATTGTTGACAATCAAGCCTGAGGATTCGGAAAATGCTGCGGCCGGCAACAGTAATTCGGCTTTCTCAGTAGTATTATTTTCCAGACTATCGATTACCACGATATGCGAACTTGCCGCCAAAATGACATCCAGTTCCTTATATGATGTACGCCTATATAGATCGTTTTCCAGTATGATTAGCGTATCAGTCAGGCCTTCGCTTATTTTGGTAAAAGCCTGTTGCAAAGTTCGGCCGCCCATTATCGCCAAACCCAGGCTGTTGCATTCCGGAACAATGAAAGTTAATTGCTTGTGTGGCCCTGGCAATGCCTTTGCGACATTGTACGCCGCCTGAATAAGCTCAGGACTTGCACAATTGGTTCCGGACACCACTAGCGGGCAATTGGCTTTTTTCAAATCTGCAGCAATGGTTGTCGCCAATAATTTTTCGTTATCGCTTAGATCGGGCGGGGCAGGGGCATGCTCATCCAGAAAATGGGCAATTGCAAAACCGAGACGGGCAATGTCTTCAGGGCTGCCGCGATATGTGCCGCTAGCGGCGTCATCAAGGCCGGTGGCGCATAATCCTGCAATAAACATAGGACTGTTTGCTTTTCGCTGTAACTGGCGGATGGCGCTGTCCTGCCAATGGGGTATATGCATTTTCTCCGCTAATGCAAAGGCGGCGTTACGTACCGATTGTCTTAGAGAAAGCGCCATCCTGGGGGCGCTGTGGGTGACGTCTTCACCTAAAATCAATACGGCGTCGGCGTGTTCTATCTCGCGCAGGGAAGGGGTATGGATACCGCCGTTGCATAGTATTTCGGCAATGGCCTTAAGTAAATCGTGTTCGGTATCGTCCAGACCCAGAAAAAAATTTTCTTCGCCAACTAAGGTACGCAAGGCAAAATTAGCTTCCAGAGATGCACGAGGCGAGCCGATACCAAAAACGCCCTGAGCGGTTTTCACAAGCTTTTGAAAATGATTTTTAGCCGTCTCGGCATCCACCTGCAAACCATTGATGCGTGGTGTTAGAATACGTTTAGGGCTAGCCGGAAAACCATAAGCAAAGCGGCCCAGGTCGCAAAGAAAATAGCTGTTTACCTCAGCGTTGTAACGATTAGCCACGCGCCTAAGTTTGCCGTAACGTTCTCCGGGGGAAATATTGCAGCCCAGACTGCAATGCACGCAAATTGAAGGAGCCGTCTGCAAATCCCATTTTCTCGCATAATGGTTGCTGAAGGTTTTGTCGGTGAATACCCCGGTTGGGCAAACTTCCACCAGATTGCCGCTAAATTGGTTTTCCAGCGCGCCATCCTCAAAACGGCCGAAATAAACGTTATTATGCATGCCCATGACCTGTAAATCCTTGCCGCCGGCATAGTCGTTATAGAAACGCACGCAACGGTAACAGGCAATACAGCGGTTCATTTCGTGGTTGATGAAAGGGCCGAGATTTTGATTCTGATGCGTGCGTTTTTTGCCTCGGTAACGCCGGACAGTGTGGCCGGTCATCACCGTCATGTCTTGCAAATGGCATTCACCGCCTTCTTCGCAGACCGGACAGTCATGGGGATGGTTGGTCATGAGCAGTTCTATGTTTTCGCTACGAAATTGCCGGGCCGGTTCGGCAGTTATCGAAACGCGCATTGCCTCGGTTACCGGTGTCATGCAGGCCATCACCAGCCGTCCGGATTGACTATTGGCATCCTTGTAATGGATAACCGCGCATTGCCGGCAAGCCCCTACAGCGCCCATAGCCGGATGCCAGCAAAAATATGGGAGATCGAAATTCAAGGACAGGCAAGCCGACAGCAAATTGCCGCCATCCGCAACTTGATAAGACTCGCCGTCTATTTCGATATTAGCCATTATCCGGACTCCATGACGGCGCGGTTGCCGGTAATATAGCCCTCGAAATCCGCACGAAAAAATTTAAGGGCGCTTTGCAGCGGCTCCATGGCCCCGGGAGCTAAAGCGCAAAAGGTATTTCCGGGGCTCATCATGCGGGTTAAACCGGCCAGGGTGTCGATATCCTCCAGGCGTCCATGGCCGGCTAGTATGGCTTTCAGCAAGGTGACCGTCCAGGGCAAGCCCTCCCGGCAGGGCGTACACCATCCGCAGGACTCCTGAGCAAAAAACTGTTCCAGATTCAGCAGCATTTGCACCGGACAAGTTTTGTCATCAAGCACGATGATGGCGCCGGTACCCATACGGCTTCCGGCTTTGGCTACTGCATCGAAATCCATGACCACGTCCAGATGTTCCGGCAACAAAAAGTCTGTGGAAGCTCCGCCCGGTAAGAAACCGCGCAACCGGTAACCATCCTGCATGCCGCCGGCATGTTCTTCGATAATTTCGCGGATGGGGGTGCCCATGGGCAGTTCCCACAAACCGGGATGCTTGACGCGGCCGCTTGCCCCGAATAATTTGCTGCCTTTATCGGCGCCGCGCCCTAGGCTCAGATACCAGTCGACGCCATAATGCAAGATATGCGGTACGTTGCATAGCGTTTCCACGTTATTGACCACAGTCGGATGGCCCCACAGGCCGCTAACCAATGGGTAGGGCGGTTTAGCGCGAGGGGTGGCGCGTTTGCCTTCCAGGGCATTGATCAATGCGGTTTCCTCGCCGCAGATATAGCGCCCTGCGCTGGTGTGGAGGTATATGTCAAGTTTGAAATCGGAATTTAAAACGTGTTTGCCCAGGTAGCTTTTAGACCGGGCTTCCAATAAGGCGGTTTCCAGGCGCTGTGCGGCAAGCCGGTATTCACCGCGCAGAAAAATATAAGCAATATGTGCTTGCACTGCATAAGCCGCAATAATCATTCCTTCAATTAGCTGATGCGGATCTTTCTCCAACAGCATTCTATCCTTGAAGGTTCCGGGCTCCATTTCATCTGCGTTGGCAATTAAATAACGAATCACAGCCGCATCGGCGTCCATGGGAACCAAACTCCATTTTTGCCCGGTATTGAATCCGGCGCCGCCTCGACCGCGAAGTTGGGCGTTTTGAACCCATTGCTGCACTTCTTGAGGCGATAATGACGAGATGGCCTTGCGCAGTCCTTGATAACCACCGCCGCTTTCATAATCGGCCAGAGTGGCGAAGGCGCGGCCGGCACACATATTTTTGGTCAAAGGCTTGTCGATTGTTTCCATAGGGCTTTACCTGCCGAGAATTCTGCTAACAGGATTTTCAGTGACATCTAACAGCAACTCGTCCCCGGCCATCACCACCGGCGCATGATCGCAAGCGCCCAGACAAACAATCGGCAATACGGTATATTCACCGTCTGCGGAAATGCCGCCTAACTCGACATTCAAATACCGGCACAAGCTTTCTTGCAGTTGATCGCTGCCCATCATCCAGCAACACACGCTATCGCAATAATGGATGACGGTTTTACCTACCGGCTGGCGATAGATCAGATTATAGAAAGTCGCCATCGCTTCCAGTTGCGCCGTCGGTATTTCCAATAGTTCGGCAATGGCAAGCAGGCTTTGGTCGGAAACCCAGCGGCGATGTTTTTGGACGATTTTCATCGCCTCAATGGCAACGGCGGCTTTATCTTCATAATGACTCATTTCGGCATTTATTTCCTCGATTTCAACCGGTTCCAAACCATTAAAATTTGAGTTTTCCGATGATGTTTTCATATCAGCGGTCCACGTCGGCCATCACAAAATCTATGCTGGCCAATATCGCAATCAAGTCGGCGATCATCATGCCCCGGCACATTTGCGGAATCATTTGCAAATGCGGAAAAGAAGGGGTGCGAATACGGGTACGGTATGACATGCCGCCGCCATCGCTGGTTAGATAATAAGCATTCAGACCTTTAGTGGCTTCTATGGTCACACAGGATTCTCCGGCCGGAATCACAGGCCCCCAGCTGACATTGAGAAAATGCTGAATCAAGGTTTCTATATCATGCAGGGTTTTTGCCTTGGCGGGTGGGGTGGTTAATGGATGATCGGCTTTATAAGGTCCGGCAGGCATGTTCTCCAGGCATTGTTCGATGATGCGAAGACTTTGCCTCATCTCTTCAACCCGCACCGCGCAACGGTCATAGCAGTCGCCGTGATGACCTATCGGTATTTCAAATTCATAATTCTGGTAGCCGGAATAAGGGCTGGCTTTGCGGTAATCCCAGGCGTATCCGCTGGCGCGCAGTCCCGCCCCGGTGACGCCCCAATCGATGGCTTCGCTGGTGGAATAAGCCCCGACACCCTTGGTGCGCCGTTTCAGTGTGCTGTTTTGTAATACCAGTTTGTCATATTGATCCAGTCTGGCTGGAAAGTAGGCGATAAATTCGCGTATGCTTTTATCCCAGCCTTTGGGTAAATCCATCGCCACGCCGCCGATACGGAAAAAGCTGGCATGCATGCGGGCTCCGCTAATGGATTCCAGAATATCGAATACCTTTTCGCGGTCGATAAACATATAAAAAATCGGCGATATCTGCCCAATATCCTGAGCAAAGGTTCCATAAAACAGTAAATGGCTGGCAAGCCGGTAAAGTTCGCAGATCATCACGCGGATCACCTGAGCGCGTTCCGGAATGCCTATGCCGGCCAATTGTTCAACGGCAAGCAGGTAAGGCAGATTGTTCATAGAGCCGCCCAAATAATCGACTCGGTCCGTATAAGGTATATAAGTATGCCAGGACTGCCGTTCCGCCATTTTTTCAGCGCCGCGGTGGTGATAACCTATGTCCGGCAAGGCGTCGACTATCTCTTCTCCATCCAGTTGCAAGGCTATGCGAAATACTCCGTGAACGCTGGGATGGTTGGGGCCAAGATTCAAAAACATGAAATCGCTGTTTTGGCTTTTTCGTTGCATCCCCCAATCCTCCGGAACGAAGCGCAAGGCATTTTGTTCGATGTCCTGCTGATGGTCGGGTAGGCTAAACGGTTCAATTTCAGTTGCCCTGGCGTAATGGTCTTTACGCAGAGGATGGCCTTGCCAGGTTGGCGGCATCAGAATCCGCCGAAGATGAGGATGGCCTTCAAAAACAATGCCGAACATATCCCAAATTTCGCGTTCATACCAATTGGCAGATGGCCAAATATGACAAATGGTCGGTATTGATAAGTTGGTTTCGTACAAAGCAATTTTTAATCGGATGGCCTGGTTTCGGCCGAATGAAAACAAATGATAGATGACAGTAAAAGCGCTAGCGGGTAGTCCTGATCTGTGCAGGCGCTGGCGTTCGTCTATGGCTGTCAGGTCAAACAACTGTCTATACGGAGAAACTGCCTGCAATTTTAAATAATTGAGGGCGGTACGCAGGTTTTGCGGCGTAAGCCAAACTGTGACGATACCGTCACTGGTGGCTTGAATAGTGAAATCCGATAAGCCGGTATTTTCCGTCAATTCGCCGACTATTGGAGCATGGAAATCTGCGTATGTTTGATCCGAAACATCGTCGAGGAGGGCTTTAGAGTTCATCAGGGCTTCTCAGATGCATGGTTTGCATCCTTTCCCGGGTCAGCTCATCGCGGTAACTGGGTTTGGGTGGCTTAATGACTGTTTGATCGCCAATAATCCAGCTTAAAGGCCGTTTTTCTTTAGCTATGCTTTCCTGCAATAAGATTAATCCTTGCAATAATGCCTCCGGCCTTGGCGGGCAGCCGGGCACATAAACATCTACCGGCAAAAACTTGTCGACGCCCTGGACGACGCTGTAAATGTCATACATGCCGCCGGAGTTGGCGCATGAACCCATGGAGATGACCCAGCGAGGCTCCAGCAGTTGATCGTAAAGGCGTTTGATCACCGGCGCCATTTTTCGGAAAACCGTACCGGAAATAATAATCAGGTCCGCCTGCCGTGGTGATGCTCTAATCACTTCGGAGCCGAAACGGGCAATATCATGACGACTGGTAAAAGCCGTGGCCATTTCGACGTAGCAACAGGACAGGCCGAAGTTAAAAGGCCATACGGAATGGGCTAAGCCCCAGGCCACTATATCCTCAAGCTTGGCGAACAGGAAATTATGTTGAAGCGCTTGGTCAAAAGTTTGGTGACCGCGGGCAGGGGTGTGATCGGTCTCGGCTTTACTTAGATGCCAATGCATGATTGGTTCTCCTAGGAATTGTTATGGCGTTGCCTGGCGGTACGCCAATCCAGAGCACCAATAGCCCAAAGATAAAACAACACGGCGAATAAAACACCGATGAAGATCAATGCTTCGAAAAACCCCTGCCAGCCGGCTTCCTTTACGGCTACGGACCAGGCAAACAGAAAAACGCTTTCCATGTCGAAAACCACAAAAAAGATAGCCAGCAAATAAAACTGCACGGAAAAACGCAAATGAACATCGCCTGTCGGCACGATGCCGGATTCGAAGGGCTCGTCCGCAGCGGCTTTAGCATGATGTTTTTGTCCTAATAAGTAGGAAACACCGAGCATAACGCCGGTAACCATCACCACAGATCCAAAATAAATAAGCAGTTGGCGAAGATCGGTAACAAAAACAGCTTCTGGATTGTTCATATGCATGGCTACCGTTGGTTTGCGATGGAAAAACCAGTTGTCCTACCGGCCGGATTTGCATGAGCTAGTGATTACAGCGTTGAGCTGGATTTCTGTCCTATTTAAGGTTAAGACATTATTCTTGGTATTTACTTGATTTCAATACGTGCTATTACCTATCCATTTAGACATGTTTTTAATGGTTTTGGCGGCTAGGTGTAACAACCTGCAATCGAAAACCCACAAATCTGCAATCATCCGCCACAAACCTGGATTATTTGCAACTGATCGCACCGGATTCAGATCGGTAGTGCATCGTAGAGTAGAAGCAGATGACACCCGCTTCGAAAAAGCCAGTTCAGAAAAGAAAACGGATGTTTTCCGGTACATATTAGCTATCTGTCTTCATAGCGCCATTTGAATAAGGTTTTCAACGTACATAAAATTACACTACGGCTTAAAGACTTATTGGACTGGGTTTAAGGCGCAACGCACGTCAATAGTTACGTTATCATTCAAACTAAGTTGATTTTTTGAGGTAAAATTTTGAAATGCGAATTTCCGGTTATGTTAAGGGTTGTCAGATGCCTGCCCTTCAACGAAAGACTGCAAGACCCGACAGAGCCTGGGGGGCAGGCATCTGACAACCCTTAACAATAGTGGTCTGTCCTCCAATTATGCGCTCTTCGAAGTAGAGCTTTAAACCGCTGATGCACTCTGACTAGTTACTAGATAGTTTCTGGAAATTTACCAAAAAAATTCTACCTCTGAAATAATTTTTTGAATTGCATAGATATTTTCCTTCCGTATATCATTCAAACTGTGTCAATTGCTATTTCGGAGGTTACCATGTTGACCGTTCCAGTATCGCTCAGTCAGGCATTTGAGGCGCAGCTTGATCCGCGCAATGCGCCTGATCAACAGTGCCGCGATTTTCATATGTGGTTTCGGTTTTATCTGGATTTCTGCAACAAGTACGACTCGAAACCGCTGCTCACTACAAGCTTTGCCAAATTTGACAAAAAGTTGAAAAGCAAAGGACAGTCAGAAGCCCAAAGGCAACAGGCTCGCCGTGCCATAGCCATTTATTACCGCATGGTTGGCGCGATTGCTAGCCATCCATAGTTAGCAATTTTTACCTCCGGAAGCCTACACTCGCCGATATTTTTAAGGGTTTGTAACTGTTTGCTCTAATCTAGAAAGATTTAGCTATTGCAGGTGGCTCAAAATTATTTTTAGCCCACGCCGCAAAGTTAGTTGCGGGCTTGCCTGCGACCTCGGTCGCCAGCTTGATCTGAGCATCGAAATTGCCTCCTAAATAAGTATAGTTTTCGAAATAGGCTAGCATCTGAGCAAGCTCACCTGCGCCTTCGAAGAAGGCCGAAAAAACCTCGACCGGAACTTGCTTAAAGGTGAATTTGTGGCCTTGATTATTGAGCGTGTTAACAATGTCGTCGAAGCTCAATAAATTGCCCACGAGCGGGAGATACTGCCCGTTGCCAACCTTAGCAGGATGGGCAAACGCGCCTGCAACAACATCCCCAAGCTCGGTAATATCACCCATATGGATAACTTTCGCTGTCGGGTCGATTGGCAATACCCAGCCTGTAGAGCCATCTTGCTGGACTTTCGGTGCTAACTTGCCGTTGAAGTTTTGAAAAAATAGCGGGGCTACTACAAATGTATAGTGTGCAAACCCTGCATCCTTGACCACTTCATCGACTTTGGCTTTGCCGGTGAAATGCGGGACATCAAATTTGCCGCCGCTGATCTTTTCAACGTTGGGCAGGGTAGACCAAACGAAATGCCG
>Ga0181528_10001256_pt1 | contig 15847 bp, 14 predicted proteins | sample PEATcosm2014_Bin_47_FD_119742 | JGI IMG/M metagenome (GOLD analysis project Ga0181528, IMG submission 119742) | Peatland microbial communities from MTU Mesocosm Facility, Houghton, MI, USA - PEATcosm2014_Bin10_10_metaG | ecosystem: Environmental > Terrestrial > Soil > Wetlands > Peat | place...
ACCCCCACGGCCGATCGTGTCGAGTAGACGTCAGATTGCGGAAGCTTAGCTCAAGCACCCGTAACCTAATTGTTAAGACGCACAATCTCAGCGGCCCTGGGACATGGGCCCCCTTACTGCAGGAAGCCGTCGCTGGCTCGACCCAGCGGCGGCTTTTGCTGCGCGCGCTGCCGCCGCCAGCGGTGGTTACACCAGAAGCGAAACCCGCATGGCAGCGGCTGAGACGACGAATGGTCCGGCAACGACGAATGAGAAAAGTGCACTTTTTGCTGATATCGGGGATGGAACTTTCCCCACCGACAGCATAGAAACTGGGCAGTTCCACATGTCAGTAAAAATGTGCCGTTATGCCCAGTAAACGAGAGTGGCTGACTATGATCGCCGCTTCGATCGCCTTCTCAGCAACGGTGATGTTGTTGACAACCACGATTGTGGCGGCGTTGAGCCCCTGCAACGAGACCGACCGGCTTTGCACGCACCCCGAAATACCGGCGGATCACGACATTCGAAACTGGTAAGGGCACGCAAATGGCGGCGTCTTTCATTGGTCCCGCTTCAGCTTCCGCTTGCCCAACGCCCTCTTTGCGATCGGTCCAGAAAACGCGCTCATGCCCGTGATTTATCGCCCGCAGCATTCCGACGCGAGCATGGAGCAGGGGACCCCGACCTTCCGCGGCCATGATCAGCGCCTCTAGGGCGGCTTGCCAGTGAGGCAATTGCAGCTGAGCCTTGGGTCGCTTCTGGGTGTAGTTGGCCGCGTCGTGTAGCTTCCGGAAGCGGGGAACGAGGTCCTCGAATTCGTCTGACCAGCTCAACGCAGCCAGCTCTCTTCATTGTCTTCGATCTCGAACCGATGGATTGGCAGGTGGCGGAAGGGCTGACCGCGACCCTGTCCGCGACACGTTCATCCATTGCGCGCACCCGCGCCTTGCGAATCCGCGTTCCGCAACGCAGCAATCATCGGTTAACCCGCCGCTAACTTGAATTGCTAACGGGCCTTCCATCGATCTTTGATCTACTGAAAGGAGTTGTTCGCGTTCAGGTGTGGTCGATCCAAATGAGTCCTTCCAGGAGCGTGGATGTCGCGCAGGCGTACACCGTACGCCTGGTGCAGCATTTGGTCGTTCCCACCTTCGTGCTCAATCCCAGGCGCCAGGTGGTGATTTGGAACCGGGCCTGCGAACGTCTGACCGGCGTGCGGGCATCGGAAATCATCGGCACCAACGAACACTGGCGCGCCTTCTACGAGACCAAAAGATATTGCCTGGCCGATCTGGTTGCCCTGGGGCGGCCAGACAAACTGGCCACCCTCTACTCGGAGCACGCCGTTCCCGAGGATGGGCTCGGCTTTTCCGCCGAGAACTGGTGCGTGATGCCGCGGCTCGGCAATCAGTTGTATCTCGCGATCGATGCCGGTCCGGTTCACGACGAGGATGGCAAGCTGATCGCGGTGGTCGAAACGCTACGCGACATGACCGATCAGAAACGCGCGGAAGCCGCGCTCAAAACCCTGGCCGCCAGCGACGGGCTGACCGGTCTCGCCAACCGGCGGTCGTTCGACCAGACGCTGGCGATGGAATGGGCGCGCGCCGAACGGACCAAAAAACCGCTGTCGCTGGTGCTCGTCGATGTCGACCATTTCAAGCTCTATAACGACCTGCACGGTCACCAGAAGGGCGACGAGTGCCTGCGCGCGGTGGCCTCGATTATCGGGGAGACCGCGCTGCGTCCGGCCGATCTGTCGGCGCGCTACGGCGGCGAGGAATTCACGATCATCATGCCCGAGACCGACCAGCGGGCGGCGGTGAAGGTGGCTGAGCGGCTTCGCAGCACGCTCGCAAAGCTGCAACTGAAGCACGGCGCCGCGGGGGCAGGGCCATTGGTGACATTCAGCATCGGTATCGCGACCCGAGCCCCGGACGAGACCGTCAGCGCCGATTGGCTGCTGATGAGGGCCGACGAAGCGCTGTACGCGGCCAAGCACACCGGCAGGAACCGCGTGGTCTGCGCCGACGACGTTCTTGCGGCGCTGGCCAAGGCGGGGGCCGGTCGTGATTACCGGATGGCAGCCAGCAACGAGGAAAGCTTGCTGGCGAAAGGTCGCTGAGAGGCTAAGCTGATACCTCCTCGTTGTCCCTGCGAACGACTGCAGGGACTCAATACGTCGAGGAATCGCGTTTTATGCGATGGGGTCGATACCTTCTGCAACAAGCAGTGTCAGGGGTTACGGGCGCCCGCGTGCGCGTCGCGTGCGACGACGCTTCTTTCGTCATCTCGAGCTCGGTGAGTACCTGGGCCCGCCTTGCATCACTGGCGCTCCTCGGAAAGCCCGCTATATTGAGCCCACCGCCTGCGGCGAACGATATGGGAGAAAACCAAAATGAGCGCCCCGCTTGACGATCAACTGGGCTTTGCGCCCGATTATGATTCCCCCGTTCCCTACATGCAGCGGACCCGCGATTATTATACCGCGATCGGTTACGCCACGCCCTATCGTTGGGCGCATTACATCGATGCGCCGTTCCAGCCGCTGAAAAAGCCGCTGATGCAGTCGCGGGTGACGATCGTCACCACGGCCGCGCCATACGATCCGGCCAAGGGCGATCAGGGACCCGGCGCGGCCTATAATGGCGGCGCCAAGTTCTATACGGTCTATGACGGCGACACCTCGAAGCAGCACGATCTGCGGATTTCGCATATCGGCTACGACCGCAAGCACACCAGTGCGACCGACAGCGGCACCTGGTTTCCGCTGCCGCAGCTGTTGAAGGCGCAAGCCGCGGGGCGCATCGGCGAGGTCGCGCCGCGCTTCTTCGGCGCACCGACCAATCGCAGCCACCGCGTCACTATCGACACCGATGCGCCCGAAATTCTGGCGCGCTGCCTTGCCGACAAGGTGGATGTCGCGGTGATCGTGCCGAACTGCCCGGTCTGCCACCAGACTTCCGCGCTGGTGGCGCGTCATCTCGAGGCCAACGGCATTGCCACCGTGGTGATGGGATGCGCCAAGGACATCGTCGAGCACGCCGCGGTGCCGCGGTTTTTGTTCAGCGACTTTCCGCTCGGCAATTCCGCCGGCAAGCCGCAGGATATAACTTCGCAGGCGCAGACGCTCCAACTGGCGCTGGGCCTTTTGGAATCTGCGTCCGGCACGCGCACCACGATGCAGTCGCCGCTGCGCTGGAGCGCGGATGCGTCCTGGAAGCTCGACTACAACAACATCGCGCAGATGTCTCCGGAAGAACTGGCGTGCCGCCGCGCCGAATTCGACAAGCAAAAAGAAATCGCGCGAGGCAATCGCGCGGCTTAATTGCTTCGCGCCTCGTGGGAAGCGACGCGCCAACGGTTCCCCTCTCCTCTTGTGGAAAAGGGTGCCGAAGCGAAGCGGAGGCGGGAGAGGGGTAGCTGCGGAACGTGAGGCTCGTACCCTCACCCGTCCGCGATGCTTAGCATCGCGTCCACCCTCTCCCACAAGAGGAGAGGGAAAAAAAGATCAGGAGGAATGCGTGACCCGACCGTTCGAAGGCGTGAAGATTCTGGACTTCACGCAGGTGCTGGCCGGCCCCTATGCGAGCTATCAGCTGGCCTTGCTCGGCGCCGACGTCATCAAGGTGGAACGGCGCGAGGGCGAGGACATGCGCCGCACTCCGTTGAGCCGCGAATGGGCCGAACGTGGCCTCGCGCCGGGATGGCTGGCGATCAATGGCAACAAGCGCAGCCTGACGCTCGACCTGCAGAAGCCGGAAGCGATCGAGATCGTCAAACGGCTCGCCGCCGAAGCCGATGTGGTGATGGAGAATTTTCGCCCCGGCGTGATGGACAAGCTCGGCATCGGTTATGCCGGGCTGTCGGCGATCAACCCAAAACTGATCTATTGCGCGATCTCGGGCTTCGGGCAGACCGGGCCGGAGCGGCTCGGCGCCGGCTATGACGGCAAGATGCAGGCACTGAGCGGCATCATGGCGATTACCGGCCATGAGGAGAGCGGACCGACCCGCGCCGGCTTTGCGATCTGCGACGTGCTGTCGGGATCGACCGCCGCGTTCGGGGTGTCGAGCGCGCTGTTCCAGCGCAGCCATACCGGCAAAGGACAGCTGGTCGACGTTTCCATGCTCGAGGCGACGCTGGCGTTCCTGTCGGGGCAGGTCGCGGATTACACCGTCGCAGGTCATCGCCAGAAACAGTCCGGCAATCAGGCGGTGAGCCGAAGGCCCACCGCCAATCTTTTCAGGGCAGGCGAGGGCTATCTGCTGCTCGCGGTCAACAGCGAGAAACAATACCAGTCGCTGATGGCGGCCATCGGCCGCGCCGATGCGCTGGAAGATCCGCGCTTCGTCGACTGGTTCGCGCGACAGGAAAACGAACCGGCGCTGCGCGGCATCATCGAGGAGGCGTTGGCCAAGAAGTACCCGCGCGAGTGGGAAAAAATTCTCGACAAGGCCGGCGCGCCCTGCGCCAGCATCTGGAAGATCGAGGAGGTGATCGATCATCCGCAGATCGCGGCGCGCGAGGCGTTGCAGGAAGTCGACACGCCCTATGGCCGGTTGCGGTTTGCCGGTAGCGGTTTTCGGCTCGCCCATGGCGGCGGCCGGCTCGACCGCATGGCGCCAGCGCTGAGCGCCCACACCGACGAGGTGCTGGCCTCGGTCGGCTATGACGCCGCCGCGATCGCGGATTTGCGGGCGCGGGAGGTCATTTGATCCGTAAAAGTTTAGCGACCGCGAACAAGGGGACGAAGCATTTTCGTGCGCCTATCGACACGGCAACGTGCGCGAGGATGAAATGCGATTGAGAATTGCGATATTGGCGACGACCTTGGTTACCGCAAGCTGGAGCGCCGCGAGCGCCGGCGAGCGTGTTTACACCGAAATCGACAACATGCAGAGCGGCAAGATCAAGCTTTGCAGGACCATCAAGGTCGAGGGCGAGAAGGAAAATCCTCTCGTGACCTGGCGCTGCCCGTCGGGACCGGCGGGTTGGCCGGTTGTGATGGACTCCGCCGATGCGCGGGTGCAAGTGACGTTCGGCCGCATTGTCGGTCCGCGCGGCGGCGCGATCGATGCGCTCGGCGGCGCCTTTGCCGACCCGTATCACACCATCGAATGGCGGATGAACAACGGGCAGCCTTATGCCGCGATCCAGCGTTATCTGATGGACAGCAGGCAGGCGATCACGGTTCATCGGCTCAACCCCGACAAGACATCCTGCGTCGCCGCGGTGGTGGCGGTTGAAAAGGGCCGCGACGCCAACAGCGAGGCGGCGCGCATCGCCGATACGATGGTTCCGACCTATCGCTGCGACAAGGACGAGTTGATCATTGTCGGCAATGTCATTGCGGCACAGCAGTAGCGAGCAGCGGGCGCTCAGTCCTTCGGAAAATCCCTGCGCATCGCGATCTCGGCGGCGTCTGCCGGCGACAGCACCGGCAGGTCATCGAAGATCGATTGCGGCTCGGTGACGATGTCGTAGAGCGAGATCTGCCGGATCGGTTTGGCCAGCAGCTCGCGGATGCAATCGGCGAGCGTGCCGGAGTAGACCAGATAGGGCGAGCGGTCGGTGCGCCGCTCGCTGTTCAGCGACGGCCATTTTTTCAGGTCGGCCGGCGCGTCATAGGCGATCGGCAAGCTCTCTTTGAACATGGCTCAGTCCCGGAGTCTCATGCTTCCGAATTTGAGCCAACTATGTAAACAGAGGTTAAACGCGCTGGTAAGCGCGGACGCGCCGCCAACGCCAGAGCCCGGCCAAACCGGGCGTTTTGCCGGGGAGATGAGAAATGACAAAACCCGCTTCCGGACCAACCCGGCGCGACCTCCTGCGCCGGGGCGCGGCATCGGCGGCCACGATGGCCGGCCTGTCGAGCCTGCCCCGTTGGACCGCGGGCGCCTTTGCCGCGGATGGCAACCCGGAGATCGTGATGGACGGGCATGTCCACATCACCAACCGGATCTACTGGGAAGGCATCGATCCCTGGACGCCAACGAAACAAGGCTGGGATTTCGCCCGCGCCAAGGCCGCAGGGATCAACTGCATCATCGATAATCTCGGGCCCTACGGCTACTGGAACTACAACTACACTCCAAAGCAGTTTTTGCGGCTGATCGACACGCTGCTGAAATTCTCCGAAACGCATTCCGACAAGATGGCGATCGCGCTGAATCCTGCCGATGCGCGGCGCATTGTCGGCAGCGGACGGATGGCGGTGTTCATCGGCTGCGAATCCGGCTTCGACCATGAAGGCGATCCGAACGTGCTGGACGCGTTCTATCGGCTCGGCCTGCGCAGTGTGCAGTTCGCCACCCAAACCGGCTTCAACGATTTTTCCGACAGCGCGCTGGCGCCGGTCCAGGGCGGCGAAAAGCCCGACCACTTTGGGGGCATCAATGAGCACGGCCACAAGCTTGTCGCGCAGATGAACGATCTCGGCATCCTCATCGACATCGCGCACGGCACCGAAGCGGTGCAGAGCCAGTTGATCGCAAGCAGCAAGGCACCAGTCGTCGCCAGCCACGAAACCGTCAAGGCGGTGTCGGGCGCGGGGTTATCCGACGAGGTGCTGAAGGCGCTCGCCGCCAAGGGTGGCCTGGTTGGCATTCATGGCGCCGCCGCAGTGGTCGGCAAACGTTACCGGCAATGGATGGCAGCCAATCCCGCCGGCGCCGCCAATGCCGGCAAGGCCGTGTTCGGCATGGTCGGATACGCGCCGTCGTTCACGCGCCCGCCCGGCGACCATGGCGAATTCATCGAACGCATGGACCGCGAATTCCGCGAGCGCTGGATGGCGTTGACGGAATGGAAGGAAGAGCCGTCGGCGATATCGTCGTTGCCGACCGTGGACGAATGGGCCGAGCATGTCGACTACGTGATCAAACTGGTCGGCGCCGATCACGTCGCTGTTGGGCTCGACATGGTGGCGGGTCGCAGCGCGGTGCCGGCCGACCCCACGGGCTATCCGGACCTGATGGCCGCGCTGCGCCGCATCACCACGCCGGAGAACGTCCGCAAGATCGCGGGAGAGAACTGGATGCGGGTGCTCGGGCAAGCCAAAGCGACCTGATGGCAGGTTGCGTTCACGAATTGAACGACGTTAGACTTGGCTTCAAAAGACTTGGCTTCAATCAGAACGACAATACGCCACGGGGGGATTGCCATGACGATCACGTCAACGCCGGTTGCCGCGCGAAACGCGGGCGCGGCGATCACATCGGAGGAAAAGAAGGTCCTGCTTGCCACGTTGGTCGGCACCACGATCGAATGGTACGACTTCCTGATCTACGCCCAGGCCGCGGGGCTGGTGTTCAGCCCGTTGTTTTTCGGGCCGATGATCCAGAACAATCCGCTGCTGGCGCAGATCGTGTCCTTTGCCACCATCGGATTGTCGTTCCTGTTCCGGCCGCTCGGCGCCGTCATCAGCGGTCACATGGGCGACCGTTTTGGGCGCCGCGGCGTGCTGGTCGCGACACTGGTGCTGATGGGAACGGCAACGGCGCTGATCGGCCTGCTGCCGACCTACGCGCAGATCGGCGCCTGGGCGCCTGCGCTTCTGATCGTGCTCCGGATCCTGCAGGGCTTTTCGGCTGGCGGCGAGTGGGGCGGCGCGGCGCTGATGGCGGTGGAATCCGCCCCGGTCGAAAAGCGCAGTCTGTTCGGCGCGGCGCCGCAGGTCGGCACGCCGCTGGGACTGATTTTGGCCACCGGCGCGCTGTGGGGCGTGACCAGCCTGTTCGGTAAGCAGGCGATGCTGGAATGGGGCTGGCGGGTGCCGTTCCTGTTCTCGATCGTGCTGATCGTGATCGGCGCGGTGATCCGGCGCTCGGTCGAAGAATCACCGGTGTTCCAGTTGATGCAGCAGCGCCGCAAGGAATCCTCCGCGCCGGTCCGCGAGCTGTTCCGGGACAACGGCCTGCGAACCCTGCGTGCCGCATTGATATTCACGGCCAACAACGCCGCCGGCTATATCCTGCTCGCCTTCATGATCAGCTACGGCATCAATACGCTGAAACTGCCGGCCGATCAGGTGCTGCTGGTGAGCACGATCGCGACCATAAGCTGGTTCGCCTTCACGCTGCTCGGCGGTTGGATGGGCGACCGGATCGGTCGCGTGCGCACGTTCCAGATCGGCTACGGCGTCATCATCCTGTGGGCGGTGCCGATGTGGTTCCTGATGGACACAAGGGACATCGCGCTGTTCCTGCTGGCGGCGGTGGGTTTGACCGTGGGCCTGGGCCTTTCCTACGGGCCGCAGGCGGCGCTGTATGCCGAGATATTCCCCGCGCGGGTGCGCTACTCCGGCGTCTCGGTGGCCTATGCGCTCGGAGCGATCCTCGGTGGCGCATTCGCGCCGGCGATCGCGGCATGGATCATCGGCACCTATGGCGAGTCCTGGCGGGTCGGCGTCTACATCATGGTGCTCGCCATCATTTCGTTCGCCTCGGTGACGTCATTCAGGGATCCCCAAGGCGTCGATCTTCACGTGGGCGATAGCGGCGGGGCTTGACTGGTTGTTTGGCGCGACATTATTGGCTGCCGCCGATCGCCTCGCTGAGTGCCTTCGCGCACGACCGCAGCACCGGCAGGAAATGATGGCGCAAATCGGCGGCGCGGACGCGCGCCGAGGCCGCGCTGACGCTGATCGCAGCGACGATCTCTTTGTTGCCGTCGGTCACGGGCACCGCGAGCGCGCGCATACCGAGCTCGAGCTCCTGGTCGCTGATCGCATAACCGCGCTTCCGCACCGCCTGGATTTCCGCCAACAGCGGCGCGGGTTTGGTGATGGTGTGCGGCGTTCTCTGGGGAAACGGCTTGCGGCCGATGCGCCGCGCGATCTCGGAATCCTCGAACTGGCTGAGCAGCACGCGGCCCGTCGCGGAACAATAGGCCGGCAAATGCGCGCCGACGCGAACGCCGGTGGAAAGGATATGTTCGGCTTCGGCACGCGCGATGAACAGCGGTCTGTCCTCGTCGAGTACGGCCAGCGATACCGACTCGGCCAGATCGTCGCGCGCGCCTTTCAACAGCGGCTCCGCAAGCCGGGCAATGCGGTCGCGTGGCGTGCTGGCGCCCCCCAATCGCCGCAGCCGCGGCGTCGGGCGGAACTCGCGGCCGGAATGTTCGACATAACCGAGCTCGGTCAGCGTGATCAGGCAGCGTCGCGCCGCGGCGCGGGTGATGTTCGAGCTGCGCGCAGCGTCGGAGACGCTGAGCACGCCTTGCATCGCCAGCGCCTCGATGATCGCCAGTCCCTTGGCGAGGCCGCCCATACCTTCGCTAGATCTGCCTTCGCTAGATCTGCCCTCGCTCGATCGCATTGCTGACGCAGTCCTTGCAGGCATTTCGTAGCCTTGACAGTGAATTTAGAGACGTTCAATTTGTTCGATATAGAGGCATTGTTCGGTATCCGAACATTTGTTATTTTGGCTGTCAAACGAAATCGACGGCGGTCTGGACGTAGCCGACAGGACTTTTCAACGATGCTGCATGAAACGCACGAGGCGCGGCCTCGGGAAACCCTCACGCGGGTGCCGTATTGGGTGTTCCAGACCGCGGAGACCTATCGAAAGGAGCAGGAGCGCATCTTCCAGGGACCGTCCTGGCATTATCTGGTGCTGGAGGTGGAACTGCCGGAGCCGGGCGATTTCCGCACCACGAAGATCGGCGAGACGCCGGTGGTCGTGGTCCGGGACGATGACGGCGAGATCTATGCCTTCGAGAACCGCTGCGCCCATCGCGGCGCGCTGATCTGCCTCGACAATCACGGCAAGGGCAAAAAGGATTTCAGCTGCGTCTATCACGCCTGGACCTACGACCGGCAGGGCAATTTGCGCGGCATTGCTTTCAAGGATGGCGTCAAGGGCAAGGGCGGCATGCCCGAGAGTTTCAAGATGGAGGAGCACGGCCCGCGCAAGCTGCGCATCGCCATCCTGCATGGGCTGATCTTCGGGTCGTTCTCCGAGGAAGTGCCGCCGATCGACGAATATCTCGGCGACGAGATTTCATCGCGGATCGAGCGGGTGCTCGGCGGCCGCAAGCCGGTGGTGCTCGGTCGCGTGACGCAGGCGCTGCCGAACAACTGGAAGCTCTATATGGAGAACGTCAAGGACTCCTACCACGCCAGCATCCTGCACCTGTTCTTCACCACCTTCGAGCTGAACCGGCTATCGCAAAAGGGCGGTATCATCGTCGACGACAGCGGCGGCCACCACGTCAGTTTTTCCGCGATCGATACCTCCGCACAGAAGGACGCGGAGTATGCCAACCAGCAGCTTCGTTCGGAAAGCGAGTACAAGCTGGCGGACCCGTCGCTGCTGCGAGGCTTCGACGAGTACAAGGATGGCGTGACGTTACAGATCCTTTCGGTGTTCCCGACCTTCGTGCTGCAACAGATCCAGAACGCCATCGCGGTCAGGCAGATCGTGCCGCGCGGCATCGACAAGACCGATCTGAACTGGACCTATCTCGGCTTCGCCGACGACACGCCGGAGCAGCGGTTGGTCCGCCACAAGCAGAACAATCTGGTCGGCCCGGCCGGCTACATCTCGATGGAAGACGGCTGCGTCGGCGGCTTTGTTCAGCGCGGCATCGCCGGCGCGTCGGAGGAAGAGGCCATTCTGGAAATGGGAGGCAGCACAGCCCAAAGCAGCGAAAGCCGCGTCACCGAAGCCTCTGTTCGCGGCTTCTGGAAGGCCTATCGCAGCAACATGGGCATGTGAGGAACAGGCGATGACCGACAGCGTGTATCAGATGATCGCGCGCGCCCAGGCCGACTATGCCAGGTGCATCGACGACGACCGGCTCGAGGAATGGCCGGATCATTTCGAGGGCGACTGCATCTACAAGGTCACCACGTCAGCCAATCATCGCGAAGGACTGGAAGGCGCGATCATCTTCGCGAACTCAAAGGGCATGCTGCAGGACCGGGTCTCGGCGCTGCGCGAGGCCAATATCTACGAGCGGCAATCCTATCGCCACATCCTCGGGCAGCCCTCGATATTGGATGAAAGTGGCGACGAGGTTCGCAGCGAGACGTCGTTCCTGGTCGCGCGGATCGTGCAGGACGGCGACACCGACATTTTCGCTACCGGCCGCTACCTCGATCGCTACAGGATCGAGGGCGGCAAAGCGCGCCTCAACGAGCGGATTGTGGTGTGCGACAGCTCGCGGATCGACACGCTGATGGCGCTGCCGCTGTGAGCACGATTGCGCTCACCATTGGCGATCCCAACGGCATCGGCCCGGAAATCGCCATCAAGGCGGCGCTGCAGGCGGCACGCGAAAACGGGCCGCCGATCGTGCTGGTCGGCGACGAATTCGTGTTGCGATCCTGCGCCGAGCGTTACGCCGGCGATTTCGCGCTGCAACCGTTCGACGGATCGGCACCACGTCACGGCGTGTTGCAGTTCAGGGCCGTGAATTCGTTGCCGCGCGCGTCCTTCAAGCCCGGCACGCCCGTTGCCGACGGCGGTCGCGCCACCGTGGACTATCTCGCCGCGGCGATCCGGCTGGTGAATGAAGGCCACGCTTCCGCGATCGTGGCGTGCCCGCATTCGGAAACCAATGTCAACGCCGCGGGCATTCCGTTTTCCGGCTATCCGGGCCTGCTGGCACGCTTGACCGGCACGCCCGAGGACCATGTATTTCTGATGCTGGTCGGTGGTGGACTGCGCATCGTCCACGTCACGCTGCATGAGCGGATTCATGCGGCGCTCGCGCGCATCACGCCGGAACTGGTGGAGCGCGCGGCGCGAACCGCCGATGCGGTGTTGCGGCAGCTCCATGTCAGCCGCCCGCGCATCGGCCTGTTCGGCATCAATCCGCATGCCGGCGAGAACGGCCTGTTCGGTGACGACGATGACAGGATCACGGGCCCCGCCGCGAAGCGATTGCAGGCGGCGGGCCTGAACGTCGAGGGGCCGGTCGGCGCCGATCTGATGGTCGGCCGGCGCGATTTCGACGCCTTTGTCGCGATGTATCACGACCAGGGGCATATCCCGGTCAAACTGATCGCCGGCCGCAATTCGGCGGCGATGTCGATCGGATCAGGTGTATTGTTCGCCAGCGTCGGGCATGGCAGCGCGTTCGATATCGCGGGGAAGGGCGTGGCCGAACCGGATGCGGTGTTGCGTTCGCTAAAACTGTTGTCGGGCGCGACCGAGCTTGCGGATGCCAAGGAAGATATCAAGTTCTCATGAGTTTTCAGATCGCGGTTGAGAACAGCGCGATCGCCTTCGGCTGCGAAGCCGGCGAGACCGTGCTCGATGCGGCGGAGCGTGCCGGCTATTCGCTGCCGTACTCCTGCCGCAAGGGCATCTGTTCGACCTGCGAGGGCGAATTGCGACGCGGCAGCATCGTTGCGGGCGCGGAGCAAATGACGGGGCCGGCGAGCGAAGTGCTGCTGTGCCAGGCAAAGCCTCGCACCGACATTGTCATCCATCCCAAGCGGATCAGCCGCCATGATCCGGCCGCACGCAAGAACATCACCGCGAACGTCTTTCGCGTTGCGCGGCCGGCCGAGCACGTTTTCACGTTGATGCTGCGTTTTCCCGCCGGCATCCGCGCCCGCTTCAAGGCCGGTCAATATCTGCGGGTGCGGATGCCGGACGGAGATACCCGAAATTTCTCGATGGCCAATGCGCCGCGCGAGAGCGACGGCGTGCAGCTGCATATCAGGCGCATTCCCGGCGGGCAGTTTTCGGAAACCGTACTGGCGGGCCTGCAAAAGGGTGACAAGCTCGAGGTCGAAATTCCGTTCGGCGAATTCTATCTGCGTACCGGTTCCGACAGGCCGATCGTCTGCGTCGCGACCGGTACGGGTTTCGCGCCGCTCAAGTCCATCATTGAGGATCTGATCGCGCGCGGCAACAGCCGCCGTGTGCGCTTCTACTGGGGCGGCCGCCGCCGGCAGGATTTGTATCTGGCAAATCTTCCGGACAAATGGGCCGCGCGCGCGGCGTGGCTGACGTTCGTCCCGGTGCTGTCGGAGCCCGATGCCGGCTGGGGCGGTGCGGCCGGCCTTGTCCATGAAGCCGTTCTGCGCGACATCCCGGATCTGTCCGGCTGGCAGGTCTATGCCTGCGGCAATCCCGCGATGATTCGCAGCGCCGAACGGGATTTTCAAAATCTTGGCGGCCTGCCGGACGGCCAGTTCTTCGCCGATCCCTTTGTGGCGTCGGGAAATCCGCAAGCGGCGGCAAATGAAATAACCAGCAGAATGCGTTCAGGGTAGGGGAGTAGCATGTCCATCTTTCGCAGATTGTTCGTCATCGGATTGGGGCTGGTGCTGGCGCAATGCGGTTGGACGGCCCGGACTGATGCGGCCGATGCGCCGCCGGACTTTCCCAATCATACGGTTCGCATCATCGTGCCGTTCCCGGCTGGAGGCACCGCCGACGTTCTGCCGCGGATTGTCGGGCAGTATCTCAGCAAGCGCTGGAACCAGCCGGTCGTGGTGGAGAACAAGTCCGGCGCGGGCGGCAATATCGGCGCGGCTTATGTCGCGGCTTCTCCCGCCGATGGTTATACGCTGCTCGCCAGCCCGCCGGGCCCGCTGGCGATCAACCAGTCACTGTACAAGCCGGAATCGCTTGGCTTCAAACCGACGGAAATGGAGCCGGTCACCGTGCTCGGCGCGGTGCCCAACGTGCTCGACGTCAGGCCAGATTTCCCGGCCAAAAGCGCGCAGGAGCTGATCGCCTACGCAAAAGCCAATCCCGGAAAGGTCAGCTTTGCCTCACAGGGCAACGGATCGACGTCGCATCTGACCGGCATCCTGTTTCAGAAACTGACCGGCACCCGGATGGTCCATATCCCATACCGGGGCACGACGCCGGCATTGCAGGACATCATGGCGAGCCAGGTCGACCTGTTCTTCGATAATCTCGGCTCGTCGCTGTCGCTGCAACAAGGCGACAAGCTCCGGATTCTCGCTACCGGGGGCAGCAAGCGCAATCCGTTGCTGCCGGATGTTCCGACCCTCGAAGAGGCCGGCGTCGCGTCCTTTGAGTCCTCGACCTGGTTCGCGGTGGTGGCGCCGGCACAGACGCCGGCTGCGATCGTACAATTCCTCAACCGCGAAATCACCGAAGTACTGGCCATGCCCGAGGTGAAGGAGCAATTCGCGAAAATCGCGGTCGAGCCGGTCGGCGGCAGCGTGGCCGACACAACGAAATTCCTGGCCGGCGAGCGCGACAAATGGCGCGGCGTGGTTCAGAGTGCGAACATCGCGGTCGAGTAAAAGCCGCGCACGACAAATGGGGAGCGCGATGCAGTTTGGCGTCTTCGACCAGAATGATCACGGTCCCTATCCACTCGCCCAGCAGTATGAGAACCGCCTGAAGCTGATCGAGTTCTACGATTCCGCGGGCTTTCGCACCTATCACATGAGTGAACACCACTCGACGCCGTTGAACCTGACGCCGTCACCGAGCGTGTTCCTGGCCGCGGCCGCGCAGCGCGCCAAGCGGATCCGGCTTGGACCCCTGGTCTATGTGCTGCCGGCCCATCATCCGCTGCGCCTCGCCGAAGAGATTTGCATGCTGGATCACCTCAGCAACGGCCGACTCGAAGTCGGTGTCGGCCGGGGAGCCTCGCCGCATGAATTGCAATATTTCGGCGTCGATCCGGAACAGGCGCCGGCGATCTATGTCGAAGCCTACAACGTCATCAAGCAAGCGCTGACCGAGTCGGAAGTGAACTTCAGCGGCAAGTATTTCAAATTCGTCGGTGTTCCCGTCGAGATCAAACCGCTGCAGCGGCCGCATCCACCGTTCTGGTACGCGGTGCCGGTACCGGAAGGCGCGGCCTGGCCGGCGCAGAACAAGATCAACATCGTGTGCGGTGGACCGGTCGGCAAGGTTCGCGAGATCGCCGACCGTTATCGAACGGAATGGGCCGATGCCGGGAATTCACCCCACGATATCCCACTGATCGGCATCAACCGTTTCGTGGTGGCGGCCGACACCGATCGCGAGGCGATGGGCCTCGGCCGTCGTGCGTGGCCGCGTTTCCACGCGAGCTTCATGAACCTATGGAAGAAGCACGGCACCCAGCCGCGGTTTGCCCGGCTGCCCGAGGATTTCGAGGTAGCCGCCAACAATGGTGGCGCGCTGGTGGGATCACCCGGCACGCTTCGTGACAAGGTCCGCGGCACGGCGACCGAGGCCGGCGTCAGTTATTTCATCGCCCAGTTTTCATTCGGCGACCTGACCCAGGCGGAGGTGCTGCATTCGGCCGGCATTTTTGCGCGCGAGGTTATTCCGGCGGCGCAGGAACGCAGCGCCCGGGCCCGGTGAGAGGGCCGCGTTCGCGAGAGTCTCAGGTTGTTGCTGTCGGCGGATGCGAAGGGGGATGTGGGTTCGTGCCCGATCCGCCGAAGCGCTTTTTCAGCCGCTCGCGAAGGTCCTGAAACGTCACGTAGAGCATCGGGATCATGAAAATGCCGATCGAGCTTGCCGCGAGCATGCCGCCGAACACCGCCGTTCCAACTCCGCGCCGGCTGATCTGTGCCGCGCCGGTCGCGATCACCAGCGGCAGCAGGCCGAGGATAAAGGCGATCGAAGTCATCATCACGGCACGGAAGCGCATCTGCGAGCCGAGCGTCGCCGCTTCCACGATCGAAAGCCCGGCCTCGCGCTGCTCCTTGGCAAACTCGACAATCAGGATGCCGTTCTTGGCAGCCAGCGCGATCAGCACGACGAGACCAATCTGTCCGTAAAGGTCGAGGTTGAGACCCGCGACCTTGATCGCGGTATAGGAGCCGAGCACGCCGACCGCGACCGAGAGCAGCACGGGAACAGGGATCGTCCAGCTCTCATACAGCGCCACCAGGAATAGATATGCGAACAGAATGGCGAGC
>Ga0181528_10001258_pt1 | contig 15846 bp, 9 predicted proteins | sample PEATcosm2014_Bin_47_FD_119742 | JGI IMG/M metagenome (GOLD analysis project Ga0181528, IMG submission 119742) | Peatland microbial communities from MTU Mesocosm Facility, Houghton, MI, USA - PEATcosm2014_Bin10_10_metaG | ecosystem: Environmental > Terrestrial > Soil > Wetlands > Peat | place...
CACCAGTTCGCGACGGTGGCAAAAAAGGTCCACGATGGCCAATGCCGCGTTTGATCGCGCCATAGAGTCCTCTGGAACGCGTCACACCCCGAATTCGCAAACGAAAAACTCTCCCCGGCCGCCTGCAACGTTCTCGGTTTGCCCATTCCGAACAGTTTGAGCATCAAGATCCCCAGATTCCGAGATGCCGCCACCATCAGGTAGCGTTTGTTGATCTTGGTCAGTCCACACAACCATGTCCGGCGAGCACCACCGGTCTCACAGACATGGGCGAAACTCCGCTCCACTTTCTCGCTGCGCTCACGTTGCAAACCCTTCCCCTTCGCGCGGCTCATGCGGCGGCGGTTGTTCGCCACCGCCCACTGCTACTCGGCGGGCTTGTCCGTCCAGCGACGGGGATAACGGGATTTCGGTTCCGGGATGTAGGTTCGCAGGTCCATCTCCTCAGCGCCTGCCAACTGTTCATTCGTATGATACCCCTTGTCGGCCACAACCTCTTCGATCTCGGCGGAACTGCCACTCTGCTCCAGGTGTGTTTGTGCCGTCAGAACGCTCGCCAGCAATGTCTGCGAATCCCCGTCCGTGCCCGAATACACGGTCGCGGACAGAATCACTTCGCTCTCCAGATCGATGACATGCTCGGCCTTATTACCCAGGTGAGTGCGGCCGTCCTTCATCTTCACGATCCGGCTGGAAGGATCGGTTGCCGAGATCCATTCGTCGTTCGAAACCTTCTTTTTTCCCTGTTTCGCACGCTGCTGGTCAAACCGCCGCAGTTCCTCATCGGTGGGGTCGTCATCGCCCTCCTGGAGCAACCCCTCTTCCTTCATTAGACGTTTCAGGTACGCCTTCCAGTCTTCCCCGGTGTCCTTGCGGATGATGGCCTTCATCGCCGCGTTGGCTTCCAGGAAGGTCGAGTCCACACCGACCGTCTTTGCTTTCAGGAGGCCCTGTTCTTCGATTACGAACAGGATGTACTGAAAGACCTCCTCATGAACAGAGAGCGGTAGGCGATCCCGAATACGGGTCAGGCTGCTGTGGTCCGGTGTTTCCTCCGAAAGGCTGATCCCGAGGAAACGCCGCAGTGCCAGAGAGTCTTCGCATCGCCAGGCGATTCCCCGCTGGGAGTCGATCCCCTCCAGATAGCCGATCATCAGCATTCGAAAGTAAACGCCCGGAGGGATCGAGGGACGACCGCCGCTCTTATAATGCGGCTGGCACAACTGCTCCAAGAACAAGTCGAATCCGTTTTCCGTCAGAAACCGATTGAGTTTGTCGTAAAAGACATGTCCCGGACCCGTCGCCAACCGGTCGGTCTCCAACCAAAATTCCCGCTGATTCTCTGATTCACGCTTTCCCAGCGACACCGCCAACTCCTTTCGAGACGATCTTCCGATAACGACCCGAAGAGTGTAACACAGACGTCAAGCCTCGAGCTTTTTCAACGGGCTGATAAGTACAGCGCCGGTTCAGGTTCGGACTTCGTCGGTGACTTGATAGAGATGGCTTTTGAGGTCGTTGAGAATCAACCCGTGTGTACGCAGAAGCCGGACTAACCGGGTGACTTTTCCTGCCTTTTGTTTTTCTGACTTAAAGTTGTCGTCTGGAAACAAGAGTTGCCTGAGGTTCTGGTTCCGGAATCCGTGGAATTGAAATTCGGGGCGACCGACCGCCGCTAGTAACTGGGAGTCCTCGGGATTCAAAGGTGCTAGAGCTCGAACTTAGTGACCTGCAAGTTGTGTGGGTTGGCAAGAGGGCGATGGTTTTCTGCAACCGTTTGTCGTGAGCGACGGCGGCCAGACTTTCCAGATATCGTTCGTTGATTGACTGCAAGGCATCCGCGCGACTAGCCGTGTCGCAAACTCCCTTTCGCATTTGTCGCAACTGAATATCCTCAGAATGTTTCTCGATTCCCCGATTGTCCCTGATCGCATCCGGGTAATTTATCGTTGTTTCCGCACGAAGCACCGCCGACTGCTTGTCGTAGGTCTTAACCGAGTTCCACGCAAGTTGATGATTGACACGGAATCTCTCGACTCTTTTTCACAAACTGCCTTCGACCCGTACGGTGGTTAGTTTGTTGACGCGCGGACGACGACCTAAGAACCGCAACCGTTACGCAGGCCCATAGAAGATAATCGGATGACGCACCGGTTGGAGATAAATCTACCCAAGAGACCGCGCTGAATGAAACAGGACTTCTATGCGAGCATGTTTGGTCAGCCAACGATTCCGTATTATTGGTCGGCTCATGAAACGGAATTGGCCACCATCGCGGGCGAGCCTCTCGGATGCTGGACCATCTGTGGCTACGGACGTAGTGTCAGAGATTCTCGATGCCATTGAGTTCAGGAGAATCTGACGGCAACAGAATCAGGGAGATGTTGGTCGGCGTTTTCAAATCGTGGGCACGGTGACATCCTGCTCCATCACAGATCATCTCGGCACGAACGTTGAGAGCGTGTCAACTGTCGAATTGCCCCAAAAACTGGTTGATAAGCGCGTACGCATGACTCAAAAATGGGAAGAAATTCGGGGATTCGGGGGAGGATGCGCTTTCATTCGGAGGTTATTCGGAGGTTATTCGGAGGTTATTCGGAGGTTATTCGGAGGTTATTCGGAGGTTATTCGGGGGTTGTGGCGTTTCTTGATCCTGATCGATTGCTGTCATCGCTTTGAACGGAATCTGGCGGTTGCTGATTTCAGCAGCCATCTTCTCAATGTTCAGCAGTTACCGGTCGTAGTTCTGGATATGGCAAATCGAGGCGCTGAGTTTGGGCGACGGAACGATTGATTTTCGCGTGTTTTAAGATAAAATCGGTGGCCGCAACCGAAGGACATCGCGGCACCCTAATTTTGGCTTCGCCATGCGGATGGGTGACAAACGCCTAGGATTGCCCTAATTCCGAATGATCCAGTGGGCAAAAGCGTTTAGAGAGCCTCGCTCAGGGTAGAAGAAGGTTTTAGTCTACGGGCGTTAGCGATGGACGAAATTGCACTCCTCCAAGTAATTCGCACAATTCTCGAATCAGCCGTCGGGGATGCGGGGGAATTTGTGCGCGGCATGCCTGCTTGCTTACAAAGTGGGATCGTGCCCTCGACGACTTTCGAAGAACTGGGGGCAGTATTCACCAATCACTTCGGAGCTACGGATTTTGAGGACGTTGAGGTTCATCCACGGATCGCTCGATGGTTGGAGACTTTGGATGGGGATTCGCGGGAATGTGTAATGTACCTGCAATCGGTTCCAACGGTGAACGGGCATTCGGGTGCGACTGGAGCACAGCTAAAGGGCGTCGGTAAGTTGCTGCAGCGAGCAGCAACGCTCGTGGGCTGCGACATTCAAGTGCCAACACGGGACACCTTTCGACATTGGCCGCCCGAATTTTTATCAGTCTTTTATTTTCACAGGGCGATTGCGGTCAACCCGAATGCGCTCAGATACAACCCGGAAGTTCTTTGTGAATTGATCGTATGGAGTTCCGACGCAGCTCGTAGAGTTGTGACGCTGAGCAAAGAGATGCGTCCACTCGTTTGGGGCTTTCAGCTGGTCGTCATGTCGCTTGCGATGAAAAACTTGCGGGCCGTTGATGGGGGCGTCGATTTCGATCCGGCGTTCATTAGCAGGTTTCTTGATCGTCGACTTGCGGGCATGAGAGAGGATTTGTTGCCGCCGCAGACAAAACGCAAATTGAAAATACTTGAAGAATTCGCGGAGCAGCGCGGTTTGCAAAGCCGGAGAGAGCGATTGATCGACGAAATCGTGGAGTTTCTTCAAGCGAACTTGAACAGCGCAACGTTGGAGGAGTTGAAGGCACTGGCATGGAAGCTCGGAATTAGAAGTGTTAATGGTAAAAAACTGAATACGGTGCGAGAAAAGAAACGACTGCTAGAAGGAGGAATTCAGCCACGGCTGGAGGACTTGCGAGTCGAAATCACTCCGCATCAGCCTGAGCCATAGGATTGCAATCGATTAACCTAGTACCATGGTTGAACAACTAATAACCGATGCGAAGTTCGATTTGTGTGCAATTTTGCTGCTGATTGCCATCACGGCACCAGCCAATACTGGCACCAACGTGGAAGTTCCAGACTATGTCGTCATTTCTGCGGTCTGCCCCAAATCGCAGGAACTTCAGTCCGGATGGTTCAAGATCGAATCGAATCTGCGTCCGGAAGTGATCGCCAGCGTTTTGATGGAGTACCCGCCCGTCGTGCAGGAAGATGAAGCCGTCTGTATGGCCGTCGTCGCCATTTGGCCTGCCCCTTCCGCCCGTTGGACTCTGACTTCGCACGTTCCGCTGACCTCTCTGACGATTGCCACGCGCGCCGGCCCAATCGTTCGCAACAATGTCGCCGCGACTGACGTGATTCAGTTTACGACTCAATAGAGGACCAGTGCACAATGATTCCTGTTTTGCTTATCTTCGCTATGCTCATTGCCGTGATTTGGGGCGCATTGACTCTCACCGCGACTGGCATTCTACTCAACTTCCTGTTGAAGCGGCGATTCGACGAAGCCGGGCGAATCTTGCGTGACCACAAAGGTGTTATCCCGCGCCCCCCCTCGCTAACTACTATTGTCATTCATTCAACTGTGGTGTTTGTAGCAATCCTGGCTTGGCTAGCTGCATTCGATATCCTCCTTTGCCGATACGATCAGCGCGTAACAAGGTCCAGCGTCGTCGATTTTTTTACAAGGTTCAAACACGATAAGCGGTCGAGCTACAAGTTGTGGAGTGTGCCAGACGGCCCCTTCAAAGGAAAGGTGGACGACAACGGGATAATTCAGAACGCAGGAGTCACGATTAAAGATCCAGTGTGGACCCCCAAGGGGTGGCCTGATGACGGCAAATGGACATGGTCCAACAGCAGCGAGCTGCCAAATAGGATTTTGCGAGCTGTATCCTTAAACGAGCAATGGACTTCGTGGGCCACAGAGTTCTTTTTTACGTCGACGCAGCCAAGGTCTGTTTTTACGGCGGTGAATCAGCTCAGCGAACGTCGCCAAGAGTATCCGAATTGGGCGTTCGAGTATGCGATGCTGCTTGCAAGCCCTGAGGACATGGACGATATCGCCAGATTGAAGAAAGATGATCCTGTCCCTCGATTCACGCCAAGGCATTTCGACAGCATTCGTGAGCGTCTCCTACGAGCAGATCAAAAGACAATCGATCTGATTAGGGTCAACTACACTGGATTGTTAAACCATGCGATTTTTGCCGTCGCGGCCGTCTGCTTCACCATCGTGCGGGCCAACCACGTATTGTTTAAGAAGCGTTGTGATTATCAGGAGCCAAAACGTGGCGACCGGAACGCAGGCACATCGTTGATTCCCAGTGATCATCCACGGAATCTTGATTGGCCTACGTTTTGGAGCGTCAAAGATTTCGGACGACTTTCATCGAGTATCCGACTCAGCCATCAGGATGCAACGAATGAAGGCAGTGACCCAGGCCTCGTGCTGTCCCTTTGCTACCGCCTCTTGACTAGGCTCAAGCAACTACGACCGCTGTGGATTGATGGTATAAAGAGGCAGGTAATCTACGAGACCGTTGATGATTTCCAGCGACAAGCGATTGACGAAGGAATCGAACTTTCGCCAAGTAACGGTGAAGAGCCCAAATCCTTTCCTGAATTGATGACGACGCTGGGATTTCTCGGCACGATCATCGGCATTATATTGGGGATGAGCGCTGCCGCACAGACTCAAGTTCCGAGTGAAGACTCTCTGTATCGCTCGATGTCGATTGGAGAGATGCTTTCGGGATTGAGCGTTTCCTACTCGACAACATTGATTGGAATACTATGCGCTCTTTTTCTCAAAACTTGGACCGGTCGTTGTATAAAGATCGAAATCGACCTCGTACGCGCCTGTACAACCGCCGTCGGCAATGAGTTTAGAAATCATTACGATGAAATATTCTCGAGAGATGAGAACGACGGAGACTCCGAATGAGTGCACGACCGATTTCGACTCGCCGCGACGACAAACTGCCAAAACGCCCGATGCGGGGGCTGATTGTCATTCTGCTGGTGTGCATCCCATTACTGGGAATTGCCCTTGTGGCGGCGGTTATTAATCCGTGTTTGATACCCTTCTTGTGCCACAATCAATGGGTTTTTGAGGCTCCCAGCTTTCAGGGCGTGCCTAAACAAGAGGACGTATTTCGTGAGTGCGAACTCAAAAAGTTTGGCTTTACAAGTACAACATGCGACCTGTCATCAATCAAGACACCTGAGGATAGGAAGAAGGTCGAAAGCCACATCGCCTCAGTCTTGAAAACGAAGTATTCGGCCGTTTTCGACCAAGAGCAGAACAAGCTCGCGGCGATTGTGATCATACCGCCTAATACCTCGTCGCGTGCCGATAATATCGTGATCGTGAGAGCCGAAAAAATCGCGATCGGTTCACCCTCGGAAAGTCCGGGAAAATTCGACGAGGATGGCGTTAAGGCTTATATTGACCGCACGATCACACCGATAATCAGTCGATTTGAGACGGATATTGCGGCAGAAGCGAATGCGGTTGGAAGCCTTTCGCCCAAGCACAATGGACGAGACTTGCCGCTGTTGGCGCTGATCCAGGGCGAACTCACTCAACGAGGATTGCCATTTGAGATTCCACCGAAGTTCGCCAAAGAGGAACATTTCGTTCGCTTTGTTAGTAACAGCTATGGAGAAGGCAGTTTTCACAGGTATGACCAGTCGTACGCGTATTGGGTTGACGCATTGGTAACCATGAAGAACAAGAGCGTGGCGTCGGCCTACGCCAAAGATTGGCCGACGCGCATTAATCAGCTTAAGAATTTGTCGGCTGCCTATAAGGCTGCAGTTTCGCGAGGTAGCCCCACAGCAACTGGAGATTTTGCCGGTCGCCGAGTAGACGGCTCGGTGTTCGCGGTTGCCCAATACGCTCTCATCACACTACGGCTTGAGGGATGGAAGAATATTGGTGGACCTGATCCGGCCGTGCAAGACGCCCTTGCGAACGGTTCATTCGAGGAGATTGCCGACAACCTGTTGAACGCGGTTCGGAAATTAGAGGGCGTGGGCGAGGCGGACTTGCGGACAAACGAAACCACGTTCTCTTACGAAATGGGCGTTCCGGGAAGGCATATTTTCGGAGGGCGCCTGTTGTTCTTCACCATTTCCGCCATGCGGCAGGCCGATGCTCAAAAACGAAAGAATTACATGGAACTGGCACGGCAGTGCCGCCAGCACTTTGAACAGAACATGCCCAGCTCAATCGATCCGTACCTCTATTGCTATCTTGCTCGCGCCGCCGCCGCTAATGCGCGTATTTGCTCCCAGAATGAATGGGACCCTTGGTCGCGAGAGTGGGTTGACTTCCTTAAAGTCATTGACGGCCGCGTCGGTTATAATTCTGACTGGAGCAACTATTACAGAGTCCTTGGAAAACTTGCCGCGCGTAATACCTTGGCTGATGAGTTGCTTTCTCCTACCGAATTCGGAAGAGCGAGGAAAAAATGACCGGTCGACCCAAGAAAGGGAGAACCGTTTCCAGTTCGTTCACGAACATCATTGGTGTCAACCTCGCGACACTTCTCGTGATGATCTCGCTGGCAATCCTCACTGTACGGCTGCGACGCGATGATTCGCCAAAAATGATCGCCGACTCTGCGCAGGTGTCAGTAGTTATTCCAGAACCGCCGGTATGTTTCTCGGCACGATGGAACGTGCGCACGGGACGCGGGGCGCGGCTTCAGAAACAGTTTCCCGAGAACGCGGATGTCCCCAGACGTTTGCCACATATTGGACTCGTTTCGAATGCCGGATCGGGGAAGGCGGATTTGCTTTTGACGATGACGCCGCTTCCTGGTTGCGACAATCGAGACGCGGTGATCAGCGCCGGCCAAGTCGCCGTCGCCAGCTTTACGGAATTTGCGAACAAGCGGTCGCCTGAATTTCGAGAGGTCATAAACGCTTTCGAGAAGGCGATTCAGTCTTGGAAGCAAAATGACAGTATGGAGTTTTTAAATAGCGTCAAAGTGATCAATAAATGGCTTTTCGTTCGTGACAGGTATATCTTTTGCCATGAAATCAAGGAAAAAACGGTAACACCGTGCTCAAACTATGCAGCGGCGGGCTATATTTGTTACCGATTCGACGATCTGGCTGCGAGATTGGGCCTGAAGCGACCCGATTACGAGCCGATGTATCAGGCGTTTATCGATGGACCTTACTTTAATCCTGGCGTCCCGCAGCACATCGTAATCGCGATGCAGTTGGATACGAACAATCAGCGAGCCGACTTAGCAGCCAGAAAGGTAGAAATTGATATCGCGAAAACCAAGGTCGAGTTTCGTCAATTTACTGACGAGACAACGAGCCTGGGAAGCTTTTTGAAAACGAGAGGACGGTATCTCGACACGCTAAACGAGTTCTATGCAGGCGGTTCAAAGTCGCAATCTCTTCTCCCCGAGGTCTTCACGGATTCCGAGGCGAAGAACGACTGGATCTGTTATCTCCTGGGAAAGGAAATGTTGATATTGCTCGAAAGTCAATCGAGGATTAAGGTCGAAGTCAGAGTCAAGTCCACCGGAGACGGTAGCGACGGCACGCGGGAGATCGTTGAGTTCCCCGTTCATAAGTTGATTGGAAATGAAGTCACGGTTGCAACAATTCGTTTCTTGGAAGGCAAACGATCGCGTATCATTTGGAATGACGACCTAGCTCATTCGTCGACCACTGAAGCGCTGCAATGAACCATCAGGCTTTCGCCGTCTTGGCCCGTTTCATCTATGAAAAGGAAGCGGCTAGGATCATCATTCTTGGCCTCAGTGCTGCGCCAGTTCATTCGCAGATCTGAGACAGCAGGTCGCTTTTTGCTCTGACCGCCGCTTGGTGTTTCATCCCCTGACTCCTATTGAGATTGTAGAATGCACGCGACCAAGCGCTTTACCGCCGTACTTGCTCGCGAATTAGTGAAACGTCCGTCTGAGGAATTTGGGACACGCGATTCGTTTGGTCACGATTCCCGTGACTGGTGACTGCATCGAACCCGAAACGTCGAGACCGATCACGACCTGTCCCGGCAACTCCGGGACGTTACCACACGCAATCTCAACCGGTAGGCGAGCGCATAACGCTTCGCCATCGCGTCAGCATTTGGGACCGCCGAAATTGCCGTCGCGTCAAGGTTCGTCCGCAGATCAGTGATCGTGACACCAGCAAAAGCTGGGCCCCAATTGCGAATTGGGTCACGATCGACTCGCTGCCCCGTCCATTGGAGGAAGCGACCACCAACTGCGGGGGTTGCGCTCTTGCCGATGCCTTGACCAGCCACGCTGGGCGAGAAAGGCTCAACGGTAATCGGCTCGACGATTGCGTACGCCGGGATGGTATTGTAGGATCACCGACACAGTAAAGTCCGGGAAAATCGGCTCGATAGGTCACGTCCCCTCGCAGTCTGGAACTGCCGCCGGGTCATGCCCGTTGCCGGAGTGCGGGTCGGACAATGGATTCCCGAAGACAGGGACTTGGGTAAAGCAGGTACGCCGAGCAACTGGGCCACCAGGAAACGAGTTTCTATTTTCCAAGGCATGTTTCGAGAATGTAATGCTCTAAACAGATGAACCGCCTTGATTGATGGAGGGCTGAAAGTGATCGAAGCAGAGAAACTTCGGCAAGTACAGAAACGAGCCCTCGTTCTTGCCCGGGTCAACGCGGATGCCTATTCACCCAGTGGGTGGTGGAAGGACGACCCAACTCGCGGTTTCCGATCCGTACTCTACCGTTTTCGCGTCGCGAAACCGGGAGTGACTCCCTCGGCTGGCGTCATCGCGCTCCCAAAAGAAAAAGAAGATCGCAAGAACGCATTTTTCGCAGCGGTCTGCCCCAGTTTCTGCGAAGAGACGGTGCGGAGGTACCTGGCGAACGGGAAAACGGTGGTGGCCTTCACTCGGGCGGCGACGCCCGCCCGCGAGGAAATCCCTCACGCTTCCCAGCGAACCGTCACTTTATATCCCGGCTCTCCTCTGCTGGATGACGACTGTAGCGGATTCGACCTGATCTGCCAACTCGCGCTCGACATGGATACTTTGATCCGCTTCGAGGCGGAGGACGGCTTTCACACGTTGGTTTCTCTTTTCGGCCGGTTCAACCGCCAGTTTGGCAGCGCTAGCGGGCAAACCGATCTGCCAAAGGAATTGACTGAATCAAGCGATCTGGACGCCGAGCTTGCGCTGATCGTCCTCGATGCTCTCTTCGCCCCCGGTGCCCTATTTCGCTTCGATGAGGATGTGCAGGCGAAGTTACGCAAGATTGCAGAAGATCGTAGCCTACAGTGCGAATTCCGCTACCTGACCCGACAGGAGAAGCCGATTCTAAAGCAGGAGTTGTTTCTGTCGGCAGCTATCCAAGAGTTCCGTCGCATCTGCACGAGCAAGGGCGCATCGGCGCTGCGGCCGATCAGCGACCCGCAATTACAGCGACTCTGCGCGGCAAAAATCGGACCCGGCGTATCGGACATCGTGGCGGACCTGGCCTCATTCCTCGCACGATTCCAGGCCGCCCGGCTCGCGTTGAACCGCTCGGCCCAAACGCTGCAAAGCAACCTGCTACTCGGCTCCATCGCCGACTGGGTTCTTGCGAAAAATATTTCTGGTGCCGGTGATGTCCCACTGCCCGAGTTTTTGATCAACACTCAGGACACATTTAACCGGGGCGTTGCGGAAGGCCGCTCTACCGTTGTCAGTCCTGCGGTCAGGGACCAGGCCAAGCAACGGTTTTTGACGCGGCTGAACAAGGATCTCCCAGGTGAGGGAAACCAAAAACACCGCGACCGGCTGATTCGCCTTTATGAAATGGCTGAGCCCTACCTGTGCGCGATCCCGGTCTTCCGTGTCCGCGAAGTCGAAGTCAATGCCTGTAATGTAGCGAGTCTCCTTCTCGACGAAGTCCTTGCCGAGACAGCACCGGACATTCGCTTAAAGATCGAGGAGGGAGGGAAGAGGGCGAATCGCCAACTCCAAACGCTTCTCAGCACCGAAGGCCGGATCGAACTCCGTTTTCCCGGCCTGGGGCTTCCGACATTGGTACTCACTGCTGGAACCGACGAATCTCTGCGAGCCGAACTCGAACCAGAGCGAGTCGTCCTGCGCGGGGCTTTCACGGAGAAAAACGTCAAGGATCTCTTCGGGCAGGCTGACCGCAGCGGCCGCGATGTGGCGGATGCGGTGTTCCGTGCCTTCAACTACGGCGAAAACACCTTACCAGACGATCAACTCGACAAGCTCGACGGCGTGGTGGAAGCCCTTTACCAAGACCTCGAAGGGGCCGACCACCAATTACTGGAGCAGTTCAAGTCGCTCCGCGAAGGGTTCGAGGCCGGTAGCCGAGCTGTTGCGGGGGCAGCACTCGCACTCGGGAGGGAAGACCCCCGCAATGGGGGAGGAGACATCTGGGAGCGAACGTCGCGAGAAGCCGCGCGGATCACGATCTCGACTACGGCGTTGCACGGCCTGCAACAGCCTGAGCAGCCCTACAATCGCCTCCTCTCGGCGAAAAGTGAGAAGGAAGTAGAACAGACGAAGCTCGATCAGTTTGAAGCCGAGGCATTGAAGCTGACCTTGGCGGCCCTCGCACTTCCCCAGGATGACCAGGAGAGGAACAAAGCGGTCGAGCCCCTTAACAAGTCGCTGATTGAGTGTCGAGCACCACTGGCCAAATTTGACGCAAAAGATCTGCGGGTCCAACGAATCCTCCAAGCCCTCGAAGCAATTCAAAGCCTAGTTGATGAGCATACTCTTACCTCACTCGGTGCTCCAGATGCGGCCGAGGATAAACTCGGCCAGACGGAGGTCGGGATTGTTACGATGCGTGAAGAGGTCTCCACGGTTCTCAACGCCGAGGAAGTCGATGTTCAGCGACTGACAGATTTTCGGAATGCCGTAATGTGCTTCCGTAAGACCCTGGATGAACTCGATGCCAAGGAGTCCCGGGTTCAGCGGGCGAGACAGGCGTTGGACGCCATCGAACGATTATTAAACGGCGTTAGCGATCTGAAGGTGCAAGACGATTTGCAGGCGGCGCGTGACTGGCTGGTGGCGCTACACGAGGAGCGAAGCAAGTTTCCAGCCCTACCGAATCAGTCGAGCGCGTCCGACCTGAAGCATTACCAGGATGGTCGGCAGCGAGTCCTGGGCCATTACACGACAACAGCGAATGACCCTGCCAACACCTTCGGAGGGCGCACCCGCTTCGTCTGGCTGTCCCAGTTGGTTATGCACATTCACGGCCGGCTTCCAATGGCGGAAGGCCGCGCAGACATGGGCAATCTGTGCGGACTCGTACTCGAACTCGTGCGGCACTGTCATGGAAGTGTGAAAAGTGACCCCGTTCGGGGGCAAGTTTTTGACGCAAACGCCGACCAGATTCGCGACGATTTCTTTCTCGCAAACCCGGGCGGATTGCCCCGATTCCTTCCCCTTCAGACCATCGACCACACACGTAGCCTTGCACGCGGCTACCACGAGCAGACTGAAGAGAGCCGTCGCACGCTCCGCGACCTGCGAAACGACCTGAAAGGGATCGAGGAAGCGTTGAAGGCACTGCCGGACGACGGCGAGTTGATCGTGCTGAATCTCACGGCAGACGACTTTGTCACCCTCGACTGGGACTTCTATCCCGCGCTTTTTGACGCATTTGCCCTCCAGAAGGATTCGGGGCCGACTCTGATTCCCACGGCCCTGCTCGTGTCGCGTTCGGCGCAGCGTTGGTTGCCATCCGAGGCATTGGCGCGGCTAACTGATTTCCTCACCGCGATGGATGCCAAGGTGCATGGGGACTCACATTCAGGCCGCTGCGTCGTCCCACCGGTGCTTGTGGCTTCGGAGCTACCTGAACCGCCCACAAGCTCCGACCCGGAAGTTATTCTTGCGTACCGTCGCGGAGCCATCGACGCGCTACAAGCTCTCGGGTCTGCACTTGAAACTCTCCAGGCGCAACTCAGCTACCCCGTCTTTGCGGTAGGTGTACCGGCGAGAGTAACCGTCAATTCGAGTCAGGATGCAGAGCAGCCTTCGCGATTGGTTGAATGTTCGCCATACTTCCTACTCGCGAGGCTCTGTGGGGCCGCCCTCACCGACCAGTTAACCAGAGAAGGGGCCATTGGGTTCCCCGCCTCCGTCCATGCTCTTGCGTTCACGCAACCGGGAAAGGCCTCTTTGGAGGAGTTGATCGATTCATGGCTCGGCAAATCGGCCGGGGTAGGGATTCCGCGTTCACTCGGCGCGAATCTTTTCGGTTGGCTAATCAGCCTCATTTTTCGTGCAGAGATGGGGCCGGGATCGACGCTCGGTATGCCAATCTCTTACAAGAATAAGCAAGGAAGGCGTCATGCTAATCTCACCGGTCCTCTTCCGCCGCAGAGTGTGAACGCGTTCTGGGAACTTTTCGAGACAGCGCCGACACTCCTGCGCGCGCCGACGAAGTTGGAGTTGTTGGACGGTTACAATGCCGGTTACGTCAACCGTCTGCCGGTCGATGGTGATCCCCGTTTCGGCGGATGGTCGTTTGCTCCGCCCGCTGATGCCATGCCAACCCACTGGGAATCGGTTACCAGTCACCCCGCAGTCAGATATGGCGGAGGCCCGGAAACCCTGCTCCCCTGGCTGAGCCAGCTCCTCAATAAGCTCTATTGATATGGAGGTCTACAAACATGAGTGCTGTGAGTTCAGGCCGCTTCTCCCTCCCCGGGGCGGATTACCTCATTCGCGTCGATGCCGATCTGAGCGGCACCAATCTCCAAATCCGTGACATTGATGTTCACGTCTTGGTTAGCACTCAGAACCAGGATGGGACGCAACTCACGAGTGGGGAAGCACTGGTTGGCAAGCATCACCTCCAGATTGAGGCATTCGACGACGGTCGTGCGACTCATCGCTTTCTGGATATCGAATTTGGTGGTCGAGTAGCCATTCGCACTCCCCAGGCCAAGCTGGCATTGCTCAGGTTTCGTTACGCAGTCAAGCCCGGTCCTAATGATACCGTTCAGGTGGGGTGGGCAAACATAACGAATGGTGTTTCGAGCATCAAGGTACTTTACCCGGCGAAACATGCCGAAGGAACTCTCTATCCTTCTGTTCATCTGGAGAAGGGAGCCGCCGTCCACCAGTTCAACTTATTCGGTCCTACACTCAAGGGAGAGGAGAAAAAGGGGGAAACGCCATCCGGCTTGTCTTTCCCCGAGGAAGAGCAAAAGATCGCGTATGAGCCGCGGCAACTTCTCAGATATGTGGTCGAAGACCACCCGGAAGACAACGGTGGCATCTGGCCGGCCAAGCTCGGGCTGGATTCTTTCCGCACTAACTCTTGCCGTTGGCTAGCCATGATCGCACAGCAGGACGCGCACTGGCGAGCAAAGGCTGCTGGCACCGTCTCCAAGGTGATCGAGCCGATCGACCTTGCCATCATGAATCCGGACGGAACGAGCGCGCTGAACCTTCAAAAAAAGAAAAAGGTGCTCAAGCTCAGGCTTGAGAGCATGGCGGGCGGGCAGTTGGTTTACTCGGAGGCATCCGGAGCGATGGCGAAGTTAACGGGACTGCTAACCGTCGATAACAAGCAAGAGGACCGCTGGGAACTTTACGACGGGTCCAACATCCAGTCGGCGACGCTAGGGCCTATCTCGCTCGCGCAGCTGAGCGACGTCGTACCGCTGACGGGACATGCTGTGGGCCTGGCAGGCTTGAAGCTTGCGGCGAGTGGCCCGAAAACTACGCCCGTCGAGCGGATCATCCTGAAATTCGGCACTCCCCACCTGGTGGATGACGGCAAGAAAATCGAAGATGCAACAGACATCCGTGTAGCCATGACCTCATTACTGACGTAATTCCACAGGGGGTAGCTATGTTGGAGGTTAGCATCGCAGGGGGAAACGTGATCGGCGAGGTGGTGCGGCTTGCCCATGTCTCAAAGCCATGTTTGCCTGACCTCTGGAAACTTCGACTACGCAGCCCAGTAACGGGCGAACTGCCAGTCCCAGGCAGTGCGCTGGAACTAAACTGGCCAGGATCGAAGGCCGTTAACTTTACGCTCCTGCGAACCGTGTTTCACGTGCCCTCCAGGGGCGCTCTTCTAGTGGCCACGCGGCTGAAATCCTCGTCGCTCGGCAGACCCGTTCGGGGGTGCTTCCAGGGCCTCCTGGTCAACATTCTCGGCGAGTTCGAGGAGTGTCTCGCACTCAGCAACGCAGCGAGGCAGGCGGTACAAAACGTCTGGGTTCACATTGTCTGCTTGCCCGAATGGCAATCGGCTCGGGGTGGCGAATCGATCGGTCAGTTTCTGCGGCATCTGGTCCGTCAACTCGCTGCAGAACAGGGTATCCTGCTGCGTATGAAACTAGATCAGGGAGGAAATCTACTCCTGACGGACCCTCGATATGACATCACGGATGATGTGAAACGAGGAGGAACTGTAACCCTCGGCCATGCAGACCCGCTGGCCCCGCGGCCAACTCGGCACCGCACCCGTGACCACTGGTCGCTGTCCGAAGACGCTGGCTTCCAACAATGGCTGGACGCGGCACAGGTGACTGCCGCAACCGGCCAACAGATCGTTCCCTCATTTTCGGCCCGCTGGTGGGCGAAGGGCGAGGGGAAACATGCGGAGGCGGTTCGGTTTTGGAGACACTGGACCGAAATCCCCGACCAGCTCGCCCTGCATCGACAGCGGAGTCGATCTTCGGCCTGGACAACCCTGGCGCGCATGGGGGCTTCGGCCCAAGTCGAAGGAAAGGCCGGAGCGTACTTCGAGGTTGAACCTCTCGCATGGTTTCCAAGCGAAGGGAAGCCTTTACCCGACGGCAAGTTGATCGCGAGG
>Ga0181528_10001261_pt1 | contig 15829 bp, 13 predicted proteins | sample PEATcosm2014_Bin_47_FD_119742 | JGI IMG/M metagenome (GOLD analysis project Ga0181528, IMG submission 119742) | Peatland microbial communities from MTU Mesocosm Facility, Houghton, MI, USA - PEATcosm2014_Bin10_10_metaG | ecosystem: Environmental > Terrestrial > Soil > Wetlands > Peat | place...
CAAGCCGCGCTACTTGCGCGGCCTGCAAGCCGCGCCTCATCCTAATGCTGTGCAAGCGCCTGGAAGTGCGGTACCGGCGACTTGCACACCGCAGCCGGTTGCGCGCCCTCCATCCTCCAAGTCGCGCAGGCCGATTTCTGAGCGGCCCCAGCTTACCTATGCTGAACCTGGCAAGCCCGTCTACCACGCGTTTACAATGATATGGCCACTGGTATGCCGCCGCCTCGAAGGCCGTCCGAACATCACATCCGCCCAACTGTTCGATGAACTATGCATCCAGTTCCCAGGACGATTTCATCCAAAGCACGTAAACCGCTTGGCAAAGCGCGTTAAGCAGTGGCGCCAAGACGCCCGCGCACGGGGCGTCGTAATCCCGCCGCCCGAGTATCGTCGCTTCAACAACAATCCTCGCGGCCGTGGCCCTGGTCCGCAGAGTTGCACGACTCACTGGCCTGAGATGCTTCAGTGGATGGACGAACATCCAGATGAGACTGCGATAGGCCTTCTGACGGAATTCCAAGCGCGGTATCCAGGAATCTATCGCCGTAGCCATCTAACTACACTGCGGCGTCGAGTCAAAATCTGGCGCCGAGATACCATTCAGCGGCTGATCCACAAACTCCAGGAGCACACCGAAGATGTTAGCTCACAAGCAAACGCGTGATAATTCATAGCGCCCATAACCAGAGCTTCTGCCGCCTTCGGCGTCAGACCGCGCTTGGCTGTGAGTGGATGGAATACCGGCAACGACTTCAAGAAAGAGCCCTATCCGGTAACATTATTCGTGAGGCATCCGGTAACAGAATTACGTGAGGCAATACGGGGGCCCGATGTCCCAAATAAATCTACAGAGCTCGCGGGCGATTGCCGCGGTCACCTTGTTGTGATGAACGCCACGGTATCGCAATCGGCGATATCGAGCGCACAGCCGCACTGCAAGTCGTAGAGATGGGCCCACGTCTCGACGCCGCCTTTGAGGGCGGAATGCTTCGTGACGGCCTTCACGAGCTCACCGCGATACCAGATGGACGACCTCCGTGGCGACCTGGTTCTGGCCCTCGTCGCGCTCGGGTACACGGAGCCATTCATGGCCGATCGTGTCCGTATCGAATCGGCAATCCAGCGCGTGTCCCGATCGCTCTCCGTCAGGCTTGGCTGGCGCTGACAGCGGAGTGGCGGCGCGTGACGCCCCGCCCCTTGCGGGCGGGGCGCCAATCGTCGAAGGCCAGCCGTACCGCACGCTCAAGGCGCCGAAACAACGGCTTGAACCCGATGCAGCCGTCCGCCAGATAGGCGCCGAAGTACTGATTGAGCAGCGCAAAGATCACCATGGTCGCATCATCGAGCGGCAGGCGCGCGGCAAGGCGCCCGCGTCGCTGTAACGTCACCAGCAGCCGGCGTATCTGGTCCTGCACGCGGGCATCGGCGCTGCGCACGAAATCCGCCAGCAACGCGTCGTTTCCGAGGCCCGGAAATACCGTAAGACGCAGGATCTCGCGACTCGCCCAGTCGGTGCCGCCGAGGTCGCGGTATGAGGCGAGCATGCGCACGACGGCGTCGGCCGGATCCTTGGGGGGATCGAGGATGACGGTTTCGCCTTTGCGCAGCATCCGCTCGAAGCTCGGCAGCAGCAGCGCGACGACGATTCCTTCCTTGCTGCCGAAGTACTTGTAGACAGTGGCGACGCCGCTGTCCGATGCCGTCGCGATCTCCTCGAATGTGGTGTGCGCATAGCCTTGCCGCTCGAACAAGGTTGCGGCAGCGGCCAGCATGGCCGCGCGCCGCTTCGCGCGCTGTTCCTCCCATGCACCGCTCACCGGTGAGCGCCGCGCAGATCTTCGCGAACCCGCTGCGCGATGGCGGCGGCGGAGGTTTGTGGATGGAACTGCTCAGCAAGCGTGCCATCCGGAGCTACCAAATACATGAATACGCCGTGGTCCAGACCCCCACCGGTGGAATGCTTCCAAGGAACGCCAAACGTTCGCGCCGCATCGGCAACTGCGGCCGGCGTGCCGGTCAGAGCCCGCAGCCGAGGCGAGAAGTGCGCGGCATAGCGGCGCAGAACCTGAGGCGTGTCGTGAGCCGGATCGAGGGTCACGAAGAGCGGCAGGAGCATCTCCCCGTCCTCACCGAGTTGTGTCAGGGCCTCGCTCATTCTCGTCAGCGCCATCGGACAGATGTCCGAACATTGGCTGTAGCCAAAGTAGACGAGTAGCCAGCGACTGGCGAGTTCGGACGGCGGTACGGGGTGGCCGAATTGATCGACGAGGCGTTCGTCGGGGGACCCGGACGCGACCGCCGAGAGAAGCAAGGCGGCGATGAGCAATGCCGCACTTCGCATCAGATTGCAACGATCCAGCCCATGGCACCGCGCTCCGCCATGTGGCTCTGGTGAGGGTGGAACATGTAGCGTCCGCGGCGCGGCAGCCTGAATTCGACGATCGCACGCTCGGCCGGTCCAAGGCTCACGACATCCGTGCGCTCGCTCGGCGTGAGTCCGGTCCCCGAGCGGTAAAGATCGAAGGTCTGAGCGTGCAGATGGAAAGTGGCGAGCGCGTCGTATTCCACCATGTTGACGATGTAGAGGCGGACCAGATCGCCGACGGGAACCTTGAGAGGGTAGCGCTCGTACCAACCGGCAACGCCATTCCAGGCATAGACGTCATTGCGCCCGTCTCCATCCGCATCGAAACCGCACAGGCACAGCACGAATTCATGCGCCGCAGGGCGGCCTTCCGGCGGATCCACGATCAGCGTCCCATACAAACCGCGGCCGATGTGCTTCGCGTACGGCGGCACATGACAGTGGTACGGATGGACTCCGACCGGCCCAGCTTCTATGCGGTAATGCGCCGAGCTTCCTGGCTCGACCCGACCGATGCCGTCCTGCATCACATCGTGCGAACCGTGAAAATGCAAATTGTGCGCCCTTCTCGTGCGATTCTCGAACTCGATGGAGAGCTCATCGCCGACCGTCGCGCGCAGGATCGGCCCCGGAACGGTCCCGCCGTATGCCCACACGGTGACGTTGCGTCCCTGCGCCACCTCGAGCGTCGTCTCCACGGCGATGAGCGAGACCACGCGCATTCCGGCGGCGCGCGGCGCGCGCGGCGGCGGCACGTGGAGCGTGTCTCGGCTGCCGGCGCCCATGTAAGCGGGGGGCGCAAACGGCGCTCCGTAGCCACCGGGGCCCGCCGGATCGCTCGAGCAGTCGATCGGCTTTCGCGCCAGCACTTCCGGCGAGCTCGCGCGCGCTTCGAGCCAGCGCCGGGTTCCGGCGAAGGCCGCGGCGCTGACGCCGCAGAACAGCGTGCCGAGGCGCAGAAGCTCACGCCGGCCCAGGGCCATCAGCTGATGCCGCCGATGCCTGCACCGACCGCGAGCACGAGGAGGTAAACGGCAATGCCGCCGCCCACCGAGGCGAGCCGCAGCGGGCGCGACAGCACGCGCTCGCCAAACAACAGATAAGCGGCCGGACCGATGAAGGGCAGCAAAAACACGGCAAACGCCCAGGCCCACACGACGGCCGGTCGAACGTCCGATCGCCGTCCGAGATCCCAGAGAGCGAGCGTGCTCCAGAGCACGTAGAGCAAGATCGGCAGCAAGTAGCCATATAAACCGAGCAGAAGCTGCGCGGTGCTCGGCGGAACGGGGATCGGTGATAGCTGCATGGGATACTCCGTGGGCAGAGAGGTACTAGCTAAGAGCCTTCGGTCCGAGCGGGCCGCCGGCCAGCCACAGGGCCGCTGTCAGCGGGACGAGCGCGGCTATCGCTCCCGCAACCACCGCCGCATAGCGCAGCGGCTTGCCGAGCGTACGAGCCCGGAACAACAAATACGCGGCGCCGCCTACGAATGGCAGCAATAAAACCGTAATGGTCCACGCCACGGCGCTCGCACCTCCCGATTCGGCGAGGTCAATAAGCGAAAGCCCCGTCCACGCGGCGTACAGGAGAACCGGCAGCAAGTACACGTACACCACGAACCAGACCTGAAACACGGTGACTGGCGAAGATACGGAAAATAGCGAAGTCATGGTCCTCTCCCGGACTTTACCCGGGCCGCGTCCGGCGCCGGTGTGCGGATCGATGCAAGATCCAGATGCTGTGAGCGAAAGACATCGATCGCGGGACGCGCCAGAGCGGTCAGCGCATCGGGCATGTTGGGCTGCGGCGGCGGCGCCGGTCGCGTCTTGTAGTCGTTGAGCACGAACTGCCCGGTGCGCACCTGACCAATCGCACCGAAGAAGGTCATGTAGCTCGAGAGGTCCGAGCCAAGAGGAATGCGAGGTGCGCCGCAGCGATTGAGCACCTGCAATCCCCACGGCAAAGTGGTCCGGTAGATGTTGTCCTCGAAGCACGTTCCAAACGATCCCAGCCCACCGACGGCGAGGTCGGCGCGCCCCGATGCGACCACGGTGTTATCACGGACCACATGTCTGGTCGAGGACCAGTAGTGCCGATCGAGAATCGGCAGCACGACGATCCCGTTGTTGCGGCTGCGCGCGACGTAGTTGTGCTCGACCAGGTTCGTGTGCGTGCCCACGAGCGCAATACCGTTCCCCGCAAGCGTCTCGGTCGCATAAAAGCCTGCGGCTTCATTGTCCAGCCCGCTATCGGTGACCACGTTGCCCGCGATCACCGTATCGCGACCGGGAGGGTATAACTCGATGTCGAATGTCGTCGTGCTGACCCCGCTGCGGTTGTGCGAGAAGCGGGAGTTGAGCACGTACATGTCGCCGCTCGAATTGGTGCCGGAATAGCCGAGTCCGCTGTATTCACCGATCACATCGTTGAGAACCACCTCGCACGGAGCGCACTGGCCGACGTAGAACGCCGAATCCGGCGAGCCGCTGGCGTAGGAGTGCTCGAGCAGTCCGTCCGTCGCCCCGAATGCATAGATTCCATAGTCACCGTTATCATAGGCGGTGAGATACGAGCCGCGAAATCCGCGGATTCCGGTCCAGTAAAAGCCGTTCAAGGTGTAGTTGCGCGCCGTCATGTTCTCGATGGCAACTCCGTCGGCTCCCACCATCAGACCCGTGCCGAGCTCGAATTTGCCGTCGAGGATCACCTCGTTCCGATCGACGCCGCGAAGCGTGAGGCTCGGCGTCGTGATGAAAACGGCCTCCTGATACACGCCGCGATCGATGAGGATGAGGTCGCCCGGCGAGGCTGCATCGACGGCATTCTGAATCGTCGGGTATTCCTGGGGCACGCGCCGTGCCGTACCGCTCGGCGCTGCGACCGGCGCAAGCACGCCGCGTCCGCCCGCCGGCGGCGTGTAGACGATATTGCCGACGACGACCACGCCCGCCATGCCGGCCTTTCCGTCGGGTGTTGCGTGAAAGGTGCAGTAGAAGGGAAAGACGCCCTGGGTCGGAAATACCACCTCGGTCATCTCTCCCGGCTTCAGGTGGAGGCTGCCGAAGGTCTTTTCGGTGGACCAGGATTTGTCGACGGCCACGGCGTTGTGATCATTGCGGCCGGCATTGATGAAAACGATCGAGCCACCCACGGGCACACGCACGATGGCCGGCGAATAGCTATTGTCGGCCATGGACACCAGCACCGTGCCGGTCGGATTGGCCTGATGCCGACCGCATCCGCCCAGCAGCGAGGCCGCGACGATCATCGCACCAACCCCGCGCCAGCCGGATCTTCTCAGGTATGCAACCATCCCCATTCCGCTCCCTCTCTCAGCTCTAACGGCTTTCATAGAGTAATCGGTCTTTCGCTCTACGAATTGGGGGACTCTAATCGCGCGACTCGCACAATGCAATAGATTGGAGCCTGGGCGCACGCGTTCGACGTGGCCCCGGGGCGGATGTTCGTGTCGGAACGCTTCTAGCTGATCAGCATCGGCGGCTGCGGGATCGGGCACCCGTTCAACGGCGCGGGCGACTCCGGCGCGGCGGCGCAGGCGGCTCAGCGCCTGCGTCCATCCGAACTCGTGCCCGTACCTCGGTGGGCGTGAGATCGAACGTCGCGCGAAAGGAGCGCGACATGTGCGAGAGGTCGTAAAAGCCCCAGCTCAACGCGAAATCGGTCAGCGACTGATCGAAGGCCGCGGCGCTCTCCAACGCCTCCCGGCAGCAGCGCAGCCGCAGGGTGCGGATGTATTCGCCAATCGTCTCAGGACCGTCACTGAAGAGCGTGTGAACATAGCGCGGCGTGATACCGAACTCGGTCGCGATCATCTGCGGCCCCAATCGATGATCGGTGAGGCGCGAACGGATGAATGCCTCGATGGCGCGTCGCTGCCGCGCCCCGCTGATCGGACGCTTCTTCGCGCGTGCCGAGAGGACGCCGCGAAGCATGTCGAGGATATGAGCTTCGCTGCGCGCCAGCATGGCGCCATCGAGGCGGCTCATTCGCGCGACGACCTCGCCCACGAAGCTGCTCAATAGCCCGCAATCCGCCTCCTCGCCGTCCATGCGCAGGCCGAGGAACTGGTCGGGGTCTGGGCTGAGATCGCGCATCGTGGCATCCGTGAGCGCCAATACCGGCATGGAATAGTCGTCGATCAGCTGCAGCGAATAGGGCTCCGCCGTGGAGGCGATGACGAAATCTCCAGGGCGCAGATACACCTCACGCTTGCGCTGCGTCCAGATCGAATGGCCCCTGAGCTGGAACTTGACCAGATAGTGCGGGTTCGAGAGCCGGGCGATATCCTCGGCGCGCCGGCGCACGGTGCAGGGCGAGGTGACCACGTGCGCCATCCGGGCGGCGCCGAGCGCAGCGACGGACACGGAGCCGGCGAACTGGCCGGCACCGGCCAACCGCACCGAGATGCTCATCGGGCAAAATACCCGGTCCACGACCTCCCGGAAGAACTCGAACCGCTCCCCTCGAGGTCGCACCGCGGTCGAATACGCATCGTACATGAGGCCTCCCTGGGCGGATCATAGCCAGTGCCCCATCGCCCGCCAAGCGTGAGAAGCGGCGTTGTCCCATACCCCATTTCACTTTCATACAAGCGAGCGTTCACTTTATGCCAAGCGGGGCGTCGACGCACGACCGACACTTCCCTCGGCCAGACCGGCCGTCTCGGGCGGCCGCGATCACAGGGGGGTTTCCAGATGCAAAGCCCATCTCTCATCATCGACGGCGAGCATGTCACGACGCCGCGCTTTTTCGACGTCCTCAATCCGGCGGACGGCAGCGTCGTCGCCCGTTGCCCCGATGCCGACCCGGCACACCTGGAGCGAGCCATCGCAGCGGCACGTGCGGCACTGCCACGCTGGTCGGGTCTGCCGGACGAGGATCGGGTCCGCGCCCTCACCCAGGTGGCAGACCTGATCGAGGCGCATGTCGCGGAGCTCTCCATGCTCGTGACCCGGGAGCAGGGCAAGTCCCAGAGCGGTCCCGGCGCCAATCTCGAGGCCAACGGCTGCATCGCGTGGACCCGGGTAACGACCTCGCTTACCTTGCCGGAAGAGACCCTCGAGGACAGTCCCACCGGTCGGATCCTGGTGCGCCGCAAGCCCGTCGGGGTGGTCGGCTCCATCACGCCGTGGAACTGGCCGCTGATGATCGCCGTCTGGCACATCATGCCGGCGCTGCGGGTCGGCTGCACCGTGGTCATCAAGCCGTCGCCCTACACACCGCTCTCGACCCTGCGGCTCGTCGAGCTCATGAACCAGGTCCTGCCCCGCGGGGTGGTGAATGTGGTCACGGGCGATGCGGCGGTGGGCGAGCGCATGACCACCCATCCGGACATCGACAAGATCGTGTTCACAGGATCGGTTAATACCGGCAAAAAGGTGATGGCGGGCGCCGCCGGGACCCTCAAGCGAATCACGCTCGAGCTTGGCGGAAACGATGCCGGCATCATCCTGCCCGGCACGCGGATCGAGCCTCTTCTCGAGAAGCTTTTTTGGGGATGCTTCATCAATGCCGGCCAGACCTGCGCTGCCCTCAAGCGGATGTACGTGCACGAGGCGCAGTACGAGGAGGTCGTCGCGCAGTTCGCGGAGTACGTCGCGAAGATCCCGGTCGGGGATGGGGCCGATCCGAAGAATTTGATCGGTCCACTGACCAACCGCATGCAGCTCGATAAGGTGCGCGCGCTGGTGGATGATGCTCGCGCGGCCGGCGCGCGCATCGTCACCGGTGGACAGTACCGCGAAGCCCCCGGTTTTTTCTATCCGCTCACCGTGGTCGCGGACGCCACCGACGAGATGCGCATCGTGCGCGAGGAGCAGTTCGGACCGGCGATTCCGATCCTCAAGTATCGCGACCTCGACGAGGCCGTCAGGCGCGCCAACTCGCTCGAGGTTGGCCTGGGCGGCTCCGCATGGGGTAACGACCCCGATAGCGCTGCGCAAGTCGCCTCGCGGCTCGAGTGCGGCACCGCCTGGGTGAATCAGCACGGGACCTTACATCCGCTTGCGCCGTTCGGCGGCGTCAAGTGTTCCGGGATCGGGGTTGAGTTCAATGTCGACGGTCTTAAGGAATACACCACGATTCAGGTGCTGAACATCGCACGCTGAACGCACAGGTTCTTGATTAAGGGCAGGGAGAAAAGCGATGCATAACAAGCGCGTGGCGCTGGCGCTATTGTGGGCGTTTGTCGCGAGCGGGGTCGTGGATGCGTGGGCCGCTGAGGAGACCGCTTCCCCGGGCGAGCTCGAGACCATCGTGGTGACGGCGCAGAAAAGAGCCGAGAGTGAGCAGAACGTGCCGCTCTCCATGACCACATTCAGCGCAGTCGCGTTGGAGCAAAAGGACATCAACACCTTCTTCGACTACGCCACGAAGGTGCCCAATCTCGCATTCGCGCCGACAGGGGACGGCATGGGAACGGCGCGCACCGTCGCGATCCGCGGCGTTTCGGGCAATAACGTCACAAGCTTCTACATCGACGACACACCGTTGCCCGACTCGATCGACCCGAGAGTCCTGGACATCGATCACATCGAGGTTCTGCGCGGACCACAGGGTACCCTCTACGGCGCACGCTCCATGGGCGGCCTGGTACGGACCGTAACCAAGTCTCCAGACCTCGATGAGTTCACAGCCACGGTGCACGGCGGAGTGTCGGACACGGCGCGTACCGACACGCCGAATTACGTCGGCGACGCCGTGGTGAATATCCCGCTGATCAAGGGCGTGGCTGCAGTGCGGCTGAGCGCCTTCGATGACTACGAGGCCGGTTACTTCAAGCGCAGCTATTGCACGAGCCCAGCGGCCGCGATGGCGCTCACGTGCACGCCACTCTCGACGACGGGTATCACGACCGTCAACAACGTGGCGGCGGTCGATACCTCAGGATTCGCCGCGACGCTGACGGTGAAGCCGACCGACTCCCTCACCATCACGCCGAAGTTCATGTTGCAGCGCGAAGGCTACAACGGCTTCCCTCTCGCGGACTACGACACCAATATCGCGAACGCCATCGGCTATCCGGTGCCAACGCCCGCGACAGGCGCACCCACCCCCAACGAGATGAAGCCCTCGACCTTTACGCAGGCACGCTGGTTCAACGTTCCGGAGGGCGGGTTCGACGACTGGGGGCTCGCATCGCTGGCCGTTCATTGGAAGAGCGCCCTCGGCGAGTTGGTCTCGTCCAGCTCGTATTTTTCACGCAAGGTGGTCGAGACGGAGGATGAAAGCGACTTCGTTTACGCGGCAATTACCTCGGGAGCGGGCGGCACGCCGGAGCCGGGCGGCATCACCGAGGAGAAAGATTACCAAGAGTTCGTCGAAGAGGTTCGCTTCGTATCCGATCTCAAGGGACCATTGCAGTTCGTGTTCGGCGGGTTCTACTCGGATCTTTACGGACGACTCCCCTATGCGGCCTACTATCCACCGGCCGAGGTTCCCAACCTGGACAACACCCTGGGGGGGCCAAACAATCCCTACTATCCCAACCTCGTCTTTGCCTCGGACTTCCATACCGATATCAAAGAACCGGCGGTGTTCGGCGACCTGACCTACAGTCCCATCGAGGCGCTTAAATTGACGGCGGGACTGCGCTGGTACCAGGTGCGCGATTCCGGGCAAGGGTACCAGGAGGGCCTCGCCACCGGCGGCGGACCGGCCATCGTCAGTCCGTCGGCGACCACCACGGAGAGCGGCACCAATCCGAAGTTCGAGGCCGACTATCACATCACACCGGACCAGATGGTCTACGCCAACGTCGCGAAAGGATACCGTCCAGGTGGGATCGGATCGATCGTGCCCCCGGGCGAACCCGGCACGGCGACCGATTGCGTCGCGGCTCTGAAGCAGGTCGATCCCAATATCAACATCCAGCAGACCCGCTCGTTTCAGTCTGACTCGCTCTGGAACTACGAGCTCGGAACCAAGACCGAATGGCTCAATCATCGTCTATCCGTCGATGCCGCCGGGTTCTACATCAAATGGAATAACATACAGCAGGAAATATTGCTCTCTTGCGGCTTCCAGTACACCGCCAACGCCGGTGCCGCGGTCAGCAAGGGAGGTGAGCTCGAGGTTCGTGCGCGGCCCGTGGAGCCGCTCGAGATGTCGCTGGGACTCGGCTATCAAGATGCCAAGATCACCGAAGCGGGCATCGAGTCGCCGCAGCCGGTGGGCTCTCCGATCTACCAAGTGCCCGACTGGACCGGCAACGGCTCGGTGCAGTACACGAGCGATATCAGTGCGGGCTGGAAGATGGTGAGCGGCGCCGATTACTCTTATATCGGCCGGAGTTACAGCGGCAACAATCTGCCGGGTGACCCGCGTCTGCGCCCCTCATATCGGCTCATCAATGGGCGGCTCGCATTCGATCACGGGCCTTTCGAGGTCGCCTTGTTCGGCAAGAACCTTGCCAACGAGGTGGCAAATCTCGGCGACAGCCGCTCGATCGCCGCTGAGACGCCGGGGCGGCCGCGTCTGTTCGTGAACCAGCCGCGCACGCTCGGCATCGAATTTCGGCAGTCATTCTAGCGAAGCAAGCCGCACGTTTGAGTCGACGCGTCCGCGTCGCGAGCGGGCCTCGAGGGGTCGACGGTCCCCATAAGCTACGGGGACCGTAGCGGCGTGGATCGGAGCGAGAATCGTTGCTCCGCAGAACTGATGCAATATGTGCTTCGACTGCTGAGTTGCCAATGAGGTTGTGGCGGCGCCGCAGAGCAGCCGATCTCCCTTACGCCGTCACGCGGCCGCGATATGCACGCTCGTCAGCGCCTGATTGATCGACTGCTCGAGGTGCTCTACGATCATTTCGATATGATGCGGCTGTGAGCTGTACGGCGGCGCAACGATGACATGATCACCGCGTTTGCCGTCGTTGCCCCCCCGCCGGGATAGATCGAAATCCCTGCCTTGAGAGCTCAGACTCGCCGGCCTTATATCGCCGCCAAGACTCGTCGCGCTGCGCAACAGTGAATCGTCGAATGACGTCCGGTCATGGCAAATACCTCCTAGCCTTAGATTAGCTGGAGTGTTTCGCCGACCCATTGAGACCACCAACGGTTTATACGGGCGGTGAGTGTCAAGATAGTTGTCGCCTGATTCAGGATTCGGCAGCTTCTTTCGGGGGATTTAACACCACCAGTCCCACCGGATTCCAGTTTCGTGAATTTGCGGTCCAGCGGTTTGGATTGGACCGGCGCGCCCTGCCATAGAGCTCATGGCGTCGGGTCGACCGCCCATACTGCCGTATTCAACGACGCACACACGTACGGAGATGCCGACCATTGCTGGGAAATTGTTTACCGCTAAATTTGTTCGAGCGGGGTACGTTCAGCAATGACCTGGTCAATGAGCAGAGAGATGAGCCGATGCGCCATGCCCGGATCGATATTCGCGTGGACGCATTTTTCAATAAACTGCTCACGCTGACTCGTTACTCGGTCGGGATCCCATAGGGGTAAGCTCTCCCGCTTCTTTATCGTTCCTATGTGCCTCGAACGTATAAAGCGTTCTCTGAGCAGAGAGACGATTTTGGAGTCGATCTCATCGATCTCTATCTGCAGATTCCCGACTTCTTCCATATATAGTGGCCTGACACGGAACTTCGCGGCAAATGAATATCAACGCGCCACCGCGTATCCCTGCATGCCACGAGGATTGGCGGCGGCTCGCACAATGGTTGATGTTCCTGATGGCTCCTGAGAACACGCCGAAAGTCGTCCCTCGGACCACGGGTCTCCTAGCCTTATCAAATGGCCTCTTCGCCGCAGTTCGCCGATAGTCGCCGTCGGGTAGCGGCTTTCAAGGGCGAGCGAACCAAGGGCAATTTCTCGTGGCCAGAAGCTCGACACCAGATGATCCGTGTGAAACGCTGGTGCATCAATTGCACGTTGCAGCGTCATGCCCTGGTCGATGTGATTGACGAGCAGCAGAAGCGACCATTGCTCTTGTTGATCGCCACCGGGGGTTCCGAACGCCAAATACGGTCGTCCGTTCTTAAACACCATGGAGGGCGTCAAGGTCGTCCTGGGTCGCTTGTGCGGTCCGAGAGAATTGGGGTGATTCGGATAGAGCGAGAACATTTGTAGCCGGGTGCCAAGTGCGAACCCCAGTTCGGGGATGATCGGACTAGATTGCAGCCATCCCCCCGACGGTGTGGCGGAAACCATATTGCCCCATTGATCGATGACATCGACGTGGCAGGTATCGCCAAACAGAGCGGGCGGCGGGCGGCCCCCAACGCCTGCCGAGTCAGCGCCGCCGGACCGGTGCTGCGCCACAGTCGGCTCTCCCCCACCTGCAGAAGAAGCGGCCGATGCTGCACTCGCGGCACGGATTGGCGCGAGTTGCGGAGCGCGTCCCCCGGGAGACCCCGGCCTTAGCTCCAGACTTGCCATGCTGCCAATCAGCGCTCGCCTCGCATCCGAATAATGACGGCTGAGTAAAACATCTAAAGGTACCTGGGGGTCGTCGCCGTACCAGGCCTCCCGGTCCGCCATCACGAGCTTGATCGCTTCGGAGATAATGTGAACAAATTCCGGGCCCTCCGGATCGAGTGCAGCCATGTCATAGCCCTCGAGAATACGCAGTGCTTGTAGCATCGCAGGCCCTTGGCTCCACTGCCCGCACTTGAAAACCGTATATCCGCGGTAGTCGACACTGACAGGGCGCTCTACCTGGGGTCTCCAGCCTCGCAAGTCGTTGGCTGTCAGGAGACCTTCGTGGCGCTTACCTGATACGTCCATCGCTTCGGTTGTCCGGCAGAATCGATCGATCGCCTGCGCGACGGGGCCCTCATACCAATAGGAAAGGGCCGCCTCGATTTGCGTTTCCCGACCGCCTCCGGCGTCTTCGGCAAAGTCGATGATGTGCGCGTAAAGAGCTGCCAACGTGGGATTGCAAAAAAGACTGCCCGCCACCGGGGCACGACCGTTTTTGAGGAATACGGCGCCCGATGTCGTCCATTCGATCGAGAATAGCTCCAGTACGGACTCGATCGTATCTACAGCACGGCCTAGTATGGGGTGTCCGGCCTTCGCATACTGGATCGCTGGCCCAAGCGCGGTTCTTAGCGAGACCGTCCCCCAATCCCGCAGAACAGTCAGCCAGGCTCCAAAGGCGCCCGGAATGCACGCCGCGAGCAAGCCAGTGCCAGGAATTAGATCAAGCTCTAGTTCGCTGAATCGATCAATGGTCGCGGCGATTGGCGCACCGCCTTGGCCGCAGACTACTGTCGGCTCTGGGAGCGGGAGCGGGAGTGGTGCCAAGCTGCGCTCTTACATTTAGAAGCGAATGCGATCTTAGAATTAGGCCCATCAACGGCTTGAAACTCTCGTGGGCCATTGCGACTTCCAACAAGCGCGTGGGCTCGGCCTCGGTAACACAATTGAGCGCCATGATTGTCCAGCACGTGTGGGAGCTGATAAGCCATCACGAATGGCAAACCGCGCATTTCGATGGTCTCGTGCCCACCAATACCAGACCACAAGGACCTACCCCATTACGCGCCATTGGAGCGAGATCCTAGGGACCTCGGTTCTTGTCCTGACAGCAGGGCACTGCCCTCGGGACGGCACCTCCCATCCCATGCGTGCTCGGAGGACCGCGAGTCGGTGGACGAGGCGTGCAGGCAGCGGGTGCGCGACTTGGGACAAGGGGGCTGGACGCGCTATTCGGTCCCCGCGGGCGAGAGTGCCGGTCAATTCGATGTCCCTCCCTGGCTCTGATCCGCGAGGTCCTGGCGCGGCACGATTCCCTCGCAGATTTCTCGTTCGCGACGCAGGGACTCGGCAGCGGCGCCATTTCCCTCGCCTGCTCGCCGGAGCTGAGGACGCGCTATCTGCCGCGCGTGGCGATGAGCGAGGCCATCGCCACGGAATCCGCGCAACGGATGATCGACCGCGCGGTGCAGATGTTCGGGGGACGCGGCGTCGCACACGGTGAAGTCGTCGAGCACCTCTATCGCGATATTCGCGCGCTGCGCAAAAAAGCGATATTCATCCAAATACACAGTGATTATTGAATACACTGTTGCCACAATGAGCACCTGGCGCCCGAATTTTTGATCCGCCGCTACCAAGGTTCAGGCGGCATTCAGTTGGTTGCGGAAGTAGGTGGCAATCCATCCGCACCCACCGTACTTCTCCTAATGACCGCGTCGGGCTGCATCACCATCCGCCACCGAGCGCGCGGTAGAGCTGGATGGTGGCTGTCACCTGTCCAGTTTCCGCCTGTACTAATTCGTCTTCCTCGGTGAACGCCGAGATCCGGTCGTTGAGAACGTCGCCAAAGCTGTTTCGCCCACCTTCATACAGTGCGATCGAGGCGGCTTCGTTTTGCCGTGCGGCAGCTAGAGCGGCTGCGATGGATGCACGTCTCTGATCGAGTTCGCTGCGAAAACGATAAGCGTTCTCAACATCTTCGAGTGCATTCAATACAGCCGCATCGTAATCCGCCACCGCGGCTTCGAGTCGGGCATCGCTGGCGGAGATGTTGGCTCGAATTCGACCTGCCGTGAACACCGGCAGGTAAGCCGTCAGGTCGAACAGTCCGCCCGTGGAGCCAAAATTCGGGAGCCCATCGAAATGCAGCTCGCCATCCCCGCCCAGGAATTGAATATTGAAGCGGGGCAGGAGATCCTTCCGGGCACTTTCGAGCCGTGCCGCGTAAGCCCGTACCTGAGCCGCCCGCGCCTGCACATCCGGCCGCCCTTCCAGCACTTGGACCGGAAGGAGGCCTATCGGAGGTGGGGGAATATTGAAGCCTGACAGTGGTTTAATCGCCGACGCGGATTCCGGCGTCATGCCCTGGAGCACAGCCAATCTACGGCTGCGCGCGGCGAGAAGCGCGAGGAGCGGCGGGCGGGCGGCACGCTGCGTTTCAAGGTGTTGACGAACTGCATCCGTGTCAGTGACAAACGCCTGCCCTGCGTTGTACCGGGCCTCCACATAGTTCAGGAGCTGCTCGAGCGTCGCAATTCCCCGGTCGAGCACATCAAGCCGTCGCTGCAGACCTTGCGCTTCCTCGTAGTTTTCCGCTACGTCGGCCACCACGGTCATGCGAGCACCGTTCAGCGATTGCACCGTGCTGGAGGCCATCGCCCTGGCGGCGTCAGCGTCGGAATGTCGCCCGCCAAACACATCCGGCTCCCAGCGGGCCCCGAGCCCGGCCACGCTGCCGTAGAATCCTGGCGAAATGCTGGGAAACGATCCCGGGGGAACACCCGCCGGTGTTCGGGGGGGACGCCAATCCGCCTCACCGCCCCATGCGGTGCCTTGCGCAGCGACGGTCGGATACAGAGAGGACTCCACGATCGTCACCATCGCCCGCGCCTCGGCCACATGGGCTCGCGCGGTCCTGATGTCAGTGTTGGCGCGGAGGGCCCGATCGATGCATTCCTCGAGTGTCGGGTCATGCCAAACCGTCCACCAACGGCTCAGCTCCCCC
>Ga0181528_10001262_pt1 | contig 15825 bp, 12 predicted proteins | sample PEATcosm2014_Bin_47_FD_119742 | JGI IMG/M metagenome (GOLD analysis project Ga0181528, IMG submission 119742) | Peatland microbial communities from MTU Mesocosm Facility, Houghton, MI, USA - PEATcosm2014_Bin10_10_metaG | ecosystem: Environmental > Terrestrial > Soil > Wetlands > Peat | place...
AGGGCGGAGCGGACGGCGATTTCGGCGGAGGTGTCGCGCTGGCGGACGCGGGACATAATGAGCGACCGAGCATAGGCGCTCATTGCTTGCTGTCGTCGACTTCGGCGATCACGCTGCCTTCCACCTCGGCGAGCACGTCGCGCAACCGACCCAGCTCCCTGCGGCGCTCCAAGAAGCTCTGGTAGGCTCGGTTGGCGTTCTCCAGGAGTTCCTGGTATGTGACGACGCGAGCGCCGATGCTCCGCAGCATTCCATCGGCCTTCGCACGGCCGCCGGCCTCGTCCCAATCGCGCAAAGGCGCGCCCACCACGCACACAATCTCGATCGGCTCGTGGCCGCGGCTGATCTGGTCCAGCACACTCTGAAGGGCGAGCCGATACTTGTCTACCTGGTTGATCAACTCGGTCGCCTTGACACGTCGATCTGCTCGCTTGAGTTCGACAATAACCTGCTTCCCTGAACTGGCGCGGTAGCCGATGTCAACCCGGCCCTTCGCTTCGGGCGAACCGGGCTTAGGTGCTGCCGCCGCGAATGCAGTCTCGACGGCCTTCTCCATGTACTCCGTCTGTGTCGCACGCTCCCACGCCGGGTCCAACAACCAGAGATGGTCGAAAAGGTACCTCTGGAGTACCGCCTCCAGTTCGTTAGCCTGCACTTTCTCCTGCATCGCTTCAACGACCCTGACTCGCTCGCTCACTATGCGGTGGTAGTAGGCAGCCTCCAAGTCGTCTACGCCCCGGAACGCGGAGACGAGGGCCTCCACGTCGTGGTGGTCGACGCGGTCGAGCGCCTCCAAGTTCTCGCGGTGACGAAGAGCCTCGAAGGCCAGAACGCCGTGGGCGTAGAGTTGCCGGCGCTGCGCTTCGTCGTCGGACGGAAGTTCGGCGATCGTCCCGAAGAGCCGTCGCGCCCGACTTTGGAGGCGTTCTCCCAAGCTCTTGAACCAAGCGTCGATCGCGGGACTCTGGCGCGCTTGCCGTTCGCCCGCGGCACGCCGCAACTCCGTCCACTTTGTCGCGATGTGCTTCAGCTCTGCGCGGAGGAAATCTAAGAGCGCCCTGTACCGAACGTCGTCACGAACAATCTCCTGACGGCTGCTGGTGGCGATATCGTCAGCCCCGTCGGTGTCGAGGAAATCGGCGTGAATCTCGCCGATTAGATACTTAGTGAAAAAACGCGCCTCGGCGAACTCCTCGAGAATGTCCTCCTGAGCAACCTTGCCTCGCACCATGACGAGTATCTTGTTCAGGTTATCAGGACCGTCTTTCAATTGCCTCGGCAGTTCGACCGTGGCTAACCATCCACGAACTTTGTAGCCGCCGGGCACGTCGCATCGCGGCAACACCTCGTCCTCCGGCGGCGTGACAGCACCGCACCTGGGTTCCGCGTGGTCCAGGTGGCCGTGCGGCTTGGCGGCTTCGGAACACAGACGGCCCTCCTCGCCGTAGTGCCAAAGGTACTGCAACTTGTCGTAATAGGCCCGGTCGGCTGAAGTGATACGCTCCCCGTCCACGAAAACGCTGAAGAGGCCGGCGTCGCCGATGACGGAGAAGCGCCTGGCCAACTTCCGGCGGATCCAGGTGCCGGAGCCGGCCACGCGCTTTCGCAGCCCGCGCAGGGTGAGCTGAGTGCCGTGCTCGATCGTCACCTCTGCGGGATCAACCGGTATCGGCTCGTAGACGCCGTTGTCCGTGGCGCTCACCTGGGCTTGGATATCCGGCAAGACCATGCGGAAGCCATGGCGCTCGCCGCCCTTGACGGTGTGGATCGTTACCTCATCAGCGATGGAGAAGAGGGACAGCTTACCGATCCCTTTTCGGCCCATCGGCAGACGATGGAGGCCAGGGGTGCGGTTCTTCTCCGACTCGCCACTCCCTCGGCGCTGATAACCCACCCTCAGGAACCGTTCGTTGGCGTCCTCGACGCTCATACCGCAGCCGTCATCCGTTATGACGATACATCCGTCCGCTTGCCGGATTTCGATCCGGACGGTTTCGGCATCCGCGTCCCAGGCGTTGGCGACTGCCTCGGACAACACCGCCGGCACGTTGCTGTACAGGTGGATGCCTAAATGGTTCAGCACGTTGAGGCTCAACGACATCCGATACTTCGGCTCATCTGACACGGCAGTGCTCCAGGTGAGCGGTGATGCTCAGTCCGATCGCGCGCCCCAACCCCGGCGGCACGGCATTGCCGATCAACCGCCCCATGGACACGAAGCTCACCCGTCTCTCCGGCGCCATGAATGGATAATCTCCCGGGAAGCTCTGCAGCAGCGCCGCCTCGCGTAGCGTGATGGCCCGATCCTGCGAGGGGTGGCCGAACCGGCCGCTGCCGTACTGGTGGCACTCGGTCGTGATCGTCGGCGCTGGGGCGTCCCAGTTCATCCGCCCGTAGACGCTGGCGTACTTTTGTCCGGTATCGCGCTCGTGGCACGCCGCGCGCAGCTCCGCGGGCCACTGCCGCCACGTGCCGCCGGGCGTCGACGCGCGGATCCGCTCGCGGTTCAGCGGCGACAGGTTGCGCGCGCAGTGCAGCGGATCGTCCTCATGGCACTCGCCGGCCGCGACGGGCGGCAGGTGACCGATGGCCTGGCGCACCGTCGGAGGTGCCGATGCGCCGTCCAGGAGCCGAATCTCGCCGTGCAGTGAGGCCAACAGGACCAAGCGGCGACGCCTTTGCGGCACCCCGTATGCGGCACAGTCCGGCGTGGAAATCGACACGCGGTAGCCGATCTCCGTCAGGCGCTGGACGAACTCGTGAAAAACGCCGTGGCCTTGCAGCTTCGGCACGTTCTCCATGCTGACGATGTCCGGCCGGCACGCCTCGACCAAGCGGCCGAACTGGCCGAGCAGCCGCCAGCGGTCGTCGTCGCGCTTGGCTTTCCTGCCCTGCATGTAGTACGAGAACGGCTGGCACGGCGCGCAACCGACCAGCACTCGGACCGACCCCGCCGGCCAGTGCGTCGCCAGGTCCTCGCCCCGCAAGTCGCCGATGTCGGAGTGACAGAAAGTGGCGCCGCAACCGGCTTCGTAGGGGTGTCGACAGGCGGGATCCAGGTCGTAACCGGCAACTACCGACAACCCGGCGTCAACCAACCCGCGGCTCAGGCCGCCGGCCCCGCAGAACAAGTCCACGGCCACCACGCGAGATGCCACCGGCCCCGGCTCCTTCCTTCCTGTCGAGTATACGTCCGGCGCGCCGCGCGGGTCTACACCTGGATCGGGGGCCCGAGGGACGGTCGCCCGCGCCCCGGGCTACAGCGGCAGCGGGTCTTCCGCAGACTCGGTCACCGGGAACATGGCGACGCGGAACTTGGTGCAGCCATACGGCACCAGCGTGATGCGCTCGCGCTCGGCCCCATCCCCCACCGCCTCCGCCGGCAGAGTCGGCGCCTCCGGCGCGGGCCGCCACTCGATGGGCACGGCGTTGGCATGCAGCGTCAGCGGCGCCGCCAGCGGCCAGTCCCAATTCGCCGGCATGGCACGGCGCTCCACGGTCAGGCCGGGATCACGCACGTCCAGGGCGTAGCTCCAGCGCGCCGCCGCGTCAGGCGTGTTGGGGCCGTCGACGTCGGCGATGGGCAGGGCGAACAGCAGCGGGCCGTAGGACACCGCCGCCCACGGCGCGTCCCCGGCGTTGGCGTCGCGGCCGCTCATGAGGCTGGGCGTCATGGGGAATCTCAGCCGCACCGTGTCGCCCGGCTGCCAGGCGCGCTCCACGCGCACGAAGCCGTTGGCGTCCGGCGTGGCGTCGAGGGCGGCGCCGTTGAGGCTCAACTCGGCGTCCGCGCACCAGCCGGGGATGCGGAATTGCAGCGGGAAGGTCGCTTCGCGCGCCGGGTCGACGCGCATTTCGAGGGTGTCGTCGAAGGGGTAATCCGTGCGGCACTCGATCTCGACGGCCACCTGGTCGGCGACCAGGGCCGTCACTTTGCACGGGCCGTAGTGCGTGGCGGCCAGGCCGTTGTCGTCGGTGGCCATCCACAAGTGCTGCACGTAGTTCGGCACGATGCGGTTCAAGGCCGCCGTGCAGCACAGGGGCATGTGGGTGCGCTGGTACGAATTGCCCTCGGAACGCGGCCCGTGGGGGTAGTCCGGGGAGAAGTCGACGAGTCGGTTGGGGCTCTGGAAGTAGACGTGGGTTTTGAAATCGCGCGACACGGTGGCCGGCCCGGCGTTGAAGAAGGCGCGTTCGGCGCGGTCCGCCAGCCGGCCCTGGCCGCTGACCGCCAGCAGCATGATCTGACTCCACACGTAGCCCGCCACGTCGCACGTCTCCGTGCCGCGGAAGGCGCCGGTGGGTCCCCAGTACTCGTCGGCCACCGGCACGCCGGAGGGTTGCAGAGCATCGCGCGCCAGGAGATCGTGCCACGCCAGCGTCGCCTCGAGGAAGGCGGCGTCGCCCGTCCACAGGTAGCCCAGCGCCCATGGCGTGGTGCTTTCCAGGAAGTGCACGACGTGATCGTTAGCCTCGGCGCCCTTTTCGCGATGCGGCATGACCCGGTAGCGGTCCCAGTCCGCCGCACCTTTGGCTTGGCCGCCGTCGGGGGCGAAGAGCTTGTTCAAGGCCGCGGCGATGTTGGCGTTGCCGCTCCAGGTGTAGGCGTCGAAGGCCGGCCAGGGGTTGGACATGCCCCATCCCAGCCGCACCCCGTCGTGGTCGCTGCCGTAGGCCGTTTCCAGGGCGCGCAGCACGCGCGGGTCACGCGAACCAGCGTAGTAGGCGGCCAGGGCGCGGCCCAACAGGCCGCTGGCCCACAACGGCCAGCCGCCGTCGACTTCGGTGGCCTTCGCCTCGTCGGCGTTGTTCTTGTCGAGCCACCACAGGAACAGGATGCTGTCGGGGTGCATGTGCCCCACGACGACGTCCATGCGCCGCCGGGCCTGCTCCAGGAGGGCCTCGTCATGCAGGAGATAGCCGAGGCGCACCAGGCCGTCGAACCAGTAGCCGCCGCCTTCGTAGGGCCAGGCGCCGTTGGGCCAGGCCAGCCGCTCGCCGGTCATGAGGTGATCGGCGGCCCAGGCGCGGCGGAACTCCACGTCGTACTCGTCCATGTGGCCGGTGTAGCCGTCGCGCGCCGCCAGGCACCAGTCGCGCAGCCAGCCGGCGGGTTCCACCGCGCCGGGCGGCAAGGGGAGGAAGGCCGGGCGCGTGGGCGGATCGAAGGGCCGGGAGTAGTTGACGCTCGTCATGGCTGTCTCCGCCGCCCCCATTCGGCCCGCGCCATGGCACTCCTGCGGCCGTTTCCGGCACTTGGCAGGCCTCGAGGCGCGCGGGGCGAACACCGCCCTCACGCTTCGCGAAAGGATGTTGCTCGTGCCCGTTCTCTTGCTCGCCATGGCGCTCGCAGCCCCGGCTTCTGCCGCTCCGCCGCCGCGCCCCTTGGCGCCCGATCTGCGCGCCTTCAACGGCGTCGATTACCTCGCCGCGCCCGACGTCATGCGCGATCTGGGCCTCGGCTGGGCGCGCGAGAGCTTCCCCGTCGACTGGAACGCCGTCGAGCCGGCCAAAGGCCAGTGGCAGTTCGCCAAGATGGACGCCAAAGTGGCCGAGGCCCATGCCCTGGGCGTCGAGGTGCTGCCCATGCTGGGCTACACGGCGAAGTGGGCGGCTGGCGCCGCGGGCGGCTTCGGGCCGGCGCGCGATGTGGCGGATTGGGAGGAGTACGTCGAGCGCGTCGTGGCGCGCTACAGCCGCCCGCCGTACAACCTGCGCTACTTCCAGGTGTGGAACGAGCCGAGCTGGACGCCCATGACTTTCTGGAAGCGCAGCGGGCCGGAGTGGATTGACACGGTCTACCTGCCAGCGGCGCGCATCATTCGGCGCTACGGCTGCCGCGTGGTGCTGGGCGGCTGGGCGGACGCCGACGTGGCGCACCTCAACGACGCCCTGGCCTGGCACGACGCATGGCGCTTCACCGACATCATCGACATCCACTACAGCCCGATCGGCGTGTGGCAGGACATCTGGGACCATTGGCTGCGCGACGGCCGCTGCCTCGGCGTCTGGCAGACCGAAATCGGCTTCCACGACTTCCCCGAATACATCCCCAACCTCAATCCGCGCGCCTTGTATTGGGCCCTCAAGCACGGCTGGCGCGAGGATGCGGATCGCTACAAGTTGTTCTGGTTCGCCTCCTGGGGCGCCGGGCCCGACGGCGCCAAGTGCCTCACCCTGCCGGGCGCCCACGGCACTCAGCTCAGTGCTCACGGCACGCGGCTGAAAGCCCTGACGCAGGTTCTGGGCGACGGGCAACTGGCGGCTTTCGATGAGTTCACCACCGACCCGCCCCTGCCGCCAGCCCTCGACGAGGAGCGGCCCACGGCGCTGGGTTTCCGTGTCGGGCCGCGCACCGTCATCGCGCTGATCGTCGATGCCGACACGCTGAAGGCCCATCCCACCGTGGTCGTGACCCTGCCGAAGACGGACGGCAAGGCGCGCCTCGTCAGCTCGGTCGGCGAGAGCCGCGAACTGCCCGCGGAGCGCGTCGGCGACGCCCTGGTGTGCCGCGTGCCGATGGGCGGCCTGCCCTGCGGCGTGGCGCGCGGCTGGGGCAAGCCGTGGCGTGTGGCGGTGGGCTACCTAGTGGTGGAATAGATCCGGTACTGACGCATGTCAGAATTCAGCCGACCAAGGCCCGCAAGGCCGTCTCGCGCGCCTCGATGGAAGCCGCCAGCTTGAACTGCGCCCGCGCCCGCTGCAGATTGTGATCCTCGCGGTGGATGCGGAAGTAGGTGTCGCCGGCCAGGTGATCGGTCAGGAAACGCGTGCCGATGAGCAGGGCGAAGTAGCGGCAGGCGAACACCAGATGCTCCCGCTCGGCGGCGTTGAGAAACCCGCCGGCACTGGCCAGATAGCCGCGCAGCATGGCCTCGAAGCGCGCTTCATCGAGGCTCACACGGTTCAGATCGCGATCGTCCTCGTCGCCGCTGTTGGCGCCGGTGCGCACCATGTCGCCGAAGTCATAGACCGCCAGGCCCGGCATGACCGTGTCCAGATCGATGACGCACACGGCGCGGCCGGTGGCCTCGTCCATCAGCACGTTGTTGACCTTGGTGTCGTTGTGCGTGATGCGCACCGGGATGCGCCCCGCCGCCACCTCGTCGGCCAGCACGCGGTAGACGTCGGCGCGGTCCTCGACGAAGGCGATCTCGGGGCCGGCGCCCGCGACGCGGCCCTTGACATCGGCCTCACGCGCGGCGCGGAAGGCCGCCAGGCGGCGCGGGCCGTCGTGGAAGAAGGGGATGGTCTCGGCCAATTGGCCGGCGTCGAGATCCGCCAGCAGCAACTGGAACTCGCCGAAGGCGCGCGCCACCTCCTCGGCCTGCTCGGGTCCGCTGAGGTTGTCGTGGCTCACGGTGCCTTCCAGCAGCGGGCACAGGCGCCAGAAGTTGCCGTCCTCGTCGCGGTGGAAGGTGCCGCCTTGGTGCGTCTGGTGGAAGGTGAGGACGCGCCGCTCCAGGTCCGCGGCGCCCGAGAGTTTGGCGCGCACGTGGGCTGTGACGAGCTCGATGTTGCGCTGCACGGCGGGCACGTCGCGGAAAACGTGATGGTTGACCCGTTGCAGCACCTCGCGTCGCGATCCGCCGGGCGTCCGGAGGGTGACGGCGAAGGTGTCGTGGATGTGGCCGTTGCCGAAGGGCACGATGTCGCCCACGTCGCCGTCCACGCGGAAGCGCGTCACGATGTGGCGCAAGGTCGCGTCGGGCCAGGGGCTTGCCTCACTCAATCCGCCTCTCCGCTACGGCCTCGATTGTATCGCTTTCACATCGCCTTTACCATCGGGACCGCGGCCGGGCGTACACTCCGCGATCGGCGCCTTTCGGAGATCGTGGCTTTGCTGGATATCAGGCCGGTGACGGACGCGGATCTGCGCGCGGTGACGCGGCGGCTGCACGCCGAGTTTCCGCTCGACGGCATGACGCGCGACAACGTGGCGCACCAGATTTTCGACGACGAAGGCCACGAGCCCACCCACAACCTCGCGGCTTGGGACGGTGACGTGCTGCGCGGCGTGCTGCTGGGCGTGACACGCGGCGGACGGGCCTGGATCAAGGCACTCACCATCGGCGCCGACCCCGAGGTGCCCGACGCCCTGCTGGCGGCCTTCATCGCCGCCCTGCGCGAGAGCTGCGTGGCCGTCATCGACGTCAGTGGCAGCGCCCCGTTCTACTTCCTGCCAGGCGTCGACGCCCGGGACACGCCTAGTGTGGCCTTCTACCTGCGCCACGAGTTCCGCAAGGTCGGTGAGGCCTTCAACATGGGCTGCGACCTGCTTGGCGGCCAATGGGACACCAGCGAAGCAGAGAAGGGCCTCGAATCGCACGGCTATCGTCTGGCGCGGCTGCGCGCCGAGGACGGCGTGGCCTTCGCGGAGTTCGTGGGGCGTCGCTTCTCGCCGGGCTGGGCCACGGAAGCCCTGCACGCCTTGAGCAACCAGCCCGTGACCTGCCACGTGGCGTGGCACGGCGAGCGCCATTCTGGCGAGCGCCATGCCCGGCGCATCGTAGCGTTCGCCGCCGCCGAGGTCACGGCGCCGGGCTGGTTCGGTCCCATGGGCACGCACCCCCGCCATCGCCGCCACGGCCTGGGGCGCATCCTGCTGCACCGCTGCCTGGCCGACCTGCGCGACCTGGGCTATCGCCGCGCCGAGATCGGCTGGGTGGGGCCGCTGGGCTTCTACCATCGCCACTGCGGCGCCGCCGTGGAGCGGGTCTTCTGGCAGTATCGCAAGGAGCTGTGAGGGCGCGCGGCGAACTCTCGGCGCCGGGAGTCTGGCTCATGCGACGGCTTGTCTGGCTGGTTCTGTTGACCGTCGCGGCCTCCGCCGAGGACGTCGTGCAGACCCTGATTCCCGCGCCGCCCGCGCCGAAGGTCAACGTGTGGCCGGGTGCGCCGCCCGCCGATTGCCCCTTCCCGCCATCCACGCGCTTCGGCGGCGTGGCCTTCACCGGTCGGCACGCCGAGTATGCTCATGCCGACACCTGGTATCCCAGTTGGGCGGCGGACGGTGACCTCTATTCGCCGTGGACCGACGGCAACGTCGACGGCGTCAACTCCGGTTCCGGCGGGCGCGGCGCGCGCACCGGGTCGGCCCGCATCTCGGGCGACGATCCCCTGGCCCTCACCATCGGCGAGGCCCGCACCTTCGCCAGCGATCCGGCGCCGTACGAAGGCCGCTATCCGTGCGGCAGCCTCGTCTATCAGGGCGTGTGGTACTACGGCACCTACTGCCTGCACCCCAGCGGCGGCGTGACGCACGAGGGGCGCGGCTACAACTGGCCGTGGATGGGCCCGTTCGTGGGCTTCCGCTGGTCGAGCGACGGCGGCCGGACCTGGACGCAGACGCCCCGCACGCCCGCCGCACCGCTGTTCGGCGAGAGCGCCCTGCACGGCGAGCCGGTGCGCTTCGGCTCACCGCATTTTGTGGATTTTGGACGGGAGCTGGCGAACTCGCCGGACGGCAAGGCCTATCTCGTGGCCCACGGCGCGCACGACGGCCAAAATCGCCGCTTCGCCTTCGACAGTTGGATCACCGGCGACGAAGTCTACCTGCTGCGCGTCAAGCCCTCTGTCGCCACCATGAACGACGCCGCGGCCTACGAGTTCTACGCCGGCGAAGGCGCGGGCAGCGACAAGCCTTGGACCGCTGATCTGGCCGCCGCCCAGCCCACGGCGGCCTGGCGCGACCACATGGGCTGCGTGACCATGACCTACGACGCGCCGTTGAAGACTTACTTGATGTGCGTCACCGACGGCACGGATACGGTGAGCCGGTTCAACTCCTACCTGCTGGAGAGTGAGGCGCCCACCGGGCCGTGGCGCATGGTGGCTTACTGGCGGCACTTCGGCGAGCAGGGCTACTTCCTCAACCTGCCGAGCAAGTTCATCAGCGCCGACGGCCGCACCCTGTGGCTGTGCTACGCCGCCAACTTCACCGGCGGCTGGTCGAGTCGGCCGGCGGGCAGCCGCTACGGTATGTGCCTGCGGGAGATCCGCCTGCTGGCGCCCGAGGAGCGGCCCGCGCCGTCGCCCCTGGACTCGGAGGACAACGTGGCGCGCACAGCCTCGGTGGCGGCCACTTCCACCTATCCCGGCTACGACGCGGCGGGCGCCATCGACGGGGTGGTGGGCGGTTTCCCCGGCGACACCAGCCACGAATGGGCCAGCAACGGCGAGGGCGTGGGCGCCGCGCTGCGGCTGCTGTGGAGCGAGCCGCAGACCATCGACCGCGTCTGGCTGTTCGACCGGCCCAATGCGCTCGACCAGGTGAGCGCCGGCCTGTTGGTGTTCAGCGACGGCACCACCATTCGCACCGGCGAGTTGCCGGACGACGCCAAGACAGGGCTGGAGGTGCGCTTCGCGCCGCGCACGGTGCGCTGGCTGCTGTTCGTGGTCACCGAGGCGCGCCGGGCGGCCAACATCGGGCTGTCGGAAATCGCCGTGTTCCGGGCGCCAACCTCGACAGAGTAGCACTCTGACACGTGTCAGGGAGAGGCGCGCTGTGATCGAGGCTGAAACGGCCGGGCACTGTGCGGGCGAAGAGGTCAGTCACCGAAGACAGAGGCGTGGAGCTTGGCCGGCGAGTTGATCTCAGCGCAGCGCCGTTCATACTCCGCCTGCTCGTCGGCCGTCAACTCGCGGCCGATCAACGTGCGGCAGTAAGCGACAAACTCGTCAATCTCGTCTTGTCGGCGCCAGAATGCGGCACTGTCGAGCTGCGCGTCCGGATCGGAAGCGCCGTTCGATGGCACAAAGCTCGGCTTGGCTCTTCGGAACCGCCAGCGCATGGCCTACTCCACGGTTCTACTATACCCCAATCGGAAGCGCGCCGCGAGCAATTCCATTGCGTAGTGCGCCTCGTGAGGTTGATGAGCGGCGACTTGCTCAGGAGTCATGTGAGCGTAGCGGCCGACCGCGCCGCCCTGCGCCTCGGCGTAGTATTGCATGGCCTGCTGGCGGTCGTTTGTCGGCCATCCTCCCGCAGGGCGTTGCATCCGATAGGTGACCCGGCGCCCGTTCACGGTCCCAACCGCCTGCAACTCGCGGAGGTCGCTCGCCATTGCCGCTCCCACGTCTTCGGGCGAAAAACCGCGCCCGCGCCGATGATTGTGGACAGCCACGGCGTTTTGCCGTTCCTGCGGCGTGCCGCCCAAGCTCACCGTGCCGGCGTCGCCGATTCGCGTGTCCACCACCTCGCCGGTTGGACTCAGCAGTACAGAGTGTTCCACGTCCTGCCGCACGACGTATCGCGCGGCCTCCTCCACGGATCGGCGAAAAGAACGCGGGAGATTCGCGGGCCGTGGATACTCAACACCCGACGGAGGAGGGGCGTTGTCGGGCTCACGACCACGCGGGCTTGACAACTCTCTTTCCTCTCCCCGCGGGTCGGTTCGCATTTCGCAACGCAGTCCCTCCGCCGCCGCTCAGCGCACCGTCCCCGCCACCACCGTATGCCGCGCCGCGCCCTGCGCCAGGGCCTCGTCCAGCCCGTCGGCGCTGGTGCAGGTGAGGAGCACCTGATCGGCCTCCTGACGCAGCTCCAGCACCGCGGCGCGCCGCGCCGGATCGAGCTCCGACAGCACGTCGTCGAGCAGCAGCAACGGCGGCTCGCCGAGGTGGCGGGCCAGGACCCGCAGTTCGGCGATTTTGAGGGCCAGGGCCGCCGTGCGCTGCTGGCCCTGACTGGCGTAGGTCTTGGCCGGCAGGCCGTCGATGAGCACCTTGAGGTCGTCGCGATGCGGGCCGAGCAGCGTCAAGCCGCGCCGCAACTCGTCGCCGCGGCGGGCCATGAACTGCTCCCGCAAGCTGTCGATTTGCGCCTCGCGCGACTCGCTCTCGAGGCGGCAGTGGGGCTGATAGGTGACTTGGAGCACCTCGCGCTCACGGCTCAGGCGCCGGTGCACGCTCGCGCTCTCCTCGCTCAACTCGGCGGCCCAGCCCGCGCGCAGCTCCATGAGCGTGGCGGCGCGCTCCGCCAGGGCGTCGTCGTGGGCCAGGAGGAGATTCTCATCCAGGCGACGATGGGCGCGCAAAAGTCCGTTGCGCTGTCGCAGCGCCTGGCGATAGCCGCCCAGCGCCGCCAGGTAGGGCGGCGATGCCTGGCCGATGCAGGTGTTGAGGAATTCGCGCCGGGCCTCGGGGGAGCCGCTCACCAGTTGCAGGTCGCCGGGTCCGAAGAACACCACGTTGAGCTGCCCCACGCCGTCGCTGAGGCGCGCGCAGGGCTGGCCGCCGACGCGCAGGGCCTTGCCGCCGTCACGGCGCAGGGTGAGACCCACGGCCACGTTGCCGCGGGCGCGGCGCGCCGCTTCGCCGCGCACGATGGCCTCGTCGGCGCCCCAGCGGATCATCTCACCGTCGCGCGCGCCGCGCGGCGAACGCGCCAGGGCAAGCAGTGACACGGCCTCCAGGAGATTGGTCTTGCCCTGGGCGTTGTCGCCCTCGAACAGCGTCAGGGGGCGCGCGAAATCCAGGCGCAGGCGGGCGTAGCCGCGAAAGTCGGTCAGCTCGAGGCGCTCTAGGAACATCACCCCATCTGCATGGGCATGAGCACGTAGACGTAGTCCTCGTCGGGCAGCACCGGTCGCACGGCGCCGGGATGGTTGGCGGCGGTGAGCTGCATGCGCACCTCGTCGCACTTCAGGTTGGTCAGCACCTCGAGCAGATAATCGGCGTTGAAGGCGATTTCGAGGCTCTCCGTGACGCCCTCCTCGATCTCGACCTTGATGTGATCCAGCTCCTCGTCGGCGCGCCCGATCCTGGAGCTGGCGGCATTGAGGCGCACCTCGCCGGCCGGCGTGGCGCGCAGCACCAGCTTGCGGTTGTCCTCGCGCGACACGATGGCGCAGCGCCGCACGCTCTCGCGCAAGGCCGCCACGGAGCCCGTCAGCACCCAATCGCAGGAGGCCGGGATGACCTTTCGGTAGTTCGGGAACTCGCCCTCGATGAGCCGCGAAATGACCGTCACGGTCCCGAATCGGAACTGCACCTGGCTGTCGGTGAGGTCGACGTGCACCGGCTCGCTGGCCGACTCGTCGAGCAGCCGCTCCACCTCACGCAGGGCGCGGGCCGGAATGATGGCCGCCACGACGCTCAACGGCGCGTCGGGCAGCGGCTCGGAGCGCGTCGCGAGGCGATGCGTGTCGGTGGCCACGAGGCGCAGGCGGCCGTCCTCCACGGTGAACAACATGCCCGTCAGCCGCGCCCGCGTCTCGTCGTGGCTGACGGCGATGATGCAGGCCGTGATCATGGCCTTCAGCACGCCCTGAGGCACGCTCACCTGGGTCTCGCCGGACAGGCTGGGAATGATCGGGAACTCCTCGGCCGGCAGGCCGTGGACCTCCAGCTCACTGCGCCCGCAGCGGAACCAGACGTGGTCCTGCTCGTCGCTCTCCACGGTCAGGGGCGCGCCGGAGGGCTGCGCCCCCACCACCTCGCTGAGCAGACGCGCACCGACCGTGGTGCGCCCGCTGACCTCGGTGTCGACGGCGACGTGGGCGCGGATGCCGATTTCGTGATCCGTGGCCGACAGCGTCAGCCCGTCGCTGTCCGCTTCCAGCAGGATGTGGCTGAGTATGGGCAGCGTGCTGCGGCCGGACACCGCGCGCTGCACCGTGCCGATGGCCTGCGCCAGTTGATCACGCTGCGTGACGAACCTCATCTCGACGCTCCCTGGGCCGGGCCGGCTTTATGCACCGGGATCGGCGCGAATCCTTCTTCTCAGACTCTTCTTGATTCGATCTTGGGATGAACAGCAGGGGCGGTGGAAACGGGGACAAGCCACGCCATCCCGCTCACCGGGCCGCTTCCCGCGGTGGACAACGGTGTGGGCAAGAGCCCCGTCCGGCGCCCGCCGTGCACACCCCGAGCCCCGACATCATATCCCCAACGCCGTCCACCGCGCAATGCACCGACATTTGCACCGTCGCTGTGGTGGGGGAGTGAGGCGTGGGGCGTGGGGCGTCGGGGAGAGCCGGGCCGCCGTTTCCCCCACGCCCGACGCCCCACGCCCATCACCCCGCTCACGCCGACCGCTGCTGTTCGAGCTCGCTCTGCAGCGCCGCCAGCGCCCCACTGACGGCCGCATCGCCGCGCGCCAGGCATTCGGCCACCTTGGTGCAGGAGTGCATGACGGTGGAGTGATCGCGCTCGAAACGCGCCCCGATGTCGGCAAACGAGCTGCCGATGGCCTCGCGGCACAGGTACATGGCCACCTGGCGGGCCAGAACCAGATCGGCGCGGCGGCTCTTGCCGCGCACGTCGCCCGCCTCGAGGCGGAAGTGGCGCGCCACAAGCTCTACGATGGTCGCCGCGTCCAGAGCCGGCGGCCGCTCCCCCACGCTGTAATCGCGCAGACACTCCCGCGCCAGGGCCACGGTGGCCGTCTCGCCGCTCAGCGAGGCATAGGCCGCCACCTTGAGCAGGGCGCCCTCGAGGAGCCGGATGCTGTCGCGCACCACCTGCGCCAGGTACAGCAGCACCTCGTCGGACAGCGCCAGATGCTCTTCCTGGGCGCGCTTCTGCAGAATGGCGAGGCGCGTCTCCTCGTCGGGCGGCTTGATGTCGGTGATCAGGCCCCATTCGAAGCGGCTGCGCAGGCGATCGTCGAACAGCAGCTCCTTGGGGGGGCGGTCGCTGGTGACGATGATCTGCTTGTTGGTGGCGTGCAGGGCGTTGAAGGTGTGGAAGAACTCCGCCTCCGTGCCGGTCCCGGCGCGCGATGCGATGAACTGGATGTCGTCCACCAGCCACAGGTCCACGGAGCGGTAGCGGGCCCGGAAATCGGCCATGCGATCCTCGCGGATGCAGGTCACGAACTGGTGCAGGAACGTCTCGCCCGACACATAGGCGATGTGCATGGCGGGATAGAGCTGGTGGGCGCGATGGCCCACGGCCTGCATGAGATGGGTCTTGCCGAGGCCCACCCCGCCGTAGATGAACATGGGATTGTAGGCCCGCGCCGGGGCCTTGGCCACGGCCTCCGCGGCGGCGCGCGGAAACCGATTCGACGGGCCGGGAACGAAATTCTCGAAGGTGAACCGCGGGTTGAGGGGCAGGGCCGAGAAGCCCTCGCGCGACGTATCGACGGGCGCCGACGCGGCGGGCGCCGGCTGGAGCGGCGCGGTTGGAGCGGGTACGAGCGCCGCGGGCGAGTGGCCGTTGCCGGCGGCGGGGGTCTCGCCGACGATGCGGAACTCCACCGTGACGGCGCGGCCGCAGGCGGCGTCAAGGGCGGCATGAAGCGGCTGGGCGAAGCGCTCCGACATCAGCTCGTGAACGAAGGCGTCGGGCACGCCCAGGCGCACCACGCCGTCGTGCCAGGCCAAAGGGCGCACGTCGTCGATCCACATGTCGAGCGCCGCGCCGTGGTGCTGGCGGCGCAGTTCCTGCACCGCCGTGCGCCAGGCGCGTCCGAGGTCCGTCTCGCTCATCATCGGCCTTTCCCGATCGCCGTTGTCCACCGAGTTGTCCACACGGTGGAAAACCACGACCCAAACGCCGCGGCCCGGCTTCCGTCGCTAGAGAAGAGCGGTGGAAGCCGGCGCCGAACCAGGCGGTGCGGAGTCTATAGCACAGGGCGCGTGCCGCGGCAAGGAGGGCGGAGGGACGGCGGCCTGCCGGCCCGGTCCGAGTCCGGGCGTGTGACGCGGCCGGCAGGAAGGCGGGCTGGGAACGCCCTCCCGTGAGGCGTGCGGCGAGGGGTGAAGCGCGCCGTGGGGTTGCGCGAACGCGGCTCCTGGTGCTATATTGGGGTTCTCACGGCGCCCAGAGTCGGCACGGAGGTGGTGAGCATGAAGCAGACGTACCAGCCGAAGAAGC
>Ga0181528_10001264_pt1 | contig 15800 bp, 16 predicted proteins | sample PEATcosm2014_Bin_47_FD_119742 | JGI IMG/M metagenome (GOLD analysis project Ga0181528, IMG submission 119742) | Peatland microbial communities from MTU Mesocosm Facility, Houghton, MI, USA - PEATcosm2014_Bin10_10_metaG | ecosystem: Environmental > Terrestrial > Soil > Wetlands > Peat | place...
CCCGGTCCGACAACTGATTGACGGCCGCGGCCATCGCGGCGACCACATCGGCGTCCTTCAGGCCGTTCGCTGAGTTCGCCACCATCGTAACGATCGAGGCGCGTTCGCTGGCCGCGACGGTGTGCCGGTCGGTGCCGATGACGCTCCATCGCGCCGCCAGGACACAGCGGCCGTCCGGCATGATGTCGAACGCGTCGACCGTCACCAGCAATGTGCGCGCGGGCTGCCCGGATGGGACCGACCGCGCGATGACGACGCCGGGCAGACGTCTGGTTAAATCATCCTCCAATGCCCGTGTGACCCCGACCGACAAACGCTCCCCCCAGCGGCCCGTTTTGCTGACGTTCAACGCGTTTTGTCCGTCGCGCAGTTGAATGTCCAACGTGTCCAGATAGTCCGGTACCGTGACGGTCTTGAGTTCGATGATGGGACGTCCCGCTTCCGACGCCATACCGGAGAGCGGCGGCGCCGGCGGTCCCAGAATGTAGATGCGTGGCGCCGGACCCGCGCATCCCAGGACCATCAACAAGCCGGCCAGAATTCCCCAACGCGATATCGCCATCATCGTGCGTCCCGCCCGAGCAGAATCGCGTTGGGCTTTTCTTCCACCGTGCGGCTGAAGTTTCGCAACGACGCGGCGCTGGCGGCCAGATCGCGCGCCGCGGCCTCCAGGTCATCGCGAAGCGGCGAACGCGGCGCGGTCAGATCGCCCAGATTGCCAACAACCTTGTCGGCGTGACCGACGGTCTTGTCAGCCGACGTGGCGACCGAGGCGATTTCCTTGCCCGCGGTCTTCACCTCGCCCTCGGTGGTTTTCGACAGGTGATCGATCGAATCCAGCGCGCGCGACGCATCCTGTTGCACCTGTTTCACCGCGCCGGTCGCGGTATCCAGCGTGACGTGCGCTGCGTCCGAGGTCTGCCGCACGCTGTCCACCAGCGGCCCGACCCTTCCGGTCATTTCGCCGATGATTTCATTGATCCCAGCAAGAGCGGTTCGGGCACGCTCCACGAGATCCGGCAATTTAAGGTCTTCGATTTCGTTCTTCACCTGTTGCAGATCCGACGGAATGGTCGGGATTTCCGTGACGCCACCGCTTTCGCCGCTGACCTTGGCGACGGTGTTCGGATAAAAGTCCAGATTGACGCTGACCTGGCCCGTGACCAGGCTGGTCGTCGCCAGTTGCGCGCGCAGGCCAGCCTTGATGGCCAGATCCAGATCGCTGGCGCCGGCGGTCAGCGGATCGCTGGTCCACGACACCTGGGTCGGCTCGATGTCCATGTAAACCGGAATTACCGGCACCAGTTCAGGTAGTTTAAGATAGACCTTCATGCTGCTGACGGTGCCGATTTGCACGCCACGCAAAGTGACCGGCGCGCCGATCGCCAGGCCGGCGACGGAATTCTGGAAATACGCGACAACGCGCAGCTTCGGGCTGAACAAATTTCTGCCGCCGAACACCAGAATGGCGATGACCCCCAGCGCCAGCGCGCCGAGCACAAACGCTCCGATCGCGGTCGATGTCTTAGCGGCGATCGCCATCAGCGTCCCTTCCCTCTTCAGGCCGTTCGCGATGCATGAACGCGCGGACGGCCGGATGGTCGCTGGTATCGCGCAGTCGCGTCGGCGAACCATGCGCCACCGCCGTTTTCGTCTCCGCGTCCAGAAAGATGCCGTCATCGCAAATACCCAGCAAACTGGGCAATTCGTGGCTGACCATGATCACTGTCACTCCGAAACCATTACGCAACTCCAGGATCAGATCGTCCAATCGCCTGGACGCGACCGGATCCAGACCGGCGGACGGCTCATCCAAAAACAGCACGTCGGGATCAAGCGATAAAGCCCGCGCGATGCCGACGCGGCGGCGCATTCCTCCGCTGAGTTCGCCGGGCATGGTCGACGCCGCCTTGTCCAGACCAACCAGCGAGAGTTTCAATCGCGCCAGCTCCTGGATCGAGCGATTATCCAGCCGCGTGAACATCCGTAACGGCAACGCCACGTTTTCCTCGGCGGTCATGGAGCTCCACAGCGCGCCGGTCTGAAACACCACTCCGAACCGGCGTCCGATTTCGGCGCGACGCGCGTCGGTGGCGCCCCAATAGTTCTCGTCACCGACATATACGGATCCCGTGTAAGGCGGCAGCAAACCGATCATGGTGCGCATCAGCGTGCTTTTGCCGCAGCCGCTGCCGCCCATGATGGCGAAAATCGACTTCTCGCGGACCGCGAAGGAAATGTCGTGCTGCACGACCCGGTCGTCGTACCCGAAACTGATGTCATCGACGCGGATTTTCGAAGTCGCCATCGCTCAGAAGCTCAACGCGTTGGCGCAAACGGCGAACACCGCGTCCAACGCGATGATCCCGACGATGCCGATCACCACGGCCGTGGTCGCTGCCTTGCCGACATCCGCCGCCGTGCGGCCGGCGCTCAACCCCGCGCGGCAACCGACGATCGCGATCATGGCGCCGAACGCGATACTCTTGAGCAGGCCGAAGACGATCTGCCCACCGCCCAATGACGCCTGCGTCTCATCGATGAACGTGGCGGCCGACATGTTCAGCATCGCCACCGCGACGGCGAAGCCGCCAAACACACCGACGGCGAAACCATAAATGTACAGTAACGGCATCATGCAGGTCAGCGCGATGATGCGCGGTAGAATCAAATAGTCGTGCACGGGAATGCCGATCGTGCGCAACGCGTCGATTTCCTCATTGCCGACCATGGTGGCGATTTCGGCGGCGTAAGCACCGCCGGTCCGTCCGGACATCACGATCGCGGTCATCAGCGCGGTCATTTCGCGCGCCATCGCCACCGCCACCAGATCCGCGACGAAAATCCCGGCACCAAATCGTTTCAATTGCACCGCGCCGACAAACGCCACGATGGCGCCGGTCAGCGCATTGACCACAGTCACGATCGGCAGCGCGGAGACACCGGCGTCGCGCATGCAGGTCAGCAGATCGACCCCTCTCATTCGCACCCGGCCGCGCACGGACGCCCCCGCGCTCAATACCGTGTCGCCAACCAGCGAAAATACTTCCAGCGTTTCGTACCAGACCCCAATCGTAACCTGCCCGATACGAGCAACCAGCGTCGGTCCGGTCACGCCGGGCGCGGTCGTCGGCGCGGCTTCCGTGGTCAGCGCCAGCAAGCGGGTCGCGGCCTCGGGTAGTCCCTGCTCATTGAATGGAACCTGCCGCGCGCACGCGGCCCGGCGCAGCGACGAAACAAAAATCAACAGCGCGCTGTCCCAACGGCCCAGACCCGTGGCATCGAAGGAAATGGGGCGAGTGCCAGCGGATTCGACAATGCGTGAGATCGCGGCTTCATCGGTGCGAATGCCGCTGACCGCGATCCAATCGCCCGTCAGGACGATCACAACGCCATTTTGATCGACACGAGCCTGCCACTCCTGACCGCGCGGCGCGTCTCTCCGGTCGGTCGCCGGGATTATCGGGGTGTCATTCATGGTGAAACGACAGCGTCGCATCGCGGCGCGGCCGCGCGTCGTGCTCAACGCCGTTGTCTGAACGCATGGATGCCCTCCTCACACGATCAGAGCCGGCGAATGTCATCCGTTTTGGCGGCACCGGCGCGGTGCCACGAACGAATAGCATTAGGCATCAGTTCGCCATCACGTCAATAAATGTTGAGGGACCTCCCTCAGACCCCTCCCTCGGGCCCCTCCGGCTTACCGCCGCGCGCTCTCGTGACGGTCAGGCCGCGCGCATCGCGAAAGTCTTTCCTTAACCGAAAGAAAAACCGGCGGTATAACGGGCCGCCTCGCCAATGGTTCCCTTCTCTCGGTCCGCCTTGTCACTCGCCGGCCGGCGCCGCCCCGGATCAGGCGCGGCGCCGAAAGACGAATTGTCAGCGACGCGCCAGGAAAACGCCCGCCACCAAACCAATCGACGCCGCCACCAGAAGCGACGTCATCGGCTGGGCTTCCACCTGGCGGGAAATCCGCGCTCCCGTCTGCGAGCCGATTTGATAAGCTTCCTCGCTCAGGTCGGAGATCGCCGCCGAAGCCCCGCGGCATGCCTCGCGCAACGCGTCGGAGGTGGCGCGAGCACTTTCGCGCAACCCGCGCAGGGATTGCGCCTCGCCATTCCCGTTCGACCCGCGCGACGTTTCGTCGTGGTGCGCGGCACCGGAGCCGTTATGCATCGTGGTCTCGTCAGCTTTGGCCTGGCTCATCGCCGCCTCCTTGATGATATTGAGAAGATTTCAGATTGCGTGCATTAAGTACAGCGCGATCACGATCGGAACCGGACCATAGGCGATCCACCATCGCGCACCGCGCATTCCATACCCCTTCCTGCTCAGGACCAATCCTGGGACGTGATATGAACGCGCGGCGACGGTGGCGGTTCCCGATACCGTCCGGCGCTATGGCAGAGCGGTGCGGCCCTTCGTGCCCACTGTCGGACGCTCTCCAAACAGCTTCGCTTCCAGAAACTTGATGGCGAGCACGATCGGATGCGACGGCGCGGTCCAGAACTCCCCGGTATCCGGTTCGAAGCGCAACAACGCGACCCGGGGATCGTCTGGTCCTTCCTGGAAGTAAGCCTCGGCCTGTTCGTCCCACAGATCCGTGATGGTGTTCTTTTCCGTTACCTGCGAGATCTGACCCGTTAAGGTGACGTAAACATTGTCTTTTACGTCGGTAAACGTGAGACAGATGCTGGGATTCCTTTGCGCGTCCTCGTGAGTGTGACTTTCACGGTCGGCGAAAAACCAGATCGCGTTTTGCTCCGGACGCGAAATTCCGCGCATCGGACGTGCCCGCACGCCGTCATTGCCATGCGTAACCATCATGCAAACGCCAATTGACTGGACATAAGCCCAGATCTGATTTCGTTCAGGTTGTTTACTCATGATAAATTGCCATCTCCGAAATGACTGACAGCCCGGCGGTTCCGGCCAATGTCAGCCCATGCCGCCTGCCAGGCGACGGCGTCCCCTTCGTTGCCAACCGGCGGTCAACGCGGCGGATCGGGCGGAGGTTCCCGAACGCGGCCTTAACTGTCGGAAACGAGGCTTTTCGGAAACTCAAGTGTCCAGCGCAGCCCCGTCGCGGCGTAATCGATACGAACTTCGCCATGCAGCGCGCGCGCGACGGTGCGTTCGATGACCACGCGGCCGAAGCCGCGGCGCCCAGGACGCTCGACGGGAGGACCGCCGGATTCTTCCCATGAGAGGGTACACATTGGAATACCGTCCGCCGCCGGCTCGACCTTCCAGGAAATGCCAACTTTCCCGGTGGGCGTGGATAACGCGCCATATTTGGCCGCGTTGGTCGCCAGCTCGTGCAACGCCATGCCGATATGCTGCGCCGCGTCGGGCCTGATCTGCAACGACTCCCCGGTCATTTCGATCTGCGAGTCAATGCGATCACCGTAATGACCCAGTTGTGAACGGACAAGATCGCGCATCGACGCCCCCTGCCAGTCTTCTCGCACAAGAAGATCGTGCGACCCCGCCAGCGACTGCAGCCGCGCGGAAAACCGGGTCTCGAAATCGTCGATCGACTCGCTGTTGCTCGCGGTCTGCCGCATGATCGCCTGGATCACCGTCAGCAAATTCTTCGACCGGTGAGTCAGTTCGCGCATTAACAGCCGGATGCGGGCCTCCTGCTCCTTATAGCGCGTGATCTCCACCGCCCCGGCGATGACACCGGTAATCGCGCCGTGGTCCGACGTCAGCGGGTGGACGGTCAGGTCGTACCAGGTCTCGTTCCCGTCAAAGAGGATACGGACGTCGCCACGCGCCGGCTCCCCGGTTTCGATCACCGCGCGCTTGATGGTGGCGCCGGTGTCCTGGCCGGTCTCGGGAATGACCTCCTGTTGGGACCGGCCGACGATCTCGGGCGCGGTCCGGCCGAAGATGCCGCGGCTGATCCAGGTGAAGACCAGATCCCGGTCCTGCGTCATCACGGTGACGCCGGACGCCCGCAGCGCCGCGTCGAAGCGCTGATTGACCTCCGCCAGTTCGCGCGTCCGGCGGGCGACCCGCCGCTCCAGCGTCTCCGCCAGTTGCCGGGCGGTGATTTCGCGGGTTTCCAACAGTCCGAAGTAGCGTTTCGCATCGAGCAGCAGCAACACCGCCAGGCCCGCGACGCAGGTCAGGGCGGCAACGATCGCGCTGACCAACAGGCCGCTCAGCCAGGCCTGACGCGCGGTGGAGCGGCCGACGTCGTCATTCGCCTCGACTGTCAGGTCGGACACGGTGCGCCGCAGATCGTCCATCAGCGACAGCCCGTGGTCGGAGCGAACCAACGCCAGCGCGTCGTCAAACCGGCCCGCGCGCCCAAGGGCGACCGTGCGGTCCAGCTCCGCCAACTTTTCGGCGCCAATGCGTCCGACCGCGGCGCCCAGTTCCGCGCGCGGTCCGGAGGAGGGCAAATGCGCCCGCAGATCGTCCATCAGGCTGACGTATTCCGCCTTGGAGTCGTCGTACCCCTTGAGGTAGGCCGGGTCTCGCGTCAGCAGAAAGCCCCGCTGCCGGGTTTCGGCATCCAATATGGCTTGCAGGACCAGGGTCCCCGCTCGACGCGCCTGGCGCGCCTCCACTACGGCCTCCGTGGCCTGAATATCACGCCAGGCCAGCACCCCCGCGATGGCGCACGCGGTCGCCAGCAGCGTAAACACCGCGATAACAGCCGGGACCACGCGCCGGCGCCGCATGGAAAGGCCGACGATGGTCACCGGACTGGCCGGTGGAACAGACGTCAAACCGTCCAGATCGGCGCCGTCATCGCCAGACCGCGCCTCACTCACAGCAGGCTCGCGCCGCGGTTGGCACAGCAGGCTCGCGCCGCGGTCGGGGTCCGCACGGCGAAGCGGTGCCTCGCGGCACGGCAATGTTCGGGAGAGCCGCGATCATCGCCCCACCAATCATTGTGAACAGCGCGACCGGGGTATGGTCCGATCGGGACGATGCTATCGCAAATCTCCGGCGCTCGCCAGCACCGCGCGACCATGCCGGAGAGAGGCGAAGGCTTTTCCCGGCCAGCCCGCGGCGAGAGCCCATTCCTGGGCGACGCCGCGACGCCTCACCGTCCCGATGCCGACGCCGCCAGTGACGCCCGGCGATCGAAAAACAACGCCTGGCTGATGATCGCCTTCACCGTATCCGTGCGGAACGGCTTGGTGATCAGGAACGTGGGCTCCGGCCGCTCCCCGGTCAGCAGCCGCTCCGGATAGGCGGTAATGAACACCACCGGCACGTCGCACACCGTCAGGATTTCATTCACCGCGTCCAGGCCCGAGCTGCCATCGGCCAGTTGGATGTCCGCCAGCACCAGACCCGGCGCCTGATCCGCGATGGCGGCGACCGCCTCCTTGCGGGTACGGGCGATCCGCATCACCGAATGGCCCAGGTCGGTGACCATCGCCTCCAGGTCCATGGCGATGATCGGTTCGTCCTCAATAATCAGGACATCCGTGCGCAACTGAGAGGCGATCTGCCGTCCGGCCACATCCAACAAGTCTTGCACTTCGGACGGGGAACGATCCAGCACCGTCGCGATCTCCGCCGATGTGAAGCCCTCCAGCGACCGTAACAAGAAGACCACCCGCGGCAGCGGCGTCAAAGCCTCCAGCGTCCGGTCGGCCGCCCGCATCGTGGGGTTGTCCGCGTGGTCGTCAGTCCGCTGATTGACCGCCACCGACCCCCAGATTTTCAAAAACACCTGATAAAGCAGTTGCCGCGGCTCCAGCGCGGCGTTTTCGGGGGAACGGCCCGCGTCCTCCGTGATTGCTTCCAGAGTGGCGATCGCATAGGCGTCCCCACTGGCCTGGCTCCCGGTCAAAGCACGAGCAAATCGCCTGAGATATGGCAGATTCGCGGCAATCGACGCGGTTTGCGACATACTTTTCTCCCCTTGGTGGACAGGTTCAGCCTGGAGCATACGACACACCACGCCACCGCCAATAACGCCGCCCCGTGACAAATGTTCCATCCTCGCGGGAACTTTCATCCAGCGGAAGCATTGGAACTCTGATGTCGGCCGCAGGGGGGATGGTCGCGGGGGATGGTCGCGCCTGCCCGATCGACTGTATCCGTTGCCGCACCACCGGAACCCGGTGCCCCTGGCTGCGTTGGAGGATTTAGATGGCCGATCAGGACGATCAGGATTCCAAGCAAGGGCAGGCTCCAGTTATGAACTCCGGGCAGACATCCGACCAGGCGCCAATTCCCCCGGGTGCCCCCGGGGGCGCGATCCTGGGCGGCGACCTGCAGGCGCATATCGGCCGCCAGCTACGCGCTGTTTACGATGAGGTCGCCAGCGAAGGCGTCCCCGATCGCTTCCTGAAGCTTCTTGAGGAACTCGAGCGCAAAGAGGCGAAGAAATCATGAACGCGCCCGGGAGTGCTGCAGGGGCTGGTGCTTCAGTCAAGGACGATCTTCTTGCCGCGCTGCCAAGCCTGCGCGCGTTCGCCATATCGTTGTGCGGCCGCACCTCCCGCGCCGAGGATCTGGTGCAGGAAACGCTGGTCAAAGCATGGGCCAATATCGGATCGTTCCAGCCCGGCTCCAATATGATCGCGTGGCTCTACACCATCCTGCGTAACGAATATTATTCGGAATTCCGCAAGCGGCGGCATGAAGTGGGTGACGAAGAAGGCCGCCATGCCGCGCGCCTCGCGACCCGGCCGACTCAGGAAGGCCATATGCAGTTCCTGGACTTTCGCGCGGCGCTGGATCGCCTCGCGCCGGATCACAGGGAGGCACTGATTTTGGTTGGCGCTTCCGGCCTGTCGTACGAGGACGCCGCGGCGCTGTGCGGTTGTGCTGTCGGAACGATGAAAAGCCGGGTCAATCGTGCTCGCGTCAGGCTCGGGGAGTTGCTGGCGGTTCCGTCGGACAATCATCTGGAGCCTGACCGGACGTGGGACGCGGCCGTTGACGCGTCGTGGAACGCCAGGTCCCGGTCGTCGGCGGACGTATAACGGACGTGGCCAACGGTCCATCCGGTGGGCCCAGCGGAGGCGACTCTCGTGCCGGTGGGCGAGCGGTTCCGCGAAGGAGCCGCGGCGCCCGGCGCGCTGTTATTTCTCCGCCTCCCCTGTCGGAAATGCCGGACCCTGTCACGCTGGTGCGTGAACTCAATCATCGGGTCAAGAATAACTTCCAGATCATCGTCAGCCTGATGAATTTGAGAAAGCGAATGATGCCGCCCGGCCGGCGGGAAGACATCCGTTTCATCGAAGAGCATGTGCAATCCATGTCGGTCGCGTACCGTCTGGTTTACGCCACGGGTTCGATGATCGAAGTGTCGCTGACCGAACTGATCAGTGAGGTGGTGTCCGGCCTGCGACAAATCGCCGGCCTGTCCGAGGAACATCTGAATATAGAACCACCAGCGGCCGACGCGTTGATTGGTCTGGATCACGCGATCGCCCTGGCGCTGTATTTCGCCGTGCTGCTGCCGCCCTATCTGGATGAAGCGATCGCTCGCGACGGCAGCGTCACGATCGCGACGGATGGGGGCGCCAATATGACGATCCTGTCGGTACGCGGCTCCTGGGGGGTGCCCGTGCCGCTCGATTTGTTACGGAATCGGTTAATGCAGGCCTACGCGGCGCAATTGAAAGCCGAGATCGTTTCGGCCTCCCCGCGCAACCCGGAACAACTGCGTTTCGTCGTCGATCGGGCGCAGGCGGCGAAGTCCATTGGCTGACGCGCGGCCGGCGGCCCACCGGCGCGCGAGGGAACCGAACCGGCACGATGAACTTATAGCGATGGCGTCTTCACGCTCGCCGGAGTTCATTCCATGCGATCCCTCGCTTTCGCTTTGCTCCTGCCGTTGGCTGTCGCCGCCTGCCAGACCTTCAGCAGCGCGCCGTCCACGCCTCGACAATCGATGGCCCAGCCACCGGCGTCCGCCACAGCCGTCGCCTGTTCAGGCGGGCGTTGTTAGGACGTTTGGTCTGAACCGCCGTCGCCCGGGACCCCGAGCGTCGTAACGCGAGCCGTCCCCATCTCGCGCCTCGTTCAGCCCGACCTGGAGCCGCCGCTCAAACGCGGCACGATCCTGGGCTTCGCCATCGCCGGCTCTCTGCTGGCGACTCCGGCGCTTGCCGCCGGTGCGTTCGATCCTCCAGCCCCCGAAATCCTGTTCATCGCGCAGGTGATGCTGCTGCTGATCTGCGGCCGTCTTCTGGGCGAGGTTATGCAGCGCGTCGGCCAGCCCGCCGTCACCGGTCAGCTAATCGCCGGCATCCTGCTTGGACCATCGGTGTTCGGCGTCGTCGCGCCTCAGCTTCATCGCGCGATCTTCCCCGCCGGCCAGAGCAACATGATCGATGCCGTATCGCAGTTCGGTATTCTCATGCTGTTGCTGTTGACCGGGATGGAGACCGACCTCGCCATCGTGAAGCAGGTGAAGCGCGCCGCCATCAGCGCGTCCATCAGCGGCATCGCGCTGCCATTCGCCTGCGGCTTCAGCCTGGGCTTCCTGATGCCGGAATCGTTGCTGCCCGATCCCGGCCGGAGGCTCATCACGGCGCTGTTCCTCGGCACCGCTCTTTCGGTGTCCTCGGTGAAGATTGTCGCGATCGTCGTGCGCGACATGGGCTTCATGCGCCGGTTGGTCGGTCAGGTCATCGTCGCCTCCGCCGTCATCGACGACACGATCGGCTGGATCATCATGGCGATCACGTTCGGTCTGGCGAAACCCGGCGGTTTCGATCTGGCGGGCATCGCGCGCGCCCTGATCGGCACGGCGCTGTTCCTGACGGCGAGCTTCACCATCGGTCCGCGCGCGGTGTTCCAGATGATCCGCTGGACCAACGACAACCTGGTCATGGAATTGCCGGTGATCTCCACGATCCTGGTGTTCATGGGCGCGATGGCGCTGATCACCAACGCCATCGGCGTGAACACGGTACTCGGCGCGTTCATCGCCGGTATTCTGGTGGGCCAGTCGCCCATCCTGACGAAGCATATCGAGGACCATTTGCGCGGCCTGATCGTCGCGCTGTTCATGCCGGTGTTTTTCGGTCTCGCCGGCCTCCACACAAACCTCACCGCGCTCGCCAATCCGCCGATGTTGGTCCTGGCGCTGGGCATGATCGTCATCGCCAGCCTCGGCAAATTCTCGGGCGCGCTGGCCGGTGGCCGGCTTGGCGGCCTGACGACGCGGGAGTCGCTCGCGCTGGCCTGCGGCATGAATGCCCGCGGTTCCACCGAGGTGATCGTCGCCACGCTCGGCGTTGCCGCGGGTGTGCTGAACGAGGGACTTTTCACCACCATCGTCGTGATGGCCGTCGTCACCACGATGGCGATGCCACCCATGCTGCGCTTCGCCCTGGCGCGCGTCCCCTTGCGTCCCGACGAAAAGGCCAGGCTGGAACGTGAGGCAGCGGAGACGCGCGGTTTCGTCAGCAATCTGGAGCGGTTGCTGATCGCGGTCGACCGAGGGGCCAGTGGACGGCTGGCGTCGAGGCTGGGCGGGTTGTTGGCGGGATCGCGGCAGATCGCCACGACCGTCATGCCGGTCGATGAACCCAGCGCGGCGGAGGAAACCCAGGCCGCCGTCAAAGCATCAGGGGAGCGCGCCGAACCGGTTCTGGATAAGGCGCCCATTCCGGAGGTAGACACCCCGCGCCGTGCCGCGCCGGCCGAGGACGTGATGCCCGAACAGGCCCGCAAAGGCTACGACCTGCTGTTCATCGGCACCGACGAACCTGGGGACGGCCGGTTCGCCGGGAGGGTGACACGCCTTGCTCTGGGGTTCGACGGCCCGTTCATCATCGTCCTCGCGCGAGGCACGCATCGGCAGGATCCGAATTGCGCGGCGCGCGACATCCTGGTCCCGGTGACCGGCACCGATTTCTCCCGGCATGGCGCGGAGGTCGCGATCGCCCTGGCGCGCGCGGCGAATGCCTCGGTCACCGCGCTGTACGTCGCGACCCGATCGAAGGGCCGCGCAGATCGTCAACGTGGCGGCGGCGCAGGTCAGCGCAACGAAGACGCCATCCTGCGAGAGATCGTCCAACTCGGCGAGCAACAGGATGTCATCGTCAACGCGATCGTCAGGCGTGGCGCGCCCGAGGAGGAAATCCCTCGCCAGCTACGCGGTGGCCAACACGATTTTGTCGTCATGGGCGTCAGCCGCCGTCCAGGGGAGGCGCTGTTTTTCGGTGAGGTGCCCGACGCGGTGCTGGATCGCTCGGCCCGATCGATCGTCCTGGTATCCAGTCAGGGATAAATCCCGGTCACCATCGGCCGCCAGGCGGCGGGAACCATCGGCCGCCAGGCGCCGTTAGCCATCGACAAGTTCGCATCCCCGAAGCGAAGCAGGTGAAGTCATGGCGATCGAACGAACACGCGAAGCGTCCCATCCCGGCACTGAGAAAACCGCGGTCTCCGCGCGTCAGGGCGTAATCAGCGGTCGGGTCGTCACGGTGCTGATTGTCTCGCTGACCCTCGCGATCATCGCGATGGCGGTGGGCTGGCTCGTGGTTCGCTGATCAAAACACGCTCTTAAACCCGGGGGACCGCGGATGAAATTGTTCGTTTGCACGAGCTGTTCGAATCTCGTGTATTTTGAGAATCGCGCCTGCGAAAGCTGTGGCAGCCGGCTTGGCTATTTCCCCGAGGCGCACCGCGTCCTCGCCCTCGAGCCGGTCGCCGATTCCTGGATATCGTTGGGTGAAATAAAAGAGTTCCGGTTTTGCGCCAACGCCGAGCATGACGCGTGCAATTGGCTGATCCCGGCGGATTCGCCGGATCGGCTGTGCGCCGCCTGCCGGCACAATCACATCATTCCGGATCTGTCGCTGGACGAGAACCTGTCCCGCTGGCGCAAGCTGGAAATGGCGCGGCATCACATGTTCTACGGCCTGCTGCGCCTGCGGTTGCCGCTGGAAACCCGCCTCGAGGATCCCGCCTTTGGCCTGGCCTTCGACACACTGGTCGAGACCCCAGGCACCGTCGTGCGCACCGGCCACCAGGACGGCGTCATCACCCTAAATCTCGCCGAAGCCGACGACGCGATCCGCGAACAGCGGCGCACCGAACTGGGGGAGCCGTACCGCACCCTGCTTGGCCACTTCCGTCACGAAATCGGCCACTATTATTGGGCCCGCCTTGTGTATGACGGCGGACCGCTGGACGCGTATCGGGATTGTTTCGGTGACGAACAGCTCGACTACAATCAGGCGTTGCAAGATTATTATGCGAACGGTGCGCCGGCCGATTGGCGGGAGCGTTATGTCAGCGCCTACGCCAGTTCCCACCCATGGGAGGATTTCGCCGAAACCTGGGCGCACTACCTTCACATCGTCGATACGCTGGAAATGGCTGGATCGTTTGGCCTCCGTGTCAATCCGGTGGTAACCGACGACGTCTCGTATCGTTCCGCCGTCGATTTTGATCCGTATACGGCGGTCAATATCGAGCAACTCGTGCAACGCTGGCTGCCGATCGCCAGCGCGGTGAACAACATCAATCGCTGCATGGGTCAACCGGACCTGTACCCCTTCGTACTAACGGCGGCGGTCATCCACAAGCTCGGCTTTGTGCACGACCTGATCCGTCACGCCATTCATTCCGTTATCGAACCATCCAAGGCGCCGGCCGGCGAAATCCAGGCAGCATGAAAGTCGCGCGAAGCTGGAACCCGATGCCTTCCCTCGCGTTATCGTTCTGTAATTTCGCGGCGAGGTAGCCGGGGGACTGAGCAAATGGATCGTGTCGTATTACTTGCGCTCCTTGGGATCCCCGTCCTGATCATCATGCATGTCGCTTTGTTCTGGCAGGGTCTTCCTCCGGGCATCGCGATGCTGGCGGTCACCGGCGAAGCCCTGGAACGCCCCTCTCTGCAAGGTCATTGGCTGGCGCCCGATCGCGTGGAGCTTCCGGCCCGATACGTCATCAAACAGACATCCGAACGAGGTTCATGACCATGAGTCAGGCAGCAAAAGACAGCAAGAAGCCGTTCTTGACGGACATCAAAACCATTCGGGAGCGAGCCCGCCAGCACATCCACGATGGCGCGGTAACGGAATCCTATGGCGGCAACACGGAGACCGCCTGCAAGGTCCTCAACGAGGCGCTGGCGACCGAACTGGTATGCGTCCTGCGCTATAAGCGGCACTATTTCATGGCGAAAGGCATCCATTCCGGCACGGCGAAGGCCGAGTTCATGGAACACGCCGGCGAGGAACAGGAACACGCCGACCGCATCGCCGAACGCATCGTTCAACTGGGCGGCGCGCCGAATTTCTCACCCGAGGGCATCACGTCCCGCAGCCATTCCGAATACGCGGAAGGTGAGACTCTGCGTGACATGATTGAGGAAGACCTCATCGCCGAGCGCATCGCCATCGACAGCTACAAAGAAATCGCCGCCTATTTCGCCCCCTTCGATTCGACGACCCGCAAGATGATTGAAGAGATTCAGGCCGTCGAGGAGGAACATGCCGACGATCTCGCAGACCTGCTCGAACATTTTCCATCCTCCGAACCTCGCTGATTTGAACAAGGAGTTTCCGTATGAACAGTCCCGTCATTGGCAAACGATCTTTGGTCCGCCTGATGGGCGCTGGACTTGGTGCCGCCGCTCTGGGGTCCGTCACCAGCAAGCTGGCCAGCGCGGCGCCCACCTCGGACCAGATTGAACTGGTTCGCCGCGCCGACGTGGTGCTCGATGAAGCCCGCCACGATCCCGAGTTTGGCGATTCTCGCCGGTTGTTCCAAACGGCGCGCGGCGTGATGGTCGTGCCGAACCTGGTCAAAGGCGGCTTTTTCGTCGGCGGCGAGGGCGGCAACGGTGTGCTGATGGCGCGTCATGGCGGCGAATGGAGCAATCCCGCGTTCTACACGCTGGCCTCCGCGTCGTTCGGCCTGCAGATCGGTCTGGAAGTGGCCGAGGTCGTGCTGTTCGTCATGAGCGGCCGCGCCCTGAACGCCTGGATGCGCGATGAAGTGCGGCTGGGCGGCCAGGCGGGCCTGACCGTTCTGGTCATCGGCACAAACGCCGCCGCGTCCACCACGGCGAACCTCAACGTCGATGTGATCGCCTGGGCTAAATCGCGCGGCGCCTATGCCGGGCTGACGTTGGAAGGCTCCATCATCAAGCCGCGCAATGAGTGGAACACCGCCTATTACGGCCGGCCGCTGTCGCCGTCGCAGGTGCTGAACATGCGGGCCTGAGCCCGCGGCGGCGCCGGGCATGAAACCCGGCGCCGCCCTCCATCGACGCCACCGCCCGCGGCGGCGTAACCTGCCCCCGCCACGCGGGCATTCGATCCCGCGCCGGCGACACGGGCGAGCCGTCACCGACGGGGAGCCGGGTTCCACATCTGGCTCACGGCGGACTCAATGGCGAAAATCATTCCGGTAGATACCTTCGACTGCGTCGTCTTCGGGGCGACCGGCGACCTCACGCTGCGAAAACTGCTCCCCGCGCTTTACTATCGCTTTCGCGACGGCCAGGCGCCGGAGGACTGCCGCATTATCGGCGCGGCCCGCTCCGACCTCAACGACGACGCATACCGGGAGCGCGCGGCCGCCGCCCTGAAGGAGCATGTCGGCAAAGCCGATCTGGATTCGAAGACGTTACGCGGGTTTCTCGACCGCGTGCATTACGTGCGCATCGACGCGACAGCCTCCAATGCCAAATGGAACGCCTTCGACGCCCTGCTCGATCCGGGCCGCGTGCGCGTGTTCTATCTGGCCACCGCGCCCGATCTGTATGGCCCGATTTGCCGCAACCTTGGCGCCGCCGGGCTGGTGACCGAGCAATCGCGCGTCGTGCTGGAAAAGCCGATCGGCCACGA
>Ga0181528_10001267_pt1 | contig 15786 bp, 11 predicted proteins | sample PEATcosm2014_Bin_47_FD_119742 | JGI IMG/M metagenome (GOLD analysis project Ga0181528, IMG submission 119742) | Peatland microbial communities from MTU Mesocosm Facility, Houghton, MI, USA - PEATcosm2014_Bin10_10_metaG | ecosystem: Environmental > Terrestrial > Soil > Wetlands > Peat | place...
AACGCCGCTATCAACCCACCCAACGGCCCGTCGCTGGCATCGCGCACCATGGAACAGGCGCATCAGGACGACTACGTGAGATTCGCGGTGTCGAGCGCCAACCCCCAGGAGGCGCTTCGCGAACTGGCCGAACGCACGGGCGGCTTCCTGATCGCCAACACCAATAATGTGGACCAGTTGCTATCGCACGTGATGGAGGAGGTGGACACGCATTACGAGATCGCCTACCCGCCGAGATCGGAACGCGACGACGGTCACTTTCGCAAGATCGAGGTGAAACTGACGCGCGCCGGATTTCGAGTCGAAACGCGCAATGGGTATTTCGCCGTACCCGACAACGGCCATCCTCTCGCGCCCGAAGAAATGGCCGGTCTGCGCGCGCTCGATACGCAGCCGCACCCGCACGCCTTCGATTTCCTGTCGCGCGCCTATCGATTTTGCGATTCCGGGGGGCAGGCGCAGTACGCTATTGCTTTCGAGATGCCGATTTCCAAACTCACTGCGACCGCCGAGGAGGGCGCGCACCGGCATCGCTTTCATGTCTCGCTATTGGCCGTGGTGAAGAATCAGGATGGGGTCATCGTCGATCGAGTGAGTAAAGACGTGCCCTCGATAGTGGCGGACGACCAGTTCGAGAAAGTGCGCTGGGAATACATGACCTACCAACAGGCAGTGAATCTGCCGCACGCACGCTACACGGTGGAGACCGCGGTGGTTGATCATGAAGGCAACCGGGCGAGCACGGGGGCATTCGAGATCGACAACCGGCGGCAGCGGGGAATCGGAATGAGCGACCTGGCTGTGGTCCGCAAGCTGGAGAATATAACCACTCCGGCCGACCCCGCCGACCCGTTCGAATACACCGGCAAGCGGGTGCTGCCGTTCGTCAATACCAATCTATTCCCCGGGACGAAGCCGTTCGTATTCTTCATGATGTACCCCGACGAGGCTGGAAATGGGGCGAAGCCGCTACTGCGCGTGCGCCTGCTGAAAGACGGACGAACGATCGCCACTCTCAGGCCCGAGGTGTCGCCGCCGAATGCCGCCGGCGGCATTCCGGTGCTGCTGAGGCTGACCGACAAACCCGGGAGCTATGAACTGAGGGCGACGGTCTCGCAGGGCAACAGCTCGACGGAGAGGACACTCCAGTACGCCATCGCCCGATAGTTGTGTCACCCCGTGTTCTGCGGTTGGTCGATCACGGACATAGGGACTTCACTCAGTTCGCGCTGGTTTGGGCCTGGGGGATGAGCCATCACCAGAGCATTGCTGCAGCCCCGCGACAGGCTCGCGCGCGTTCCTCGCATATGTTGTGCGGCGTGAGCGGGTCGATCCCTAAACTAAATTGCAGCCTCAAGCGGGGACGCCAGCCTTGCCGCTTGTCGAAAGCAACAACATCCGATCCCATTGCGGTTCAACCGGGGTGAGCGCGGCAAGAAGCGTTAGCGCAATCCCGATTGCGCCATCCAGGAAGGCGGGACTAGGTTCCCAGGTTCCGGTGGCCCCCGGCTCAGGCATTGTGAAGGCTAGATAGCCTCCCACGCCTTGTCCTGGCGTGCGCATTGCGAGCGTACGATCCAACCAAAACAGGGCCTTGTCCCGGCAACGCGGGTCGCCTTCGCTTTGGAATAAGCGACAAAAAACCAGGGCCGGCCCCGCCGCTCCGTGGCATATCGGAGCGTCATTTATCCCGGCGCGATTCTCACCCTTACCGAGGCAATGCTCCAATAAGCCGAGGGCGAATTCGCGCCAGTCACTACGGTTTGCGTTGCGGGCCACTTGCAAAAGTACGCCCAGAATACCGAGATCACCATAGCACCAGGCGAACCGCGAGTCCGTAGACTCACCGTGAGCCAGGAAGGAACCAAACCAGGAAAGCGCCCCCTCAGGCCGACGCTGCGCAATTAACCAATCCATCGCTGGGTTAAGGAGTGCCAGCGCTCTCTGAGCTTGAATTCCCTCACTGACTAATTGTGACAAGAAGTGAATGATACCGGGGACGCCATGGGCCACACCCAAGTTGTAGTAGCCCTGTGGGTAGAGCTGACGCTGCCACTCTGGCAACAGATCCGGTGGTGTGTGCCACGTGAACCCGGAGGCAGTACGTTCCATCGCCGCCTCAATGTGATGCAGGACCAAAGGAATACCCTCCGACGCCGCTGGTTTGGGCCAGCGTTCGATGAGGTATATTCCCACTCCCACCAATCCACTGATCAAGTCATACCCATATCTCCATTGCTTACCGCGCAATAGACGAAGGAGGGTTGCGTCCAGAGCTTCCAGAATATCTCTGTCGCCGGTTTCCCCAACAATACCCTCCGTGTGCCCTATGTTCTCGGTCGCCGCCTCCTCGAGCGCCCCCGCGAGGCGTGCCGTAAGATGCTCCACCGTCCAGCCCAGTCCGGCCAAGCCGCCAAAGAGCCCAGGATTAGACCGCATTGCGTCTGCGACCTCGATCGCAGCGTTCAACGAATCGATAGTTCGGGAAAGCCATTCCTGGTCATTCTTAGCCAATGCCAAGTAACCGTACAACAGCGATTCATCGCAGTTCCTCAACCTAAACCGTTTATCGTTGGGCGATGGATAATCCCGCTTATCGATTGCTTGCGCGATCGCATCTATCGCCTCCCAAGCGCGCAAGGCGAGATCGTCGCCTTCACCTATGATGGGAACCCACCGATGAACGCCAGCTCTGATCTTCCGCTGATCGGTTGTCATACCTATGCACCTTAAGGTTCGCTCGTGGTTCCTTTGTACACGAGAATTGGGTATGGGTCCACGAGGACACGAGTCGTACCCGACCGTACAACAATACCGCGTTCTAATTCCACCATCAATGCGACCTCTATTTTCGGGTTCCTCGTCGGCCAACCCGTGCTCTTCGGAAGTTCGCGGGCCGAAATGATCTACCTGCTCGAAAACCACAACGCGCAGGTCCACGTAATCGACCACAGATCCGAGAAGGAAGTGCGTCGTGCTCATGGCCTACAGCGGACAATGTTCCTTGTGTCCGCGACTAACAGATGCAGAAAAGGTGCGCAGGAGCCGAGCCCCGACGAGTTCTCTTTGGCGCAAAACGAGAGGGAGGTCGGTATCTTCGGCGCGCGCCGAAGATATCGTTCGCCTGTTAACCCCGGACCGACCCGCCCCTCCTTCCGTCCTGCCGGGCGAAAATCCAAACGCATCGTACCCAGAGGCTACCCGTATCGAGTCAGGACGGGCCAGCTGGGGTATGACCATGGAGTCCTCCTTGACCTAATTGCTGTACAGCCCTCAGTAGGATATGAAAGATCATTTCGATGCCTTATTGTAATATTATAGTTTCAGATCTGCGACTCTTGTAAATCAAAACTGGAATAAGTTACACTACCCTCGCCTGCCTTGATCTGGCAAGCATTGGGAAGGAGAAGCGCGAATGAAGAAACGGCTACAGCTCAAGAAGGTGACGATTCGAGATCTCGACGACGCAGCCTTACAGGGCATCGCCGGCGGCGCCACAAGCCCTGCCGACACCATGTGCCCTTGTACCAACGACAGTGAACCAGGCTCCTGCGTGAATACGTGTCAGGGAACATGTACTGGATGTTCTCAGCAATGCGGTCCGACCGTCTACACCTCGAACACATGTACCCCCGCTTGCGGCGTCTCTTATCCGCCGACTTGCGTAACAAACGCCTGCTGCTGCTAAACAAATCTGCGGGAATCCTGGGATTCTCGCTGCTGGTCTACAATTCAACGGAGCGCCCCTACAAGCACCAGGGGCGTTTCTCTTTATGGACGACGGATTTCAGCCGAGCCAGCCCTTAATACCTCAAAGTGAAAGCCCAAATGGCGAATCAGTCCATTGGCGGGTTGCACTGGAAGCGGACCTGCTTCACGAGACCAACGAGGCGATTGATTCCGTGACTGAGCATCTCCTCGGCTTCGAGCTGACACAGTTGGACTGGCAGCTACTGTGTGAGATGGGGTTGCTCTTCTGTTACCGACAGATTAGCGGTTCCTTGTCGGGGCTAGAACATGCCGCCACAGAATGCCTTAATTTGGCCATCGACCGGGTATCGCACGAAGGGAGCTCGGTACCGAGCGGTCTCGTTGGCGGCCTCAGCGGCATCGGATGGATCGTGCAGCATGTGAATGGTCTATTTAGGGACGTGCTGGGGGCGGAAGTCGCAGACGTTGACGATCTCCTCGACGACCTGGATCGGGTGCTTTTGAACCGTCTTGGCGAGCCCGCGTGGCGCGAAGGATACGACTTGATCGGCGGGCTTGTCGGGATTGGCACTTATTTACTGGAGAGGCTACCGGCTCGGCACGCGCCGCGTGGCTTGGAGCGGATCGTTCTTATCCTGAAGGCCACAGCCTTACGGGACGCAGACGGAATCTATTGGTACACACCTCCTCCTCAGGTCAACAACCATTTAAAAGGATACTACAACCTAGGTGTTGCCCACGGAATTCCGGGCATTGCCTACCTGCTTGCTCAGGCTGTACACGTCGGCATTGAGTCGGACACAGCCGGGCGGCTCCTGGAGGGAACAGTCGCATGGCTCCAGGCCCAGGACCGGTCGCTACACCATGTGCAGCGATTCGGTTGCTGGATTGTGCCTGGCGGCGGACAACTCGACTCGCGCTTAGGGTGGTGCTACGGGGATCTGGGAATCGGCGCCAGCCTCCATGAGGTGGCTCGGACCGTCGGGCGCAAGGACTGGCAGGCCTTCGCGGGGGACCTTGTCGGAGGTACATTCGCATGGCCGGAGGAGAAGAACCTGATCTTCGACGCGGGACTTTGCCACGGCGCGATAGGAGTCGCCCATATCCATAATCGGATGTGGCAGGCGACAGATGACGAACGTTATAGACAAGAAGCGAATCGTTGGTATCGGAGGGGACTGGAGTTGCGGCGGCCGGGCTGCGGACCTGGTGGATTCTATTCATCAAGACCCGACAAAGACCAACCCTATTCCGAAGATCGGTCACTGATATCGGGGTCGATCGGTGCGGCACTCGGTTTAATTTCCGCAGTCTATCCGGTCGAACCTCAGTGGGATCGCATGTTGCTGTTGTCAAGCCGTTTTACAAGACGCCAAGACGCTGGTGTTCCAGAAAGTCAATGCCCGCCTTGTCCTCTGCAACAACGCGCTCGATAGCCTGCAGGCACTCCTCCATTGTGGCCGATCCGAATGCCCAATTTCCAAGGACAATCAGTAGCCGACGAACTCTTGGCGAAGCCTGCTCCTTCATGTTGGCGAGTTCGGACTGCAATTCTCGTCGAGCCTTTCTCCGCCTGAGGGGCGCCGTCTGGCCGATTCCTCCGGTGACCATTGGATAGGTTGCGCCGCCCCTGGTCACCAGCCGAACGCTATCTTCGGCGTGTGCCGAAGATAGCGGTTTCCGTCGTCGTCGAATTGTTTTTTCCGAGACATGCAACTGCTTTGCCAGCTCGACATTACTGAGATTGGCGGCTTTCGGGTGCTGGAGCGCGCGCTGGATGACCTCTTGACGCTCCTGGGCTGACAATTGCAGACCATGTAGGGAGTTGGCTGAAAAACTGTCCCACTGTGCGTCGGATAAGGAGCCTGGCCGTATGTCCGCATCGAAGTGTGTCCGGTGCGCCTCTATCGCGGCGGCCAGGCGGTGAAACCCGTCCGAAAGCCAATATTCGGCGCTATCCCACCAAACTCTGACAGGCGGAAAGACAACGCCTTCACCCATCATCTCGGCGTACCGCGAAACTACTGATGGATCGAGGGTGTGTCGCTGTTGTGTTCGCCCATCCGTTCGAATCGATGAGATTGCTAAGCTCCTGACCTCACCTTGAACTTGAACACCACCAGGGCATGCGACCATCTCCAATGTCTCCTCGTGGAAGCCACCGGCTCGAATCCAAACGATATCATATTTTGATACCCGAACGTATAAAACTAACGGCAACATCCGTAGTAACGGTCGTAATGGAGATTCTTGTTCATTGCGGAATTTCGATTGTGCCAATCAGGCTGATATCGATATTCTGAAACGATTCAAAGGGGCTTACGGCGACGGACATCTTTCGATACTCAAGCAACAGCCAGTACATGTCTCCGAGGTAGCGATCCGGACTGCTTCCATTCCGATATTCCCGCTCCAGCCTTTTCCACAACTGTTCCTGATCGCCCGTAGTGGCTGGAGCAGATGGGAGAAAAAAGGCACTGGCATATTGCAGGTCGAAAGGTCTGCGCTGGTGGAACACCCAACAGCGCGTGAACTGGATTCTATGCTCTCGCTGCGCGAGTGCTTCAAACAAGGAAGCGCACCACCTTGCGTGGCGATTACACTCTTTCTCGACCGCCTCTTTGCTGCCCAGTCCATACCTGAAGATGGACCGGAGCGGGTGATCGTCAGCGAGGAACGGCTTCGACTCCAGTACGTAGAGAAGGCCATCTGGTGGCAACGCATGATCAATCCCGCGGGTTGCGGAATAGATGTCAAGCCAATGGAGCGCCTGAGAAATGACGATGACGTCGAATCTGCCATCCTGAAGCGCCAGTTTGTTCGCACACGCCTGCCGAAATTGGACGCTGACGCCTTTGTCGGCGGCGAGCTTGGCGGCCGCCTTTAGGAAAGAATGGTTTACATCAATTCCCACTACATGATCCGAGTAGTCCGCGATAGCGCGCGCAATACTTCCGGTCCCAGTGCACGCGTCCAGGACGCGGGTGGTCTTCTTCACGTCGGCGACCCTGGCGATCACATCCGAGATTTCGTGCGGAATCTCTCTCGCGTGCACATATGCTTCCACCATCGAGTCGGGATATAAGGGTGCCCTGCCTTGTGGGGGAACGAGAACTTCGGCATCCATCAGCTCCGCAATCGTGCTCAGTAAGGCAGACGTCAGGCGACTGGCGGACAGGGACGCCTCGCCATGCGAAAAACGGCGGATTGCATCCGCGAGAGGCACAGGTTGGCTCACGCTGAAGCATGACAAGAGCCGGAGGACGTTTTCCGATACTGGCACGTGCGCTTCCGGCGTCTCGAATGCATAGAGTAGCGGATTCTTATCCCAATCGAACGTAAGCGCGATATTATCCGCCAGGAGCAGCTCTCTTTTCAGGAGTTCCGATTCTTCCGGACTGTCATCGGGCCGAACTTCCGGAAGCGAAACCGTCCCACACTTTAGGATTTCAGAAAGGCTGTTGTGTACGGCCTCCACGGAGATGGCACGCATGCATCTTTGCTTGAACGGGCATGAGGCGTAATGCAGGAGGTCCAAGCAAGGAGAACATTCGACCTTTCCATACAAGTTGATGTTCCCGCTATGGCCAAAAACGAGTGGGTTGGAAGCACCGAACAGCACCACTGAAGGGACGTGAAGCGCGGCTGCGGCGTGCGCCATACTGGAGTCTACTGCTAGCAGAGCGTCACATTCGCCCAGGAGTGCGAAGCTCTCGCGAAGCGGACGGTTGCGGAGGTTGATGACGCCGGGTAACGCTGTGTCGTCACCCCGCCCGAGTTCGATAAACGTGCAAGCCGGGTTAAGCGAGATCAGTTGCAGCCAGCGTTGGTCGAACCACTGCTTGTAGGAAAAGGTGCTGGATTTATGTATTGCGACGATTGGCCTCGCATAGGGCGCGAGGGTCCGGCGAGCGCTCTGCGTCTCATCGGCGGTTAGGAACAACTGGGGCTGGTCGTCCTCTATCGTTAGGCCGAGGCGTTCCGCGATGGCGTTCGACACACCAATTTCGAACAGTGTGTTCGGCCAGTGCACAGCAGGTTCAAATACCGGCCCTGAATCCCGCGACCAGTCGCTTTCTTTCAAGGCAAGAAGGTCAATGTACGGATTGTGCAGAAATACGTTGCGGTGGTCGTCGCTCTTGCAGAGAAGGGCGATGGGACGGTCGGGCGCCGCCGCTTTCAGGGCCGGCAGGCAAGGTGTTAGAAGAATGGCATCTCCAATGTTTCCCCACGTCCTGATTAGCAGTCCTGCTGGCGTCATGCCTTGTCCCACCGCAACAAGGACTCGAGTTCCACAATCATCGACCGATGCCGGTCCTGTTCCCGGCGAAGCACCAGCATGACCCTCATGTCACGGTGGGAAACCGCGCCGGCAACTTCCCGGGCCAGTGCCGTGGAAGCTTCATCGAGCTTCTGCCGATGATATTCGATGCGCTCACGAATTCGGCCGGCCAAAGTTTGCCCAGGACCCAATTGCTCCGAGTCGGCGCTGGGGGCTGCAACGGTTGTGACTACTCGAACCGGAGGCCTCATAGGAATAATCTCAAGATGCGATTTCGCGAGCGCCCGCGATCTTTTTTGCCAAGCGGCCGGCAACGGCGGCCGCACAGCTCACTTCCGCATTGCTGAAATCCGGCACCGATCGCGGCACCGCAAGGGCTTGTTCTATCTTTTGGGCCAGTAATTCCGGGCTGGTTTCTTTAGCCCAGAGGAATACATTCGTTTCCAGGTTCTTGGCAAACAGGTCGTCGATGTGGTTCTTCCCATGGGAAAGGGAAATGGAGGGAACGCCCAAAATGTTCAACTCCTTGCCGGTGTTGTAAGTGCCCTTGGTGATGGCGGCATCGCTGGCCACCATGAGACGGTCGATTCCCCAATCGGTGTCGATGACCAGGATCCCCTGCCTATCTCCCACGACTTCTGCTATTTGATTCCGGTCTTTCCCCGCCATCCAGATGAGCCGTTTGTTGGGATCGTTCCACAGATCGAACGCGCTCAACACGAGACCGCGCGTTGGCTCGCGCTCCTCGGAAGGGGTCCCCGCAATCATGAGCACAACATGGTCGGTCGTTTCGAATCCCAGTTCCGCTCGGACCCGGTCCCGGTCGGCGGGCCGGCAGTTGAGGTGGCGGATGAGCGGTCCCATGTAACGGACCCTGCCGTTTACACACTCCGGCTCGGGAAAGAGCCCTTCGCGCTCAAGGAACATGATCTCGTCGGCAAAGCGAAGAGAGTGAGCGTAAGAATCCTGGGGGGGATGGAACCAGTGGGTCATGAACACCGTCGGGGTTGCGAAAATCGCTGCGGCCGGCATTGCCGAGGGCTCCTCGTGGCCAACTACGAGACCGGGGTCGAGATCCCGGATCAGGCCAGCCGCGCGAACCAACGTGTCGGCAAAAGGATTCGCTTCCGGCAACTCCAGATCGATCAAAGGCTCCCCAAAAGACCTAAACACCCCCGCCCCTTGCGCGTATGACACGAACATGAGGTTGACGTCGGGGCAAAGCTCGCGCAGTCGTCGCACCACGGTGATATCCGGCAACGCATGGCCTTTCCCCCGCCCTCGGGAGAAGTACAGCAAATCGATTCTGGATGCTCGAGATGGCATAATCAGTCAGGTGCTCGAAGCCCTGCCAGATAGCAATAGCAGCCGGTCCCACTCCGGAGCAATTGGATGAGCCGCCGAAATGAGGGCAAGCGCCACCCCGACGCCGCCGTCCAACAATGACGAGGAGCTTTCGGTCAGGCCACTGCCGGTTTTCCAAAGGTCCAAACCTCGATGAAACCACAAATTGGCGGCATCCCGATGGCGCGGATTACGCTCGGCGTGATAAAAACGGTTGCAGACATGGGCGATCCCCAACGCGCCACGGCAGAGCCCCGCATCCGCCACGCCATCCTTTTCCACTGGCCAGGCGAGACAACGTTCGAACAGGGAGATCGCATATCGATGCCAATCGCGCCTCCCGGTTACCCTTGCGGCTGTATAGAGCGCCACGGAGACTCCGAGGTCCCCATACCACCAGCTCAGGCCTGCGTCGGTAGGTTCCAGCCCTGGTGCGAAGAGGGAGGGGAACCGTGAAAGGGCGTCTGGCGGTCTTTCCTGAGCCAGCATCCACTTAACGGCCCCGTTGAGAAGTACGCCAGTGGCTATTGTAGGCATTCCTGCGGTTGAAACCATTGCCAGGAATAACACTACGCCGGGTACCCCGAGGGCTACGCCCACGTCATAGTATCCGGCAGGAAAGGCCCTTCGCCACTCAGTGCGCACAAATTGGCTATGAGTGCGCCAAGTTGTTCCGCCCCAAGACTGCTCCGCCAGGTCAGCAAGATGATTCAAGACCAAGTCAAGGCCGCGGCGCGAGGATGGTCGCGGTAACCTTTCCAGAAAGTACACGCCGATCCCCACCAATCCGGTCAACAAATCGTGCGTGCCTGGCCACTGCGGGCGTTCGAGCTGCATGAGGATCGCCCGATCCACATCGGCCACGGGATCTTCGCTAGGCTCGCCAGCTTCATTCGATGAGCCGTCTTCGCCCGAAAGCAGTCTGCTAATGTGCTCGATAGACCATCCGATCCCACTCAATCCACCGAAGAGTCCCAAATCATGAAGTTTTTCCAGCGATACTCTCTCAATCGCTTGGTTCAACAGCGCGACGGAGCTTACACGATATTGTTCCCGATCCTCCGCTGCGGATACATAGGCGGACAGCAACGCCATATCGCACAAACGGGCTGGGTCCGTGATCCCTGGCGCCAGCCGCAACGCTTGGGATACAATGCTTGCGATCGTCTCCAAAGCTGGAAGTCGCAATTCTAGCGGCAGAATTGCTTCCCATTCGGTGCTGTGCGTCATTACGTCCGTGTCAAAACTACTCATTGCACGGCACTGCTTCGGCGCTGTCATTTCGTTCCTTAAGATGGCTCTTGGCGCGGGCCATCTGTCCGTCGTAGAGACGGAACAAGAAATCGTGCAGAACGAATTCGTGAGCGTTGGCTGAAGACCTGATCAGGCGATTGACAAACATGTGAACATAACTCGAAGCCAAATCGTTGATTCCGGTAGTCAGCAGTCCCTTTTGGCTCAGTAACTGGAGTTTGGCGACCACCGGCGCGAGGCGTTCCGAACGCCGCGCAAAGGCTTGCGCTGCCAGAGCAATCGGCCCGTCGTGTCCGTCGGCGGCCTGCAACAAAGCTTCCAATTTCTTCCTTTCGGTGCGAAAACGATCGCCCAGTTGATGTTGAATGCCTGTTCCTAGGCGGAGCCTGGAGTGCAAAGAGTCCCGAACCCGCTTCACGAGATCGCGCTTGTCCGGCAGTTCCAAACGACAGTCGGATAGAAGCACGTCAATCCCCAGGAGCGCCACTCGCCACCGGCGATCCGAATCCCCGTCGCTTCCAAAGCTTTTCATGACCTCGACTACGGCGTCGCTGTCAGCATGAAACAACTCTTCGGCGGCAACCGTCCCTTCTAGCCCGCCATAGCGCTCAATCTCGCGCTCGTAGGTGTCGAACTGGATCTTCCAGGCCTTCCCGCTTTGGAGAAATGGATTTACCGCGCTCGTGACCCTCGGAATCAGTTGATGCAGTTCGGCGGCGCCCGCGGAGCGAAACCGGATTCGCAGGTGGTGTTGCGGGTCGGCGTATCGAATGAAAAACCACCGGTCGATCAATCGCATGTCGATCGCCGCGCGAACGACCCTGTCAGAAATGCGGTCGATGACCTCGTCCTGCGTCGCGAATCCACAATACACTTTCAGGTACAGCCAGTCGCTTCCCGGCGGCAGCGTCCGGTCTGATTTTCCGGACAAGGCCTGCAAGCCCATCTTCAGGCTAGCAACTGCGTCTTTTTGAGGAGAAGAACTCTCCGTCTGTTTTGCGCGCCGCACGAAAGGAACATGAAGCTCATGGTAGAAATGCCCCTCCGGACCGGTAACACAAAGCTCATCCGGACCCGGGAACACTTCTCGCACAACCGCCGCCCCGTCAGTCCGCCTTTTCAGCACGTGAACAAACGCATCGACGCTGAGCGGGTTGTCCAAGTCAACCAGCAAGGCATTGTCCGCTTCCTGCAACGTAATCCATCGCGGCAACTTACAGCGATCGCGCCATTCCTGAACGGACCAGAACCGGAGCCGTCCTTCATGCTTGCCCAGTTCCTTGATTTCCTTTGGGTTCAGCAGCCAACGAGCCAACGCGAGAATCACGCGCCCTACCCTGAGCCTGGGCAGGTAGTCCAGCTTATCCAGGTCCCCCCAGGAGAACCAGGGTGCCGCGATTCCACGATCATGTTGCAATTGGCAGAGAAAGCGATAAACCGAAGACAAGCGCGAATTAGTAAATCCGTGGGCGTTTGTCAGCCGAGGTATAACTCGCTTTCCCAACTGCCGCGAGTAGAGGCGCACTTCGTCACCTTCGACGCCGACCAAAAGGTCCGATGCAAGGATCTGCCTTTCCACGGCAGCCCCGGACCTGCCCAGGTAGACGATTTCGAGGTCGCGCAACACCGGGCGGCAAAGCACATTCCCCAGCCGACCTTCCGGCAAATGCACGATCTCTGCAAATACAGCATCCCCAACCGCCGCCTCTTCTTGGCGGAGGTGCTGCATCACGAATTCCTTCAATCGCGGGTCGGCATGACAGAAACGCCCGAAAAATCGCATCCCGTTAGGACCGGCCGAACCGTCAATCTTGATCTGAAAATCTCCGTGTTCGAGCGCTTCCTGACTCGGCGCTACCAGAACCGCTTCCAGGACGAAGGAATCGGGAAGCGACTGGAACCTGGCATCGTTGGCCGGAATCTCGTCCGGCTTAAGCTGCAATTCCCGAATGGGGCCAGCGGGAGCGTCGAAAAGTCTCCTGTTGAGCAACATATGAATTGAACCGGGTTGCTCCCTTGCATCCGTCGCATTAAACTGTAAACCACGTATTAGAGGCGCTGACTCCGCTGCGGGATTTCCAAATCCGATCCCATGTTCGTCATCGAGGGCTTCCAGCAGGGGTACCAAAGCTTGATCGTACCGGGCCGTAAAGGCCTCCCGGAAAGGCCGGAGCGCTCCCGAATCGGCGGGACCCGCCACTCGGCACAAGACGTTCGCCGCCTCAAACAGTTCATTGACTACCTGCTCGGTGAGGTTTGCGATGTGCACCGGCTTGATCAGATCGACTTGGAAAAGCCGGGCGATATCGAACTGCCCCGGCAGCGGGCGGAGTTTTTCCGCCAACTCGCGATAGCCATTGGACGCGACGCCCAAACCGTATTCATCAAGGGCGTTTAGCCCTTTCCTAACGACGCGTAGCGCTTCTGTCGCGCTCGCAGCTTCTGGAATAGCGCCAGTCTGTCCGATCAGGTCATCAAGCGGCGAATCGCCCGTCACAAGCGGAGATAAAGTTGATACCAATACTCCGTTACTGATGAGTTGCAGGATGAACTCTTTTGCCTCGTCAGATGAAAGCGCGGGTTCACCTGACTGCCGAACGACAATCTCAGTCAGTTCTTCGACCGTGGCTTCGCGGCAAGCCCGCTCCAGCACAGCCTCCAAGAACTCATCCGATTCCACCTGTACAAGATGGTGGGTGCGCTGCGTGGCCGCTATTCTCGATTCCACGTAGTGCCAGGAATCGGCGATCTTGTATAAGCTGGAGTTGCGCAAGTACTTAAGCTGCCAAGCTATTTTTGGATCGCTCTGTAAGCCCGCGGTCAAGGCGAACAGATAGTCAAAATCCAATCGAGAGCACGATTGATAGTTGCGGCGGGGCACTAGCTGCAAACGATCAGATTCCCTGGCTTGGCCGAACAAACCAACGGAACATCCCGAAAACAACCCAAACGGCGTAGGGCGCGCCGTCATTCTCGTGAAATATCGGACCAAACTGCGCTCGGCCTGACGCCCTTTCTTGCTTGACGGATCGGTTTTCCAGTCCTCTATCCCGGCATCGAGCGAAGGCGAGGCGACAAACAAGGCATGCCGGATCTCGGGGCGGTCGATGATGGCTCGAAGACGCGACCGAAGCGTTTTCACGTCCTGTTGAAATGCGTGCTCAACCTCCTCGGCTGCCCCCGAAGCCTCCCAAACCTTTCGCGTATGCAAGCCCTGGGTCCATTCGTCGAATTCCTCAGCAGGCAGTAGCGGCGTGCGGAGAACGAAAAACTTCGGCGATTGGAAATCAACCAAAAGGTTATTCTTGATAGTGCTTGCCATTTGTTAAGACATGATCATATCGCGCTGCAGATGGGCGGGCGAAGTATTTAAGTCTATTTATTCTGTTTTTTTCGGCAGCATTTAAACCTTTGCAGGCGGACGTATTGCTACTCTAAGCCATTCTGCCCGCAGCCGGCTTAACCGCGGGTCTATTCATTCCAGGCGTGATCCTCGCCCGGGCCCGCCACCCACGCTCGCCCCTTTATCATTCACGCGGATCTGCATTGTCGCCCGATACCAGCCCGCCAAGTCCTGCGCCATTATAGTGTTGAAGATAACATGATGTTCCGGCACAGGGCTATACCTGAGAAATTCCAGGCAATGCACCGCGAATGCTCTATCAATCCACTGCCTGTTGCTTATCAGAGGCTGAAAGAAGTGTACATGTAGAAACATGCACTTGGCGGGGATTGGTAGCGGTTGAAAGGCCGATTCCGAACGCCAGAACCCCACATTAGCGGTCTCCGGAAGAGTCCCGATCTCAAAATACCTGGCGGCGTCGTTGAGGACTCCTTGATCTGTCCACTTCTCAGGATGAGCAATAATGCCCTCGCGCCACCAGTCGTGGAAGGCTCGCGTCCTCGTAACCACGAATCCGGAATTATACACGCCATGAATGGAGGAAAGATGTTCGCGGCTGGGGGGATAGAAATTCGGAGTCAACAAGACGCTGCCTTCGACCAAACTGATCGCAGAGAGAACAGTCGCTGTGATCGTAAGGTCCGCATCAAGGAATAGGACGGACTGCCATGCGCCGGCAGCCCACGCGTCCGAGAGAGCATTTGTCTTCTGCGACGCTAGCTCTCGAAACGCCCTGCTCTCGATGTCGGGCCGTTCCTGTATGGCCTCAGTGAAAACAGTGGATACGATGTTCGGGTACTCTCTGAGGACCTCGGCGGACGGTTGGTCGCACCTGACGAACCATCTGTGGCTTTTGCCGTGGAATAGCTCGAAGGAACTCTTCAGCAAGAGAAACTCTTGGAGAACCGAATGCGTAACCACGCTGCACAACGCCGTGCCTGTGTCCATTGGGCTGCCCAAATTTTCGACAACTCCGACCTGTTGTTCCAAATAAACGGCTGACCGATCAGGACTGCCGAAGTAGAGAGTAACACAGGTGCCCAGATATCTTTTATTGCAACACGAGAGCCGATACACCCTACAATGAGGGTTCGCACCATTTCCGAAAAACAGCGCCAGCAAATTTAGAGGCGAGATGATTAACGCATCGGATTTTCGAGCAGCTCAGCGGCAGCCGCCGCACGAGCAGGGGCGAGTACGGATCGAATCACTGGGGATCATTTCCAATGGCCGAGTCGGCGATCTGAAGCGGTGTGTCGGCTCCTGGGTCAGACATCTTCATAGCCACAGCCGCGCATGCGAGGTCATTGTGATGGATGATGCAGAGTGCCCGGAGACCCGCAAGTCCGTGCAAGCTTGGCTGCGCGGCGTTGCGCGCCGTTCTGGCGTGCAGATGTCCTATGCGGGCGCTGAGGAAAAGTCGCGTTTCGCGCGCAATTTGCTAACGCGGGGAATTCCGCCCGACATCGTTCGGATGGTTTTCCGAAGGGAGCATCAGATGGAGTCATCGCCGGGCTCCAACCGAAATGCGCTGCTCCTTCACGGTGTTGGCGCGGGAACGATGTCATGCGATGAAGACGCCGTCTGCAAGGTTTACGATCTGCGGCGAGGATCTCAGGCGCTCACCGCGGTTCCGATTGCACCGACGGCGGAGCGCTTGCACTTCATGCTCGCCGACAGTCTCTCTGCAGATCTGCCGGAATACCCCGATGACCTTCTGGCTGCTCATGAATCGCTTCTGGGTCGGCCGTTGTCCGAGTTGATCCACCCGTTTGAAAATACCATGAAGGTC
>Ga0181528_10001268_pt1 | contig 15785 bp, 12 predicted proteins | sample PEATcosm2014_Bin_47_FD_119742 | JGI IMG/M metagenome (GOLD analysis project Ga0181528, IMG submission 119742) | Peatland microbial communities from MTU Mesocosm Facility, Houghton, MI, USA - PEATcosm2014_Bin10_10_metaG | ecosystem: Environmental > Terrestrial > Soil > Wetlands > Peat | place...
AAGGAGTTGAAGATTGGGCAAATTCACCGTTTCGCGGTGCTTCGAATCGGCAGTTTGTGAAAAAATGACCGTCTCGACGCCGTTTTTGAACGTTGAGCATCCGACAAATTCCTCTATACTTCGCCAGAACCACGTTTAAACAGCGCTAAAGGATTGCTATGTCGAAGTTTGCCGTGATCCTGCCCGCCGCTGGCAAGAGCAGCCGATTCTCGCAAAAGCGTAAAAAAGTATTCGTCGAACTGAAGGGGCGCCCGGTCTGGGTCAGAACCGCCGAGCAATTCGTCAATCGCGAGGACGTCGCGCAAACGATTCTGGTCATTTCTCCCGAGGATCTCGATTGGTTCAAGGAGAAATTTCGACCGAATCTGGCCTTCATGGATATTGAAGTTGTCACGGGCGGGGCCGAACGTGCTGAATCGGTCTTAAACGGATTGGCCCGAGTCCGCGCCGACATCGATTTTGTCGCCGTACATGACGCAGCCCGTCCATTGATCGTCAGAGAATGGATCGATCAGGTCTTTCGTGCGGCCGAACAACACGATGCAGCCATACTCGCAACTCCGGTGACAAGTACGTTGAAGAGAGTCGATTCGAACCAGACGATTGTGAACACTGTCTCACGTGAAGAATTGTGGGCCGCACAAACACCGCAAGTTTTTCGCAGACAACTACTATTGGATGCGTACGCCAAACGAGGTTCGTTAAAGGCAACGGACGAAGCTCAATTGATTGAAAACCTGGGTCGAACCGTCAAAATCGTGGCGGGTTCGTCGCTGAACATTAAGATTACGACTCCCGAAGATTTCCGAATTGCCGAGCATCTATTGGACGCGTTACCCAAAGAAAAGTTACCAGGGTTTTTACATCCATTCGCCGATGAACGGGGCGGGCCACTCGACTGATCAGCAAGAATGACCGGTGAGCAGACGCTCGATTCACCAGAGTTGCCCCAATGCGGCCAGTTTTTGTTCAAAAACTCATCCACGCGGATGGGATGACCCGACTTGTTTTTACGCGCTCATGAGATATAGTTGTTCTCGCTTCAACGAAGCCGGAGAGGTGGCTGAGTGGCCGATAGCACCGCTTTGCTAAAGCGGCGTCGGGGTTTTCCCTCGACCGAGGGTTCGAATCCCTCCCTCTCCGCTTGTTTTTATCGATGTGACTTATTGAAGCTATTTCGCAAACATTTTACAATTCAAAACGAGTTTGTGAAACTTTTTGTGAAAGATTTGCCCCCGATTGGGGGCAAATCGGGAGCTTCAAGATCATGGCGAGGAAGGCAACAGGGCCGACGGGCCACACAGGAAAGACGACGGGCGGAAATATCCGCGACATCAAAGTTGACCGGGTTGGACCGGTCACGATCTACAAACGCGGTGCATCGTATTGCTTGTATTACCGCGAAAACAAAAAATCTGTTCGTCGACGGATCGACGGTAACTTAGCCGTCGCGCGTGCGACGGCCGCCAAGGTAGCTGCGGCGCTTGGTGAGCATCGTCCCTCTCCGTTGGGATTCGAGCGGACGTCACCGCAACTGATGCGAGACGGCTATCTCGATTACGTCGAAAACGTTCAACGACTCGCCTGGCGGACGCTGGATCGATACCGGGCTGCTCTCGATCGATTTATCGAGTTCTGTGCCGCCGATAACATCCAAGTGATCGATGCGGTCCAAGAAAGCACGGTAGAGGATTTCGTCCGCTGGTTGCGAGGTCAGACACGCACGCGCAACGGTGCCAAGAAGGGCAAACGCGAGGTCTATGCGGTTGGTGGCGTGAAGTTCATTCTCAGCACCTGCCGAACGGCGTTCAATTGGGCTGCCCGTCGTCGAATGCTGCCGCCCTATTCGGAAAACGCCTTCAGCCGTTTTCCGATAGATCAAATGAATGATCCGGATGCGGCCGATGCGGGTTCGGTGATTTTCACTGCGGAACAACAACGTGCGTTTTTTGCCGCCTGCAACGATTGGCAGCGGGGCCTGTTTCAAACTTTGGTGACATACGGCCTGCGGGTTGGTGAACTGACGAACCTGCTTGTCGAGAATGTGGATTTCGTGGCGGGAACGATCCAGATTTGTTCGAAGCCGGAATTGCATTGGCGTGTCAAAACAGCGCGTCGACGCATGCTGCCCCTGACCAGGGAGATTCGCGAACTGATCCAGCAGCGCGTCGGTGACCGTCAGGCTGGATTTGTTTTTCTGAATGAAGAGTTCGCCAACGCACAGAAATCGCCACGATCGAGTTTTGGTTCCGACCGGGCATTTCGCGAGCGTCTGGAACGCCTGGCGGACGAGTTGACCGAGAAGAATCCAGACGCAACGGATAAGGATCGTCGACGGATCGTAACCGCATACTGCCGAGCGATGGGCCAAATTCCGGTCAAGCGGGTACAACTTGAGTTCTGTAAATTAACCGAACAGATCGGCTGCCCGGAATTCACACGTGCCCACAACCTGCGGCATCTGTTTTCCAGCCGCGCGCAAGAGGAAGGAATCAATCCAATCCTCGTACAGGAACTGCTCGGTCATGCGACGCTGACGATGACCAAGCGATATACGCATCTGGGAATTGAAGCGAAGAGGGAGGCGCTGGAGAGACTCAGTCCGTCCGATTCGCTCGAAAATCCATCATTTGATCCTACCACTGATTAAAGTGAGTGCCTTTCGAGTTTTCTTCGATGGTGCGAATTCAAAACTCAGCTTGATGTCATTTCTTGTTTTTATTCGAAACGGATTTCGATGAGAGTTGTCGTCCGCCATCCTGTTTTTCGACATTCGGTATTAGTTGAACGTGCCGCATTGATCTACTTCCTTTGACAGTGAAAGGCCACTCTTTTAGAAGCTTTCGAACTTCACGAAGTAAAGAATCTACCGAACCCCATATCTGAGGGCCTTTCGATTTACTTCCATTCTCGTTCCACTCCTTTCCCCAAACCGCTTCATAGAAATTTCCGACTTCAACGAAAAGCTGTGCAGAATGAAGTAGCACCCACAGCGCTTTCCAGACCTTTGCTTTGGCTCGAATAGACGTGCCTGCGAAGCAAATGAGATTTGGAGGTTCCGCTGCGAGGCCATTCCGTTCGACGGACTTTTGGAACTGGTCCTCGCTCGGCGACGGGTTATCAATCGATGATTTGGACAGATCGTCCAAAAGCTGCCGGATTCTGGGAAGCGAGTCCCATACGCACACCTTATCCCAGGCGAAGGGCTTACCGCCTTCAAATCTGCCAGCTGCTTTCACCAGATCATTGACGCCGGTAAACGTGAAAACCAAATGATACAATTCTTCGCACCGCTCCTCGACGCAAGATGCTTCAGTCTCCTCCGAAAAAGGAAGGGAATTGAGTGAGCCGCCGAATCGGTCGGGGAAACTGCCTAGGTTGGAGGCTGCGTTTCGAAGCAATCGTTCGATTGATAATTCGGACGGTTGGTTGCGTCCATTAAACCATTGCCGACGGACATCGTCAGGCAGAAAACCTGGAGAGTGCTGATGCACCGCAGAAAGAATGTCGCGTAGAATTCCAGCCGCTGACTTCCGGAACTTTTCCAGTTCGCGTGAGTCCGTTGGATCGAACGGAAGGTTTTTGTTGGAACTCATAACCGTGTGCGGTCCTTAGTTCATCGATAACATGCTGACGTGCGCATTAGGGCATTGGTTGCATCAAACCGTCTCGACAGTAGTCAAGCACAGCATCCCTCACATTCTCAGGCATCGCGGCATTTTGGCAAGAAGCATATAATCCACCGTCTGGAAATGCGACGGGCACCCCGCAGTCAGTGGAATCCGGTCTGGCCGGGATGCGAATGTCCGTTTTCCAACAACCTGTTTGTTCACAGCACACCAAGGTTCCGATCGAGTGCAAGAACCGATGCGGAACCGCAACTGCACTGCACTGATTACCGAAATGTCGCAAGTCCGAATTGATGTACGCTTCCCACCACCACGGTTCTCGTCCGCCAGCCGTCACGACACACGGCTTCTGAAAAGCGGCGGCGACGTGCATTGCGAACGTCACTGGGCAAATCACGCCGTCTGCGTGATAGACCAGCCGCAGCACATCCCGCAAGCTGGTCTTGCCGACAGTCGTCAATACCCCAGGAAGGTCGGGGTGCTCATGACCAGGTAGGGACGCTCCCCCTTGTACGAGTTTGATCCCTTCTGACGCCAAGAGGGTAACCAACTGGCGAGCATATGCTGCTGGCCAGATCTTGGTCCGCATGTCGGACTTACCACCTGCTACGAAATACCAGTATCGATTAGGGAACGGTCTCGTCTGTTTCTCGTCATCAGTTAAATGTAGGTCTCCGTGCGGCAACAAAACCGGGATTGAGACCTTCAAATTCTCAGACAAGGCGCGGTGAAACGCCGTCAGGAAATGAAGCGGGCGATCATTCGCTTCAGCCAACTGAGATCGATATGACACTCGCACGATCGGCATATTTCGTGGCACTCGTGCGCCGCAGACAGCAATCACATGGGGATTGTTGGCCCAAAGTTCCTCGCAAGACCCGCCGACATGGATGGCATATCGGCCAGGAAATGCCGTGGCGAGGTCACGCACAGCAGCAGTCATGCAGACCACATCTCCCGGACTGCGCCAGTGAGTTAAACAAATCGGTTCAGGTCTCACCATCTCCGCACCGAGACTCACATTCCAGGAAGGGCTTTTTCAAAATCTAACCGACAAACTTCATACTTTACTGGAATTTCTCCGCAATTGGCGGTCTGTCTTCGAGTACCGCATTTCACGAGTCTCTCTTCAATAACTCACATCAAAATTCCACATAAAAACAGATCTGCCCACGATCTGCCCACAACTGCCCACAACTGCCCACGAATTGCCAACACTGGCAATTACTCTCCGGCTGCGAATTCACTGCAAGTGTCGCAGAAGCGAGAGCGATCATGAAGAGCCGTCAATCGGTCGACAACCTTGTCCGCCAAAGTACTGACATCAATGAAGGTACAGGCATCGGGACGACGATCGGCAAAACTCTCCAAACCCCCTGGATGGGACCGCTGGAAGCAGCAGCCTATTTGGGAATCGCGCTCGGAACTCTGCGGAACTGGACCTCGGCCAAGTTTGTGCCACATAGCAAGCGAGGCCGTGTAGTGCGTTACCACCGGGATGTTCTCGACCGATGGTTGAATCGCGGCGCATGTCCGGGCCGTTCAACGTTCGCGGATAAGAAATGAACTGCGAACGAATCAATTGGCTCGAACACGTCGCCGAATGAGCAGAGAAATTGATGTGAGTTGTTTACAGGTCTTGATAAGGGAGAAACTAAATCCGATGTCTACTGAACCAAATTCTTTCGAACCGTTTGTCGCCCGGGATGGGCAAGAACTGGTTTGCGCAATTGTTTCGCGTGCCCGCGCGAGCAATGGAGATCGTCGCAATCTCGATGATCAAATCGCACAGTGCAAAGCCTTCGTTGCCTGTCGCTATTCCGGCAAGATCCGGTACATCGAAATTGAGATCGAAGGCTGCGGTGAACAAGTTGAGTACCGGAAGATCAGTGAATTGGTACGACAGATCGCAAACCGGTCCGTTGACCTCGTCATTGCAGTCGCCCTTTCGCGGATCAGCCGGAGTGAGCAGGCATACCGCTTTTGTCAGCGGTGTGTCAACTCTTGTACACGTGTGATCACGCTCGACGATCACATCGACACGGCGGTTTGTGGATGGCAGCTCCAGGCCTGCATTGCTGAGTTGCAACGGGAAACTTTCAATCGGAATACCTCAGCTCGGATTAGGCGCGGTCAGCAGGGTCGCTTTCGTCAGGGCGGCATGCTCACTCTGACGACTTATGGATACTGCAAGCCGCCGGGCGCCAAAACTGATCGCGAATGGCAAAAGGATCCTGAAGCGGAACCGGTCATTCGTGAGATGTTTCGGATGCTGGAAAACGGCAGTAGTTATTCTGAGGTGGCGGCCTGGCTTAATCAATCAAACGTTCGGACGGGTCCCCATTGCAAACATGCAAAGTGGAGCAGCACGATGGTGCGCCGCTTTGTTCATATGCCGCTCCTCAAGGGACAGCGGATTCGTCGTTGTTATTCTCGGCGGGTTTGTCAACAGGGCGGTTCCCGGGTGGTCGAGGTGAGTATCGATACGCGCGATTGCCCGGAATTGGCGTTCTTCACGCAAGCCTATTTCGACTACGTGATTGACTTGATTGACCGCCGTTCCTGCGGCCAGTAGCGCCCGGACTGTTAGCCGATTTAGACGCGTGCTGGCCCATTCATTTGGGCCAGCACGTTTTACATCAACATCTCGAACGAAGCCGCCATTCGTTCAGTTATCAGTACAGAAGATTCGCGTCAGGTCCATGCCATTCCGCCAAATCGAGATCGATCAGCGTGCGGAGAAAGAAAGGAGGTTGAGATGTTTTTGACTTAACCCTGGTTTAGGAGACCGGTCGAATGTCACGACATCGTGATGAAGAGTTTGTGCCAAAGAATGGCGCACAGTTACGTGTACTTGTCGTCGATCGAATTTCGACAAAACTGCAGGACGAGAAAAGCAACGATGACCAAGATGCTCTCAATCAAGAGTACATTCGCGCACGAACAAGCTTGCCCTGCGAGTTTTACTCGATCAAAAGCCAAGGAAGCGGCGAATACCTCGATCGGGAAGAACTCTTTGAACTCATTGAGCTGATCGAGAGTGGCGACTGGGACGTTGTCATTTGCGAAGATTTAGGACGTATCTGCCGTCGAATTTTTGCAATAGAGATTTGTGAACGTTGTGAAGACAGCGGTACACGTTTGATCGCGATCAACGACCACGTCGACACGGCGAATGAAGATTGGAGGATGCATTCGTATTTTGCCACGATGCGTCACGAGAGTTACAACAAGGACACCGCAAAAAGGATTCGGCGAACGCAGCGGAATCGCTTCCAACAGGGAGGAATTCTTCCGAGACCAAGCGTTGGATATATTCGTCCGCCGGGTGCAAAAACCGATGATCAACTTCAGAAAGATCCGGTGTTCGAACCGATTGTCGTGGAAATGTTTCGTCGCCTTGAAGACGGAGGAACGTTTGCTGAATTGGCGGATTGGCTAAATTCACAGAATATTCCCACTGGACCGTCATCTCGAATCAAACGTTGGAGCGTGCAGTCGGTTACGCGTTTTGTCAGGAACCCGCTGCTGAAAGGCTGGCGGTTCCGCAATCGGGTGATCGCCAAACGCATCAACAAGACTGGACGGCGTAAATGCATTCCTGCGCCTCCAGAAGAGTTGCTTGAGCGTAACTGTCCGCATTTGGCTTTCCTGGATCCTGCGTACTACGATTATGTGCTCGCGCTGGTGAAAGATCGGAACGCCAAAAAAGGTCGCCCTAAAGGCGATGCAGCCCGAAGTATCCGACTCGGTATTTCGACCAAACGAACGTCGTTTCCGGCTCAGCATGCGATTTGTGCCGTCTGTGGTCGGACGATGTATATGACCTGTCAATCGGCGGGTCGCAAGCAGATGCAATGTTCCGGTGCACTTCAGTACCAATGCTGGAACAGTCCTTATATCGATGTTGAATTGACCCAGCGCAAGCTGAGCGCCGCCGTTCTCGATGAGATTCAGAAGCTGGATGGCTTCGCTGAGTCATTTCAGCAGCAATTGGCTTCTAAACTTCAATCAAAATCGTCGAGTCGTCAGGACGATCGTGTGAAACTTGAGCGGACGTTGGAAGACTTGACACAGCAAATCGAACGGATGATGGATTCGATTGCCAAATACGGCGATTCGATCCATCACCGCCAGAAATTGAAATCCTTAGAAGAGCAGCATCGAGTCGCACAGTTCGAACTTTCCAAACTCGTGCGTCCACGGAAAGCATCGATTGTGATCCCGACGACGGACGAGGTTGCGCGATTGTTGGAAGAGACGTTCGCGGAACTGTGCGACGAAAGTAATGATGAAGCCCGGCGGCTGATCTGTCGTGTTTTGCCGGATTTGATGATCCGTCCGGTTGAACTTTGTGATGAGCGCACCGTCGAACCCCAGGCGGTCGTGACTCTTGATCTCCAGCCAATCGTCAATCACTTGGCTGGAGATTCTCTGCCGATCGAATTGCCACCAAAACAATTGATCGTCAATTTGTTTGACGAGTGCAGTTACGTTCAGCACGTTGTCCATTTAGGAACAGCCGAGCAGCGCGGTCAACTCGTCACCGCAGCAGGAGCGGAATTCGGGTTTTCACTCGGTGAAATCGGAATGGCGCGAAAGCTCTATCGAATTATGCAGCAGCGAGGTCTTCATAACCCGTGGCTGCCGTTGACTGAACCTCCCAGTCGTGGCTGGAAAGGTAAGCGTCATTTGCATCCGCGGTATCGTTTTGAACCTTTGCCTGGATTTGAGCCTCCCAAGGCAGCTTGAACGCCGCTGAATTTCTCAAAACTCAAAAATAAGACCTCGCCTATCGTTTAGGCGAGGTCTTTTCGTTTTAAAAGGAGCAATGATTGTCAAACACGAATCGTAATCGACCGTGTGAGGAACCCTGGATACGGTTACTGGAGATTCTGGCAGATCGAATCGCAGCCAAGCTGCTCAATCGCCAAAAGGCGGCGTCGGTTGCTCGGGTGAACGAAATGCCCACGACAACGGAACGGCGGCGCAAAAAATAAAACAACTCGCATTCTGACCCGTCGTTCGGTCACGGATTTTCCGTGGCCGGACGACGGAGTTTTTTTTAACTATTGGCAATGTTCGTCGCTAGCCGATCCGAGGGGTTGCCACAAATGGCAAGTACGAGCCTATCGTGGCTTACACCCAAGACGATCCTAAGCAGGTCCTGTTTCGCCTTGCGGTCTTTTTCTGCATCATTCAAGCGGCATGGGAAGAATGCAGCCACATCAAAGGCGTCGGCCCCTTGGAATTCATGCGAACATCGAAGTTCTGTTTTGTGGGAGATGACGGCACGATCAAGAGCGAGATTACTTCGAATGATCTCGTCAACTTTATGACGGCAGAGAAGATTCTGGTCACAAATAACCGTACTTGGCGGCGGCGCACGCGCACGTTCGATGTGGGCTCCGTAACCTTCGGACACGACCTAGAACGATCATGCGGCGGGCGTCAGGAGAGTCTCCAGTCACGAAGATCGTGATGGACTGGTTGGGAGAGCACGAACGCGCCTAGACGCCCTCGGGAAAATACTTCTCGAAGTTGGTCCTCACCCACACATGCACGTTGAAGAACCGCAGAACCCAATGGGTCACAGTAGTATCGGCCCACATTCTCCAGTAGAAGCTCTCAAATGAATGTGGAATCACTGGCCCCCTTTTTCCTCCCATTCCCATGAGTTGAGCGATTGCGGCATCATGATGACCAAGGTTCACCTTTCCGGCCTTGAAGATGCAGTCGGCCGGCAACCGCTCACCCGTCTCCTTGAAGAGCAGACCCCGCACGATCCACGAGAATATCTGATTTATTCTCTCTGGGTCGGTATGGGCACGCCTCGCATGGCCCAGAGATATTCCCGATACGGTTCGCCGCTCCTCATAGATCGATTTTCCCCTCGCCTGCTTCACGAAGTCGGATTGGTTTCGCTCGATTGCGCGAATTAGCTTGCCCTTCATGGCACCGCCGGTCGTTGCATGGCCTTCATTTTCAATGTCCATGACGAGCATGTCCCGAAGCTGCTCGTCATCATGCTTCTTGTTGTCGTTGCAGATACCGCATGCCGGCACCTTAATCATGGGCGGCCGTGGTTTCGGAATGATGCACTCGGCGATGACGTGCTCAATCTCCAACCCAGGCAGAAGGCCGCAGTAGGCACACAGCTTTACCGGAGATTCATCGGTCATGACAGTCCCTCCAACGTGAATTTACCATTGTAATGACGGCATGGGCGAAGCGAAGGTTCGGGCCGTCTGACGGAAGAGTCGGCTTGGGAAAGAAGGTAAGCAAAGTAATAGACCCCTCCCCGCTACATCGCCTGCGGTGATATTCGCCGCGACTGATGGGGAAAAATAAGCGTCGGATCAATCGGATAATCGGTATCGTCGGAAAAGATAAATTTCTGCTGTGAAAACTGCCGCAGGAGCACACAAAAGTGTTGCCGCGTCAAATCGCAAGGTGTCTCGTGGCGGCCAGAATCGAAGTCTGCACGCGAGAGCGAAAACCCTAAGCAGGACAGCCGAAAAAATGCCCTCGCCGCCGTCAACTAAATGTCTTGAAGGACCTCTTCCTTGAATTCGGATACGATGTCTGCCATCAATTCAGCTTAAATCCTTTCGCCACGGAGGTCGCATAGATTGCCAAAATCTTCTGATCCGATTGTATTGAGCTTGGAGAATACGACGGACAGCCGCACGTTCGAACTATTGTGCTCGGACATACTTGCCGGTACGGACTACCCGAGCATCGAGCCAATCGGCGGCACGGGAGATGGAGGTCGAGACGCGCTTTATCGTGATGCGCTGAATGGCGTCACGACGGTCTGCGCCTTTTCACTACGTCAGGATTGGGAGACGAAACTGCTCCGCGAAGATTGCGTGCGTGTAAAGAACCTCAATCATGAGTGCAATCGCTTTCTTTTTGCGACGTCGATGCAGCCGACTCCCGACGAACGCGACAAAGCTGTAAAGGCCGTTCGTGAACAATTCGGATGGTCGTTGGAACTTTACGGAAGAGAACGTTTGGCGACCGCCATTCGAGGCAAGTTGGAACATCTAATAGAGCGCCATCCGGGGATCTTTCATCTGGCAGATTTTCGTCTCGCCGGTGGCAGGCTTCTCGAAACTTCCCATCGTGAGATTCTTCTCATCGATCACGCCGATCGTGATCAAGGATTTGCGCACTGGATTGCTCGATGTCTTCGGCTCGTCGGATACGACGTTTGGTGTCGTGGGATCGACTCTACGAGCGGTGAAATCCCTGACACGACGATCAGAGAGCTTCTTCGATCACGAGCACGACACCACCTCCCAGTCATGAGCATGACGAGCGTCTCTAACCCTGAATTTCGCGGACGCGTCGAGCAATCGGCGGGAGAGGAACGGCGACTCTTACCACTTCGAATGGAAACGGTCGACCTTGGTACTTTAAGTGTAAGAGTACGTGATCTCGATCCAGTGTCATTTGAAGACCACAGAGCTAAAGGCATTCGATCGCTGATCGGAAAGCTTGAAGAATGGGGTGTCCCAAAAGATCATGAGGTCACAAGAAGGCGACGGGACGGACTGACTCTGCCAAGCGCCAAGGACTTGGTCCAAAATCTTCCCGAAACACTCCTGTCAAATGTATTCCCAGTTCAGACTGTCCCAAATCTAATTCAAGAATGGCGACTCGTTGGGAATGTGAATAAGCCGCAGATTCAGGTAGCCAGACAAGCATGGGCTTTCGTTCTTTCAGGCCAAAATGTCTATTCGTTTATGCCTCCACCTGATGAAACGTTGATGAAGTTGATTCGTCGCCCGTGGAATGGATCGGACTGGCACGCTGTTGATCCAGGATACTATGACGGAAAAGAAACTCGTGATGTCGTTTCTGAACTCCTCAGAAGAACCTTAGAAGTTGCCTTCTTTCGGGCCGGATTGCTTTGGTGTCCGGAACGCGAGTTGATTTATTTCAACCCCAAAGACTTCTCGGGCAAACGACTCTCGGTCAAATACCCAGATGGGACTGGTACAACACGAGCCGTTTGCGGAGAAAAACACAGATGGCGACCGAATGAGAAAGGCGAGGATTACAATTGGCAACTCGCTCCAGACGTTCGTTGTTATGGAAGCTCTCGTGACCCGTGGGAGTTTCGGACGCGGGTCATTCTGCGCGTAACGTATCGCGATGGTGTGCCGGTAGAACCTAAGCGCGTGATCACATTTCGGAGGCATGCAGCAAACAACTGGAATCAGGATAAGTTTCGTGACCTGAATTTGCTGTTCATGCAGCATCTCGCACCAGGTGAGGCTACTGTCACGATCGGTGAGGCCAATCAGGCGGTAGTCATCAGCACATTTCCTCGAACATTCCAATCTCCGATTTCCATCGACGAAGATGCATTACCGAAGGGCGCGAATAAATTTGCCAAGCGAGTCGAACGGATTGATGACGATGCAGACGAGAGGGAGATCAATGAGTGAGCTTGTGCAGATTCTTCGTGAACCACTTCTTGAGTTTGCGGAAAAAGGAAAAACCAATGACCCATATGAAGGGCTGAGTTTATTTGGAGCTTTCACCAAATCCTCGAGTTCATGCAGACATGCCGTTGTTGGAACGTCCTTTGCCCTCACGAGTTGGTCTGGTTTCAGTGACCGATTCAATTCCTTCGTCGCGTGCGAAGACCCAGGGCGCCTCCGAGCATGGCCTGCCTTTCCAAGTTTTGAGGTCGCCTTCGGTCAGCATTGGCAATCCCCGGTTCGGATGTATTCATTAGACGAGTCTGAACTTAACCGCGCCGCGTTCTTGTCTGATCCGCATCAAAGAACGGCCGCCGTAGTCAATTGCTATCTGAATGAGATCAAAAAGCTGGAAAAAGTAGACGAAACACCAAGAGTCGTGATCTGTATCGTACCCGATCAAGTCTACAACAATTGTCGAATGAAATCGTCGATTCCCGTCAAACATCGGGTTCAAAACGAAGGGCTTAGCGCCTCGGAATTGCGAAAGATCGCGGACGAACTGGCAAGTCCTCAAGGGCTTCTGTTTCCAGAGGAAGACGAGGATATTTTGAACGCGATCAAGGATTTTGATTTCTCACCTGATTTTCGCCGTCAACTGAAGGCGAAGGTCATGCCGCTGGGTATACCGGTACAGATCATCAAGGAATCCACTTTGGAAGTTCCACCTGAGCTTGAGGCTGGCGAGCCTGGAACAAATCCTCTCTCCGATAGATTGTGGAACTTGGCAGTAGGCTTATCGTATAAGACGGGTCAAAAACCTTGGAAATTGGCAGAAGCGCGAGAAGGGGTCTGTTACGTCGGGATTGCTTTCAAGAAGGCAGAAAGCGGCGTACGTGATGCGTGCTGCGCGGCCCAAATGTTTCTCGATAACGGTGACGGAATCGTGTTTGTTGGCGAATTCGGGCCGTGGTACTCACCAGAGAATGCGCAGTTCCAACTGTCAGAAACCGCAGCTCATGATCTCCTGCGCGGAACGCTCAAGACGTATGAGGAGCAAGGCGGGCCTGCGCTGCGCGAGGTTTTTCTTCATTGTGCTTCTCGCGTTTCAGACGAGGAGATCCAAGGTTACGAGCGAGCCGTCCCCTCGGGAGTAAAACTAGTCATCTGTCGAATTCGCGTTGAGAAGGGAGGGCCTCGCCTTTTTCGCCCCGGCAACTATCCACCGATCCGAGGTACGTTTCTCAGACGGCACAGTAAGTTTGGTTTGCTTTATTCAAGTGGATTCAATCCTTGCGCTGGGACTTACGAGGGGTTCGAGGTGCCGGTTCCCTTGGGAATTTCGATCCAGCATGGCGATGCTGAACTTGAACAGGTTGCGCGTGATGTGTTATCCCTCACCAAACTGAACTACAATTCGTGCAGCTTTGGCAGTGCGGTACCGATTACGATCCGCTATTCGCAGCAGATTGGCGAAATCTTGCTTGCGAATCCCGGTCTCAAGCCTGATGAAAGGCAACACACGCTACGGTACTACATGTAAGATCTCGTGACGTGCCCTATTCGGTACCGGCGAATCTACGGCCGATCTCAGGCAAATCCAATTTCAACGAAACCAAGTATGGGAATCATTCGTGCCCATGAATGTGATCTATCCTTGATTTTTAGGTAATTTCGTAAGTTCATTTTGGGCAATGGTTTGTTGCAGGCACACTCCTGAGCGACCTGAGGCCGGCGAGTCGAATTTTATGTCAATCGTCGGAGAATCTGCACATGAGTTGTTTTTCGATTGCCCGTTTTTCTTCCGAATCGACTCAAGCCGCTTATCCAAACGGTTTGGATGTGGTCGCGTCATTTTTCACGGTTGTGCCATAGTGCTCACTTCTTTCTCGGGGGCTGATGCGCCGAACTTGTGGACTCCATAACGGTGATCTGGGGACTGATTTAGGATTTCCAGCCGCCGGACGCATCAGCTTCGATCACAAGTAAGGGGATCACGGACAGATCCGGCCGAGTGAACGGCTCGGCTGCTGATCAGCCGTGGGCGCGCGGGTGCGACGCTGAACCTAGCCGCATCCGACCACAGCGCGCATCGTCTCGGGGCTGAAAATCGCTCAATAGATTTCTCGATCAATCACGTTTGCATTTCTGGTCATCACCGTAGCGCCTTCACCGCTTCGATCGGCAAATCCCCGAAGTTCTGTTGGTCCAAGAAGACTTCTTCCAAGCGAATAATGAATTAACATCACTTAAAGGCTTTGAGAAACGCCTCAAACTGAGTACGCAGTGATTTATCGTGAGGAGTTACGGGTGGGATTTGTCGCTTGATGCCAAGGAACTCATAGACGGCAATCATGGCTGCTCGCACGGAATACTCCACTGTGAAAACCACGTCCTCTGAGATCTCGACGAATTGGCTAATCAATGCGAGATTTGCTGATCCCTGCGGAACTGGTAGTGGTCGATCCCCAGTTTTTCTGGGCATGAACATGCTCGTAATGTACGGCATTCTGCAAGGAATACAGTTAGCCGATTCGACCGTTTCAAGATCGAACCGCAGGTGTCCGCAAAGTTCTCTTAAGATCTCTGCGCCGTTGCACTCGTCCATCGCTTTTGGAACGAAGTTGCCAATCCGATCCGGAAAAAGCGAGTACCCCCAGAAAACTTGGACGTCCTCAGGTTGATTCGGGAAGTGAGGTTGATGTGCCAGCACAATTGACATCAACCAATTCGCATCTTTGAACGTGACGAGTCCTCCGGTTCCCGCAGGATTGTCGCTGAATTGTTTCATCTTGTCGAAAAATGCCGGATTCTTCAGCGTGACAGTGAACGACTCCCAACATGATTGCGCTATGCAACTATTGAAGACTGCAGGATTACCGAACTCTGGGTGCCCTTCCGCAAGTTTCTCCCAGAGAACCCAACCGCTGCTATCGACCTTGGTCAGTTTCTTTGGTGGCGTAGTCATCGAACCCAGGCTCGAGGCGTCAGTCATTGAACCATTTTGGAAAAAGACAAAATCGATGTCGTTCACGGCAATAAGTTCAGGTTTGCTCTGCCGAATAAAAGAGATTCCGGTCACCGTAAACTTGCCGTTTTCGTCCCAGTTTTTGAGCTCCGTGACCTTGCAATTATCGACCAAATGGACGCCCTTTGATTCGAGCCATGTTTGCAGCGGGCGAACCAGGGAATCGTACTGATTGAATATTGTTCGTTTGACTCCCGCGAGCGTTTCAATCCGGGAAAACTCCAGCATGAATCGGTGAAGGTAGCGTCTGAACTCCACGGCGCTGTGCCAAGGTTGGAAAGCAAATGTGGTGGCCCACATGTACCAAAATTCGGTCTCAAAAAACGATGGCGAAAGCCAGTCCGTGATGCACGTCGCTGCCAAATGATCCTCTTCGGCTTGGCTAAGTTTCAACAGTTCAATGCGGTCCTGCATCGAAAAGCCCATTGAAGACACAGGAACTTTGGCACGTCGGCTGTCAACGAGCCTCGCCCTTGAATTCGACTTGTATTTTTCGTTGAACTCCACCGTTTCCTCGAACACCGTCTTCGTTGCATCTTTCAGCGAAGGGATCGTTTTGTAGAGATCCCAGGTGCATTCGTAGTTGTCGGTCGTCAACATCCGCCCCCCGCGCATCGAATATCCGATTTCGGGATTTCCTGAACCATCAAGACTTCCGCCCATGACAGATCCCGCTTCGAGAATTGAAATATT
>Ga0181528_10001269_pt1 | contig 15759 bp, 22 predicted proteins | sample PEATcosm2014_Bin_47_FD_119742 | JGI IMG/M metagenome (GOLD analysis project Ga0181528, IMG submission 119742) | Peatland microbial communities from MTU Mesocosm Facility, Houghton, MI, USA - PEATcosm2014_Bin10_10_metaG | ecosystem: Environmental > Terrestrial > Soil > Wetlands > Peat | place...
AAGCGTTGAACTTGACGACCCAATCACGAATGATCTGGAGCGTAACCCCGGCGATCTCGGCGGCTTGCGTCCGGGCCGCCCCGTCATAAATCGCAGCCACCGCCAGCAATCGCCGCTCCTGCTCGTCCTGGCGAGAGCGCGCACGCCGACGGCGTCAAAATCGGCCCGAAGCGGAACCGGCATGGCGAACCTCCTTCGTTCGCCACCTTGAATCAGACCCCGACCCGCTTGGAAAGCTCGCCGCGAGTCACGTTCTGTGAGACTTGGTTTTAGTCATGCCGTCGGACAACTCCAAAGGCGTTCTTTCACCATCCTCGGCTTTCAGTCGCACCGTTTCCAGCTCGGCGGTCGCAACTGCCCGCATCGCCCGGTTCGGCAAATCGAGATATTCGCGGATCGGGAATTCGATGCTTTGAAAGACCGTAAGCGAAGAGCACAACGCCCCCTGTTGGTGGAGCGCACCGCAGCGCCGCTCCAGCTTTTGAAGTTCCAGCGCTGTGCCCTTGTCTTGATCCACCCCGAAAATGACGATGCGTCCATGTGCCTTGGCGGTAAGGCCCAGCATCGTCCGCAAAAGCATGGACTTTATCCGACGACAAGATCGCTGATCTCAATGGCCGGGGACGCGTCCCCTTCCGCCATCGCTCACATATCAATCGAAGAAATAAATTCGCGAAAAATCCGTCGAGCGCGAGTTGCTCTGCCGCGACCGTGCAAAGGCAAGACCTTCCAAGCCGTTGTCTCGGATCGACGCCGGATCGCTCGACGGCCTGGGCGCAGCCTTCCGCGGAGATGTCAATGTGCGTGACGAAGCGTGATGTTGACCTGCGAGAACTCGCCGCTCTTCGCTCGAATTCGAACTGATTGCTCGGAGCCACGTGTCGCAACCGTCACGGCGGCGGAAAAAGTCTGACCTCGCGCCGTCACCTAGATGAGTCCTTTGGAATTCGTGCCTGATATGCCGCCCCCGGCATTCTGACTGGCCTCGCTCCAATTGCCCAGGACCGAGCCCGCCGTATCCGTGAGGCCAATGCGCAGATCGAAATGGTAGCTGCCGCTGGCGCAGCGAAGTGTCAGATCCAGGTTTTCTCCGCCCCGGCCGACAACATAGGTCGCTTCGCAACGCAACCGCTCCGTGGTTCCCTTGGTCAGTATGATAGAGCCGCCTCCGGACCATTTCCCAGAGAGACCGGCGAAAGGCTCCGTCGCATCGGCGTCCACCACGTCCACGTTCGCGATGAACAGTCCTGCGTAGAGAAGCGCCGATAGCAGCGGATCCCGCGTTTTCAATTTTGACGTTTTGAGAGGCATGGCGCGTTTTCAACTTTCAAGTAAACAGAGACCAAGGGAATGTGGGCGCGCCGGACGCAATGCGGGAGTTGATCTCGCCTCGGAAAGTCACACCCGGCTACCCACCCTATGGGGACCAACGCGCCGGCGACAGGTTCGGAAGCTACTCAGCAAGGCGAGCGACCGCTCAGGCGCGACCGGAGCCGGTTCGGATTCTGATGCAGCCTCGCCACGCGGCTCAGACCTTAATCGCTCCTCGCATAGAGCCCGATTGGTTGTCCCTGTCGACAAGTGTGTTCCGACCTTGCGGGAGTACGGAACTGCGGCGCACGCCCTCCTATGCGTAGTTTCCGATTCTGGCGCGTCGACGCCGTGATCAGATTAGTCGAGACCGGTTTTCTCCCCCCTTCTAGGTCTGGAATCGCATTCATGAAAAATCAACTGTTCATCGCCGGTTCGATTGCGCTGGCGCTCGCAGCCGGCGTGATGTTTCTGCCATCCCTCTCTGATGCCGCCACGCGTAATCGCGGCGGCGGGGGGGCGGTCACGGCGGCCGATTTCACGCTGGAGGCGGCCATGGCGGCGGATTTCAGGGCAGCGGCCGCGCCGGGGGAATTCACGCCGGCGGCGGCCGCCGGCAAGGCGGCGGCGGATACGGCGGCGGGTACAACGGCGGCGGGTGGGGCGGCGGTTATTACGCCTACTGCGGTCCGATACAGATGACCCTCGGGCTCTGCGGCAGTTACGGCTACTGATTTCGATCCGGGCGCGGGAACTTCAATCGCCGCGCTGAGGTCCAACACCGAAACGGTCAAAGCCGAAGGTTTCTTTCATGAGAAGACTTTTTCTAGCCTGCCTCGCGATCGCCGCGCTCGCGGGTCCTGCCCTAGCCCTGCCCGCGGCTCCTATGGCGGCCGAAATTCAAGCCCTTCAATCGCGCCAAGCTATTCTGCTCGAGGCTCACTTGGCTGGCATGAAGGCGGGGTTGAAATTCGATGAAACGCAGGCCAAGGCTTGGCCCATATTCGAGGCCGCGATCCGCGCCGCCGCCAAGGCGCGCGCTGACCGCTGGAGCGAAACGCGCGCGCGCATGGAGACGGGAGACAGACCTTCACCGATTGAGCGCATGAGCCTGATGGCCGATAATCTCGACAACAGCGCGGCGGAGTTACGCAAGGTCGTCGAGGCGGCCAAACCGCTTTACGACAGCCTGACGGAGCCGCAGAGGCTCGCTTTCGGTCCACTGATGCGGGAGTTCAAGCCCGCGAACCGGCGCTAAGGCGTTTCGCGCGGTCCGTCTGTCAAACTCCGATGCGGGGAATGGCTTCGCGACCGCCTGACCATACGCTGGCCACTATGCGTAGTTTCCGAGTCTCCCCTGAACGCCGTCGCCGTGCAACGGTGATTGTGGCTACGCAAGTCCACAACGATTCAAGAGGCGCCGCCATGTCGAACTACTCCGTCATGATCCCGTCCGCCACCCCGGGCGCCGCGCTCAGCAGCCCGCCCTACCCGACCATAGAAGACGCGCTTAGCGGCGCCAAATTCATGTTGGCCAATGGCGCGACATCGGCTTGGATCGTCGATGCAAAGGGCAGTTTGGCTTTGCCTGCGGAACAGGTCCGATCGCGATTGAATCTTCTCAACGAGTCTGACAGATCGCCGGTTCAAACGGGGCATCGCGCGGCCACCTGGCTTCAGCTTTTTTGGCCATTGTTCGGACGCGACGTTTCCCCCAACTAATTTCGACTTTATTGATAACCTGATTCTCGCCGGGGGCGCAGTGCGACCCGAAGCCCCTGCACTGTTGCGGACTCCCGACGCCAATAGCACACAGAAGGCGATGCGCGCCGCCCGCGGATGCGGCGGCGTTACCGCCCTACCCGGCGTGTCTGATTGAACGCGCGACTAGGCGCGTTTCCGCCGAACGAGAGCAGCAGGAAAGACCCAGTGGGTCGCCGTCTGCGCTACGGATTCGTCGATTGCGGCTCGCGAGGAACCGCGTCCCCCCCTCCGACCCGTCACGCTACGATATAGGCCGGCCGGCCATGCCAGCGCGCCGGGCAGCGTTTGTGCGACATTCGCGGCGAAGTCCGAAGCCGTGTCCGTGCTCGACCTGCTTCTGACGGTCGGAGCGAGCACGACTCCGATCCCCACAAGGTAGATGATTACAATCAGACCGATCAGTGCGCGCATTGTTATGTTCTCCCTTGGGCACGGCCCTGCCCTTCAGCTCGGCCTCGGATGTTCGAGCATTCGGAGTCTCTCGCTTGCGGGCGTGAACTATCGGAGCTTTAGCGCTCTCGATCTACTGAGCGCGCTGAACCCGCATGCGGAGAAAAACGCCACGCCGCCGACGGGTGCTCGGTGGACAGGGGCGGCCGGGCGCGAGCGCATTTCGCGTGGGTCTGTTCTCCCTCACCAAGGCAGACCCCAACGCCGTCCCCAGCCGCCGCCCCAGCGGCGACGGCCCGCGACGAGACGAAATACGAACAGAAGCAGTAATGCGCCGATCGTAGCATCCACGATTGCTGCGACGAGGCCCACGCCAAGCAAGATCCCCAGGCGTGGCAGCAGCCAATCGCCGATATAGGCGCCGATGACGCCAATAATGAGATCGCCGACGAGTCCGTATCCGGCGCCGCGCATGATTTGGCCGGCGAGCCAACCCGCGACCAATCCCACCGCGACGATTACCAGAAGGCTCTCATTGGACATGGCGTTGGTCTCCACTTTGTCGCGCGCTTCGGACACAGGGGCAATCTCATGCACGAGGCGGCGTTCCAACGGTAGCCCCGGAATCTACCGACTCCTCGCGCGGCGAGCGGTTCCAAACATCCCGCTACGGGTGAACGATCGGACAGACGGATTGGCGAGTTGAGCCGTTGGCTGACCTGAAGGAACGCGCGCTCGCTGAGTATATTCCGACGATGGCGCAGGGAGCCGACGCGTCGTAGCCGAACAATCAGTCGCCGCGCCTATGTCCTGCGATATCGGACTGAAGCGTGGACGGCGCCGAGGAGCAATTCAGAATGACCAAGCCTATCGCCTTGAGCCCCTTTGCGGCTCTCATGTGTCTTGCGCTGTCAAGTCCCTCGTCGGCGGCCCCGACGGCCGTTGTTGCGACCGTCCCGACGCCCGCCGCCTCCGACGTGGCGACGTCCGCCACGACCGATGAGCGCCGCGCTATCCTTGAAGGGGCGCCTGAGGCCAAGAAGGTCGCGTTCTCGGTTGGCGGCGAATTCGCGATGGAAGGCGTGAAAATCGACGCCTATTGGAACGTCCGCCCCACGACGAAGGCGAGCAACTGAATTCGGGCGTGGCGCCGCTTCCAGTCGGCGCGAAAGCTCGAGACCAACTCTGCATCGAGGCCAAGATCATGACCGTCAATAGCAACGATACGTTCAATTCCCACGGCGCGGATCGCGCGGCGCAAACCTATCTCGTCGGCGGCGGCGTCGCGTCTCTGGCGGCGGCCGCCTTCCTGATTCGCGACGGCGACGCCATCGGCCGCGACATCACCATACTCGAGGAGAGCGACGTGATCGGGGGCGCCCTGGACGGCGCAGGCTCGGCCGAGTTCGGCTATGTGCTCAGGGGCGGCCGCATGTTCGAGAAACATTACGTCTGCACTTTCGAGTTGTTCGATTCGATCCCGACGCTCGACGCGAGCCGGACGGTCACGCAAGAAACGCTGGCCTGGAACGAGACCTTGAAGACCTCGTCGAAATCCCGCCTTATGATCGACGGACGTCGTGTCGTCGCGCCTGCGTTTGGCCTGAGTGAAAAGCACATCCTGACGATCGAGCGCCTCGCCGTCGAGCCCGAAGCCATGCTCAAGCGCAGCCGCATCGACGAGCAATTCGACGCCGCGTTTTTCGCGACCGATTTCTGGATCATGTGGCGAACCACCTTCGCCTTCCAGCCCTGGCACAGCGCGGTCGAGTTCAAGCGCTATCTCGTCCGCTTCGCGCATATGGTCGAGGGTTTCGATCGCCTGAAGGGCATCATGCGAACCGTCTACAATCAATACGATTCGCTGGCGCGCCCGTTGCGCAAATGGCTCGACGAGCGTGGCGTCGTGTTTGCAATGAACACCACTGTCACCGACCTCGTATTCTCTGATTCCAGGGGCGCCAAGAGGGTCGAACAGATCGCGATCCGGCGCGACGGCGCGAGCGCGGAAATTGTGTTGAGGCCCATCGATCGCGTCCTCGTCACCCTGGGATCGATGACGGAGGGATCGAGCCTCGGCGCCATGGATGCGGCCCCCGCGGTGCTTGGCAAGAGCGATGGCGGAGCCTGGACCCTGTGGGAGACAATCGCCGCCGGCAGGCCGGAATTCGGCGATCCCGGCGTGTTCGCGAACAACGTCGAGCAGTCGAAATGGGTTTCCTTCACGGCGACGATGAGCGATCCCGCACTGCTGCGCGTCGTGCGCGATCTCACCGGCAACGTACCTGGCGAGGGTGGCTTGATCACCTTTCCCAAGTCAAGTTGGCTCGCCTCGATCGTCATACCGTTTCAGCCGCATTTCATCGGCCAACCCGACGACGTCAGCGTGCTCTGGGGTTACGGTTTGAACGTCAACGCGCTCGGCGACTACGTGAAAAAGCCGATGGCCGCCTGCACCGGCCGCGAGATGCTGACGGAGGTGCTGGGCCATCTCGGCGTTCGCGACGAGATCGAGACCATTCTCGGCCATGCGATCTGTATTCCCTGCCTGATGCCCTTCATCACCAGCCAGTTCATGCCGCGGGCTAGGGGCGACCGGCCGCAGGTGATCCCGGCCGGCTACAGCAACCTCGCCTTCATGGGCCAGTTCTGCGAGCAACCCGACGACGTCGTTTTCACCGTCGAATATTCGATTCGCTCGGCGCAGAGCGCGGTCTATGGGTTGCTGGGCCTGGATCGAAAACCGCCGCCCGTCTACCGCGGCGAGTTCGATCCGCGCGTGCTCTATCGCGCCTTCCTAGCACTGCACGATAAGGTGGCGTGACGCTGCGGTCGCCTGCGTAGATTCCGACGCTGTCCGCTCCGCCGCGCAAGCGTCAAAGTGCCGTTACACGCCTCGTGGCGCCGGAGGGCCTCATGGAAAAGCTTGACACCGCCATCGCCGTGCTTCCCGACCATCCGGCGGCCGAGGCCGCGATCAGGAAACTCGCTCGAGCCGGCTTCGACCTGAAATCGCTTAGCGTCGTCGGCAAGGGCTATCGGAGCGAGGAGCGCGTCACCGGGTTCTACAATGTCGGCGACCGGATCACGATGTGGGGCAGCCGCGGCGCCTTCTGGGGCGGCCTCTGGGGTCTCTTCGTCAATGGCGCGTTCATCGCCGCCCCCGTCGCCGGACCCGTCGTCGTGCTTGGCTTTCTAGCCGGCATCGCGATTTCCGCGCTGGAGGGCGCGATTGTCGTGGGCGGGCTCAGCGCGCTCGGGGCGGCGCTCTACAGCCTCGGCATCCCCAGAGACAGCATACTCGTCTACGAGACCGAGGTCACGTCCGACTCGTTTCTCGTGATGGTTCACGGCGCCAGCGATGAGGTCGCCTACGCCCGGAAGATCCTAGCGAGCGCTGACGCCCGCCGGGTGGACGTGCATTCCGACGCCGGTTTGCGCCAGGCCGGCCTCACGCCACTCGTGGCGTGATCACCAATTCCAATTGAGTGAGGAACGCAAAATGAAAGCCCGCATCATCATCCTATTGAGCAGCGCTCTCGTCCTGGCGAGCGTCGCTCCGTCATGGTCGCAGAACGAGCCTTCGCCCGCCGCTTCTCCTGCCGCCGCCGCGGCCGCCGTCTCTCGCGACGGGTATTTGCAAAGCGTGAAACTGCGCATGGCCGGTTGGCGCGTGAAGCTCGCCGATCTCGGCGCGCGGGCCTCCGACGCGACGACGGCCGCGGGCAAGGGCGCCGAGACGGACATCTCCGAGGCCTGGGCGCGTGTCGAACTGGCGGCGGACCGTCTCGATGCGGCGGGCGCCGGCGGCTGGTTGGACGCCAAGGCCGCCTACGAGCGCGCCGCCGAAGGTTTGGACGCGGCCTGGGCCAAGTTCAGGCCGGCGAAGACATAACAGCGGTCGATCGCCCGCCCATGAATTTGCCCTCGGTTGACGAAAGAGACCGTGCCGCGGTTCCCGCGCCGACGCCCAATGTTGGTTCGGCGCCAGCAGCGCTCTCCCCGGTTCCCGCTGTAGATCTCGAGGGGCTGACCAGCCGGGAGGCGGATCGGCGGCGGGCGGCGCAAGGCGGCGACACACTGCCCGACGTCGGAGATCAGCCGCTCGCACGCGCGGTAGAAAAATTCTGGTCGCCCGTGCCATGGATGCTGGAGGCCGCGATCGCGCTCGATCTCGCGCTCGGCAAATATGTCGAGGGCGCCGTGATCGGTCTGCTCCCCGTCTTCAACGCCGTGCTCGGTTATGTGCAGGAAGGTCGCGCGTAGGCGACGCTCGCGGCGCTGAAATCGCGACTGGCGGTAACCGCCTCGGCGCGGCGCGACGGCGTCTGGAAGATCCTGCCCGCGGCCGACATCGTGGCCGGCGACATCATCACGCTGACGCTCGGCGGCCTGGTTCCCGCCGACGCCCGCATTCACAGCGGGGAGATCCCGGTCGATCAATCCATGCTGACCGGCGAGTCCGCTCCGGTGGAGGCAGGACGCGGCGTTACCGCCTATTCCGGCGCGCTGATCCGTCGCGGCGAGGCGGTCGCCGAGGTCACCGCGATCGGAGCCCAGACGAAGTTCGGGCAGACGGCCGGCCTTGTGCGCAGCGCGCATGTCGTGAGCACGCAGCAGAAGACGGTGTTCGGCGTCGTGCGCAACATTGCCGCGTGCAATGGCGTGCTGATCCTTTGCATGTCCGCCTATGCCTATTGCATCGGGCTGACGGAGGCCGAGTTGATCCCGCTCATCCTCACGGCGGTGCTCGCCTCGATCCCCGTCGCGCTGCCCGCGACCTTCACGCTCGCGGCGGCCCTAGGCCCGCGCGAACTCGCCAAGAAAGGGGTTCTTCCGACCCGGCTGTCGGCGGTCGACGAAGCCGGCACGATGGATGTGCTCTGTGCCGACAAGACCGGCACGTTGACGCGCAACGAACTCAAGGTCGGCAAGACCCAACCACTCGGCGGATCGGACGAAGCCTATGTTCTCGCGTTGGCCGCCTTCGCCAGCGCGGAAGGCGGGCAGGACCCCGTCGATCTTGCGATCCGCGCCGCGAGCGCGGCGAAACCCGTCGCGCCGTCCTGTAGCCTCGTCAGGTTCACGCCCTTCGACCCCGCCTTGCGGATGTCCGAGGCGACGGTCAAGAACGCCGCAGGAGCCAGCCTACGCGTCATCAAGGGCGCGTTCGCTTCCGTCGCCGGTCTCGCCGCGCCGTCGCCCGGCGCGGCCGCTTTGGAAAAGGCGCTCGAAGCCCAGAGCCTCAGGGTCATGGCCGTCGCCGCCGGCCGCCGGCGACGAAGCTCATCGGTCTGATCGCGCTGACCGATCCGCCGCGCGCCGACTCGGCGGCGCTGGTGACCGAATTGCACGACTTCGGCGTCGCCGTTGTGATGATATCGGGCGACGCGACGGTGACGGCGTCAGCGGTCGCGCGAACCGTTGGCCTCAAAGGCGCGCTCTGCCCGCCCGGCGGCGTCACCGATAAGCTTCGCCTTGAGGATTATGCGGTCTTCGCCGGCGTTCTGCCCGAAGATAAGTTCAAGCTGGTCAAGACCTATCAGGCCGCCGGCCATACGGTGGGCATGTGCGGCGACGGCGCCAACGACGCCCCCGCGCTGCGGCAGGCGCAGATCGGGATCGCGGTGTCGAGCGCGACGGACGTCGCCAAATCTGCTGCGGGCATGGTGCTGACCGAACCCGGGCTCGGCGGCATCGTTTCCGCCGTGCGCGAGGGGCGGCTCATCTTTCAGCGCGTGCTGACTTATACGCTGAACTCGATCACCAAGAAGATCGTCCAAGCCCTGTTCATCGCGGCCGGCCTCATCATGACCGGACATGCGGCGCTGACCCCGTTGCTGATGGCGCTGATCATGACCGTCGGCGATACGCTCGGCATGTCGCTGGCGACCGACAACGTGCGCCCGTCCGCGCATCCCAATCAGTGGCGCGTTGGCCGCCTGACGGCGGCGGCCGGGTTCATGGGCGCGGGGCAATTGATATTTTCGCTTGCGATACTGGCGGTCGGCTATTTCGTGTTCCGCTGGGACCAACGGACCCTGCAAACGCTGGCGTTCCTGACGATCGTCTGCGACAATCAGGCGACAACCTACACCAACCGCGAGCGTCTACGACTCTGGTCTTCGCGCCCCAGCACCTGGTTGGTCGGAGCCTCGGTGGCCGACCTGACGCTCGCCTGCAGGCTGGCCACTGCGGGGTTGGCGATGGCGCCGCTGGCGCTCGCCGCGATTGCGGCCTCGGCCGCGTTCGCGGTTCTACTCGACTTCGCCAAAGTCCCGGCGTTCCGGCGGCTGGCGTTCGCATGAGCGCGTCAGGCGGCACCGGCCCCGATCCTCGACTTTCGCACCCTCAAAGCTTTGGGCCCGTTTGTCGACGGTCGAGTGGCGCTGATTCTACGCCAAAATTGGAGGACCCGAAAGTGACATATTTTGGACGCCGCCAAAACGTTTTCGGCGGCGACGACGTGCTTGCGGCGTCGGTACGCGGCGTAGTCATCTGGAAAGGCGCAACCGGCTCGATGGCCGATTACCGGCGCTATTCCAGGAAGCTGCGACCCCGGCGGCATCGAGGCCCGCCATTTCGACGCTTATTCGTTGCGCCACTCTCGTAGCCAACAATCAAAACGTCCAACCCTAGAAGTTCCCCGCCGACGTTGCGGGCAACATTCGACTTCTTCTGGATCTCGGGCGGCGGCTGTCTGTGGTTGATCCCCACAATCATCATTCGGCCATCAGCCCCTGTTGCGCCGCCGAAAGACTTTGCATCGCCGCCCGGGTGAAAGGACGGTCGTGCAAAACAAGTTCCGACCCTCGGGGCGGCTCGCAGTTTCGTCTGTCTGAAACCGCCGCCTCGGCGGAGCCGCTGTTTGACGCCATCCTGAGGCGGCACTCCACGTGGCACGTTCTATGCTGGAAGGCGCCGCCAACGCACGATCTCGACGCGCAGACGCGGGACTGCGCGCGTGCGGCTTATGCTTACGAAGGATCGGTCGCAAAGGCTCCGGCTGCGCGATCTCAAGGGCGAGGCGAGCAGCGCTCAGATCGCCGCCCCCTTCTTTGCGGGGCTGCGAATCTGGATGTGCTTCAACCCGCGTGCGGCGATGAAGAAGGCGGATGGTTTGTTCCCGGTCACCGACAATCCGGTCATGCCTAAATGGGTCGGACGCCGCATGTTCGACCTGCTCATCACCGCCCGCACCGAAAACGACACGTTCTCTCACGAAATCGAGTCGTCGCCCGGCGTCGCGGTGTTTGTAAGCCAAGCGGAGAGCCCACTGAGCTGGATCGCAATCGGGCGCGCTCGCCGGCGGTTTCTTATCGCGGCGCGCATCTGGGGCTAAAATTCGCATTCAACAACCAGGCCGTAGAGTCGGCGCCACTGTGGCCGGAACTCGCCGCGCCGGTCGGCGAGAGCCCGGCAAACGGCCCGACTTCATTCTGCGATATGCTTACGGGCCGACGATGCCTTATGCGCCGGCCGGTCGACTCGACGCCGACTGAATCCCGGCTCACCCCAACTACACAAGCACCTCATGACATCGCCCATCATCAATCAACGGCAGGTTGACAGGACGCTCAGCGAGCTCAATCCCGTCCACGGTGGCGAAACTCACGCCGCGATTGAGGCCGTCGGGGTTTTCAACTCGGACGGCGTAGCCGCGGATTTGTAGGCGAGCGTCGCCTCGAGTTGTCTCCAGCGCTTGGGAATGCAGGGATCGACGCGCAGCGTCGCTCCCCGGAGCGCGAGCCCGAGCGCGCCCTCGACGCCCGCGCGCTGCAACCATCCGCCGGAGCCCGTGTACCAAGCCCAACCGCTGCGCGACATATTGCGCGACCGCGTGGGCGAGGCAGGGTCGATCGTCGAAAATGCGCGTGCGCACGTCTTGACCTCGAGCACGCCCAGGGACTTGCCCCAGAAGGCGGCGATATCCGCTTCGACAACGGCGAGATCGGCCTCCCGCCAGGATCGAATTGCAGCGCGGGCCTCCTCGCGCGTCGCCGCATCGCCGAGAAAGATCCCGATCTCGGCAGCGCCGCCGATCGGCAATTCGACTGCGGCTCGCATCGCGTCGCGAGGGTCTAGCCCGCGCCGACCGTCTTCGCCAACGCCGTTCCGCGCAGCAAGGCCGCTGGCCTCGCCAAAGCGCCGTTGCGGCCAATGAATTCCCGCCGGTCCCCGGCCCAATCAGATTGCGCTCCCCGCATATCGACGAAGGCGACGCGCGACCCGAACGCCGTATTCCAGGGATTGCGCGCGAAGATCGCGCCTGTCTCCGGATCCATCTCGGTTTAGACGAAGGCGAACGAGGCGGATCGCGACGCGGCCAAGACCCACTCGACATAGGCGACCACCGCGATCACGCGGGCGCGGCTCGATTTGTTTGTGAGTCCGAGGCGGAATATCTTGATTGATCATTTGAGGGGCACGTACTGTATGAGCTTGGGCGCGACGCCGTCTGCGGCATGCCCGAAGCGGATATAGCCGCGCCCATGATGCGCGACATGGGTCCCCTGAGCGTCGCGGATCGGCAGCGCCGTTGGGCTCCAGACTTCACCCATATTCCGATCTCTCAGATAGAAGGCCTCGCCAGGGGGATCGGTGACGAGATCGTTCGACCATGGCGTGAGCTGATTCTCGCGACTGCTGCCGGACCCGGAATATCCTTCCCCTCGGCTGACACCTGGAAGCCGAAGGCCGCATTGGCGATCACGTTGCTCCAGGGCGCCGGTGTCGATTGACCAGGGCCCATGATAGCCACGTATTCCTTGCTGCCCGAGCCGAATCCGCCAGGGCCGTTGAAACTTTTTTCAGCTCCGGCGTCTTCAGGAGCGGCGCGGGCTTCGGCCTGACGCCGGAGGATCTGGCGAAAAAACGACTCGGCGGACGCGAATCGATGCAGCGATCGCGTTGTTCCTACAGGCTGCCCTGCTGCGCCGCGATCACGGCGCGGGCCGAGAAGTCGAGTTACGAGCGAACCGAGGCCTCGATCAAGTCCGCGCGCAGCACATAGACACACCCGGGGCGGCGCTTGCCCCCCGGCGTCGGACGTGACTGACTGGCGCGGACCAAAGTCTCCGGTGCGATCTGAAGATCTTGGATGTAGGACGCGCGCCGCTGATTGAGACTGACGAGATCGACCGCCAGCTGCATCATCAACCAATATACGTGCGCGCGAAGAAGCTGCTTGGCGACGCCGATATTTTCGATCTCGCCGATCCTAAGCAGCACGATTGGCGGCGAAAGCGGGATGTGCGACGTCCGCGGCCTGGGGCCCTAGCGTCAATTCGGCGTAGGAGGTGATTTCGACGTTGCGGGATTGCGTCCCCGCGTTTGAAACGGTGACCCCACGCGCCTCGCCGTCGTCCTCTGCCGAGAACAGCACGTCATGTGTCGTCGTGAGACTTCCGCCGCGCCGCGTGAACTCGGCGCAGCCCTCGTTGAAGACGACCGAATATACGTCCGGCTCGGCGCCCGTAGGCTGAAAACCCGCGGACAAGACCGCGTAGCTTCGCATGTCACGCAGGAAAACCTACGACCGGCTATCTTCCCGCGTGGCGTCCTCGCGCCATCGGGTGATCGCGCTGTCCCCCCAGCGGCTGTAACCCGATCCTGCGGCGGTCAGCATGACGCGTAACGGCCGTTGGAAAGCAGCAGAGTCGAGGGGATGGATTGATGCGGCGATGCGGTCGTGCGCCCGCCCGAGGGATCGGCCTCGGGGGAACGCAGCGCCGATCCCTGGAGCGGCCGCACGATCGCTAAAGTTTCGCCCTCCTGAACGCGCGTCGGGGTAAAATCGACCGCCTAGAAGAAGCCATAGCGCCCTTCCGCGCCGATTTTCGTCAGCCGCGCATAATTTGCCGCCGCGGCCGAGCGGTCGATCATGGTCGCCAGGCCAGTCGCATAGGGCGCGACGACACTGCTGTGGACCAATCCGCGCTTCAGGCCGAGTCCCGGCGCCCCGAAATCGGAATATTGATAGGTGAAATCGAGATCGCGCGCATTCTAATCGGATTCCGAGACGCCCCAGGGCAATCCGAGCATATCGCCATATTCGATCTGGCGCCGGACGATCAAGCGATCAGTCTCATCGAGCGGGCTGCCGGACGGCGAGCGCATCACCAGCGGCGGCATCGGATATTCAAACATCGATCCAGACCAGGAAATCAAGGCCGAACCGTGCGACTCCGGCGTCGCCGCGCAGCCGAGCTTGAACCAATGTCGGGCCGGAACGTCGCCTTTTGCGATCGCAAAGAAACGGGCCAGACGCGCATCAGACGCCAATAGGTCGTAGCAATTGGAATCGAGCGCGGACTCAGGACTCGAAACTCGTATCGACAGCAATTGGCGCTGCGCGTCGAACAACAACCCAACCTCCATTCCCATGACCATCGCCCCGAACGCGTCCTCTAGGCCGCCCAACCGGACGCGACGCGCCGCAACCTAAACGTCGGAGGACGCGAGGTCCTCACGATGTTCGTCTATTATCAATTGGATCGCGTGCGCCAATAGGGCAGATCCGACTCCGGCTCTCCCCGACTCTCGATCGCGATGGCGTTGGCGATGTCGGTGAGATTGGCGCCCTCCTTCGCCAATTGCGCCATTTGGCCGACATCGTCGTTTCCTCGTGCGGCGTTTGCGCGAGCGCCTTGGAGATCGCGGCGAGCGACTCCTCGAGCTGTTGCGTCGCTACCGTCTGGGTTCTCAATCCTGCGCGCAGCCGAGCCGCCTCTCCTCAAGGCAGCGCGATTATGTCCGCTACCCCATTTCGGCGCGACATTTCATCAGGCGCCGATTCGCCCTATTCACGGCAAGCGTTGGCGATTGCGATCAGATGACCGCCGAGATTTCTGCTATCCACGGACGATACATAGGCGGCCGCCAGCACGCGAAGGCTTCGGGTGTCGTTCCAATTGAAGAAATGCCCGCGAAAGCCCGCCATGCGCGCCATGGTTGCATGCGTCGCCTCCAAACGCTCGATCGCCCGGGCTCCGCCGATCCAACCAAAGTCCCGCGCGGCGACGACGGAAAGGAGATAAAGACCGATGTTGGTCGGCGACGTCCAATGCGCGACGACAGCGGCGGGGTCCTCCTGGAAATTGTCTGGGGGCAGCCAATTGTCGGCCGGCGTCAGTGAGGGAGATTGCGGCACGCCTTTCGGGAGCCGGCGGCAGGCTGATCCGTCGCCCGACTGGGGGCGCAACCAACCAGACCGCGACAATAGGCGCGGCCGCGGGCCACGCGCCGCCCCAACATAGGCGTGACCAACAGGGCCGCGGCGGCGACGCCGATCCCGCCGACCATGTGCAACGCGAAGCCAGAGGGATCGAGCCGCCCACCGGCCGTAGCCCGTGCGGCCGTCGTCATTTCACCGCGCGCTCAGCGTTGATGCCGTGAGGCGCTTACGTCGTAGCGCGTCGGGAGCTCCTCGGCCACCTCGACGTCGGAGGCGAAACCCGCACGAGCGAATGTGCCTTCGAAAACGTCATGGCTCAGTAGGGTCGCATCGGGCGCGCGGCCTGCCAGCGCCGCCTCGAAAGCGTCGAGGTCATAGATTCCCTCGCCTGCCTACGAGCCTTCCCCGGACATGCCCTGGTAGGCGTCGGAAACGGCGGAAGAATAGGAATCGATGCCACTGGAGCTCGAGAATACGCGCTGGAACAGAGAACCCTCCCTGCTCTTAGGCAACGACGGCGTGACCCTTGGCCGCAACACGCCATAGCCCTCCACCACCGCGCCACGCTCGGGATCTAAACGCGGCCTGTTGGGGTCGGCGACCTTGCCAATCAGGCGCCGCGTCGCGTCGCGCGGCAGCCGCGTGTCGGGGTCCAGGGTCGAGACGTATTTGAGGTTTTCAGGAGGCGCCCCAACCTCGGACGCGCCGCAGAACGTTGTGTCTGTCGCCCCACGCAGCAGACGGTTCAATTCGTGCAGCTTGCCGCGCTTGCGCTCCCAACCGATCCAGCGTTGTTCGCTTTCGCTCCAGACGCGTCGACGATGCAGCGGCAGGAAGCGGAGGCCGGCCGGGGGGGCGCCGTATCGCCTGGCGAGTCGATCGATTCCGCTTAGAACCGTTTCCGGCCGGCTTGAATCGACTGGAAGAGTCTGAGTCTTGGGTCGCGCCGTAGGGAGGCGGCGCGCGATGGGTCCGTTGTCTCTGGATTTGCGAAGGCGCGTCGTGACGGCGATCCGCGAAGAAGGCATGAGCTGTCGGGCGGCGGCGCGGCAGTTCAAGGTCAGTTACGCCAGCGCGATCCGCTGGGCGCAGGCGATGCGCCAACGCGGGAGCTTTGC
>Ga0181528_10001270_pt1 | contig 15756 bp, 11 predicted proteins | sample PEATcosm2014_Bin_47_FD_119742 | JGI IMG/M metagenome (GOLD analysis project Ga0181528, IMG submission 119742) | Peatland microbial communities from MTU Mesocosm Facility, Houghton, MI, USA - PEATcosm2014_Bin10_10_metaG | ecosystem: Environmental > Terrestrial > Soil > Wetlands > Peat | place...
GGCGTTCAATTCCAAGCTCGGCGGCTTTTTCAAGACGACGGTGGGCCGCGTGCAGACGCCGACACTGGCGATTCTCGTGGAGCGCGAGGCGAAGATCCGGAAGTTCGTGCCGCGCGATTTCTGGGAAGTCCTCGGCACGTTCGACTGCGCCGCCGGCAATTACACCGGTCGCTGGTTCGATGAAAAATTTTCCAAGTCCGACGAAGACGAACAGCTCAAAGCCGAACGCGTCTGGGACAAGGCCAAGGCGGAGGAGATTCGCACGAAATGCCTTGGCAAGCCCGGCATCGTCACCGAAGAAAGCAAACCGACGACCTCAATGTCGCCGCTGCTCTATGATTTGACGAGCTTGCAGCGCGACGCGAACTCGCGCTTCGGTTTCAGCGCGAAGAATACGCTCGGCCTGGCGCAGGCGCTTTACGAAAAGCACAAGGTGCTGACGTATCCGAGAACGGATTCGCGCGCGTTGCCGGAGGATTATATTGGCACGGTGAAATCCACGCTCGGCATGTTGGAAGGCGTGACGGGCTATTCGGCCTTCGCCGATCAGATTTTGAAAAGCGGCTGGGTGCATCCGAACAAGCGTATTTTCAACAACGCAAAAGTCTCGGACCACTTCGCGATCATCCCGACGCAGCTCGCGCCGAAATCGTTGAGCGAGCCGGAGCAGAAGCTTTACGACCTCGTCACGAAACGCTTTCTCGCGATCTTTTATCCGGCGGCGGAATTTCTGGAAACCAACCGCATCACGCGCGTCGAGGGCGAGCCGTTCAAGAGCGCGGGAAAAGTGCTGGTGTCGCCGGGCTGGCTGACGGTTTATGGCAAGCAGTCGGATTCTGACGAGACGCCGAGCCTCGCGCCGGTGAAACCGGGCGAAACGGTCAAGACCGCCAACATCGAGGTGAAGGATAATATCACCAAACCGCCGGCGCGGTATTCGGAAGCAACGCTGCTCTCGGCGATGGAAGGCGCGGGCAAGCTGATTGACGACGACGAACTGCGCGAGGCGATGAGCGAGAAAGGTCTCGGCACACCGGCCACGCGCGCAGCGACGATTGAAGGTCTGATTTACGAGGATTACGTCCACCGCAACGGCCGCGAATTGCAGGCGACGGCGAAGGCATTTTCGCTGATGGAACTGTTGAACGGCCTCGGCATTCCTGAACTCACCAAGCCGGAACTGACCGGCGACTGGGAATTCCAGTTGAAGGAAATGCAGCGGAAAAAAGTCAGCCGCGCGCAGTTCATGGCGGGCATCGCCGACATGACGCGCAAGATCGTGGACAGCGCCAAGAAGTTTGAGCACGACACGATTCCCGGCGACTTCGGCAAGCTCAATGTGCCGTGCCCGAAGTGCGGCGGCGAGATCCATGAGAAATACAAGCAGTTCCAGTGCGAGAAGTGCGACTTCGCGTTTTGGAAAACGCTGTGCAGCCGGATGTTTGAGCCCGAGGAAGTGGAGAAAATCATCACGGACAAAGTCATCGGTCCGCTGCAAGGTTTCCGCAGCAAGCAGGGCTTTCCGTTCGCCGCCGTGCTGAAGATGACCGCCGAGCACAAGGTAGAATTTGACTTTGGCAACGGCGGCAAGGACGGTGCGGGCGCGGCCCCGATTGATTTCACCGGCAAGGAACCGCTCGGCAAATGTCCGGCGTGCGGCGCGAACGTTTATGACGGCGGGATGAATTACGTCTGCGAAAAACAGGCGGGCGCGGAGCAGACGTGCAAATTCCGCACAGGCAAAATCATTTTGCAGCAGGAGATCTCACCGGAGCAGGTGAAGAAACTGCTGGCAGAGGGCAAGACGGATTTGCTGAAGGGATTTGTCTCCAACAAGACGAACCGCAAGTTCGAGGCGTTCCTCATCGTGAAGGACGGCAAGACGGCGTTTGAATTTGCGCCGCGCGAGCGGAAGGGCAAAACCAAAACTGGCGAGCCGCCGCCGAAGATTGATTTTACCGGCAAGGCCGTCGTCGGCAAATGCCCGAAGTGCGGCGGCCAGGTGTTTGACACCGAGGCCGGCTACATTTGCGAGAACTCGCAACGCGCGGAGAAGCGCTGCACCTTCAAGCCCATCGGCAAGACGATTTTGGAGCAGCCGATTGACGCGGTGCAGGCGGCGAAAATTCTCAAGGACAAAAAGAGCGACGTGCTGGAAAAATTCATCTCCAAATCCGGCAAGCCGTTTCCGGCGTTTCTGGTGATGGACAAGAAGGGCAAGATCACGTTTGAGTTTCCGACGCGCGACGACGAGAGCGAGTAAGCTGCGGGGAAAAATATTTTGTGAAATGAAAAGTTCCTGGTCAATTTGGCTGATTCTATTGTTGATGACGGTTGCCGCCGTGGGCCAGCAATCGGCAGGTTCAAGTCATCCGCCGCAGATCGCCGGCGGCCAGATCATCACGCGCGAGGGAGTGGCTTACAAAGGCGTGGTGGTGCAGAAAATTATTCCTGACGGTCTGGTGATTTCCTATGCGCAGGCTGATGGCGGCCTTGGTTTCACAAAGCTCAAGTTCAAGGATTTGTCCGACGGCTTGCAGCAACAGTTTGGCTACAATCCCACCAACGCCGCCGCTTTTGAAAAACAACAAAACCAGGCGGAGCGTCAGTGGCAATCACAATGGAAGGCCGACGACGAAAAGGCCCAGGAAAAAGTTCACGAACAGCAGATCGCCGACGCCGAAAGCCGGGCCAGGCGGGTGGGCACGGGATTTTTTATCACGGACAGCGGCTATTTGCTTACCTGTTTTCATGTCGTCAACAATGCCGCCAGCATCCAGGTGGGCACCAGGCGCGGATTGTTTTACGCGGATCTGGTTCAATCCGATCCGGTCAAGGATGTCGCCCTGCTCAAAGTGACCGGCACATTTTCTTCGCTGCCCATGGACTCCAGCAACACGGTCAGTTTGGGCGAAGCCGTCTTCACGATTGGTTTTCCCAGACCTGATTTGCAAGGCTGGCAGCCCAAATTGACGCGCGGCGAAATCAGCAGTCTCACCGGGATGCAGGACAATCCGGATGATTACCAGATCAGCGTGCCGGTGCAGCCGGGCAATTCGGGCGGCGCGCTCTTGGATGAGCACGGCAACGTGGTCGGCATTGTTTCGGCCACTTTGCGGGCGTCGGAAGCAGACGTAAAAGAAGGAATCGCGCCGGAGAATGTGAATTATGCCATTAAAAGTTCCTGCGCGAAGACGTTGATTGATTCCGTGCCGGGCGGATTGCTCAAACTAAAACCGGCCAATCTGTCCGACAACCGGAAATTTGGCGACGTGGTTCAAGCATCGCAGGACGCCGTGGCCGTGGTGCTCGTGAATTAAACCAGCCGGCTGCGCCGCCGACAAAACTCCGGCGATTTTTTTGCGCCACCATGCAGCTTCATTTCAAAGAATCCGGACAGGGCAGGGCGGTCATTCTGTTGCACGGACTGTTCGGCTCGGCGGACAACTGGCATCACATCGCGCTGCGGCTGGAAGAACATTTTCAAGTCTTCGCCCTGGACCAGCGCAACCACGGCCGGTCGCCGCACAGCGAGGAAATGAATTATTCGCTCATGGCCGCCGACGTGGAAAGGTTTTTTGTAGCGCGAGGAATCGAAAGCGCGTTCGTCATCGGCCATTCGATGGGCGGCAAGACGGCGATGCAGTTTGCGCTGCAATTTCCCAACCGCGTTGAAAGGCTGGTTGTCGCGGACATGGCACCGCGCGCCTACGCGCCGGCGCACGAGAAGATCATTGCCGCGCTGCTGGCGCTGGATTTGTCAAAGTTCCAGGCACGCGAGCAAATAGAAACGGCGCTGGAACCGGACATTCCGAAGTTGGTTCTCCGCCGGTTTCTGCTGAAGAACCTCGGCCGCGATGCTGCCGGTGGATTTGTCTGGAAAATCAATCTGCGCGGCCTTTCGGGAAATTATTTTCACTTGCGCCAGCCGGTTTCGGCGCTGGTTCCATTTGCCAAGCCGGCGCTGTTCATTCGTGGCGGCAAGTCGAATTACATCAATGACGCCGACGAACCGCTGATCCGTGAACTGTTCCCGCAGTCGGAAATCAAAACCATCGCCGAGGCTAGTCACTGGGTTCATGCGGACGAACCGGAGGAGTTTGTGCGACTGGTGTTGAATTTTCTCCAGCCGGTTTGAGTTTGACGACATTTCCGTTAAGCTCACAACCAATGGACGCACCACCGCAAACCAGCCGGCCGGAAATCCGCGACAAATGGATCGGCAAATTTCTCGCACATCTCGCGACGGATCGCGGCGCGTCGGTTTACACCCAGCGGAACTACGCGCAGGCGCTGACGGAATTTGCCCGATGGCATCTAGCTGAACGTAAATCTCCGCCGGCGTGGGAAAAACTCCAGCGCGACGATTTCCGCGCCTTCGTCCGGTTTCTCGGAAGAAATAATTTGAGTCGTGCGGCGGTGCAGCTCCGGTTTTCGGCGTTGCGGACATTTTTCAAATTTCTCATACGGCATGGCGTCGTGGAAAATCTGCCGATCAAAAACCTGTCGCTGCCGAAATTGGAAAAGCGGCTGCCGCGCTTCTTGACGAAATCGCAAATGGAGGATTTGCTCGTTGCGCCGGCAAAATTGCTCGAAACGCAAAAGCAAAAAAAAGGTCCGGGCCGGCCGATTTCGGCGGAGGTTTGCCGACGCGACATCGCGGTGCTGGAGACGATTTATTCCTGCGGCTTGCGGATTAGCGAGCTGTGCGGAATGCGCGTGGAAGATATTGATTTTAACGAACAAATTGTGCGCGTTCGCGGCAAAGGAAAAAAAGAGCGGCTGGTGCCGGTTGGTCAGCCGGCGCTGGCGGCGATTCAAAATTACTGGGCGGCATTGCTGGAGCCGCCGGTGGGAATCCAGCCGGTGTTTCGCGCGGACACGAGCAAGGCCGCGCCACTGTCGCCGCTCCAATTGTCACGACGGCTCAAAAATTATCTCGTCATTGCCGGACTGGACCCAAAGCTCACACCGCACAAGCTGCGGCACAGTTACGCGACGCACCTGCTCGACGCGGGCGCGGATTTGCGGAGCGTGCAGGAACTGCTCGGCCACGCGCACCTCATCACCACGCAGGTTTACACGCATGTCACGACGGAGCGGTTGAAGAAGGCTTACGACGCGGCGCATCCGCGGGCATGAATCATGGAGGCAATTTTATTCCGGCAGAGACAATTCATGGTTTGATTCCGGCAATTTCGGTAAATCAAATTGATTTGAGTTCCGCGCCGGCTTTCGCAGAATAATCCTTAGGAAATTTTTTCCTGTCTGTTCATGAACCGGTCTTTTGCATTTCGACGGATTTTGATGGCGAAGCTGGATTATTTTGGGGCGGATTTCGTTCACCCTCGAATTGCAGCTTGGCTGTTGCCCTCCTTCTTGGGCTTGTCGTCTGCGTCGGTGTTGGGCAGGGGCTTCATTCACGCATGAATATCGTCGCGTTGCTTTTGGCCGCCGTGACCGCAATGGTGCTCGGCCTTCTGGCTGGCCGGCGTTCACCGCGGTTCTGGCTGGCGGCCACGCTCGCGGGCGTGACGGCGGCCTTGGCGGCGGCAGTCACGGTGCTGCTGGCTGGGAGCAGTTGGGAATTGAAAAGTGATTTTTTGCTCGGTGGCGAACCCCTGCATCTGCGCCTGGACGGTTTGAGCGCCTTCTTTCTGATTTTGCTGTGTGTGGTCGGCGGAGCCGGCGCAGTGTATGCCGGCGAGTATTGGCCGGACACGGCGCATCCGCGTTCCGCACGGTCAAGCCGCTTCTGGTGGAGCGGACTCTTGCTGAGCCTTGGATTCGTGCTGGTCACGGCGAATGGACTGCACTTTCTCATCGCATGGGAAATTTTCACGATCTGCGCTTATTTTCTGATCACGGCGGATCGTCCGCGTCGCGAGGTGCGGGCGGCGGGCTGGCTGTATCTGGTGGCGTCGCACGCTGCGACGCTGGCCTTGTTCGCCTTTTTTACCGTGTTGGCGTCGCGCACGGGCAGTTGGGAACTCGGGCCGATGAAAGATCACCAGGAACTGGCGCCGCTGTTCTGGCTAGCCCTTTTCGGCTTTGGCGTGAAGGCGGGCATATTTCCCTTGCACATCTGGCTGCCCTCAGCACACGCCAACGCCCCGAGTCATGTTTCCGCCATGCTTTCGGGCGTCACGCTGAAAATCGGCATCTATGGTCTCGTGCGTTTCAGTGGCTGGCTGCCGTTGCCAGACGGCGCGGGCTGGGTGGTGGCGCTGCTGGGCGTGACGAGTGCGGTGCTGGGCGTGGCCTTTGCACTCGGACAACACGATCTCAAACGCCTGCTCGCCTATCACAGCGTTGAAAACATCGGCATCATTCTCATCGGACTTGGTTTTGCGATGGTGGCGGTGCAGCAAGACAATTCCATCTGGGGCCGGCTCGCGCTCGCCGGGGCGTTGCTGCACGTGTGGAACCATGGACTGTTCAAGGCGCTCCTGTTTTTCGGCGCCGGCTCGGTGCTGCATGGAACCGGCACGCGGGAAATGAGCCGGTTGGGCGGGTTGTGGCGCGCGATGCCGTGGACGGCGGGATTGTTTGCGCTCGGCGCGGTCGCAATTTCCGGCCTGCCGCCGCTCAACGGTTTTGTCAGTGAATGGCTGGTGTATCTCGGTTTGTTCGACGCCACGCTTTCCCACGGCCCGTCGGCGTGGGCGGCGATTCCGGCGGCCATTCTGCTCGGGGTGACCGGGGCGCTGGCGCTCGCGTGTTTCACGAAAGTTTGCGGCGTGATTTTTCTCGGCGCACCGCGTTCGCCGGCGGCGGCGCACGCGCACGAAAGCGGTGCGGCCATGCGCGGCGCGATGCTCGTGCTCGGCGCGGCGTGCGTGGCAATCGGCGTGGCCCCGGTCGTCTTCTGGCCGGCGGTGGCGCGGGCGATGGACGTGTGGAATCCCGTTTGGGTGGGTGCGCCGCCGCCGGCGTTGTCAGCCCTCAGCATTTTCCATGTGACTTTGGCCGTGATTGTCGTGGCGCTGACGGGCTGGCTGTGGCGGCGCGTCCGGCGCGGCGGACTGGTCCGTGCGCTGACGTGGGATTGCGCTTACGCGCTGCCGACGGGGCGGATGCAATACACCGCGGGATCGTTCGCGGGCATTATCAACGAATGGTTCGCGTGGATCTTGCGTCCGGAGCGGCATCAACTGCTGCCGGAAAATCTTTTTCCCGCAGTTGCGCGTTATGCTGAACACACGCCGGAGACGGTGCTGGAAAAAATTGTCCAGCCGGCGGCCCTTCTGGTGATGCGCGCTTCAACGGCAGCGCGCAGCCTTCAGCACGGGCGGGTGCAAGCCTACCTGCTGTATTTGCTGATCGGTGTCGGAGCACTGTCCTTGTTGGTTCTGCTCGGAGGTGCGCAATGATGACAAAATTATTAACGGCAAATCTCCAGTTCCTGCACATGGTGGGCTGCTTCCGTTCAACCCAATTTATTTTGTCACCATGTATTTGAACCTCATCCAAATTGCCGAGTCGTTTGGCGTCTCAGAAAGTGTCGTGGAAGGATGGATTCGCAACGAAGGCCTGCCCTGCACGCCGGATCGGGGACGGCTTTTGTTCGATCGCGCGCAGGTGACGGAATGGGCGGCGGAGCGAGGGCTTGGCGCGCGGGCCGGATTTCTGGCGCCGGCCGATTCGGCGCTGACAACGCATTTGCGGATTGCGTCGCTGCTGCGTGCGGGCGGCATCTGGCGTGACGTGGCGGCGGCGGAAGTGTTGGAAGTGTTCGCGCGCATCATCACTGCGCTGCCGGGAGCGACGCGGCCCGTCCGTCAACTGCTCGGTCAGCGCGTTTGTGCCAAGGGCGGCGTGACGATGGCTCCTGTCGGCGGCGGTTTCGCCCTGCCGCATCCCAGCGCCCGCATCACGCTGGGACGCGATTCCGGCACGGTGGCGTTGCTGTTGTTGCGCGACGATCTGGCGCTGCCGGAACCGCCGCCGGACGGCATCCCGGTGCGGCGCATGTTTTTCTTCATCGCGCCCTCGCCGCGCGGACACCTGGATTTGCTTGCCAGATTGAGCCGCAGTCTGGTGCAGGGATCATTGCGTGAACTGGTGGAATCAGGTGCTCCCGACCCGGAAATTTTTCAGGCCATTGAAAAAATGGATTCGGTGGTGGCGGAGGGTCAGCCGTGACTTCAGGTCTGCTTTTGCTGATTGCTTTCCTGGTGCTGGCTGCCGGCATCGGCATTGCTTTTCGCCTCCCCGCAATCTGGCTTGCGCTGACCGTGACCGGCGCGGGGTTGTTTCTTTTGGCCGCTTTGCGCGTGCTGCTGGGCGGCGACATTTGGGAATGGCACAGCGCATTTCTCATTGGCGGCGAACCGCTGCATCTGCGGCTGGACGGGTTGAGCGCTTGGTTCCTGATCGTGGTGTCGGTGGTGGGCGGAGCCGGCGCGGTATATTCGCGGGAGTATTGGTCGGATGAAAATAATCCCGCTTCCGCCCCGCAGGGTCGCGCCTGGTGGAGCGCTTTTCTTATCAGCATGGGGCTGGTGCTGACGGTTTCCAATGGTCTTCATTTTCTCATCGCCTGGGAGTTGTTTGCCGTCTGCGGTTATTTCCTGATCACGCTGGACCGCGAGCGCAGCGGGGTGCGTGCGGCGGGCTGGCTTTATCTCGCCGCTTCCCACGCGGGAACCATGTGCCTGTTTGCATTCTTCGCCTTGCTGGCGGCGCACACCGGCAGTTGGGAACTCGGCCCGGTGCGTGATCACCCGGAAATCGCGCCGCTGTTCTGGCTGGCGCTTTGCGGCTTTGGCGTGAAGGCCGGATTTTTTCCGCTGCACATCTGGCTGCCCTCGGCGCACGCCAACGCTCCAAGCCACGTTTCCGCCATCATGTCGGGCGTGGCCATCAAGATGGGCATCTATGGCATCATCCGGTTCAGCGGCTGGCTGCCCGTGCCGCCCGCCGCCGGCTGGGTGGTGACGGGCATTGGCGCAACGAGCGCGTTGCTGGGCATCGCGTTCGCCTTCGCGCAAAATGATTTCAAACGGCTGCTCGCGTATTGTTCGGTGGAAAACATCGGCGTCATCCTGATCGGCGTTGGCATCGCGTTGCTCGCGGTGACGCATGGCGACGCGCCGTGGGGCCGGCTGGCGCTGGCAGGGGCGCTGCTGCATGTATGGAATCATGGCGCCTTCAAATCGCTGTTGTTCTTTGGCGCCGGTTCGGTGTTGCACGCCACGGGCACGCGGGAAATGAGCCGGCTGGGCGGGCTGTCAAGGACGATGCCGTGGACCGCTGGTTTGTTTGCGCTCGCTGCCATCGCGGTAGCCGGCCTGCCGCCGCTCAACGGCTTTGTCAGCGAGTGGCTGGTCTATCTCGGTCTGTTTGACGTGGTGACGGGCAGGGGAGCCGCGGCGTGGATTGCCATGCCCGCCGTCATTTTGCTGGTGGTGGCCGGGGCGTTGGCGCTGGCAAGTTTCGCGAAGGCCGGCGCGATGATTTTTCTCGGCGCGTCCCGCACGCGGCCGGCGGCAAAGGCTCATGAATGCGGCCGCTGGATGCGCGGCCCGATGCTGGCGCTGGCTGCGGTGTGCGTGATGATTGGACTGGCGCCCATTTTAATCTGGCCGGCGCTTTCTTGCGCGGTGGCGGCCTGGCGGCCAGTGTGGCTGGCCGTGGAACCGCCCGCGCCACTCGTGACGCTTGGCTCGGTGCAAATCGCGCTGGCAAGTCTCGTTTTGCTCGCCGCCGTTTGGCTGTGGTGGAAGGCGCACGACAACGGGCTGCGGCGAGGCCTGACCTGGGATTGCGCTTACGCGCTGCCGACGGCGCGGATGCAATACACCAGCGCATCATTTGCGGGCATCGGCACCGGCTGGTTTCGTTGGGTTCTGCAACCGGTGCGCAAGGCGCATCGTCCGCGCGGCCATTTTCCGGCAGCGGCCCTCCGTTTGGAACGGATTCCCGAAACGGTCTTGGAGCGGCTCCTCGGTCCCGTGAGCCTGGTCATTCTGCAGGCGGCCGCAGGGGCGCGGCGGCTGCAGCATGGCCGGTTGCAATTTTATATTCTTTATGTCGTTGTGGGTTTAATTGGCGTTGGAATTCTCGTATTGTGGGGAGGCGCGCAATGATTTTCATACCCGAACTCCTTCTCCGGCTGGCGTTGTGGCTGTTGCTCGCCCCGCTGCTGCCGGGCATCATCAACAAAGTCAAAGCCTGGGTGGCGGGCCGCCGCGGGCCGCCCGTGCTGCAACTTTATTACGATCTCGCGAAACTGTGGCGCAAAGGCGTTGTGATGAGCCAGCTTGCGTCGCCGGGTTTTATCATCGGACCGGCGGTGGCGTGGACGGCACTGCTGGGTGCGGCGTTGCTGATGCCGCTGGGGCCGGCGGGCGGCGCGGTGAGTTTTCACGGCGATGTGCTGTTGCTGATTTACCTGCTCGCGTTGGCACGATTTTGCACGGCCTGGGCGGCGATGGAAACCGGCTCGGCTTTCGAGGGCATGGGTTCGGCGCGGGAAGTCAGTTATGCCGTGCTTGCGGAAGCGGCGATCATCGCAGCGGTGCTGTCGCTCATCGTTCACACCGGCAGCGTTTCGCTGGACACAATGCTGTCGCCGTCAGCGGGCGCGGGTGCGGCGCTGCTGGCGGCGGGATTGTTTCTCGTGCTGCTGGCGGAAAATTGTCGCGTGCCGTTTGACGATCCCAACACGCACCTGGAATTGACGATGATTCACGAAGCCATGATTCTTGATCACAGCGGGCCGCCGCTGGCCGCGATTTTGCACGGCGCTTCGTTGAAGCTGCTGTTGTTTTCCGTCCTGCTGGTGCAGGCGGTGTTGCCGGTCGGGGAATTGTCTCCGTTCGCGTCGGCGGGCGCGCTGGCGGCGGGGGTTCTGGCGGTCACAGTCGGCGTAGGGCTGGTGGAATCGCTGCTGGCCCGGCTGGCGTTCAAGCGCGTGCCGCTGCTGCTGATCACCGCGTTTCTGCTGTGTTTGTTTGCGCTGCTGGTGGCGTGGAAAGGCGGTGCCCAATGAACGAAACCTTGAACCTCGTCGTGGGACTGGCGATGGGGCTGAACCTCATCGCGCTGGGCAGCAGCCGGCTGCCGACGCTGATCCGCGCGATGTCGCTGCAAGGCATGGTGCTCGGCGTGATGCCGCTGCTGCTCGAGCATGAGCGGCTCGACTGGCGCATCCTGCTCGTCGCGTTTGCGACGATGGCGGGTAAGGGCGTGTTGATTCCCAGCCTGCTGCGCCGGGCGATGCGCGCGGCCAACATCGAGCGGGAGATCGAACCGTTCATCGGCTTCGTGCCGTCGCTGTTGCTCGGCGCCGGGGGAACCATCGCGGCGATGGCGCTGGCGCGCGGTCTGCCGCTACTGCCGGAACACGCCGGCACGCTGCTGGTGCCGGGTTCGCTGGCCTCGATCCTGACCGGCTTCATTCTGCTCATCGGCCGGGCCAAGGCCATTTCGCAGGTGTGCGGTTATCTGATTTTGGAAAACGGCATTTACCTGTTCGGCCTGCTGCTCATTCATTCGACGCCGTTGCTTGTGGAATCAGGCATCCTGCTGGACGTCACCGTGGGCGTGTTCATCATCGGCATCATCGTGGACCGCATCCAACGCGCCTTTGATTCGCTCGACACGCGCAAATTAACCACGCTTCGCGAATGAATCCGCTGCTGCTCATCATCGTTCCACTGATCGGCGCCGGACTGGCGGCGCTCTGGCCGGACAACCGCACCCGGCCGTGGTTCCTGCCGATCGTCGGTCTCGCGCATCTCGCGATGACCTTCTGGCTGTTCGTGAATCCGCCGGTGGTCGCAGCGGACGCCTGGCTGGGATTTGATCCGCTGGCGCGCGCGGTGTTGCCGGTGGTGTCGCTGCTGTTCGTCGTCTGCGCGGCCTATGGCGTTTCCTATTTGCAAATCCGTTTGGAACGGCCGAACCGCGTGTTTGTCGCATTGCTGCTGACCATCCTGGGTTTGTTGAGCGCCGGACATCAGTCGCGGCATCTGGGTTTGCTTTGGATCACGACCGAGGCGGTCACGCTGGCGTCGGTGCCGCTGCTGCATTTCAACGGCACGCCGCGCGCTTTCGAGGCGACCTGGAAATATCTGCTCGTGGGCGGCACGGGCATTGCGCTCTCGCTGCTCGGCTCCTTTTGTCTGGGCTACGCGTCACTCCAAGGTGGCGGCGTTGGCGATTTGACTTTTCCCGCGCTCATGGCGCAGGGAGCGACCCTGTCGCGACCGTGGGTATTGACCGCGTGGGTTTTGTTGCTGGTCGGTTACGGAACCAAGATGGGACTCGCGCCGATGCACACTTGGAAACCTGACGCGTATGGCGAGGCGCCGGGAATCGTCGGCGCGCTCATGGCCGGCGGAGTGACCACGGTGGCGTTCACCGCCATTCTGCGCGTGCGCTCCGTTGTGGCGGCTTCCGGCGAAGGCCCTATGGCCGACCGCACCTTGCTCGTGATCGGACTTTTTTCCATGCTCGTTGCCGCGTTGTTCCTGCTGGGGACGCGCGATTTCAAACGGATGCTGGCCTACTCCAGCGTGGAACACATGGGCATCCTGTGCATTGGCGCGGCGCTGGGCGCGGCGGGCGTCGCCGCCGCGTTGTTTCATGTTTGGAGCAACGCCCTGACCAAGGGCTCGCTCTTTTTGAGCGCGGGCAATCTGCGTCGCGCCGCTGGTTCGCCTTCGATGGACGACGTGCGCGGCATGTCGCTGCTGACGCCCCGTTCGGCGGCGCTGTTTATTACCGGCATGTTTGCGGTCACGGCGTGTCCGCCCTTCGGCCCGTTTTTCAGTGAACTTCTGGTGCTGCGCGCGGCGCTCGCAACCGGCCACGGGCTGGCCACCGCCATTTTCCTGGGCTGTGCGCTGCTGGCTTTTTTTGGACTGACGCGAGTGGTCTTCGGCATTGTGGACGGACGACCGCGCCCGGCGACGCGGGCGAACGGGAAAAAATTTGTAGAAACTGCCGGCGTGGTCGCACCACCGCTCGTGCTGCTGGTAATGTCCCTGTGGCTCGGACTTTTCACGCCGACGATTTTGCGCGAGGCTTGGGCGGCGGCGGTCGCCCAACTCTTTCCCACACCATGAGCGCTTCCACTCCATTTGCTTTGCTGGCCAACGGCACCAGTCTTCCGTGGGCTGAAATTCCGTCGTGGCCGGCGGCGGAATTCGTGCGCGCCACGGCGGCGGAATTGAATCGCGGCGCGCGGCTCTGCGCCTGGTTTGGCGTGCCAGAAGGTTCGGGCACCTGCCTCGTTGCCGTGCTGGCCTTCGATGTGGACAACACGCTCGCGGCCGGACGCAGTCTACCATTCACTGGTTCCTATCCCGCGCTGACGACAAGCAATTCGCAGGCGCATCTGTTTGAACGCGAAGTCTGGGAGCAACATGGTCTCACGCCCGAAGGTCATCCGTGGCTCAAGCCCGTGCGCCGCACAAATGAAAATGGAAACGCGCCCGCGAACGGCGAATTCTTCCGCGTGGACGGCGGCGAGGTTCACGAAGTTTCGGTCGGTCCGGTTCACGCCGGTGTGATCGAACCGGGCCATTTCCGTTTTCAATGCGCGGGCGAGGAAGTGTTGCATCTGGAAATTGCACTCGGCTATCAGCATCGCGGTGTTGAAGAAGCCCTGACCGGTGGTCCGCATCGCGCGACGATGAGCCAGACGGAAACCGTGGCCGGCGACACGACCATCGCCCACGCGACGGCCCACGCCACCATCATGGAATCGCTCGCCGGAACGGAAGCGCCGTTGCGCGCGCAATGGCTGCGTGCGATGGCGCTTGAACTGGAGCGGCTCGCCAACCACACCGGCGACATGGGCGCGCTGGCCGGTGACGTGGCGTTTTTGCCCACCATGTCCGCGTGCGGCAAAATTCGCGGTGATTATCTCAACCTCACCGCGCTGATTTGCGGCAATCGTTTCGGACGTGGCCTCGTTCGTCCTGGCGGCTGCCGTCATGATCTCGAAGCCGAACGCGCGGCGCAATTGACGGAACGTCTGAAGACCGTGCTGGCCGACACCGAACAGGCTGTCGCGTGGTTCTGGGACGCCTCGTCCGTTCGCGCGCGGTTTGAAAATGTCGGCACGGTTTTCCCCGCGCAAGCCGGCGAAATTGGGATGGTCGGCCCGGCGGCGCGTGCCTGTGGCCTGGTGCGCGACGTGCGTTACGATCATCCGGCGGGCTGGCACCGTTTTGCCCAGGCTCCGGTTGCCGTGTGGCCCGGCGGCGATGTCTTCGCCCGTGCCCGCGTGCGTTCGCTGGAGATTCAGCGTTCGGGGCAATACCTGATTGAGCAACTGGCCGCCCCGGCCGAGGGCGAACTGCTCAGCGAATTAACACCGCCCGCACCGGACACGCTGGCCGTGTCACTTGTCGAAGGCTGGCGCGGCGAAGTCTGCCACGTCGCGCTGACGGATGCCGCCGGCCATTTTCGCCGCTACAAAATCATTGATCCGTCGTTTCACAATTGGACCGGCTTGGCGCTGGCTTTGCGAGGCGCGGCCATCTCGGATTTTCCGATTTGCAACAAGAGCTTCAACCTGTCCTATTGCGGCTTTGATCTATGACGCCGCCCCAAAACCATGTTCGTCATTGACACCATCGCCCATCGTCTGAAGCGCGGCTGCGAAACCATGGCTTATCCCCAAGGTCTGGCTCCCGCGCTGCCGGACCGCCACGGCGGTGCGTTGAAAGTGGATGCCACCAAATGCGCCGAAGGCTGTGTCGCGTGCGTGCCGGTGTGTCCGACCCGGGCCATTGTGCGCGAACCGGGAAAACCGGTGGCGCTTGATTTGGGCAAATGCATTTTCTGCGCCGCCTGCGTGGAAGTTTGTCCGACTCACGCGATGACGCAGACGAACGATCATCGCATGGCCGTGCGTCGTCGCGAAGATCTTATCCTAGGCGAATCAGGAAAGGAACAGGTGCGTCTCGCAACCGCGCTGGATGAAAAACTTCGCAAATTGTTTGGTCGGTCGCTGCGCTTGCGCCAGGTGAGCGCCGGCGGCTGCAACGCGTGCGAGGCGGACACCAATGTGCTGGGCACGATCGGCTGGGATTTGGGCCGGTTTGGAATTCAGTTCGTCGCGTCGCCCCGTCACGCGGACGGACTGCTCATCACCGGCCCGGTCAGTCACAACATGGAGCTGGCGTTGAAAAAAACCTACGACGCCGTGGCGGCGCCGAAGATCGTCATTGCGGTCGGCGCGTGCGCAATTGCGGGCGGACCGTTCATCGGTCATCCGCAAGTGCTCAATGGCGCGGGTTCTGTCGTGCCGGTGGACTTGTTCGTGCCGGGCTGCCCGCCGCATCCGTTGACGATTCTGGACGGCCTGCTGCGGCTGCTGGGCCGCCTGGAAAAGAAGTGACGTTTTTTTCCTGCGCTGCAAGATTTGCCGGAGAAATTCCGGAAACGTGCAGGCGCAATGTCTGTCACCGGAGACCACCCGGAATATTCCGGGAAAAAAAACGCGGGAAATTTGCTTGATCGGACAACCAAGAAAAAATTAAATTGTGTGTTGACAGGTAAGTCGTCGTTTCATAGTTTATCCGGCGTAGCAAGTCCGTAAAAAGTCAAACAGCCGATTGCCCCTCGAATTTTCAAGAAAAACGAGCGAGGGGATTGGTTTTTTGTCGTTTAGCGCTTTGCTATCAGGCTGGACTATGATTCGAGTGCGCCCATGTAGCTCAGTTGGTAGAGCACGTCCTTGGTAAGGACGAGGTCATCAGTTCAATCCTGATCATGGGCTCCATTAAAAAACGA